>Ga0207701_10005922_pt1 | contig 12238 bp, 13 predicted proteins | sample KBSSwiSSwithPhiX_FD_184294 | JGI IMG/M metagenome (GOLD analysis project Ga0207701, IMG submission 184294) | Switchgrass rhizosphere bulk soil microbial communities from Kellogg Biological Station, Michigan, USA, with PhiX - S5 (SPAdes) (version 2) | ecosystem: Environmental > Terrestrial >...
ACAACATTCCTCGGTAGCTCAATGGCAGAGCATCCGGCTGTTAACCGGAGGGTTGCTGGTTCGAGTCCAGCCCGAGGAGCCAAATCGCTCGCCAGCATCGTAACCAGATTGCACTGACGTCCACGCCGTGCGTCGTCAGCGTGACCGATCATCCGGAATGGGCGCGCCGCGCCTCACGACCCTCGGGTCACCGTATCTTGTGACTGTCGGGCCACCCGTGGGCGCGATCGTCCGTTAACGCACCACAGTGTCGCGACTGCGAGCCCTCGGCGCTGGTCCACCATTTGCCTGCGGCAGATGACGACGAATGAGAGGGAAGCGTTGACCGGGGCGCTGCGTGGTTGATGGATGAATTCCTTGCGGATCTTGGCGGGCGTGTCGGCCTGCTGATCCTGCTCGTCCCCTCCTTCCTCCTTGCCTGCGCGGAACTCGGCTACCGACGCGGAGTGCGCGACCGTGCGACGGCGGACGAGTGGTTCCTCGGCCACATTGGCGGCGTGCAGGCTGCAGTGCTGGCACTGCTCGGTCTTCTTATGGGCTTTACGTTCTCGATGGGAGTCGATCGCTTCGATCACCGCCGCGCGCTGGTGCTTGAGGAAGCGCAGGCGATCCGGACGGCATGGTGGCGCGCCAGCCTGCTGCAGGACGCGCCCGCCAGCGCCGTCAGGGATCTGCTCCGGAAGTATGTCGATATCCGGATTCTTCCCAAGGCCGCGCCGGATCCGCGCGAGTTGGCCGAGCGGATGCGGCGGAGCGTCGAGATCCAGGTCGCGCTCTGGCGCTATGCGGACGCCGCCGCGGCCGAGGCTCCCGACGACATCACGGCGCTGTTCGTCGAATCCGTGAATGACATCGTCGACATTCATGCCGGCCGCGTCCAGGCCACGCGAAGCCGCATCCCGTCGGGCGTGTGGCTCATCGTGATGGCCGTGGCCGCCGTCGGCTGCTGGACGAGCACCTATTCCGGGGGCGCGAGCGGTGTGCGGTCGCGGCTGACCGGTGTGATGCTTCCGCTGCTCGTCAGCCTGGTGATGCTGCTGATTTTCGATCTCACCAACGAACGCCACGGGCTTATCCACATAAGCCAGCAGCCCCTCATTGACGTTCAAGCCTCCATCGCCTCGGGACGATGGCGCTGAGTGGGCCGACCGGAGCCCGCTGTGACCTCATCGCGAACCGTGGAGCGTCCGCGATAAGCTGATCCTGATGGCAAAGGATCTGTCGGCGTCCGCAGTGATTGATGCCAGGCTCAAAGAACTTGGCGACTGGCGGGGCAGCATGCTCTCCCGGCTGCGCGCCCTGATCCGTCAGGCAGACCCTGATGTGATCGAAGAGTGGAAATGGGTGAAGGCCACCTCGCCAGGGGTCCCGGTCTGGTCACACGACGGCATGATTTGCACCGGTGAGGTGTACAAGGACAAGGTGAAGATGACCTTCGCCAGGGGCGCTTCACTCAAGGATCCCTCAGGCCTCTTCAACTCCAGTCTCGAGGGGAACACACGGCGTGCGATCGACTTCCACGAGGGCGACACGGTCAACGAGCCGGCGCTGAAAGCGCTCATTAAGGCTGCGGTGACCCTCAACACGTCCAAAGGCCGCCGCTAGATCACCACATCCTGCGCCGGAACGACATAGCGCCGTTCGCGTTCGTTCCCTACCTTGTTAGTCGCAGAAGTACGCAAATATGAGCTCGCAACGAACGTTGCTCGGGCGGCTGCCGGGTCTGCGCACGCAGTGGCTGCGATCCGACCTGCTTGCAGGGCTGACGACGGCGGCGGTCGTGATCCCGAAAGGGATGGGATACGCCACCGTGGCCGGCTTGCCGATCCAGGTCGGCCTGTACACGGCCTTCGTTCCGATGATCGTCTACGCCGTGCTTGGCACCTCTCGTGTGCTCAGCGTCAGCACGACGACGACGCTCGCTATTCTCACCGCTGCGGAGCTTGGCCAGGTCGTGCCAGACGCGGACCCGGCGGCGTTGCTGCAGGCCACCGCTCTACTTACGCTGATGGTGGGTGCAGCGCTGATCCTGGCGTCACTGCTGCGTCTGGGTTTCATTGCCAATTTCATTTCTGAGCCGGTGCTGGTCGGCTTCAAGGCCGGTATTGCGACCGTCATCATCGTCGACCAGCTCCCCAAGATTCTCGGCATCCACTTCGCCAAGGCGGGCTTCCTGCACAACGTGCTGGCGATCGGATCGAACCTTCCGCACCTGTCGATTCCGACGCTCGCGCTCGGCGTGCTCACCATTGCCGGTCTCGGCTTCATCGAGAAGTTCCGGCCGCACTGGCCGGCGCCGTTGCTCGCAGTCGCCATCGCTATCGCCGGCGTCGCGTGGCTCGGGTGGGAGCAGTACGGGATTGAGCTGGTGGGTGCGATTCCCGCAGGGCTGCCCCCGCTGTCCGTGCCGAATCTGAGTCTTGCGCGGGAGCTCTGGCCCGGTGCGCTCGGGATCGCGCTCATGAGCTTCACGGAAACGGCTGCCGTCGGGCGGGCGTTCGCGCGCGGCGACGAATCGCCGCCGCGCCCCGACGCGGAGTTGTTTGCGACTGGTGTAGCCAATGCGGCCGGCGCGTTTCTGGGATCGATGCCCGCGGGCGGCGGGGCGTCGCAGACGGCGGTGAACCGCATGACCGGCGCGCACACGCAGATTGCCGGCTGTGTCACCGCGTTGATGGCACTACTGACGATGCTCTACCTGGCACCGCTCATCGGCTTGATGCCGCACGCGGTGCTGGCCAGCATCGTCATCGTCTATTCGGTGGGACTCATCAAGCCCGCCGATTTCCGCGCCATCCTCGAGATCCGTCGAACCGAATTCATCTGGGCCGCAGCGGCAGTCGCAGGCGTCATCCTGCTCGGCACGCTGCAGGGCATTCTGGTCGCGATCATCATCTCCGTGATCGCGCTCGCGCAGCAGACGGCAAACCCGCCCGTGTACGTGCTGGGACGCAAACCGGGCACGAACGTGTTCCGGCCGCGCTCTGCCGAGCATCCCGAGGACGAGTCGTTCCCCGGCCTGCTCCTGTTGCGCGTGGGCGGCCGGATGTTCTTTCTCAACGCTGAACGCATTGCCGAAAAAATCCGCCCACTGATCATCGAGGCGAAGCCGAAGGTCGTTGTGCTCGATCTCAGCGGTGTGTTCGACCTCGAATACTCGGCGCTCAAGATGCTCACGGAAGGGGAGAAGCGCCAGCGCGAGGCGGGCGTACAGCTGTGGCTCGTGGGCTTGAGTCCCGAGGTGCTCGCCATCATCCAGCGCTCGTCTCTGGGTGCATTCCTCGGTCGCGAGCGGCTCCTGTTCGATCTGGAGACCGCGGTACGCAATTACCGAAAGCATCAGCAGCCCTCCGCAGCCTGAGGTGGGAACCGCCATGAAGATCACGGGCAAGGATTACGAGAAGGAGCTCGAGCGTCTCCACGTCGAGCTCGTGAAGCTACAGCAGTGGGTCGTTCACAAGGGGCTGAAGATCTGCATCGTGTTCGAAGGCCGGGATGGCGCCGGCAAGGGCGGCACCATCAAGGCCATCACCGAGCGCGTGAGCCCACGCGTGTTCCGCGTGGTCGCGCTACCAGCCCCAAGCGATCGCGAGAAGAGCCAGATGTACGTGCAGCGCTACCTGCCGTACCTTCCCGCGGCGGGCGAGGTCGTGATCTTCGACCGCAGCTGGTACAACCGCGCCGGCGTCGAGCGCGTGATGGGCTTCTGTGACGAACAGGCGGCGCGCAAGTTCCTCAAACAGGTCCCCCTGGTCGAGCAGGCGATCGTCGATTCCGGTGTGATCCTGATCAAGTACTGGCTCGAGGTCAGCATGGAGGAGCAGACGCGGCGGCTCGAGCAGCGCATCGACGATCGGCGCAAGATCTGGAAGCTCTCGCCGATGGACCTGAAGTCCTACAGCCACTGGTACGACTATTCGCGCGCCCGTGATGAGATGTTCGCTGCAACCGATACGAACTCCGCTCCGTGGCACGTCGCGCGCACCGACGACAAGAAGCGCGGCCGGCTCAACATCATCACGCATCTTCTGAAGCAGATTCCGTACAAAGAAGCGCCGCGGGCGAGGGTGAAGCTGCCGAAGCGACAGAAGCGCGGTGGCTATCGGGAGCCGGACTATCCCTTCAAGTACATCAAGGAAGTGTTTTAGATGAGCTGACGCGCAACGGAACGTCGACTGCATTGAACGTCATCAATGCGTCGCGCGATTATCCTGCTCAACCGTTTCGCACGGGGCGTCACCGACGCCACGAGCGACCAGCTTGGTGAACTCGCTGCGGCCCGGGGCCTCGAGGCGCTGGTCATGCCGGTCACCGGCGAGTCGCTGGCGTCATCGGCGAGACATGCCGTGGAGTCCGGATGCACGGTGCTTGTTGCTGCGGGTGGCGATGGAACAGTGAACACCGTCGCGAACGTCGCGGCGGAGCAGGGTGTTGCGCTGGGCGTCCTTCCCCTCGGCACGTTGAATCACTTTGCACGCGACGCGGGAATTCCTGGTGACCTCGAGGGTGCTGTCACGGCGCTTGCCTGCGGTCGCACCGTCACCGTCGACGTCGGCGAGGTGAACGGCCGTATCTTCCTGAACAACTCCAGTATCGGGGTTTACCCGCGGCTGCTCTGGGAACGGGAGCAGCAGGAGCGCCAGGGGCGCCGGAAGTGGACGGCCATGGCACTCGCGGCCCTGGACGTCTGGCGGCAGTACCGCCGAATCAGCGTCACGATCGCCGGCCGCAACTATCGATGGAACGTGAGCACGCCCTTCGTCTTCATAGGTAACAACGAATACGCGATCGAGGAGGGCCGCATCGACGCCCGCCCGTCGCTGGACGCCGGGTGCTTGCAGCTGTGCATGGCGCCGAATGCCGATCGCCGCCGGATGGCTCGAATCGTCCTGGCCGCTGTTGCCGGACGACTCGGAGCCGTTGATGGATTTGAGGCAGTGACAGCGTCCGACCTGACGATCACGGCACGAGGGCGACGCCTGGGTGTGTCCCTCGACGGTGAACTACAGATCCTCGAGTCGCCGCTCCGTTACCGGATCCGCCCACGCGCGCTGCAGGTCGTGGTGCCGCAGGAGAAACGGGTCCCATGAAGACCGTTGTTCACCTGTCGGATCTCCATTTCGGGCGCGAGGATCCCCGCGTGGTCGACGCGCTGATCGCGGCCGTGTCCGCGATTCGTCCCGCCGTCGTCGTTGTCTCGGGCGATCTGACGCAGCGCGCACGGCGCCGGCAGTTCCGCCGCGCTGCCCGGTTTCTGGAGGCGCTGCCATTTGCGCGAGTAGTCGTGCCCGGAAACCACGACGTGCCGCTGTTCAACGTGTTCGCACGCGTCTTCGATCCGCTCGGCGGCTACAAACGTCATATCGCCGACGACCTCGCGCCGACCTTCGTCGACCCACCCCTCGTCATCGTCGGGCTCGACACCACTCGTCCTTCGTCGGTCAAGAACGCGCGTGTCCATGCGCGCGATGTCGAACGCATCTGCGGATACGTGCAGCAGTTCCGGCCGGAGGACGTCAGGATTCTCGTGGCGCATCATCCGTTCGATCCCGGAAGCTACCCTGAGCTCGAGACGCTGACTCGCTGTGGCATCGATGTCATCCTGACCGGTCATCTGCATGTGAGCGCCTCGAGCCACACTGCTCATCGTCATCAACTGGGCGGCCGCTCGGCTGTCGTTGTCGAGGCTGGGACGGCCACATCCACCCGACTGAGAGAGACGACCAACGCCTTCAATGTGCTGCGCATGACGCCAGGCTCAGTGGTCGTCGAGCGGCATGACTGGCTGGCTGGCGCCGGCTTTGTCGTCGCAGATCGGCAGCGATTCGAACGCTGCGCCGCAGGTTGGCGACCGACGGTCGCTGACCAGGATTCGCCTCCACCTCTGCAGTAGCGCCCAGTTCAGGCGTAAAGGTTGCACGTGGGCTGCCGGAGGTAATCGTGACGCCAAGGCGCATTGTTGGATTGGTCCTCGTCATCATCGGTCTCGTGTCGCTTCTGTGGGGTGGGATCTCCTGGACGCGCGAGAAGACCATCGTCGACATCGGTCCGATTCAGGCGCGTTCGCAGGAACGCGAAACGATTCCGCTGCCGCCCATCCTCGGTGGCATTGCTCTCATCGCGGGCGCGATTCTTCTCTTCGTTCCAGGCCGCGCGCGCGCCTAAATCGCGACACCTTCTGAGCGGTCAATCCGCCTGCGGGGGCCGCTCGCCGCTTTCCGCCGTGACGACGATGTGCATAACGGCATCCCAGGCATTGTGGATACCGATAAGCAGCAAGGCGAGAGCCGAAGTGGCAATGAAGAAGAGCGCGTAAGCCGTATTCGAGCGGAGTACGAACGCATTTGCGGTCAGCGCCGCATACGTGCAGCAGGGAAGGACCGCATAAAAGATCCAGTCTTCGAGCACCGGCTTGTAATCGGTTTGCCGCCGGGCCCGGCGGATCACGATGGCGGCGTAGACGAGCCCGCTGATGCCGCACGCGCCCAGCGTCACCGCCAGCAATCCCAGCGACGGCCACGGCGCGCTCATGATTGCCGACAGCGCGAGAGCTCCGGTGAAGTGCACGACGGTCGGCGTCCCGAAAGCGCTCAGCGCTCCCACCTGTGACCGGAGGGCGCGGTTGTCGGCGATGAGCGTGAGGACGACGAACTGCAGGCCGATCAGCGCGCCGCCCGACGACCCGACGATCACATAGAAGCTTTCCCAGGCGGTCAGCGCCGCGGCTGATTCGTGCATGCCGGATATTCTGTGCCGTCCGGCTACAATCCGGTGCGGAGGATTCCCGATGAATCGACGCACGATGATCGGCGGCATGATGGCGGCCGCGGCGGCTGCGCCCGCAGTACTCTGGGCCGACGAGATCAGCGACTGGGCCGCGTGGTGGGAGCGATCGAAGCGCTACACGCTGCAGATCGCTGAGGCGATGCCCGCGGGCGACTACAACTTCGCGCCGTTCGGTAACGGGACACCCGACGCGGTGCGTTCGGGAGACGGCGCGCGCACGTTCGCCCAGGTGATGCAGCACATCGGCCAGGGCGAGGGCTTCTATCTCGGAAGGCTGGGCAAGGGCGGTCCGGCGCCGGCGGCGCCGCAGAACGACACGAGCAAAGCCGCGACGGTCAAATATCTGAACGAGCACTTTGACTGGGCGATTGGCGTCGTCAAGCAGTTGACCCAGGCGGACCTGGCGAAGTCGTTCGCCGGTGGCCGCGGCCCGGCGGCGAGCGGTCTCGACCTGCTGCTCAACGCCATGGTGCACACCGCGCACACACGCGGATACAGCGACATGTATCTGCGCAACAAGGGCGTCAAGCCTCCGACCTATCAGGTCTGAGGCGACGGTCGGGATCAATAATCCGGCATGCGAGCAACGCTCCTCCTCGTCTGCGGTTTTCTGTTTACCGCTGGCATCGGTCTCCATGGCCAGTGGCTCAAGCTGCCGACGCCCGGGCTGCCGCGGCTTCCCGACGGCAAGCCGAACCTGGAGGCGCCCGCGCCGCGCACGCCGGACGGGAAGCCGGACTTCTCGGGCCTGTGGAAGAACAACAGCGGCGATCGCTACTACAACAACATCGCCGCCGACTTGCTGGTCAGTGATGTGGAGCCTTCCGCACACGCGTTGTTCACTAAGCGGACCCTCGAGTTCAGCAAGGACAGCATGGAGACCCAGTGCCTTCCGCTGGGGCCCGCCTACCTGACCACGCGTTACCGCGAGTTCCGTATCGTCCAGACGCCGACGCTGGTGCTGTTTGCCTTCAGTGATGGCATGCACCGCGAGATCTTCATGGACGGACGCTCGCTTGAACCGGACCCGAATCCAACATGGATGGGTTATTCGGTGGGACACTGGGAGGGGGACACGCTGGTCGTCGAGAGCAACGGCTACACCGATCGTTCGTGGCTCGATTACGGCGGCCATCCACACACGGAGCAACTGCGGATCACCGAGCGATACGAGCGGCCGAGCATCGGCCAGATCCACGTGCACCTGACGCTGCTGGATCCGAAGGTGTACGCCAAGCCGATCACACTGTCGATGGGCATCTCGCTCGCGGCTGACACCGAGATGCTTGAAGCCGTCTGCGAAAACAACCAGCGCAGTCGCGAACGGATGGCACAGACGAAAGCGGCCAAGGTCGCGCAGGTCCCGGCCTCTGTCCTCGCACGCTATTCAGGCACCTACGATACGGACGATGACGGAACGAAGCACTTCGTCCAGATCACTGCAGAAGGCACGAGCCTCTGGTTCGATTACGACGGCAAAGGCAGGGAGCTGTTGATTCCGCTGTCATCCACGCAGTTCTCGTGGGCCGGTGCGGTCGTGGAATTCTCGCCGGGTGCCGGCAACGCGATGAACATCGCGATGCACTACGCCGAGGGCACCGAGCGCGGCGCGCGCCGCAAATAACAGCTCGCGCGAATCCGCACCCGGCCGTGCTTACTTCGCCGTCTTCGCCGCTGCGTCGGCCAGTCGTGCTGCCGACAGCGAGTTCCGCATGCTGTAGTTGCCTTCGTGGCAGCCGGACTCGTGGATCTGTGCGTCGATCATCGCCATCGGGAACGACAGTTCGATCCGATCCTTGAACGACTTCGGATCGACCACGGTGGCCGAGTACTCAAGGGCCGTCGCCGACGTGCGCGTCAAGCGCTCGGTCACCACCTTGTCGCGTCCGGTGCCGACCCCGGCGAAGCTTGGCAGGCGATCGTTGAAGTTCCTGGTCTCAACCACCAGCGTGTCGCCCTCCCAACGGCCGCGGGACACGCCAGTCCAGGTCCGCTGCGTTTCCGCCGGGAACGGCTTGCCATCAAGGGCCACAACCCGCCGCCAGAAATCCGAAATGAGCACCACGGAATCCGGGCTCTGAACGATCTGGACGTAGTTGTCGTCGAGCTGCGGCACCATCGGCACGAAGGCATCAAAAAGGCAGCGCTCCGACGGCATGAAATCGGTGTAGCTGTCCTTCTTCCCGCCCTGAAACGCCGCAAACAGCGCAGCCAGCGACGGCGGCAGCGTGCCCTTGCTGTCGGCGAGAGCGGCGATGACGTCGTCGATTTGCGGCATCGTCTTCACGCCGTCCAGCTTCGCGGGCAGACGGCCGGTGACCGGGTAGGTGATCAGCGACGTGCGGAGGTCGTCGACGCGCATCGTGCTGTCCATCCAGTCGAGACCGATGGCTTCCACCGGAGCAAGCTTGCTGATCAGGCCGAGGACGTTCCGGACGGAACCGCGCTGTGCCTCGAATTCCTCCTTCGTGAAGGTCTTCTTGTCGCCGACCGACGCCGGACGCTGCATCGGCACCGCGGTGTTGAAGTTCCACACCCCCTGGAGGTCCGGCCTGCCGCCTTCGGTGCGCGGCGCGCTGTATTTCGCGGCGTTTTTCGCGGCCTGACCTTCGGCCGATGCCGCCACGGCCGTCAGAACGAGGAAGAACAGCAGGCTCAGCGTTCGCTTCATCGGTGACTCCGTCATCTGTTACGACAACTTCCCGTCGAGGGTTCGAACAGAGGAACCAGAGATGTAGACGGATGAGGGACGTGGATATTGTGGGCCCGTAACGCTCTGGATGGCCAGCACCTTACTGCCAGACGAACTCGAGGTCCTGACCGGAGAATGACGCGTAGCGATCCACCGCCTCGGCGACCGCACTGCTGACGGTGCGGCCGGGCGGCGCGAAAGGCTTCACCCTGAGCAACGTCCTCTCTTCCCGCGCCACCTTCTTCCATCCCGCAATCACCCGGCCGTCGAGGATCACCGGGGCGAGGAACGCATCTCCGGACGTGATGCGGGTCCATTGAGAACGATCGAGAGCCACGCTGCGATCCTTGTAGGCAATCAGGTACTCGTCATACAGCCCGAGCAGGTACGCACGGCTCGGAGTCGTCCGAGCTCGAACGGTCTTCCCAAACCAGTATGTCCGGCCGTCGACGACTTCTGTCGCCAGTTCACCCGCCACCATCTCCACACCTGCCCGTGCATCGCCAACCGTCAGGCCCGACCACCAGGCGAAGTCGTGAATCTGTGCCGGTCCATGGCTGCTGTAGTAGCGCCGCGTCAGCTCGGCCAGCGCATCCTCGCGCGACAACAGACGCGACGAAGGGACCCGCTCGTCGAGCAAGGCATACGTGAACTGGTTGCCGCGGCGTCCGCCACTGCAGATGACGGCGTCGATTTCCGCCTGGATGGTGAGGAAGGCCAGCCGTTCCACACCATCGGCGTTGACGCCGCCCTCCCGCAGCGCCACCTTCAACTCCTGCCGCGTCAGCTGTACGCCACCACGCAGCGCGCGTGCGATCACTTGCTCGCTCTTTCGAAACACCGCCGCGTCGAGCTCGAAGCGGCGGTTGTAGGATGCCATCGCCTTGCTGATTCGCGGACCGGTGAGCGCGAGCATCCAGCGGATATCGGCGGGAGTCACGAAGTGCCACGTCGGCCGAAGGACGTGAGTGCGCAGGATCGCTCCGTCCGTGAGAGCACGGTCGATCGCCGCCGCGCTCGGGCGCCGCGATCGCATCGCCAGCGCCCACTTCGCCTGGTCGTATTCCTGTGCCTGCACCGCGCCAAGCCAGCTCACGACCTCCACGGGCGAGGCGAGCGGCGTGCCTGTGAGGCGCTGATTAGACAGGCGTGCGTTGAGGATGTCGAACGCCACCCTATCCGGGCGATGAGGCGAGCGTGCTGCGAATGGTTTTCACGACGGTGTCGATGACCAGGCGCTGGCCGGCGGTGTTCACGTGACAGCAGTTGTCACGGTAGAGCGGGTCGTGGGTGTTCGCGTAGATGTTCGTCAGATCGACAAAGTTCACACCGCGCCGCGCGAGATCCTTCCCGAGTTCCCTGAGCACAGGGTAACCCTGCCTGACGCTCTTCGCGTACGGATGGTCCGCTCGAATCGCGACCCGCCGCTCCTCGTCGCCCATCGGCTTCGAACCCTCGATGTACTGGTTCGGCTGCAGGAAATGGAAATAACGGATGCCCTTGGCTCGTGCCAGGGCGTTCATCTGGAACGAGCTCTCCTCCCAGAGATGTCCCAGAGCCGAGTACATCTCCTCATCGTTTGCGAACGGTGCCGGAGGTCCGGCGGCCGCGTAGGTGTTGGCGGCCGACATCTTCGGCAGCTTCGCGCGCTGATTCACGGCGGCGTTGTAGAGCAGCTGATCGCCGATTCGCCAGACGGTGTTCGCCGTCACGCTGTAGCGAAGCGGTCCGGTGCGGAAGAAGCTCTGCCACTTCGCACCGACCGAGTCGAGAAACCTGATCTTCCCGACCGTCGCCAGGAATTCGGTGTCGGGCACCGTCCGCATACGGAGATGCCACTGTCGCGGGAAGAACGGATTGGTGTCGGGAACGTTCTCGAGGGCCGGCAACGCGACGTCGTTGAACCCATCGATGTTGATGACAATGTCGAAGTCGCCGCCGAGCGCGGTGAACCAGTTGAGGGCCATCAACTGCTGCGGCTGCTTGTAGCCGCCGATGGTGGCCTTGACGACGACAAATTCGCGACCCGGGAAGCTGGGTTTCAGCTTCTCTGACAGCTCATTCGCCATGTTGTACGCGATGTCGTCCGCGAACGATCCGCCGAAGATGCCGATGATGACCTTGTCCGGGCTGCGGTGCTGGACCGGAGGCGTGTCGCTGATGCCGTAAGGCGACGACTGCTCGACCGTCGGGTCGTACACATAGCCCATGTACGGATGCACGACCTCCTTGTGGATGCGCAGACGTGCTGGCACGTCGCCCATGCCGAACGGATCATCGCCGGCGTTCACCTCACGGCGCTGCGCCTCGAACCCGCTGAACGTGAACATCCGCCCGAACTTGATCGAGATGGCCGTGAACAGCAGCAGTTCCGCGGCGGCGTACATGATCAGAATCATGCACGCCCACATGGCGAGCCGGCGCATCCGGCTCTGCGAACGGGGTCCAGAGGTCACCGTCGATGAGGATGTATCCGAAGGTTCCATTTGTGTCTGCGCGGAATCGTACCGTAGATCAACGGCGTTCGGTCACTGGCGCGCTCTGCGCGCGGTAACTGCTCCCGTACGCGCCGCTGGTGACGCCCCCATCGCGATGAACCTGCAACATGAGCGTTACGGTGATGGCCAGTTGGAGGGCAACTGCAGTCCGGTATAAACGGACGCTCCCGTGAGTTACGAGTAGCCAGCCAAGCCAGACGAACGGCAGGGGATACGCGATTATCAGGTAGTGCGTGCGTGCGCGCACACCCGCCACCATCAG
>Ga0207701_10005924_pt1 | contig 12237 bp, 16 predicted proteins | sample KBSSwiSSwithPhiX_FD_184294 | JGI IMG/M metagenome (GOLD analysis project Ga0207701, IMG submission 184294) | Switchgrass rhizosphere bulk soil microbial communities from Kellogg Biological Station, Michigan, USA, with PhiX - S5 (SPAdes) (version 2) | ecosystem: Environmental > Terrestrial >...
TCAACCGTCCGGAATATCTCACCTTTGGGCCTCCGCGATAACGCGACTACACGCGCACACGCGCCCGTTACCAGGCCAGTCAACGCAGTCGCGCCCATTCGCGCTTGCGATTGAAATACGAGTTTCCTACGCTTGCATCTGATGCACGTTTACGAAGTCCGCCTGCGCAAAGACAAACGCGGCGTCGATCTGATCAGGCGATGCGCTCGCTTACCGGCTACCCGGTTTTCATCTGGCTCACTCGGCGAATGTTGTCCGGCCATATATTGTCTGTCGAATGCGCGAAGTGCTAATTCCACGGTGTAGCCAATTCCAACGATTCCTTCTTCCAAACAAGGCCCAAGCAGCGCGATCCAAAGGCCACTGCGGATCGACAATGCCGGACGCCGCGTTGCCGATGGACTGCCCGGATGCGCCGCGCAGTACGATTTCATTTCTTCCAACGCGATTCGTGCTGGATCGGCTCGATAGGCCACATAGAAGGGATTTATAGACGCCACGTTGCTCGTCCTTCCTTTTGGGGCCAATCGTACATTCGCTGCAAAGAATCGCACAATCAGCCACAGGCCGGATTTGTGTGTAGGTAAAAGTCCGATGCTCCCAAGTCATTCCAATTCGCATGATGTCGTGATCCGCGTTTATGATGACGCTGGCAACTCGATTGAAACACACGAACACACTGGCGATTTCAAAGAATGGTGAATAGAGTGACGGGTCACAAAGGACATTGAATCATCATGCACCTATTGGTTCGTTACAAAGTCTTTGATTTCGCTAAATGGAAATCAGGCTATGACGCGGACCTGTCGGCGCGGCAGAAGGCCGGACTAAAAGAGATCTATCTTTTCCGTAACGCCGACGACCCAAATGAAGTGACGCTGCTTTTTTCGGTAGAAGAGGTCCATAAGGCCAGGGCATTCGTTGAGTCGGACGATCTGCACCACGCCATGGAAACGGCCGGAGTAATGGGCGCGGCAGAAGTTTCTTTTCTTAACTATACACCGGCGACCTAATCGAGACGCACGAGCACAAAGGCGATTTCAAAAGAGCCGTAACGAGATTTTCTTCGCTGCCTAACGAATCCTCGCCTTTAAAAGGAGGCGGCCACCAAAGAGAGATTGATGACCGCCCCAAGCATTGCCAAGCGATCCGCTCCAACCCGGAAAACTTGACTAGTCTGATGTCTCACGATTTATGCGCAGAGATGCGCATCTTGTCTATCGGGCAACGTGCCTGATTGTCATATAGGGTCTTGCCTGATACGCACAATGAGTAAAATTTGTGCTTGACCTAAAGCCGCGCTTTTTTCTACGGTCCATCTGACCCCGATGTGTACGGACTACTGGGCTTTCCCAGTGACGAGCTTGGACCGGCAGTAATCTCTTAGCATCGGTTCCAAACCTGGAGATTACTATGAAAACGCTTCTCCCGGCAGCGATTCGCCGCTCACTGATGTTCACCGCAGTTGTCGCTCTCTCACTTGCCTATCCCGCCTCGGTGCAGGCCGTTCCCACCACGTACCAGTACACCGGGAACCCATTCACCGAGGTGTCCGGCCCCTACACCACGAGCATGTTCGTGACGGCAATGGTGACGTTGGCGGGCCCACTGCCACCGAACCTTCATTGGCACCGTCAAGCCCACGGCTTTTACATTGTCCGATGGGGTGCAAACCCTAAATAACCACAATGTGACACACGCGAGTGTCGACTTTGCTACGGACGCAACCGGTGCAATAACAGCCTGGCTCGTACAGCTGGACGTATTTAGCGGCGAAATGAGGATCTCCACCAACTCCGGCCCACCCTTCATCGACGCCACGTTCGACGACGGAAATAATCTCTTTGGCTTCGCATCTAATAATGACACCCCCGGCGAGTGGAGAATCCACGGCACGGTGCCGGACGCGGGGTCTACCCTATCATTGATGACGCTGACCCTTATGGCGTTGGGTCTAGGGGCCGGCAGTTCCAGCGGGCAGCGGGCTGACCGCACTAGGGGCTGGCACAAGCCGATCACATGATGCTGTGATTCGCGTTTACGATGTAGCGGGGGACTTGATCGAGATGCGCGAGCACAAGGGCGATTTCAAAGAGCCGTAAAGGTTGACGAACGATTTATGAGCATCAGCAAAGAACAAGCCTTGGAAGTGTTTCAGCAGCGCGCCAAACCGTTTCCCCGGGAAGCGCTTGAATCAAAACTGCCGCTCTCGAGTTCTTCTCGTATTTGACGATACAGTTGTTGATGAAGCGGCTCGGATGACGCGCGATCCAGCTGCATCATTTCGAACGGCATGACTAAACGACGCCGCCGCTGCTTTGAGACCGCTGAGCCTGTGCGTCCATAGATTGCGCCATTCATTTTCCCGGCACGACTTTCGCATCCGGAGAATGCTTTCTCAACGTGAGATGCTGCCCTAATAGGCAACCCAAAAGCGCGCCCGAACAAAACCAGATAACACGCAAAGTGGCCACATCGAAATTTGATGGGTCGGATTGGTTAGGTTCACTCGAAAGGCTGCTTGGACCTAAAAAATGGAAGCAATGCGGCGCAATGTGGCGAATGCGCGCTCGAGGAGGAGAAGAGGGCGCGAAAGCATTACGCAACGCAACTGAGGACTTTTTCATGTTAACACCAGTCGAACGAGACAAGATCAAGAACCGCGGTGCATGGATCACAGACCGCTACGAACGCGGTTTTGAAAAATTGAAAAATGCCGCGCGGTAACCCAGGCAGGCTCAAACACAATCTGACTGGCATGACATTCGGCCGGCTCAAAGTAGCGGTTTCTTCGAGAGTAAGCATGGCGATCCACATTGGAGATGCGCCTGTATCTGCGGAGGCCAGGCAGTTGTGAGCACCTGGAACTTGATGCGAACACCCCACTGACACTGACCTTCGTATCCACAGTGGCAGAGCTGCGGGATCTGGAGTCGTCACTAGATCGCCTGTGCGGGGCCCTATTAGAATTTTACTTCCGCTGCGACTCTGACGTAAGGAGCGGGATCGGTCCTCTTGGATTGATCGGCGCGAAAGAAATCAAAATTCCGTTCGACTGTAACCCCTGCGCCCGCAATCAATTTGAGGTGTTTAATGCCGGAATAACCTACCTGCACTCCCGCGCGGTCCTCACTGTATTGAACAATGGCGTCGTGCAAATTCAGTTTGTGCTCAGTGTGTGAGACGACATCGTCAGTGCGAAAGCTGGTGAAGTTAAGCTCTCCGATGATTCGGAAGTCCCAGTCGTCATTGGGCTGATAAATCAACGCGGGCTTGGGAAAAACCGCCTGGAGCCGGAGCTTGTCGCTAAAAACCCAGATAATGCCGCCGCCCGGTGCCACAGGCGGGTCCTGATAGAGTCCCCAGCCCAAAGCAACAACTGCAAAAATCTTGTCTTTCTTTAACGGGAAGGACACGAAAACTTTCCCCGGAATGTCGAAAGCATCCCCGCTGACCTGATCCTGGAAGTAAACGCCCGGATCGAGTTCGATGCCTAAGCCTGGAAAGTCCTTCACAACGTATTCCACCGCGATATGTCCATAAGCTGCTTGCAGATGATCAGGTAAGCCATTGTTCGTGGCATCGAAGTCATAGCGTTCGTATTCGACCCCAAGCCTGAGATACCATTTGCCGGTAATCAGGAACCGATGGTCGTAGCTGAAATCATTGTACAACGAATCCCCATGACCCATTTTAGACTCGTGAAAATCGCTATCGAATGTATAGGTCGTTTCGTACGAGAAGAGATCATGTGAGTTTTCATCCGCTGGCGTGGGGGAAGGTTGAGCCTCAAAAGTCGCCGTCCCGGCCAAGGCTGGCGCAATTCCGAGAGTAACGAGAAAGACAGCGAGTTTTCGGAATGTCTTCACAAGGGTTAAGGCGACCCGGACATCGAGGTATCGCATGAAGTAGGCGAAATCGATATATCGGAGGCACACTATTTTAGCAAGCTGCCAACTCCGTTTCACTGACCGCTTCTGGATTGACGATGCTTTCGGCTAGTCCGTTTAGAATCTCATTTGTTTCAGATTCTTCATCGAGCGTAGCTTGGAGAAGCCTCGCTGGTTCCTCCTGATTCAGCAGGTTGGCGAAGGCGCGAACACTCCCATAGCTCACGATCTCGTAATGTTCGATTTTCTGGGCGGCAACGATTATGCCGGCATCAAGGTCAGAGTCTTCACCGTCTTCTTTTAGGATTTCCGAACCTTCCTCAATGAGTCTCTTCATTGCGCGGCAGGTCTTCCCTTTGGGGCTTTCGCCAAGCTGTTCGAAGATCTCTTCGAGCCTTTCAACATGCCCTTTTGTTTGTTCCAGATGCTTTTCAAAAGCCTCTTTCAATTCGGGGGATGAGGCTCCTTTTGCCATGTTAGGCAACGCTTTGAGCAATTGATTTTCGGCGCTATAAAGATCGCGTAATCCGCTGATGTAGAGTTGTTCTAATGTTTTTAACTTCATGTTCCCTTTTCTTTTTGCTACTTTCCCTGCTATTTTCCGCCCGCCTTTTTTGTAGCAGCGCGTCTGAGGGCTTCGCAAATCGACCTCGCGCAGGTCGCGCAATTCTGAGAACCTACCCGATAACCGTACAGAATCGTAGGACTCGCAAAGAGAAACTCCTAGGAATGTCTTGCATCGCATAGGGCGTCCCAAAAGCGAAACGGCCAATCCCAACCACGGAACGACTACGCCATACTCTTGCTACGCGAGTAGGGACTCCATCTTTTTGTATTCAGTGACTTACGGTTGAGGCACACTTGGTGGCATGCCCCATGCATAAAGCGCTGGTGTGAACACAACCAATACTATGAACAACCAATTCGAATCCACTTACAGTCTACTGATCCGGTCGGAAGAGAAAGGTCGCGGCGTTGTCGAGGTTTCAGTTTACGCGGCCGTTTTCTGAGTGTCGTCTTCTCAATCTAGCAGTTCGCGCAGACGTCTGTGACAGCCCCAGCGCCTGGAAGTAAGCCGTGCGTAGCATGCCACACCACGACGTCGGAGTTTCGCCCAGGCACCTGATGTCTCGGGCTTTTCTTGCGCATTTCTTCCGGCGGACCACTTGCGGCTCTTTTCTCTGGTTCGCTCGCGTAAAGATCATCGTGGCGTCGACCTAAACTCCGATGTGCTGCCATTCGATCGGCTTTGCTATGGTGAGCCCAACGCGGTCAAGCAACGCAATCAGTTACGCGAACTTTTACAGCCGCTCGTATAACGCTCTGATTCGCGTTTACGATGTGACTGACAACGTCATCGAGACGCCGAGCAAAAGGGCGAGTCCTCAACGTACACAAGATTCGGGCCAACTTTGACAATAAGCGGTGAGCGCAATGCACCAAGATGGTTTTAACTTTCTTTAACAGAGCCAAGAATAGGGAGCGCGGGCGGTCGGACGACAATGACGCTCTTGAAGGAGCGCGGGCGGTCGGATGACAATGATGCTCGCGCTTTTCTTTTAAGCAACACGGCTGAGGAACGCGCTGAACGTCTCTGGATCGTCTCCGATTGAATCCGGCCAGCGCCATCAATTGCATCAGCGCCTTCAAACCAGAGCACACGTAATGGCAGCCGTTCGCCAATTAGAATTCGACGCCGATCTTTGCGCGGTCGAATTTCGTAAGCATGTTGTGAGCTGCTCATCGTTTACCCCGAGCGAAAAGGATGCTTCAACGCGGTTGCTTTTTCGTCATTCTTATACGGTAATCGCAGCCTGAAGTTTCTAAGCACAGTGCGGCCCCAGTCGGAGGATGGCTTGATTCGTCGTGTCAGTAACAGCAAAAGTCTTAAGCTGCCTAGGCGGAACTCGCGGCGAGCGAGCCGCAGAGGTGGCGTAGTTCGCCATCCACGTCGGCAGGGTCTGCTACCGTCTGACGCACCTCCTCGCGCAACAGCATGTGAAAACGTTGCCGCATGCGATATACCAATTTTTTTATTGTGCTTTCGGGTATACGAAGCTTTGCTGCCAACCTTGGATACGAGAGATCGTCCCGCTCCGCGCTGAGGTATGTACTCAGCACCTCGAAGACTCGTCGGCGTCCTTTCCTCTCGCATTCTTCACGAAGGCCGTTAAGTGCGCGCTGTACCGTAGTCGCGGCCCAACTCGCATCGAAAACTCGTTCTGCAGGCCAGGAAGTCAGCGCTTCGCAGCTAAGAGTCAACTGTGAAGGCGTCTGCGCCATCCAAGTATCCCACGAAATGAAGCTGATGCCGCCGCCGCGTTTGCGGGATTTTCTTCTGTCGACCGCGTCATTTAGAAAGTTCTGAAGCGACTTCAGCAGCAGGGAACGGAATCGCCCGCGAGCCGGATCTGCTTTCTGAAGCCAATCGCCCCTTAATATGCGCACAAAAAAATCCTGCGTCAGGTCCTCGGCGTCCTCGGGCGGGTAACCCCGTCGCGCGATGAAGAAAAAGATCGGACGCCAATAAATCTGGCATAGCTCAGCTAACGCTTCGCGGGTTTCCCGATCTCCACTTCCCGAGCCCGCCCCAGAACGAATGAGGCTCCAACGCGTTGTCGCAAACACGCCAGGGGCACTTGTCTTCTTTTCGGCTGATTTCACACTCCAAGTCCTAAAACGTAAGCTGGCCTCTAAACATATCGGAGACAACGTGGCGAACAGTAGTTAACAGGATTGTCACAAACCTGATCTGATCGCGACTGCGCAGTAGCTTTCGCGTGCGAGTGAATGCGGCATGGGTTAGCAAAACTGCTTCGACAGGGTCATCTGCTAGCCGAGAAGCGAAGGTACAGACGCTGCGGTAGTAACGAGCAACCAAATATTCAAAACGTCCGTCTTCGCCTTTCTTCGACGGCGTTCGTTTTGATTTGATCGTTGCAGCTGGTCGGGCGGCACATGGCCAAAACATCGCAATTCTGGGGTTCACGACTAAGCGAGAATAGTACTACTGGCACCTCGACTGTGTATAAGGGAAAGGCCCCTGATTCTTCAGAAAAAAAGCCAATAGGGGGTTTATTCGTGTGTCCGACCCCAGAATTGCGCGGATCAGTCGAGCCGGTCGGTCCGTAACTACCTGACATTTTTCGTAACTGCGCTTCCCGATTTCCGTAGAAAAACAAGGGGGAAAGAAGACACTCGGTTTGATTAAGGGGGGGTCTCGGTCGTTTGGGTCTTAGATCGAAGCATTTCTGATAAAGAGCGTGCCTGTTTATTTCCATTTGCAAGAGTCGTCGGTTGCCTGTCCGAAATGTGGATCGGCAATACGGGTCGCGCATGATCTTTGTCTGGGTTGCATGCTCTCCGAAGGTATGAGGGTCGATGGCGCGAACGATGAAGCCCTGGCTGAGGTGCTTGACGAAATGGATGGGTTGCAGGAGACGCACGAGCACGAGGGCGAGTCCCCGGCGGCGATCAAACTTTCGGCTACGCGTTTACCCTCAGTAGCGCGGTCTCCGTGACGCACCTTCGTCTCTGCGATTTCCAGGACAACCGATTGAGACTCTAATGCGTGACTATCTGGACGAGCATTGGCACGCAGCTGGTAGAAACGGTGCTTCGGGTGTTTCTTACGACGGGAGTAGGAACGAAGTCGGATTCGTGTTTCCAACTGGCAACGTTTTCGGCATTCCGAATAGCTGGTTCGGTCCAAATTTCGAGTTTACCCACGGCTGTACGGAGGCCCGACTCAAGCTCGACAGTTTCTCTCCTCGGCTTCGGTTTGCTCGGGTTGGCTGCCTTGCGGCGCAAATTGCTGCCAAACCGCGTTCCGTAAAAAAGCTGAGTTCGGACCGATCTGCGTTTTGGCGGGGTCCTTCCCAGGCACTCCGATGGCGGCGGGTTGATCCAACGTGTGCAGTTTTCTAGAGATAAATCGTTGCCCCATTGCACCACAGGTCGAGGCATAGACGCTAGGCGTACAGGGCAAACGACCTGTGTACCGACCCTGAGTACTTCCGCAATGCCGCATCTTAGCATCTCGCAACTAGCCGAACTGACCGGACGGGAGCGCCGAACTGTGACGCGACTTATGGAAAAGCTTCAGCGCATCGACAGCGACCGCGGCGCGCACCTATACGATCGACCGAAGCGTTGCCGCTCGTTTATGCCGTGGACAACTCAGAAGCCGTGCGCGCGGCACAGGGCCCTCGGCGTGGTATTCAAAAAAGTCACGCCTTAATGGCTCTACGGTTCTTTGAAAGCGCCCTTGCGCTCGTGCGTCTCGATCACGTTGCCGGCGGCTGCGATTTTATTCGCCTGGTCTGCGGCTCTTGTGACGGAGCCGATGTAGCCAATCCTCAAATTTCAACATCAGCCAGATCGGATTGGCCCGGAAACGGCGGCCCCAGCGGACAATCGCTTCCTTCGGCACGGTCGCGTGAGCGCTCATCCATGTTGCCACTTCATTATCGTCTGCGCCCGTCGCGATAAACTCTCGCAACAGTTCCGCCTCAACGCCGGTTGCGGCAAAGAACATCCGGTCCATAGGACAATTATACTCATAAGAACCGCTTTGGCCTAGCAACTCGGCCCGGCATTTGTCCACCAGTCGGGCCGCCACCGCTGGAAACACATTTCCCAAAGCGGCATATGGACTGCGCGGTGAAGTGCGATTCAGATTACGCGCAAGCGTGCGAAGTCTTTCCGTGTTCATGCCATACCGCCGATGCTTCGCGAAGTAGGGCGGCTTGCACTCAGCGATTTTGCAAAAGTAGCTGCCCATTCGGCTCTGTTCAAGACTCGAGTCGAATCGAAATGGCATCGCGGGGCGAGCTCGCCGCACCAAACAATTCCACGCGTGCGCGAGAGAGATTCGCTTTTCACGAGCCGAACGTTTCGTTATGCGTGCGGATGAAAAGCTGACTGCGTTTCAGACCCTCTTACCATGGGCAAATCGAGGTCGTGCGGTTGTATCAGGGCACAGATGACGGTTAGGCCAAGCTCACGGCCTGGCTTCGGCCCGGTCCTCTATTAGATTCAAAGCCGAAATGCGAGGAAACTCCGCAAATCCAGGACTTACATTGTAGATCTCTAGATTCTTAAGACCTTGTTAGGTTGCACAACATGAAGGCTACCAACCCCTGGCCACAAGAAAGAGCCAAAAATGGAAAGTTATTGACGGGCAGGGCAGAATCTTGCTACAAAGGGTACCCACAAAGCCAAAATCTGGTACGGTACCCCGGGGAGACGGAAGAGAAAAATGGGATTTAGGGATCTAAGCAACAAAAGAACCGGGAGCAGTTGGAACGACTGCTTTGCGCGCGAGAAGCTCCACCAGCGCGTCTCGGACGTCTTTGGCGTGCGTCATTCCACTCTGCTCGGCCACGGTCATCAATCGCTGCTGGCTACTCAAATAAAGAAACAAGTAGGCGCGGAGACGCCACGCTCCGATCCGCAATCAATTTTGGCAAACCTATCAGACACTTGAAGGACTTCTGAAATGCCAGACGAAGCTCGCAATTTGCGAATTGTTCACAACAGGCTCTCATCGCAAGAGTTGTCTCGGATCCTGAATTTGCGAGGCTGGGGTGAGCGCAAGCTCGCGGAACTATCCGGGATCTCCCCAAGCGATGTGTCTGCACATCTCTCCGGCAGGCGGGTGATCCGGTCGCATCATCTCGCTGGTTATCTCAGGGTACTCGATCGCCAGGAGCGCGCGATGTTCTTGGGCGCCTGGTTGCGCGATAACCTGGATCAGGAGCTAGTCGCGGATCTACTTGACGGCACCAACACTGATTCGATGCCAACACTGGAAGAAAATCAGTGTCGGGTGCTCGATTGGTGGGCCACTGCGCTCGCGGGCAATTTCAAGCTCGCCAGAATCTTCAGCGATCTCACTACAAAAGCTGGCTTCAAGTTTCCTTCGCTGCTCTTGTTGCCTGTGGGTACCGCCTTCGCCCAATTGGGATCATGGTTATCAGAGAAGGCTTCTAGCGTTTGGTATCTCGCTCGATCCCTGTGCTCTCGTGTTGAACACGCCGCGGTCGGTCTCGCTGCGCTTATTTTGGCTTTGTGCCAGCAGGGCAAGGTACCTCAGCAAGGGCAGCTTGCTGAGGAGGCGAGCAGCATGGCTGAGAAGGCTATCACCACCGCGGTCGTAGCCACCTCGTTTGTCGCGCCAGCTTTGGCGGAGACAACGAACTTCGACGCCAGTACACAACGGCCATCGCCACCGTCGCCGTCCGCTCCTGAGATTCGAGCTGGCAAGGTTGGATCGCGAGCAAATGTCAAGCGGAGCCCGACCCGGGCGCAGCACCAACACCAAAACGATCCGGCACTTCGCGTCGGAAGAACAATCAAGCACGAGTGGCATCGGCTCGTCGCGGCACGCAAAAGCGTGCACAGCGCATTTGCTCGCTTACTTGATCAGGCGCATCCGCAGCAATCCAAACAAAAGCACGGCAAGCAGCGGCGAAGCCATTAAGAAAATCTCCCGACAAGAAGGTACCGCCTTTGCATCCGAGCAGATAGGTCCCATGCGCGCGACAACGCCATCGTTGCTTTGATCGCGCTCTTGTCCTGCGAACGTCGCGACAATCACAGCACCGGTCGCTGGTTCCCAAAAACTGATCCGCCATTTCTGTCGACTGGTGCGAGCGCAATTGAGGCTGTCGCTCCATTGGACGTTTTTAGTTGGCGCGGGCCGGATACGATTGGAAACAACTCGTTCGTTCTCACTGGTCGCGTCATTTTGGTGAAAGTCGAAGCAGACGGCGACCTTCACATCACTCTCCAAGATGCGACTCGCGACAAGCCGGGCATCATTGTGGCTGAAATACCGGCAAAGCCGCAATGGTGCGAACTTCGCCAAATTGTATTTGGTTGGACGAAAGTTCAGTTTCCGTTTCGCGTCCGATCCGGCAGGAAATTGAAGCTAATCCAACTGGAGATTATCACGGTTATCGGCAAGGCGTTCTTCGACAACGGGCACGCTCCTGCAGATCACTCAAACCGCAGAAGTGATTTTTACCGCTACGCTGCCTGGAAGATTCATCCGGTGATGAAACTGACAGTTCACTGATTCGACATTTCGGTTGGCTCTTACCTAATTTCTCGCCGCAATCAAAACGAAAACATTGCTACGTTTGCTTGCGGCAACAGTGGCAAGTTTTTTCTCCTTACACCGACAAGCACCGTATAATCAGTGATGTCAAAGATAACTCTCCGTCGCTACACCCAACTGGCCCCGCTCATTCACTTACTGCATCGAAAGAGATTGACACTCCTGAGCCCGACCAAATGGGATGACAAGAACGACGCCTACTATTTGGAAGTTTATCGGCGGCGCCAGAACTTGGGCTCTGTTCTCGCCCTGTGTTTTGCGGAGTCGCGTGAGACCTATCATCACTGGCACGTCTTTGCGGGCAATTCATCAGGTGTCTGTCTGGAGTTCGACGGGAATGCTTTAAGTCGAAGCGTGTGTGAGACGCCAGGAATCAAATGTGGATACATGACTTACCGCAAGATCAAGGACCTGCGGCGAGAACACCCCCAAGACGTCGGAATTGCCGTTCGTTAAGCGACATCCTTTCAAAGACGAACGCGAGTTCAGGCTCATTTACGAAGGTGTCGAGCCTATGCTGGAGGCGAAGGACGTACCTTTCGACCCGCTCGCCTTATTGAGAGTAATACTGAATCCTTGGATGCCGCGGGCTGTGTTCGAGTCCGTCAAGGCTCACCTGCGGATGATCGATGATTGGTCACACGTCTCTATTCGGCGGACCACGCTTGTCGATAACGACGAATGGAAGAGTTTTGCGGATGCGGAGAAGAAATCGTAAAACTTAAAGTGTCCAGTCGCTTTGAACTGTGAGACGAAAGTACGAAGGTTCGATGGCAGAGTTACATCTATCTAAGCTGGACGCCGCCCTGCGCCAGCTCATCCGGTCATTGATTCAGCTCAGGTCTGATATTTCTGATCGCCACACGCATTAGCAAACGAGGAACGGGCTGCGCCGCGCGAGCAGCTCCAGATTTTTTGGGCCGGCAGCCATCAAGGAGTTCCTACGCCGCGCCGTGGCTGAGCAATAGCGGCGGGTCCTTCCCAGCGGGTTGCGATGGCCGCGGGTCAGTCCGACTGCCGTCGTTTTCTAGATGAATTGTACCGCGTGCTCCACAGGTCGGCTCGTAATGTACTGATACTGAAGGAGAAGAGCAAAACGACTTGCGCATCAGAAAACGGGCACGTTTCAGCTCCCTCGCTCTTTTCGAGAAGATCAGTGCGCCGCTGAAGAAGATTGTATGGTTCGACCACTCAGCACATTTTGTCTTTTTGGAAGAGCCATCT
>Ga0207701_10005925_pt1 | contig 12236 bp, 11 predicted proteins | sample KBSSwiSSwithPhiX_FD_184294 | JGI IMG/M metagenome (GOLD analysis project Ga0207701, IMG submission 184294) | Switchgrass rhizosphere bulk soil microbial communities from Kellogg Biological Station, Michigan, USA, with PhiX - S5 (SPAdes) (version 2) | ecosystem: Environmental > Terrestrial >...
GATCAACACAATTCGTACGCTCTCGATTGATGCGGTCCAGCAGGCGAAGTCCGGCCATCCGGGTACACCAATGGCGCTAGCCCCGCTAATTTACACCATCTGGAATCGCATCATGCGCTTTGATCCTGAGGATCCTATCTGGCCTAACCGAGACCGTTTCGTGTTATCGAATGGCCACGCCTCCATGCTACTCTGGTCGATACTCCATCTCACCCGCACAAAGGCAGTCAATGCTAACTACGAAAGACTCGGGCAGGTGTCGGTATCTCTTGAGGATATTCGCCACTTTCGCCAGCTCGACAGCAAAGCACCGGGGCACCCTGAGTATCATTGGGTTTCGGGCGTGGAAACTACGACCGGTCCGCTCGGGCAAGGCGTTGCAACGAGCGTAGGAATGGCGATTGCCCAGAAGTGGCTCGCGCACCGTTACAATCGGCCGCGCTTTGGTATCTTTGATTACAATGTTTACGCGGTCTGCGGAGATGGCTGCTTGATGGAAGGAGTTTCGTCGGAAGCAGCGTCTCTGGCCGGCCACCTGGGCCTCGATAACCTCTGCTGGGTTTACGACAACAATCACATCACGATTGAGGGTAAAACGCGCATCACGTTTACCGAGGACGTTGAGGCGCGATTCTTAGCGTACGGTTGGAACGTCTTGCGCGTTGGTAACGCCAATGATCTCGAGCGCATCGAGCAGGCTTTCGAAATCTTTCACAAGACGAAAGAGCGTCCCACCTTCATCGTCCTGGACAGCCATATTGGCTATGGATCACCTCATAAACAGGATACTGCCGCGGCGCACGGCGAGCCGCTCGGCGACGATGAAGTTCGATTAAGCAAGCGCGCCTACGGTTGGCCTGAGGACAAAACGTTCTTCGTCCCCGATGGCGTTTACGAACACTTCGCAGCCGCTATAGGTGCGCGCGGCGCAGAAGCCCACCGAAAATGGACGGAACTTTTCGAAGCTTATCGAACTCAGTATCCCAACGCTGCAACTGAAATCGAATTGATGCAGCGGCGCGATCTTCCTGCCGGCTGGGACCGAAACCTCCCGGTTTTCCCAGCTGATCCAAAAGGAATTGCCGGGCGCGATGCCTCGGGCAAAGCCCTGAATGTTCTGGCTCAAAACATTCCCTGGTTTCTCGGAGGTTCAGCCGACCTCGGTCCCTCGAACAAGACCATCCTCAATTACGAAGGCGCGGGAGACTTCCAAGCTGATAATCCGAGCGGGAAGAACCTCCATTTCGGTATCCGTGAGCATGCGATGGGTGCCATTGTAAACGGACTTTCCTTATCCAAGCTGCGACCTTACGGCGCAACATTCTTCATCTTCAGCGACTACGCACGGCCGGCGATCCGACTATCCGCTTTGATGGAGCTACCGACCCTCTTTATCTTCACCCACGACGCGATGGGAGACGGGGAAGACGGTCCTACTCATCAACCGATAGAGCATCTGGCGTCAATGCGCGCAATTCCAGGCCTCGTCACTCTGCGACCCAGCGACGCTAACGAAGTTATCGAAGCCTACCGCTACATCATCCAATTGCGCCACCAACCTGCCGTGCTGGTGCTTTCCCGCCAGCCCTTACCGACTCTAGATCGGAAGAAATACGCATCAGCGTCCGGACTCGCGCGCGGAGCCTACATACTCGCTGATGCACCGGGCAACGATCCGGAAGTGATCCTCATCGCATCGGGTAGTGAAGTCAGTCTCGCTGTTCAGGCGCATGAGAAGCTCATTGCTGAAGGTATCCGGTCGCGAGTCGTATCCATGCCGTCTTGGGACATATTCGAACATCAGACACCGGAATATCGAGATAGCGTCCTGCCACCGGCTGTAACGGCACGGGTCGCGATCGAACAGGCGTCGACTTTCGGGTGGGAGCGATACGTGGGCCGGCGGGGATGTGTTGTCGGAATGAAAACGTTTGGGGCATCCGCACCGCTCAAAGAACTTCAGAGAAAATTCGGGTTCGAACCGGACCAGGTAGTCACGGTCGCAAAAGACTTGCTCGCTACAAATCAGCGTAATCGCGCAGTCGCAGCAGCGTGAACTCCTGAAGAATCTTAATCACTGGTTCCTCCGGTGTCAGAACAAAGCAAAGGACAAAGTTCTCCGCTCGGAGCGACCGTTTTTTCCGACGGGACGAATTTTAGCGTTTACTCAAAGCACGCTAAACGAATCGAACTTCTTCTTTTCGATTGTGTTGACGATGCCCAGCCAGAGCGCGCCATCTCGATCGATCCCGCAATCAACCGGACATATCACTACTGGCACGTTTTCGTGCCCGGCGTGAAACCGGGGCAGATCTATGGTTATCGTGTTGACGGAGCTTTCGATCCTCCGAGTGGAATGCGTTTCGATCCCGCCAAAGTTCTCCTCGATCCTTATGGACGCGGTGCGGCGGTTCCAAAGAACTACAGTCGCGACGCCGCCCGGCAGATTGGAGACAATGCCGCGAAAGCGATGAAGAGCGTGGTCGTGGATGTGCAAACCTACGATTGGGAAGGCGACGCACCGCTGCAACGGCCGTCCTCACGCACCATTGTGTACGAGATGCACGTGCGCGGCTTCACGCGCCACCCAAGTTCTGCGGTACCGGAACAGAGGCTGGGCACCTTTGCTGGTATCATTGAGAAGATTCCCTATCTGCAACAACTGGGTATCACAGCCGTCGAACTGATGCCTGTCTTCCAGTTTGATCCCCAAGATTCTCCACCTGGAAAACTCAATTATTGGGGCTATGCGCCGGTTTCATTCTTTGCGCCACATCACGCATATAGCTCGCGCCAGGATCCACTCGGGCCTTTGGACGAGTTTCGCGATATGGTCAAAGCACTCCACCGAGCGGGTATCGAGGTAATTCTCGACGTCGTCTTCAATCATACGGCCGAAGGCGACCATAACGGGCCGATGCTGAGTTTTCGCGGCTTTGACAACATCACATACTACATTCTCGAACACGATCGCTCGCGTTACGCCAATTACAGCGGCACGGGAAACACACTCAACGCTAATCATCCTATTGTCCGCCGGATGATCCTCGACAGCCTCCGCTACTGGGTCAAAGAAATGCATGTGGACGGCTTCCGATTCGACCTGGCCGCGATTCTTGGGCGTGGTGAGTCTGGACAATTGATTCCGAATCCGCCCGTGTTGTGGGATATCGAATCGGACCCTCCACTAGCGGGAACCAAGCTAATCGCAGAGGCCTGGGACGCGGCTGGGCTCTATCAGGTAGGCAGCTTTATCGGAGATGGTTGGAAGGAATGGAATGGACGTTTTCGCGACGATGTACGGAGTTTCTTTTGCAGCGAAGAAGGATCGGTGGCGCGGTTTGCCGACCGTTTGATTGGTAGCCCGGCAATTTACGGTCATAAAGGACGCGAGCCTGAGCAGAGTGTTAATTTTGTGACGTGTCATGACGGCTTCACACTAAACGACCTTGTTTCGTACGATCATAAGCACAACGAGCAAAACGGCGAAGACAACCGCGACGGGACTAACGACAACCGAAGCTGGAATTGTGGGGTTGAAGGCCCCACCGGCGATCCCACAATCGAGAAGCTCAGAAACCGGCAGGTGAAAAACTTTTTGACCGTGAACATGCTCTCTGTGGGCATGCCTATGATGCTCATGGGTGACGAAGCGCGACGCACACAGGGCGGAAACAATAATGCTTATTGTCAGGATAACGAAACCAGCTGGTTCGACTGGACCCTACTCGCGAAGCACGCAGATGTTCACCGTTTCGTGACCTTGCTCAATGCGCGACGACGTTTGCGAGAGTTTGAACCTGAAAACCAGCGAATCTCCCTGAATCACCTCCTTCGCGGAGCGAACGCGGCGTGGCACGGCGTTAACCTCGCGCAGCCCGACTGGAATACAACGTCGCACAGCATTGCACTGACGGTGGAAATTCCGCGAGAAAAAATGTTCGTGCACCTCATCTTTAATGCCTATTGGCAGCCGCTCGATTTCGAGCTGCCGCGATTAAGCGGCGCTGGCGAAAATCGATGGCGCCGCTGGATTGACACAGCTCTCGATTCCCCTAACGACATCGTCGAGTGGGAAGCGGCACAGTCGGTTACTGGCTCTGCCTATCGGGCCGAGTCACGCTCTGTGGTCGTCCTCTTTACAAGTTTGCCGCGCTGATTGGGCGAATCGCCAAAGTGACAGCGCAGTTCCTTGCTGCTTGTCCAAGTCTACTCGATCACTCGACAGAATCACCGCCGATGAGAACATTTATTTCTTAGGCACTCCAGGGCTCGAGGAAGCCATAGGCGTCGTTAACGCGCGCAACGGAGCAGTCAGGGAAACCAAGATTTTTCCAAAACGGTTCGCCAACGGTCCCGGCTCCGGCGCCCGACGCATTTTCGGTTCCGCCGTCATCGGTGGAATGTTCTCTAAAATCTCGATCTTCGAAAATTTGAGAATGATCAGGTCACCGGTGAAACACGTAGGGTGACATTGAGCGTGCAAACGATTTAATCGGAAGGTCTTCATGAACAGCAAAATTCCTGGACTGCATCGCGTCACGTGGTCGCCAGCGATCCCCAGCGGAACCTCGATTTTCAGCGCTAGTCCCAGTCTTAGCAGTTATCTCAGCCATCCGACCTTTAGATCGCTTTCGACTGCTTTGAAGTCGCGATCACCAGTCAACAATTCTGCGTTCCGAAGCTTTGCAAGCGCCGCAGCAAAACAGTCGGCGTATGACATTTTCTTAGTCGCTTTAAATGCAGCAGCTTGACGGATCAATTCCAGATCCCCCACATCGACTGGTACAAGTTCAATTCTCATTCCAGCGATCTCGTGCGCCTTGGCGTCGGCAATTTCCTGAGACGCGCCGCGCATGATTGAATAATAAATCTCGCCCCAATTGATCACGCTCATGAGCAGGCGCGGGTTGCCGCTTTCCGCCTTTAGCAAGATTTTCTCGACCTCTTCCGCACCGGATTCGTCGTTGAACAGGACCATGAGCGCGTGAGCATCTAAGACGATCGTAGCCACGATTAGAGTTCCCGTTCGCGCCTGCGCTCCGACATGAATACTTCCATTGCCTTCGTTCCCTTCAACGAACCGCGCAGCCGACGATAATGCTGCGCAGTGAGAGGTTTCAGGACGATATGGTCATTCTGCTTGTAAACGACGGCCCTTGTTCCCTCGTTAATTTCAAAATCCTTCCGCAACCACCGAGGGATCACGATTTGACCCTTCGTTGTGAAGGATACTGTGTCGGTCTTTGTTGAACTCATGATCGAATATACTACGGACCCACCAAAAGTAAGTCAATAAGTTTTCAGTAGCGCTTCAAGACTATTTGTCATACTCGGACTGAGGGCCGGGAGCCGCGGCTGAGAATATCGACATTACATAAGCCCGCCTCTCTGATCCAAACAATCGCCATTCAGTCACTAGTGAGATCAAGTAACGGGCGGTTCTAACTCAAGCCGTCACGTGGCGCAACACCAACTTCGACCGTCCAACGCAACTTTTTTCCGGCTACGACGCTCAGCTTTGATGCCTGATGTCCTCCGCCGCCGCAGCATAAACGGCGTCTTCGGCGATGTTCGTGGCGTGGTCACCGACGCGTTCAAGACAGCGTGAGATCAGGATCAGATTCAGGTACCGCGCAGTTCGTGCTGCTCGAGTTTTCGCAGCAACTCGATCAGTTGATGCACGCTCGTGTCCGCCTGCTGCGCACTGGCTTCGAGCAAATCGTAGAATCTTTTGGTCGCGCCCGAGCAGCTTTTGAATCGAAAACATGACTTTTGAGTGGTACTCGACCAGGTCGATTGTTGCAATGCCAGAACTGTGGGTTTGCGAATGGTGCATCAGTGCCAACGCCCACTGACCCGAAAATACATTTTTTTCAGCCTCTGCGGTCGTTAGCATGGACATTTCCTTCACAGAATCTGAGAAAGACCACGCCTTATAATTCAATGCCTGATCAAAACTGTTTACGTGAAACCGAACAGGGTACACCTACGTTTCACGATTTGTCCCGAACGGCGATTCGATGAACGCTCATGAGGCCTAACGATAAGCCCTGGCGGGAAGCGGCTTTTCCCGCAATTCAGTGAGGACCTGCCGCGATTGCTTCTTTCATCATCTGCCGACCTCCCTCCGGCAATGGCCCTAGGCCGCTTCCCGGCAAATACCACAAGCCTTTGTCGGTATCACGGGAATAAAGAAGAATCACGCCCTCGCCTGCTGATGCGTAATAAAAGGTGGCACCGGGATTTTCGGTGACTACTGAAAGGAACGTTTCCCGCCACGGTCGATCGGGCGAATCGAAAATCTCTTCGCCAAGTTTCTTGAGTTCTTCAACGCTGATGATTCGAATCGATTTCGCGATGGCTTTCCGCCGATCTTTATCGATAGCTTCAGCGTCCTCGAATTTTTCAAATGGCATAGAACTCCCTTATGTGGGATTCAGTGAATCAGAACTGAGTCGATTATATTCGAGCCAATTGAAGAGGGCAAAAAGGAACAAACAGAAGCGATTTGAGAAGTTGCACCGAGCCTTAACAGAATCTGACCGCCTCGACTCGAAACCGATGAAGCAAATTCTTGTTGTTATTTCTCTGGCGCTGTCGATCCAGCTGATAAGCGGCGCGGAAATGCCCGCGGTGATTGATCGGCCGGGAGCGGACGACGGACCAACTCAGATTTCGACTGGGATCTGGATTGTGGACGTCACCAGCATTGACAGTGCCCAGCAAGATTTCACGGCTGAAGTCGCAATCGTGTTGCGCTGGAAAGACCCGCGCCTCGCCCACACCGGTAGCGGAATTGTCCGTTATCCGCTCGAACAGATTTGGCATCCGCGGATGGCGATCGTGAATGAAACAAATTCTGTGAGTCGGAAATTCCCAGACTTGGTCGAAGTCGAACCTGACGGCAAAGTGAATTATCGGCAGCGTTACGCCGGAGCATTCACACAACCGTTACGACTACGATCGTTTCCGTTCGACCGACAAACATTTCGCATCCAGTTCGTAGCGGTTCGCTATCGGGCCAATGAAGTAATGTTTGTGCCAGATCAAGACTGGATAGACAACGGGCTCAAACAAGCGGCTGGGATCGCGCCATCGATTACATTGCCAGACTGGACAATCGAAAAGTGGAATACCCAATCCCTGGCGTACGCGATGGCTCCGGGCTTCGAATACTCCGGTTACGCTTTTGAATTCACCGCTTCGCGTAATGTCCTGCATTACATCCTGAAAGTAATTCTCCCCCTCGTTCTGATCGTGATGATGTCATGGTCCGTGTTCTGGACCGAACCGACGAACTCGAACACGCAGTTCAGCATCGCCGTGACTTCCATGCTCACGCTCATCGCCTATCGTTTTGCCGTGGATACTCAGCTGCCGCGTTTGCCTTACATGACCCGGCTCGATGTTTTCTTTCTAGTCAGCACCCTGCTCGTTTTCTTGTCGTTGATCGAAGTTGTGGTGACGACCATTCTCGATAACAATCAGCAGCTCGAGCGGGCGAAGGCGATTGATCGGTACTGCCGAGTAATCGTTCCTCTAATTTTCATTATCGCCTCGATCGCCATCTTTGCCCATCCGCGCGGCTAGTTGCGGGACATTGAGCCGTATCCTTTGAATCTTTTTTTCGAGGGCGAAATCCGATCAACTTGCGTATTTTCTCTTCCGAGAATTAGGCCGGCGATCGCAAGTAGATTGCACACGGACGGCGTGGAGAGGTGATGTCGATGCGATCACAGGAAGGAATATGGCCTTAAAACGTGGACAGTTGATTCGCATTCATTATCCGACCGAAGGCGGAAGAATCGCGCTTCGGACTGAAGGGGATTGGGATTCGAATATCCAGCCCCACTCTATACGGCAGAAGGGGTCCCTGTTTGAATTTCGGATCGAAACAGAACAGCCATATTTTTATTTCAAACCGGTCCTTCTCTGCGATGGAGCCACGATGTGGTCACGTGGAGAGAATTTCCTCGCGGTGCCGACGTCAGGCACACGCTTGGAAATTTATCCGTATTTTCGCGAGGATACCCACTGCAGCGTGTGCGAATTGATGCCGCCCCTCACAGATCGTTCAGGGGCTCAACATCGGTTTCGTGTTTTTCTGCCGCCCGGTTATTCAGAGAACACTCTTAGGAGATATCCAGTTCTCTACATGCATGACGGCCATAACCTCTTCTTGAAGAAAGAAGCGTTCGTCGGAAAGACGTGGAAAACGGACGAAGTGCTCAACATGCTCGATAGAATGAATGCGATCGATGAAGTGATCGTTGTTGGCATTTATCCTAACGATCGCATGATCGAATACACATTGCCCGGCTATCACGACTACGGACGTTTCCTTGTCGAAACGCTCAAGCCTTTGATCGACGTGAATTACCGGACTCTGAAAGGACCTGGAAGCACCGCAGTGATGGGCTCGTCTCTCGGCGGAGTTGTTTCATTCTATCTGGCATGGCAATGGCCGAAGGTCTTTGGCAAGGTTGCCTGCCTGTCTAGCACATTTACTTATCGGGACGATCTACTGCAGCGTGTTTCCAAAGAGCGAAAGAGAAAAATCCTTATTTATCTCGATAGCGGTTGGCCGGGTGACAATTACGAAGCCACTCGCAGTATGCGGGATCGTCTTATCTGGAAAGGATATCGTTCCGGTTCCGACTTGTTGTACCTTGCGTTTCCCGACGCAAAGCACGACGAGAATGCATGGGCCGCGCGGAGCGCAATACCATTTCAATTCTTGTTCGGGAAATTGCCTGCCTTCGCTTAATTATCTTGTAGTTAAGCCAACGTTCATCAGCGCCCTGGCGTAGCGTGTTTCCCTAACTTCTTCAATAGCCGCAGCAGCGTCAGCCGCTCATTCTTTGAAAGAACGCTAATCACCTTTTCCATCGCAGCGGCGTGCTCCCGAAATCCTCGCATGATCAGCGCCCGGCCTTTCGCTGTCAGTTCGACCTGGCGAACCCGCCGGTCGCCGGGGTGATCTTTGCGCGAAACGAGGCCTTTTTTGACCAGTCGATCGACCGCCACGCTAATCGAGCCCGGCGTCAGCCACACCTTCGGACCTACCGTGTTCACTGGCAGCGGTCCTTTATGCAGAAGGGCCTCAAGGACGCGAAAATCAGAGTCACCCAGCTCGGTTCGTTCGATGCTCTCCGCCGCGTGCGGCATCAGAGCCTGGAAGGCTTTCATGAGAACAAGCCAGATGTGCACGCCGCTGGTGTCCTGTGATTTCCCAACCGGTTTTTGTTTCACAAAATTATTTATTGACTCCGATTATATTGATATCAATATACTCTAAATCAAACAAACCTTACCATGAAAATTACTTCTGTCATCGCTCGTTTCCTTCTCGGTCTCATCTTCCTGATCTTTGGATTGAACGGATTCCTTCATTTCATTCCCATGCCTCCACTCACCGGTGTGGCCGGCCAATTTATGGGCGCGCTCTTCGTTTCCCATTTCCTCAGCGTGATATTCGTCATCCAGCTCATCGGTGCCGTTCTCCTTCTGGTCAATCGTTTCGTTCCGTTAGCGCTCACGTTTCTTGCGCCGATCATCGTTAACGTCCTGCTCTTTCACATTCTGATGGCACCCAGCGGACTTCCCCTGGCGCTCGTCGTGACGGTGCTGTGGGTTATCGTGTTTTTGAGCGTGCAATCCGCCTTCAGTGGGCTCTTGCTCCAACGCGTTCCGGTTCAGGCCCTGCGATAAACAAAAGGAGAAACCTATGCTTAAGATTGCCATTATCATCGGGAGCACGCGGCCCGGTCGCAACGGCGAGGCCGTGGCTAAATGGGTTTACGAGATCGCACAAAAACGCAGCGACGCCGAGTTTGAGCTCGTAGACATCAAAGACTTCAATCTGCCTCTGCTGGACGAACCGGTTCCCGCGGCGATGGGAAATTACTCCAAGCCCCATACCAAGGCGTGGGGAGCAAAGATCGATTCATTCGACGGCTACGTCTTTGTCACACCCGAGTACAACCACGGGATAAATGGGGCGCTCAAGAACGCCATCGACTTTCTTTACCGGGAGTGGAACAACAAGGCGGCGGGGTTTGTTGGTTATGGCGGTGCCGGCGCCGCGCGAGCCGTGTCGCAGTTGCGCGCGGTCATGGCTTATCTCCAGGTCGCAACCGTGCAAAACCAGGTCCAACTGTCGCTCATGACCGATTTTGAGAACTTCAACGTCTTTAAACCGGCAGAGCACCACCAAAAATCAGTCAACACGATGTTGGATCAGCTCGTAGCCTGGGCTGGTGCGCTCAAGACCCTGCGTGGAAAAACAATCTAGGGGATCATACATGCAAATTGGAGTAGATAGTTTCGTAGCGGCTACCGTCGATCCAAGAACGCGTCAGGCCGTCGAGCCCGCGCGGCATTTGCGGGAGTTGCTTGAGGCGATCGCGCTCGCCGACCAAGTCGGTCTCGATGTCTTTGGTATCGGCGAGCATCACCGGCAGGAATTTTTGGATTCGGCGCCCACTTTAATCCTGGCTGCCGCGGCTGCTCGAACCAGGCGGATCCGCCTAACCAGTGCGGTGACCGTACTCAGCGCGGCCGATCCGGTCCGGGTATTCCAGCAATTTGCGACTCTCGACCTGCTCTCTAATGGCAGGGCGGAAATGGTTGTTGGTCGCGGTTCGTTTATCGAAGCTTTCCCGCTGTTTGGCCTGGAATTGGAGGATTACGATTCGCTTTTCGCCGAAAAGCTGGACCTGCTTCTGAAAATTCGTGAGCACACCCACGTCCATTGGTCGGGTAAACATCGCCCATCATTGAACGGTGAAGGAGTGTATCCACGCCCGGTGCAGAATCGGCTGCCGGTCTGGCTTGGGGTCGGCGGGACACCGGCATCCTTTGCTCGCGCCGGCGCGCTCGGACTTCCGCTGATGGTCGCGATAATCGGCGGTGAACATCGCCGGTTTCGACCCTTGATCGATCTTTACCGCGAGGCCGGTTTACGTGCCGGCCATTCCCTGGAACAACTGAAAGTCGGTGTCCATTCGTTAGGTTATGTCGCTGAAGATTCCGCTACGGCCGCGAACGATTTCTTTCCCGGTTACGCCGACAGTTTTACCAAGATCGGAAAAGAAAGGGGCTGGCCACCGACGACTCGAGGACATTTCAACGCTCAGCTCGGGCCGACCGGCGCGCTCCTAGTCGGCGATCCGGAAACAGTTGTAGAAAAAATTCTGCAGGTTAACGAAGCGCTGGGCGGTATTTCACGCCTCACCTTTCAGATGAGTGTCGCCGCCTTGCCTCATGCAAAGATGCTGCGCGCGGTTGAGCTGCTCGGAACAGAGGTCGCACCGATGGTGCGGGCGACGCTCGCCTCTTCAACTCACAAACCCAGGTTAGCGCTAGAATCAGATCGCGCCGCGTAAACAAGGAGACAAACCATGTCCGACAGCATATCGAACTTACTGATCCGAAATCTTCGCGACATCTTCGGTGAAAGCGATCCCGCGCGCCGGCGCGCGGCTATCGACGAGCTCTGGACCGAAGATGGCGTCTTCTACGACCCCAAAACGGGCGCCCACCGCGGCCGCGACGAGATTGATCGTGTCGCAGGTGCGATCAGGGCTACTCATCCTGACTTTCGATATCAGCCAATTGCAGACCCCGAGGAATTGGGCGATGGCGGGAGAGTTCAATGGGTATCCGGTCGCCCTGGTGAGCCGTCGGCTTACGCCGGGACTGATTTCATCATTGCTCGGGACGGCCGGATTGCCGCCCTTTATCTCTTTTTCGACAAGCTACTCTAAGCTGGACTCTGCAGGGCAACACTGAAGCGTGCCTGCTAGGAGATTTGTACTATCTCAAACGAGGGATTGAGCGCTGCAACTTAGGTGAGACCGCAATACACCGCGAACGCGTACTGGAATTCCCTTAGCATACGATTAGCTAGGGACTGGATTTTATGAAACCGATACCTGGAACATTGCAGGACGGAGGAGCTGGGTTTCAATCGACACACTGGACTCTGGTCTTGCGCGCTCGAGAGTCCGATCCAACTGAAACCGGGAGAAAAGCGCTTGCCGATTTCTGCGAAGCGTATTGGCCGCCTCTTTACAGCTTCGTCCGACGGCGGGGTCACGCTTCTGCCGAAGCGCAGGATCTTGTCCAAGGGTTTTTTGCGCACCTGCTTGAACAAAATACGTTGAGTCGCGCAGATCAGGAGAAAGGCCGACTCCGTACATTTTTGCTCGGCTCGCTGCAGAATTTTCTGT
>Ga0207701_10005926_pt1 | contig 12235 bp, 12 predicted proteins | sample KBSSwiSSwithPhiX_FD_184294 | JGI IMG/M metagenome (GOLD analysis project Ga0207701, IMG submission 184294) | Switchgrass rhizosphere bulk soil microbial communities from Kellogg Biological Station, Michigan, USA, with PhiX - S5 (SPAdes) (version 2) | ecosystem: Environmental > Terrestrial >...
GATAAATCCGTGAAAGGCAAGCTGACCGCCCCTTAGGCGCATTAGGGAGTTCTCAATGGAAAGTCCAATCGCCGATCACCAATTACCATTCACATGTCTATCCTGCATCCCCGCAGGGAGATGTTCAGTGTGCCTCCACCTAATCTCCCCCTGAGTGCTTGCCACCGTCCTGCCTCTCTGCCAAGTTTGCCTCTATGAAACGCTTCGCCCTGTGCTCCGTTACCATCCTGTCTGCGGTGATGTTTTGGGCGACGAACGCGGTTGCCCAACTCCCCTCCGGGGACAGGTCGGACGCGGCACGGCTCGATGAAATAATGCGCAAAATCGACCTGCAAAATGCAAAAATCGATACGCTTTCCCGCCAGATCCTGAAACTTGAACAACAAATCTCCGCAACACGGCCAGGCGTGATGATTGGGGAAACACCATCGCCCGCTGCAGCTGAGACCAAGGCACCCCAAACCGGGAACAGCCATGTGGTCGCAAAAGGGGAGACTCTTACTTCCATTGCAAAGATGCACAAGGTGAGCGTGGAAGAACTGCAAAAACTCAACCACATCGAGAACGACCGAAAATTGCAGATTGGCCAGACGATTATGATCCCGGTGTCAGCAAGCGCTTCATCGCCGACGCCGGCTCCATCACCAAATGGATAAGGATGCCGCTATCCGATCCGGTGGAAGAATAACACCGCGAGGCGGAGATGAGATTCCCAGAACATCTGGGAGGAGAGCGGTCGAGAAACAATTTCAGGTTGAGGTGATTCGTTAGGTAGGAGACTCGACCCCTCTCGTTCTGTTCGATAACATGATCGCGAAAGATCACATCTATACTCTCGGAATCGAAGAGGAGTTTGCGATCATCGATCCTGAAACACGGGAACTGCGTTCCCATATCCATGAGATATTGGAAGACGGCAAGGTCACGCTGAAAGAGCAGATCAAGCCCGAGATGCATCAGTCGGTCGTTGAGCTTGGCACTGAAATTTGTCAATCCGTAGTTGATGCTCGGGAACACGTTATCGGACTTCGCACCAAGCTCGCTACTCTGGCTGGCCGCAGCGGATTGAAGATCGCCTCAGTCGGTACCCATCCTTTTTCACATTGGCATGATCAACTCATTACTGAAGGGGAGCGCTATCAAGAGATTGTCAAAGACATGCAATTGCTCGCCCGCGCCAATCTCATCTTTGGATTACACGTCCACGTTGGCATTCCCGATCGGGACTCAGCCATTCAGGTCATGAATCAGGTGCGGTATTTCTTGCCCCATATCTATGCGCTCTCGGTCAATTCTCCCTTTTGGGTTGGACGCAACACCGGCTTGAAAGGGTATCGATTGAAGGTATTTGAGCGCTTCCCGCGCACCGGTATCCCCGATGCGTTTGAATCACTTTCCGAATACGAAGACTACTGCAAGCTCCTGGTCAAAACCGGGTGCATCGATAATCCAAAAAAAATCTGGTGGGACATTCGATTGCATCCGTTCTTCAACACGCTCGAAATGCGTGTTTGCGACGCTCAGTCGCGTGTGGAGGACACTTTGGCCATGGCGGCGCTGATTCAGGCCGTCATCGCCAAGCTTTATAAATTGTTTCGGCGAAATACCACCTTCCGGGTTTATCGGCGTCGCTTACTCGACGAGAATCGTTGGCGCGCGTCCCGTTACGGGATTGACGGGAAACTGATCGATTTTGGGCGTGAAGCCGAAGTGGAAACACGCAGTCTTTTGAACGAATTGATCGAATTTGTTTCGACCGAAATCGTCGAGCTTGGTAGTATTAGAGAGTTCGAACATGTCGAACGAATCATCCGCGAAGGAACCGGAGCAGATCGGCAGGTGGCGACCTGGGAACGCACGCATGATATGAAGGCCGTGGTCGATCAGATCGTGCGGGAGACCTATGACGGCCTGAGATTGACCGCGCCAACTCCATAAGTTGCCCTTTCTGGTTTCTGCTGGTAAATCTAACGCTTATTTATGTCCGACCGCTTCTTTACCGCTGTTGAAGTCGATCCCGAATTGATCCCGGGAGCGCGCAACGCCATTCAAACCTGCCTCCGCGTTCAACCCGGAGAAAGAGTCACAATCATCACCGACGAAGCGACTCAGGAAATCGCAGCGGCTTTGGAAAACGAGATCGAGAAAACCAGGGCCAGCCATTCCGTTTTTGTTATCGAAGATTACGCAGCTCGGCCGTTAATCGATATGCCCAAAGCGATTTTGGACGATCTCGCGCAATCGCAGGTTTCGATTTTTTGTGCGCAAAGCCAGCCCGGAGAGCTTGGGTCACGCATGCAAATGAGCGATGTGGTGAACCACCATCGCATTCGCCATGGCCATATGGTCAATATCACTCGGCAGATCATGCTCGAAGGCATGCGGGCAGATTTTGCTGCGGTTGATGCGCTCAGTCAGCGATTAATTGAACAGGCCCGCTTGGCGAAGCGAATTCGATGTCGTACACCAGGCGGAACGGACTTCGAAGCTGAGTTTTCGCCGAACCTGAAGTGGCTGAAAACCAGCGGAATCATCACGGCCGAGAAATGGGGTAATTTGCCGGGAGGCGAAATTTTCACTTCGCCGATTACCTCGAGGGGTGTGTTTGTCGTGGATGGGGTGGTGGGCGATTACCTTTGCCAAAAATACGGCGACTTACGCCAACATCCGTTGAAGATTGTGGTGGAGAACAATTCGATTCGCGATTTGCAATGCCCGAATCGGGAATTGCTGGAGGAATTTCTTGCCTACACCAGCACGGATGAAAATAGCAATCGAGTGGGTGAGTTCGCTATCGGCACGAACACTGCGTGTACCCATGTCATCGGCAATATTCTGCAGGATGAAAAAATTCCGGGCGTTCACATTGCTTTCGGACATCCATACGCCGAACACACCGGAGCCGATTGGATCTCGAAAACCCATATCGACTGTGTTGGACGCGATTTCGATATCTGGTTCGATGATGAGCAAGTGATGAAGGGTGGAAAATTCCTGATATAATTCTGCCCATGATTGCAGATGTTCTCTCCCGACTTCACAGAATTCCATTTGTGCCCTTTTCAATTCGAACCTCGGATGGCTACGAATATGGCGTGCCTACGGTGGATCACGCTTATGTCACGCCGCGCCGTAATCGGGTTGTCGCAGCTGCGGATGACGACAGCGTCGCGGTGCTTGGGCCTTTGCACATTAACAGCGTGATCGAACGGCCTAACGGCCCCTGATCCAAACGGATCGTCAAAGTGGATCCGGAACTACGGGCGCGTTTTAATAACGGCTTCACGGCTGAAAAGTACGAATCGCTCCTTCGCTGTGTTAATGAGACCGAGAAATGGCCGGCCGATTTCCGGATTTCCGAGACTCCGATTTTTTTAGCGAAGAGTTTTGCTTCGGAGCTAATAGAAGCGGCGACTACGATCGCTGCTCGTGTGCGCACCCCAGAATTCGCGCGCCACTCAAGGAACGCAATTCCCGCCGGGCTCGAGGTGCCGAATGAGACCGCCCACCCAAATTTTCTCGTCGTGGATTTTGGCATTTGCGAGGTCGATGGCCGATTGACGCCACGTTTGATTGAACTCCAAGCCTTTCCCAGCCTCTACGCCTTCCAATTGTTCTTTCTTGGTTGCCTCCGGAAAACGTTTCCGGCCATTCCGCGCAATTGGACTTCCTCCTTTGGCGGACTGAAAGACGAATCGTACCTGGAACTCCTCCGGCGGGTGATCGTTGGAGGTTCGAATCCCGAGAACGTAATTTTGCTCGAGATCGAACCTGAGAAGCAAAAGACCCGGATCGATTTTGCCTGCACCGAAACATTGCTGGGAGTACGGCCAGTCTGCCTAACGACGATTCGCAAAAAAGGAACAAAACTGTTTTACGATCGCGATGGCCGCGAGATCCGGATTGAACGCATTTATAATCGCGTCATCTTTGATGAGCTAATTCGCCGGCCCGACATCACGCCCCCATTTCGGTTTCAAGATGAGCTGGATGTGAAATGGGTCGGTCACCCGAATTGGTATTTTCGGATCAGCAAACATTCCCTCCCATTTCTGAAAACACCACATACTGCACCCGCGTTCTTTGCCGACCAGTTTCCGGTCAGTGAATCAGTGAGCGATTATGTCTTGAAGCCACTTTATTCTTTCGCTGGGCTAGGAGTAGATATGGAGCCAACCGAGGAAAAGGTTCGCGCTCTCGAGAAACCAGATGAATGGATTCTGCAGAGAAAGGTGGCTTATGCGGAATTCGTTCCCACCGTAGACGGCCACAAATCTAAAGCTGAAATTAGGATGATGTTTATATGGCCGGACGGTGGTGAACCGGTGTTGCTGAACAACCTGGTCCGGATGAGTCAGGGCAAGATGATGGGAGTCGATTTCAACAAAGAGAAGACCTGGGTCGGTTCCAACATCGCCCTCCACGAACGGAGCGAGCATTAAAGGCTGGGAGTGTCAAAAGCCCAACAGAGGGCACTCTCCATTTTGATATTGTTAGCTATTTAACTTTCTTCAATTCCTCGTTCGTCTCCGCGAAGGCGTTGACCGCAAATTCCAAATCTTCCCGCGAATGGGCGGCGGAGATTTGAGTCCGAACGCGAGCGGTCCCATGGGGTACGACTGGATAGAAAAAACCAATCACATAAACACCCTTCTCGAGCATCCGCGAGGCAAACCGTTGTGAGAGCGCGGCATCGCCCAACATAATGGGCACGATCGGATGGGTTCCTGGTTTGATCGTTAGGCCGCGCTCGCTCAAGGCTGCGCGGAAGAACTTGGTGTTCTCCTCCAGCTTGTCACGTAACTCGGTGGAACTCGTCAGTAATTCCAGCGCTTTAATGCAGCCTGCCACGATCGACGGAGCTACTGTGTTCGAGAATAAGTAGGGACGCGATCGTTGACGGAGCAGTTCAACGATTCGTGACCTTCCGCTCGTAAATCCACCGCTCGCTCCACCTAACGCTTTCCCGAGAGTTCCCGTGATGATGTCAATCTTTCCCACGACGCCACGATATTCATGCGTGCCGCGCCCAGTTTGACCGAGGAATCCGGAGGCATGCGCGTCATCAATCATTGTGAGGGCATTGTACTTCTGAGCGAGATCGCAGATTGCGCTTAACTCAGCGATCGTGCCATCCATTGAGAAACAGCCGTCCGTTGCGATCAAACGTACTTTCGCACCGCTCGCCTCACGCAGCTTCGCTTCGAGGTCAGCCATATCATTGTGTCGGTAACGGAAGCGGTGCGCCTTGCAAAGCCTGATGCCGTCGATGATCGATGCGTGATTCAGTTCGTCCGAGATCACCGCATCCTCAGCACCGAGGATCGTCTCGAATAATCCGCCATTCGCATCAAAGGCTGAGGGATACAAAATCGTATCCTCTGTCCCGAGAAACTTTGTGAGCGCACTCTCCAGTTCCTTATGAATGTCTTGAGTTCCACAAATAAAGCGGACGCTCGCCATACCAAAGCCGTGAGTATCGAGCGCCTCTTTAGCGGCGGCGATTAGGGCAGGGTGGTCCGCCAGACCCAGATAATTGTTTGCGCACATATTAAGAACGCGGCGACCACCTGTGATTTGAATGTGCGCCGCCTGCGGGCTGGTGATAGTGCGTTCGGTCTTATAAAGACCCTGAGATTTGATTTCGGTAAGGGTGTTGGCGAGTTGCTGATCGAATTCCGCGAGCATGTGCGAAGCTTGAAGCAAAGTGGGCGCGATGCAAAACAGAGATCGATTAGACTGGCAAAGGGCGGAACCCCCCGTTAACCATGTTTCGCTGTTCGCGGTAAATCCTCAGAACCATACATATAGTTGTTCTGGGCACGGTTTACCCCAAAAAATACTCTTGCATGTGGTTGTGAATAACTGTTAATAAGTTTTTCATTGGGTAATCGGAGATATTTTTCCCTGTTTTGCACCGCCATCGGCGCCCTTTTTCTGAGCGCTTGCGGCACGACGTCGACATTCACAAAAAGATCGCCCCTGCCGAAATACGAGGCGCCTCTCGAACAGCGGGAGTTCCAAAATGTCCGCACCACGGCTTACACGCATACCGAAGGAGATCATCGCCAGTTCAGCAATCACAATGCGCTCGGTGGTCGATTACAAGCGGCGACCGGCTCGGTTCGTCGCGCGGAATATGTCCCACGTGCAATACCAGTAAGTGCGGATTCGGCGTCGGACTATCGCAGAGCGTCCTACACACCGGCCGCGGCGGAGCCGTTCTCGTTGCAGCCTACGCGAACGACCAAAGTGGTGAAGACAAAGCGCGGGAAAAAACGGGTGACCGTCGTTACGAAACCACAAATAGGCAGTGCCGCAGCTGATTGGTCACGATGGCCGGCCGGGACCGTCTTTCGCCTCGTCTCGACTGGACAGGTTTATAAAATTGACGACTACGGTTGGGCATTGGCCGGACGAAACACAATCGATCTCTACATGCCTACGCGCCGTGCGATGAACTCTTGGGGAGCCCGGGACGAAACGATTCAAGTTCTGCGATGGGGCGATCACGCTGAGAGTTTGCGCCTGCTCCAGGCCCACCAAGGTTATCCCCACATCCGGCGCATGGTTCTTGAACTACAAGGTGAAGACGAAGCGGCTGCGAGGTTGAAATAATTACCGGCTCAATTTGTCGCTCCGATTCTTGGCCCGACTGGACTGAGAACCTTACCGAAACAGATACTCAACGGATCATTCCGATAACGTCCATACGCTGGAATGTGCTCATACCCCGCCGCCTCGTATAACCGAATCGCCGCTGGTTGCCGCACACCCGTTTCGAGCTGAAGGGCATGGTACGCATAATCGGTCGCGATCATCTCGAGCATTGCTAGAATTTTCCGTCCGATCCGAAGTCCCCGTGCCTCGGGTTCAACAAAGATTCGCTTGATCTCGGCAATTCCTGGCGCGTATTCACGAATTGCTCCGCAACCGAGAGCTCTCCCGTTTTGTCTTGCCACCACAAAGGCCGCCGTCGGGCCGGTAAAATCAAGCGCGAAGAAATCCGCTCGATCGACATCGCCGTAGAGCCGATTTAGTTCGGTCCACGAATGCTCGCTTAGGAGTAAACATTCTTCACTTCTCGGGTCTGCACGCGAGATCGTAATCAATTCCTGATCCGTCATCACTAACTGTTCGACTGATCATGCACGACCGCGACAGCGTCTCAGACATTGCTCCAATCGAGCACGATTTTTCCTGACTTCCCGGACTTCATCAGTTCGAACCCTTCTCGGAAATCGCGGGCGGAAAATCGATGGGTAATGACAGGCGAGATATCGAGGCCGCTTTGGATCAGAGCCGCCATTTTGTACCAGGTTTCAAACATTTCCCGGCCATAGATTCCTTTTATCGTTAGGCCATGAAAGACGACCAGATTCCAATCAATCGATGCGTTTCCCGGCATGATGCCAAGCATCGCGATACGTCCACCGTTCACCATCACGTCGAGCATGTCGGTGAACGCTCTCGGATTTCCGGACATCTCCAGGCCAATGTCGAAACCCTCTCGCATCTCAAGTTGGTGCATCGCATCGTGCAGGTTGCCCTCTCGGACGTCGAGCGCCAACGTCGCCCCCATCCGCCGGGCGAGATCGAGGCGATACGGATTCACATCGGTGATTACAACTTTGCGGGCCCCAGCCATTTTTGCGATTGGGACCGCCATGCAGCCGATCGGCCCGGCACCGGTTATGAGAACATCCTCTCCAACCAGATCGAAGGCCAAGGCCGTGTGGACGGCGTTGCCCAGCGGATCACAGCAGGAAAGGACATCTAGTGGAATTTTTGGATCGCAGCGCCAAAGATTCTTGCTCGGAACCGAAACATATTCGGCGAACCCGCCAGGGCGATGGACGCCGATTCCTTTCGTATGCGGGCAAAGATGCCGTCGGCCCGCTAGGCAGTTACGGCAATGTCCGCAAACGATGTGTCCTTCTACGGTTACAATCTCCCCTGTGGTAAAATCGTGGACTGCGCTACCTGTCTGATCGATCACCCCGACGAATTCGTGGCCTATCACCATTGGAACCGGGATCGTCTTCTGTGCCCACGCGTCCCAGTTATATATATGTACATCCGTGCCGCAGATCGACGCCCTCTGGACGCGAATCAGGACATCCGTCGCTCCAATTTCGGGGATTTGAACCTCCTCGAAGTCGAGGCCGGGCTCAGGCCGGCCTTTTACAAGGGCCCGCATCGTTTTACTCACGGGGTTGAGAATAGATGCCTGCCGAGGTGGCGCAATCCTCTTCTCACCGCTTCCTCTAATCCCGTTAATCCTATCTGTTCTTGTTCGGATGCTCTTTTAAAGGATAGCGCCTTCTGCGCTTGCCTTTGCTGGAATCATTTCGGATGGTTCAGCGGATGGCCGAGACGCTTGAGCGCGTGGCCGCACCAAAACCGTCGACACGGCGCTCTGTTTTTGTTTTTCGTTTTGCCAGCACGCTCGTCCTCTGGTCGATCGCGCTGGGGATCATTTTTTCTGGCTACGAGATCGCGTTTTTTGCGCTGATTGGAACGCTCGGGCTTCTCTCGCTCTGGGAATTTTACGGCATGCTCGATCACAGGGGCCTGCCGAATTTCAAAGTGACGGCAATGATCTGTGGCACCGTCATGTTATGCGGCAGCTTCCATTATTTCTCAAAGATTGGCCCCGGGCATTCCTACGACTTCGAGATGGCGGTGTTGCTCTTTTTCCTGCTGACGGTTTTCGCCCGGCAGATGTTCGATCGCCTGCGAGATGATGCACCGCTGCGGACAATGGCATATACAATTTTCGGGCTGCTTTACGTGCTTTGGCTCTACAATTTCATAACGAAAATAGTTTATGTGGTCCCTCGCACACCCACCGGCGCCGTCACCGGGCAGTTTTACGTTCTCTATTTGATTGCGGTCACGAAGTTCAGTGACATGGGTGCCTACCTAACCGGTAGTCTGATTGGACGTCACCAGATGATTCCTCACATTAGCCCGAAGAAAACTTGGGAAGGCTTCTGTGGGGCACTCGTTTTCTCACTCCTCGCCAGTTGGGGACTATTCAAATTGATGCCTGTGCATCTCTCGGTTCTGACTTGGACGCATGCGACCATCCTCGGCTTGCTGCTTGGGTCTGCTGCGGTTATCGGCGATCTTGCGGAATCGATCGTAAAGCGAAGCACAGGCGTGAAGGATTCAGGAAATCTTTTGCCCGGAATTGGCGGTGCGCTCGATTTGGTCGACAGCCTTTTGTTCACTGCGCCGCTGCTCTTTTTTTATCTGCGGCTCGTGATTCGTCTGCCGTAGGAATTGCGGAGGGATTTGAAGGTTGGCAGTTCTTCTAGTCTCATTTGATCCTGTCACTCTCAATGAAACGTAAACGCATTGTGATACTAGGCGCGACGGGGTCGATTGGTGAAAGCGCGTTGAAAGTGGGGCGCGATATTCCTGAACGACTCGATATCGTTGGTCTGGCCGCGAACAACAACGCGAAAAAACTGGCGGCTCAGGCAAACGCTTTCCGACCTCGGGCTCTCTGTTTGGTAGATGAATCTAGGCTCGACGAGCTCCGCGGTTTGCTCGAATACAAGCCGCAGGTTTTCTCGGGCGAAACCGGACTGAACGAGATCGCTTGTCTCGACGATGTCGACATGGTGCTCGTGGCGGTAGTGGGAACGGGTGGGTTGCGTCCCGCTCTTGCCGCGATTCAGGCGGGCAAGGATCTGGCGGTGGCGAGCAAGGAAATCTTGGTGATGGCGGGTGAAATCGTAATGAACGCCGCGGCACAAAAGAACGTCGAGGTCTTACCGGTCGACAGTGAACACAACGCTATCTTCCAATGTCTCGATGGCAGAGTTCATGGTTCACGTGAATCTCGAATACCGAAACATGAAGGTTGCGCAGACATCCGGCGCCTGATTTTGACCGCCAGCGGTGGACCATTTCGCGATACTCCCGCAACTGAGTTTGAGTCAATCACCCCGGAACAGGCTCTTCGTCATCCGACTTGGAATATGGGGCCAAAGATCACGATCGACTCGGCGACCCTTTTCAATAAGGGCCTCGAAATGATCGAAGCGCACTGGCTTTTCGGCGTGGAGATGAAACGGGTCGACGTCATTATTCATCCACAAAGTATTGTCCATTCCATGGTGGAGTTTATGGATGGATCCGTCCTGGCGCAGCTCAGCCATTCGGACATGTGCTTTCCGATACAATACGCGGTTACCTGGCCGGAACGTGTTCCAAACACCCTTCCACCGCTTGATTTTGGAAAGGTCAGAAACTTGGAATTTAGGGAGCCGCGTTACGAGGATTTTCCAGCATTGAATCTGGCCCGCCGTGCGGGTGACGAAGGCGGGACCCTGCCGGCTGTCCTAAATGCCAGCAACGAAGTTGCCGTGGCTGCGTTCCTAGCGGGGCGGATTTCTTTCCCTCGAATCTGGCGAACCGTCACCGAAGTGATGAATCGCCACACCTCCATTGCGAAGCCCACGCTTGATGTAATATTACGAGTCGATCAATGGGCGCGAACCGAAGCGAGCCTCGCGATCCAGAAGAATTGAACTAGAAAAGCAGAAAGAGGGAATGGAATCAGGAAAACATGGTGTTTCTCGATCTACGGGTTTGCTCTTTCTTTGCTAGTATTCTGCTCCCCTAAATGAACATGTTTTCTCACGCCATCCGTGTCGTTTTTATCCTCCTCGAGGTAGTCCTCCTTTTTAATCTGTTAATTGTGGTTCATGAGCTGGGCCACTTTCTCGCAGCCCGCTGGCGCGGCCTCTACATCGAGAAGTTTGGGATCTGGTTTGGCAAACCGCTTTGGAAGAAAACGATCAATGGGGTGCAGTATTCGTTAGGGTCAATTCCGTTCGGCGGCTTTGTCGCCCTCCCGCAGCTCGCTCCCATGGATGTGATTGAAGGCAAAGCGGATGTCGATCGGGCCCGTCTGCCCAAGATTTCGGCGATAGACAAGATCATTGTGGCGATAGCCGGCCCTCTTTTCAGTGTGCTCCTTGCCTTGTTCTTCGCTTGTGTAGTTTGGGTAGTTGGTCATCCAGTGAGCGACTCGGACCTCACCACGGTAATCGGATATGTCGAACGTGACTCACCAGCAGCCAAAGCTGGCTTACAACCTGGTGACAAGATTCTCGAAGTCGATGGGCACCCGGTTACTCGATTTTTTGGCATGAACGACAGCGTGGTCTGGAACGTGGTGCGAAGTGAAGGTGCGTCCATTCCATTCAAAATCGAGCGTCAAGACCAGGTGATGACGACCGACGTGGTCCCCCGCATCGCCGAGACGAAGGGTTGGTGGAAACGTAAGAGTACTCGGCAGGTAATGATTCAGCCTGCGGGTGCGGCAATGGTTGAGAAGGTCGAAAAGGATTCGCCGGCCGCCAATGCGGGCCTGATGCCAGGCGACATTGTTACTGGATTGAATGGCACACCGATCTTTAACACCTCCGCTATTGTCGATGAAATCGAAAAAAATCCGACCGGTGAACTGACACTCGATATCCAACGCGGTGCCCAACAACTTCAGCGGACAATGCGACCCGCGTTACTTGATACTGAAGGGGTTAAGAAACTACGAATCGGTATTAAGTGGCAGCCCCGGATGTCACTCTCGCATCCGGACCCGATCGAGCAGGTTTATAACAGCATCACAAGTACGCTGCAGACCATAGGCGCCGTTGCCTCGCCGAGTTCAGACGTAAAACTCCAGCACATGAGTGGCCCAATCATGATCGTGCGGATTTATTATATGCTTTTCGAAGGGGAAGACGGCTGGAAACTCGCGCTCTGGTTCAGTGTCGTGCTTAATGTAAATCTTGCGATCTTAAACATGTTGCCAATTCCAGTGCTGGACGGCGGACACATTGTCCTCGCCATGATTGAAGGGGTGCGCCGCAAGCCGGTAAACATGAAGATCTTGGAATGGGTGCAGACAGCCTGTGCAACACTGATTATCGGTTACATGCTTTATATCACCTTCTTCGACATAGGAGATTTGTTTGGCAATAACGACCAGAAATCTCCTCGGCGGGAAAGATCTGTAGCTACCGAGGCAACGCCCGGCCCATAGACAATTTAGAGACGCTTCTTTTCTGGAGCAGGCGGATACCGGAATTACGGTGCGCCCTGCCCGAATCTCATATAAATTAGTGCGCTATGGACTCAGCCATGACGACTACTGCGTTTACCCTCGATGGGTATCGGGTGGTGAAAAGTTTTGGAGTGGTTCGTGGAATCA
>Ga0207701_10005931_pt1 | contig 12231 bp, 5 predicted proteins | sample KBSSwiSSwithPhiX_FD_184294 | JGI IMG/M metagenome (GOLD analysis project Ga0207701, IMG submission 184294) | Switchgrass rhizosphere bulk soil microbial communities from Kellogg Biological Station, Michigan, USA, with PhiX - S5 (SPAdes) (version 2) | ecosystem: Environmental > Terrestrial > Soil...
AGCCCGCGTGACATGGGAGCCGCCGGTCGACGTCTTCGAGGACGAGCTCGAGATCGTCGTTCTCGTGGCACTTCCCGGCGTTGCGCCGAGCGGAGTCGAGGTGACGGCGGAGGCCGACGAGCTCGTGGTGCGCGCCGAGCGGAGCCTGCCCTTCGCAGCGTCGCCGCGGGCGGTGCGGCGACTGGAAATCCCATACGGGCATTTCGAGCGGCGTATCCGGTTGCAGTGCAAGCTGCCAAAGGAGATCAGAGTAAGTGATCAAATCGGTCTTAACTCCAGCGTTAACCGTCGCAACCATCTTGTCGACGACCTTCTGAGCCGAAGCAGACCCACAAATCAGGAGCAGGAGCAGGACGCAGGAGCAGGAGCAGGAAAGACGGTAGGCCTTTCGACTGCTCGTTTCGCAGTAGTGTTTGTCCTGACTGCTCCTGAAACCTGCTCCTGCCCCTGTCTGTGTAATTTGTGTCATCTGTGGATACTCCTTAGAACGTCTGGCTCAATCTGAAATGCAAACGTCCACGATTAAGTCTGAAGATTGCCGGTACTCCATCAAAACCATTCATTGGCCCGCGTTGGGGGATCAGGAACTCCGGCGGATCCACTAAAATCCCGTAGTCAATTGACAGTGCGCCACCGATCGGCGTCTGAAACCTTAAACCGACGCCAAATGTGTTGGTCCAATGCGCGCGCAGGTTCTCCTGTTTTATGAATGCGAGCACATCGGTCGGCGGCACAGGATTAGGATCCTTCTTGCCGAACAAATCGCCGACCCGTCTGAATACGTTGCCTCCATCGTAGAAGGGCACGATCTGAAACGACTTCGATAACGGTATGCGGGCTTCGAGATTGACCACAGCTAATGCATTTCCACCCGTCGGTACCGTGAATGGATTCAAGAAAACAACTTCGCCGTCCTGATCGCGAAATGGACCTTCCGGAATTATTACTTCGCGTGGCCCGGCTTCCTCGAACCGGAAACCTCGCAGAGTAGTTGCGCCACCGGAAAAGAAGCGTTCACTGATGGGTAACGTCAGATCCACTTCATCAATTCGACCATTGTCGTCGCGATCCTGGGGGTTGAAGAGATTTGCCAGACCGAGTGTGAAGTTTCCAGCGAAGACGGTGCCGCGTAATTGGTTCACCTTGTAGTATCGTCGGTAAACCGCCTGAACACGATTGAAGGAAATGTTGCCGCCTAGCTGCCTTAACGCCAGCGCATAATCGAAGGTAAAGAAGTCACCTCGCGTTGCATCAACTTGATTGTAACGACAAATCTCACCGGGCGCTCCAAGGGTCTCACCTTCAGCGATGCGTCGATTACCAAGAAAACTCCGTTCACAACGTTCTCGCGTGTCACGCACTAACGATCCGCCAATTCGGGAAAGACGAATTGCCTTGTCGGGTTGGAGTATTGGTTTTACTACCAGACTCTCCAGGTTGAACAAGCGAACGTCTTCATAGGCATAGCGAGCAAAAACGATCGTACGTGATTTCCGATCCAACACACGTTGAGTCTCAAGCGTGACCGTAAACCGGTTAATACTCGGCTCATTCACAGGCATCCCAAACTCATTAATCACGTTTCCATCTTCGTCAAGTCGCTGCACGATCCCATTCGTTGCTTCATCAATCGCTGATCGGAAGAACCGTGTGACTGTCGAATCGCGGTTGTACTCGACCGTTATGCCCAATGGCGCAAATTCAGTCTTCCTGTATCTGACCCAACGCGGATCGATATACTCAAGGCGAATGAGTTGCTGCCGCTTGCTGGCTCGAAAACGCAACGCACCCTGGCGCAGGCTGTTCATCAAGTTCACATTGCTGATTTCAAATAAGCCCAACGCGCCGGTGTCAGTTGAATAACCACCACCGTAATCCATGACGCGCGGTTTCTTCTCTTCAACATCGATAATGATGTCTTCGCGTTTGAAACCCGAAGCGGTTTCCCCGGCCTGTTCGCGACGAATGATTACCTGACGATAGGCGTCTGTCAGATAAAGCTCTCGTTCAGCTTCAGAGATTCGATCGGCACGCAATGGATCGCCCTCGGCCAGCGGAATAGCGCGCAAAATCGCCCGCCGTTTCTTTTCTTGCGTTCCAGCACTACCAGTCACACCATTGATGATGATTCGATTAATGAAAACTTTTTCACTCTCGTTCGTTAAGGTGTAGACGATGCGAACCTGCTCATCGTCGCCTTTCTTCGGAAGATCGATCACGGAGAATTCCAAACGCGTGTTTGGATATCCCTGACGAGCATAAAGCGACACGAGTCGATCGCTATCAAATCGCGCCTCCGATCGCGAATATGGGCTATCGATAACTGTGTGCAATTCATCGCGCAGCTGCTTGTCTGTGAAGATCCGGTTGCCTCTAACTTCCACGCCGGCAACCCGTGTCAGTGGGCCCTCCGTAACGTTGAACGTGATGATCAAGTTCTCGCCGTCGATCGTTACACCCTGACGTACTTCTACGTGCGCGCGCCTGTACCCGAGGTCGCGCATGAACCCCTCGACAGTGCGACGATCCTGTTCAAGCAGGGCGACGCTGGTGAAGCCGCGGCCGTATCCCAAATATGGAATCAGACCGATCGCCGAGGCCTTCTGAGTTTTTAGTTCGTTTTCGATGTCCGCAACGGTCAACTTATTCGTCCCGGTAATACGTATGTCAGTAAGCTTGAATCGCCTGCCTTTCTCGACCTGGTAACTTATCGTGACCGCACGATCGTTAACCGAAGTAGGCGTCAGGTTTTGGCAGGTTTCTTCGGAGTTGTTTGGACCAAGGTCTGCTGGTGCATTGGCAACGGTACACACCGGAGTGACGTCAGCAAAAAAGTAGCCATCTTCCTGAAGGCGATTACGAATCCTGCGCGCGCCTTCGACGATCGCCGAAAAGTCGATATTCCCCTCACGCAACACCGGCAACAATTCTCGCTGCGTCTTTGCACTAAGCTCGTAACCAGAAACAGCAACGCTAACGTTCGGCCCTCTCGAGCCTTTCAAAAGAATTGAAATCGTGTTGTGCTCCGGATCACGTGGGGTGCGCGGGTCTTCCAACACTGGCGCTAAATGGCCCTGCGCAAGCATCGCATCGCGAATACGGGAGACATCGGAGGCGAGCGCATCGCGAGTGAAAGGAGCGTTGGGTTGCAAAGTGAGACTCGATCGGATCGGTGTTGGATTAAAACCAGGAATATCAATGGTGAACCCTGACACCAGCGCCTGTTCGCCCGGGTTGATTCGATAAGTGACAGTGGCCCGCGTTCCCGAAACGTCCAGCTGCTCCTCTGGTTCGACAGTTGCCTGAAAGTAACCACGGTCGCGCAGGTAAACCTGGATCTCGTCGGCGTTTCGTAGAATCACCTGCCTTGACAACCTCGTGCCCGGATGAATGAGATTCAACCTCGCGCGAATCTCGTCCGTCGAGATCGGCGAACCAGTGACAGCGCCCATTTCAATTCGCACATCCGCGATTAAGATCTGTCGTCGCACAATAAAGCGAAGTTTGACTGGAGAAGTGCGCGTCGGACCTTCGTCGGTCACTTCCACGCGCGCATTGGCGACACGACCGGAGTCAAAGAGTGCCTGGAGTGAATCGCGGACGCGTACGGCTGAGAATTCGGTGTTGGCTGCAACCTTCAGCAGGGAGATCAGCTCGGCCTGGTCTACTTTGTCTGGAGCTGTTCCTTCAAAGGTAAGTTCGATCGCAGTTATCAAACGGCCTTCGTAATCTTCCATGCGAACGTCTGATACTGACGCATGCGTGATGTCCAGAAGGAGAATTGAAAGAAGCAGGACAGAGAGCACTCGGAGGCCGAGCCCGGAGAAGTAACGCAGACCTCGCGCGTTCGTGTTCGCGATGACAAGATTCTGCATGGGGCTCTCTAGTTCCAGCGCTCTGGACGACAATTCCTTACCACCCTGTGCTCAAAATCGCTTCCTAAAGCGAATCTCAAAGTTGAAAACGTTGCTGTGCGTGCTCAAACGTTTGGTCGAACCCTGTTCATACTGCGCGAGAAACGAAAGGCGATCCGAAACGCGGTATTCGAGCGCCACGATCTGATTTGGATCAGAAGTAACGTTAGTTGAATAAGTAACCGTCACCTCCTTGCTTATCCGGCGGCCCAAAGTGAGCCGTGCAGCAGGTGTCGTTCCACTACGCCCAATGATCGGATTGATTTCAAATCGCGTTAAGCCAAACAGTTTGCTGGTGGCCCGCGACGCCGGTGCGTTGATCAGTGCGTCAGTCAGCAAACTTGTCGCCGTTCCCAACCCCGACTGCGAAAGCACCGAGTTGCTGGTATCGCCTCCGGCTAATTGCCCGGTTGTGATCAGCGAGACGACGTCTTCCTGCGGCAAAGCCGGTTCAGATCGGACCGCTGCCTGTGGTTGCGACAATGGACCAGTTAGACTAACGATTACGCGATAACCGCGAATCGTCGACTCGCCCTGGATGTTCAGGATTGGATCGGCATTTCGTGACGGGGGAAGATCCAGCAGCGCGCGCGTGATGTCGTATCGATCATTTCTGAAATTGAGCGTGCCGCTGGTCGCCGTGATTCTTCCCGCGATAATGGGATCACGCACTGGCCCATCAAGGCTCAAAGAAACTGAGCCGACCAAATCGGCGAGATTGTTTCTGACCACGAGCGCGTTCCGGCCTTCTACTTTTAGATCGCTAAACACTGCCGACGACAAATCAACCTGGCCTTCTTCAATCGACTCCCGACGGACGTTAATGATGTCCGCTAACTCAATGTCCTGGGTGTATTCCGTGCGTCGCAGATTCACCAGGCCACTAACAAGTTGTTCACGCTGAGAACCGCGGATTTCAATGTCCGCATCCACTGTCGAGCGAAAGTCTTCGGGGAACGGCACGGTTACATTCTGGCCATGAAGATTCAGCACAAAACGAGCAACCGTGAATCCTTCCAACAGCGCGCCGCCTGAAGCAGTCACATGTCCGCCTCCGAGCAGGCCATCGAATGTGTCGATCTGCACCTGGTTAGCTGTGAACCGGAGCAACGTCTTCACGTTGTTGATGGTCAAGCGTTCATTACCAACCAACAGTGAGACGGCTGCGTTCTCGAGCGAAGCCGTGCCAACCACACGTGGTTGTCCGTACGTGCCGTTGATTCGAACTGCAACGTCGGCAATACCTGAAGAGAAGAAATCAGGCGAGACGCCATTGAGAACGCGAAGATTTAAAGTGCCGTTTACATTCAGATTCGACGAGTGTTCTGGAGCTGTCGCGACTGTTCCGTTCAGTACGATGTTTGTTCCAGGTCCCGTGAAACGCGCATTGTCGAAGGCGATTTCGCCTGGAGTGAAGCGAACGACCAAAGGAGACGTAGCGGTCAGCTGAATGTCTTCCACACCGAAACTTAATTCGGAGAACGAAGCATTTCCGGTCAAACCGCCAAGCGACAGATAGCCATCGTCGTCTAACAGATCACCTGCAACTTGTAGCGTTCCGTTGGCACGACCTGAAACCGTGACACGAGCATCGGGCAAAAGAATGCGGAAGAGATTTGTTAAATCCGCATTCGTGAGCGTCGTTTCGATCTTCGCCGGCAAACGTTCTCCAGCGAGGTTCACCTGGGCGGAAACAATCTGCGGTGAACCGAGCAAGCCACTCGTTAATGTGACATTGAGTAATTGATTCTCAGTTCTGCCGACCAGCGTGACGTCGCCCGCAGCGCGTCCATTGATCGTGACGTTACTCGCCTTCCCGTCGAGCGTGATCTGATAGGAGGTGAAATCCCCTGCAGTAGCGTTGCCGCTTACGTGCGCGGTAAAGTCTGCTGTTCCTGTGATTGCCGGCATGCCCGGCCTGTTTGCTAAAGATCCGAGCCGCGCGAGGTTGACTCCTTCTGCCCTTCCCTGAAAATCGAACATCTTAGTGGTCGTGTTGTAGTTTCCGCTGCCAACGACACGTCCTGCGCCAAGACGCGCGTCGACGGTTTCGACATTTACAACCGAGCCACTAAACGTGGCGCGCGCTACCAAACTCTCAAGTGGTTCACCCGCTAACCGGCCTGGACCAAATCGCAGATCGGCGGTACCACTCATCGCGCCGGGTATGCCTGTCACCTTTACCTGGCCCGAAACGTCTGACTGAGTGTCAACAAGAGTTCCCGGAGGACCTTGACCGGTGGTTTGTAGAGCCGCTAGTAAAGTCGCGGCATTTACCCGATCAAGCGTCGCTTCGAGAGATGTGTTGTTCTCTCCGGTTCGCGGTGCAGTAAGGGCGAACTGCACGCCGCCTCCGTCTCTCTCCGTCAGGCGCCCATCAGTGATGCGCATCTCGGCGGAGTTCATCGCAATGGAAGCCGACACTGAACCCACGTCTTGTCCGTTCATCAACAACGATCCGAGCGAGAATCGGCCGGTCAGATCCGGTGAACTGAGTTTTCCGCGGACAGTACCGTTAAAGGCGAGTTGGCCCGCTATCGTAATTCCGTATTCTTCCAACCGCGTGTCGACGTCAGTCAACAGTCCCGTGGAGATCAAAACAGCCTGGAGTTCACTCGCGTCAGTGGAATTGAGATCTACTTGTAGATTTGAATCGCTTTCAAACGAAAACTGCCCCGTAGCTTTCAGCGTGGTCGCAGGTGTTTGAAGATTCATCTGCTCGATATCAAACACACCTCGGTTTGCCCGAACAGCGACTTGACCAGTGACAGGAATGCGATCGCCGCCTGCGTCTCCGGCTTGAGCAGCGACGTTCGTTGAAAGGGTTCCGGAAGCGAGTTTGAAGTTTGTCCCTGGGAAAACAAGATCGACTCGGCCACTGGCGCGGCCAGTTAGGGGAACGGGACTGCCGGCGATGGCCGTCAATGGGCCAGCGATATCGAGATCAGTGAACTGTGCAACAACCTGAGATGAACCGTTTCGAGCAATCGCAATTCGAGCATTGCCCGTTGCTCTGCCTCTAAAAACATCCGCGGTAAAGTCGTTCAACTGAATATCGCGATTTGTAGCGACGACTTTCGCGTTCGCCTGGCCCATTTTGATCTGGCCCAGGATTCCGCCTCCAATACTTAAGTCGGCTGACGCGCGATAACTACCTGAAGGTTCGACAACGAAGACCGGCTTCGTCAGCTTCACATTCTCCGCCTGACCATCAGCGAACTTGACGGTGCCCGCATCAATGTCGGCAGTTGAACCTTCGATGCGGCGATTGCGCACAGACAAGCGCACTCCGGCGATGTTCAGGCTGCCGACTGTTACCTCCGAGGCGACTGTCTCGCCTACCTGAACGTTGTTAACCGTGACGTTAGTGACGCCGTCTTTATCGACGATGTCGATCTTGTTTGCTGTTACTCCTTTAACCTGGGCGCCGGAAGCGGTGATATTGCCCGCTTTAACGCTGGCGACGCTTGCAACTGTTACGTTGTCCTGCCGGCGGACTCTCAAGTCCGAAGCGGTAATGCCATTCACACGCGCGCCTGACGCCACTAAACCGTTTGCGGCGAATTGGCTCGACGACGCCGTCAAAACACCTTCGTTCATCTCGGCGCGGGCGTCGCGCAGGATCAAACCCGTTATTGTTGTTCCGTAGCTTCGCTCTGCCACTGCTCGCAGTTCACCGACCCAACGGAAGTCGGTGCCAGTGCCCATCACCTTCCCGACGATCTGCACAGTGTCGAGCCGAAAATCGCCGGCATTCAGCAATGCGGCCACAGCGCGCCCGTTGATTTCGTAATTTCTTCCCTGGACGTTGCCGCTTCCGTTTACGTTGAGTCCCTGAAGTCTCACACCGTCTGCCGCCAGGGCGTCTGACTTGATTGCGCCTTCAACTTTAAACTTGTCGCCCTCACCGGTTACGGTGCCGGAAAAATCTCCGGTGCCTCGCAGCGCTGTGCTCGTCTCAAACGTATTTGAAATTTGGGTGAGGTCGACTGAAGAGGTAACAGTCATTTGATAGCGCAGGGCTCGCCAGTCGTCCATGGTGCCCTGCAAACGGGCTTCAGCCACCGGTGATTTGATGGTCAGTTCCTGAATCTCAGCTCTCGTTTGATTCGCGCGAGCCTTTGCGTTGACATCGATGTCGCTAATCAGCTTGCCGTCGTAAGTGAAGGTCGAATCAGTGGACGAGAAGGTGATTTGATTCATCCGACTCTCTGCGGGAGCGTTCGGATCATCAGGCTGAATTGTCGCCTGCAAGTTTCGCGCTTCACCAGAAATCTCATGACGCACGTCGCCGTAATGCACGACTCCGTTCTTCACCTCAACGTGTGCAGTGGAATACGCGAACAGGATGCGCTTGTTGGTTTCAGCCGCAGGTATGTGGATATTGCGAAAGTTTGAGCGGCCCTCTGCGTCGAAGGTCACCCACAATTCGAAGCCTTCGATCTTCAAGTCTTTCAGATTGATGTTGCGAGTGAGATTTAGAGCGTAAAGATCCTCGACGCGGATCGTGGCCGATAGTTTGTCGATCTTGCCTAACTTCTCGCCTGTTTGAGCATCGTAAAGCTCGATGCCTGACATCTCGACCGTGTCTGGAGGAAGCGTCGCATGAAACTCTTTGATTTCCGCGCGAATGCCGTAGTTGGCGAACGTACCTTGAATCTGACCAACGACGTAACGATCGACGTAGCCCAATCGGTACAGCAAGAACGCTAGCAGCAAGACTGCGAACGCTCCAACACCCAAGATCAAGCCGGCGATGATGGCATGACGACGCGAAAAGTAGCGCCAGCGCCTTGCTAGCGATGGCTTCTTCTCTGGCGGATGATCGCCGGGGCCTTCGATGGGTTCCTCAGTGCTCATAAACAAGAAGCGTGCACACTTGTATCATGCCGCCATCCCTGGCCAGCAGGTTCAAGTTCAATCGTCAGACCGTAATTCAGCGGTGGGTAGCAAATGCCCTCACCAAGCCTTAGCGGATAACGCAGGCAGCGTCGAGAGCCGCCTAATACATTGGGGAATTCGATTCTAGAGGGAGAGACCTAAACTGGAAAGTGCAGCCGGATGGTCCAAGTCAACCGCAAGTTCCTGATGACATCTGTCGGGGATTACCTACGAGCAGTCGAATCCTCGTCCTTTAAAGATGCTCTCTCGCCCAGGGGAACGTTGCCTACCACAGTTAGTTCAAAACCCTCGAGAGCCGCTACCTTTGGCGGATGATTCGAAAGCAGGAGAATGTGCCGCACACCTAAATCGTGAAGGATCTGGGCTCCCACACCATAATCTCGATCTATTCCGTAACCGGTTTCGAGGCTCGCTTCGTGCTTTGGCAGTCGCCGCTCCTGCATGACTTTGTAGGTGCGCAGCTGATTGACGAGGTCTAGGCTGTGTTCGCGCTGGCGTAGATAGAGGACTACACCGCGACCTTCACCCGCGATTTTTTCGAGTGCGGCATGAAGCTGAAAACCTGTGTCGTCAATCAACGAGCCAAACATATCGCACGTCACGTTCTCAGTATGGACTCTCACGAGAACTGGATCGTCACCTTTGACTTCGCCCATCACCATCGCCAGATGCACATCGCCGTTGATGATGTTCTCGTAAGCGAGGGCTTTGAAGCGACCATAGACAGTGGGGAGATTTGTTTCCACTACGCGACGAACGAGCATCTCTTTTGTGATGCGATATCTGACCAGGTCTGCCACCGTGATCATCTTAAGGTTATGTTCGGCGGCAAAAGCTTCTAGTTGCGGCAGACGAGCCATCGTCCCGTCTTCATTCATCACTTCACAGATAACTCCAGCGGGAGACAACCCGGCGATACGAGCCATATCGACACTTGCTTCAGTTTGTCCTGGTCGAACAAGCACGCCGCCATTCTTCGCGCGCAATGGAAAGATGTGTCCAGGCCGCGCGAGATCCTGTGGCCGTGCTTGCGGATCGACTGCGGTTAGGATTGTCGTTGCGCGATCGGAAGCGGATATGCCGGTAGTGATTCCCCGACGCGCATCGATCGAAACCGTAAAGGCCGTGCCCAAGAATGACGTGTTATCAGCAACCTGGGTGGTTAGATGAAGTTCGTCGCAGCGTTCTTCGGTCAGTGGCAGGCAGATCAGTCCCCGGGCGTGGCGGGCCATGAAGTTGACGATGTCAGGAGTAATCTTTTCGGCAGCGCAGACCAGGTCGCCTTCATTCTCGCGATCTTCGTCGTCGACGATAATAATCATCCGCCCTTCGCGAATGTCGGCAGCTGCAGCTTCGATGGAGGAAAACGGCATTTTCTTAATCGGTTCTCTTTGGAGTGCGGCGACCTGTCGCCGCTTTTCGTCGTCGGCTACTGGCTCCGCCGCGACTTGGCGGACTCTAAAGACCAAAGCGGTGACAGGTCACGGCACTCCAAGACTCTGGACTCCCTCGCGCCAATGTTAACCCAGATGACCGCCCGCCGCTAACAGCCTCTCCACGTACTTGGCAATCACGTCAACCTCAAGATTTACGGCATCTCCGGGCCTTAACTGCGAAAGATTGGTGACTTCCCACGTCTTCGGAATTATAGCCACTTCAAAGAAATCATTCGTCAACTCGGCGATAGTTAGACTTATCCCTTCAACCGCAATGGAGCCCTTAAAGACGAGATACTGGCGCATTTCTGCGGGATACGCGATACGGACTGTCCACGACTCCCCCAGATCCTCCACACTCAAGAAATCGCCGCGCGCGTCTACATGACCCTGGACAATGTGCCCACCCAAGCGGGTTGCGGGCGTGACCGAACGTTCGAGATTGACTGCCCTTCCTGGTTCGAGACTTCCGATGGTCGAGCGAATTAACGTCTCGTGCGAAACGTCAGCAGCGAACGAATCGGGTTGAACTTCGAGCGCCGTCAAACAAACGCCATTAACCGCGATCGAGTCGCCATTTTTTGTTCCTTCGGTGACAAGGTGCGCCCCGATTACGATGCGCGCGTTCTCCCCGCGTCGTTCAACAGCGCGCACGTTGCCGAGTTCTTCGATGATTCCTGTAAACATGATCTGGAGAAGTCTGCTTATTCAGTACCGGGATATCGAATCGCCCACACAACATATTCAGTACCATTCGCGGTAGCGGATGGTACTGACTCAACATCCAAGCTTGCAGTCACGTTGAGTCTGGGCTATCCGCTACCGCGAATGGTACTGAATGGTCTCGCTGCCGCGCCTCTATGATTTTCATCATCTCCGCGAAAACGTCGTCGATCGATTTGCCGGTTGATTCGATCACAATCGCATCAGCTGCGCACTTCAGTGGTGAATCGGCACGCGTTGAGTCGCGCCGGTCTCGCTCAACTAAGTCAACAAGTATTTCCTCGTAATCAGCCGTGCCATCAACTTCTCGCCATTCATTGAATCTTCTTCGTGCACGCTCTTCCGCATCCGCAGTCAGGAAAAACTTTACGTGCGCCTGGGGAAACACCACCGTGCCGATGTCGCGGCCATTCATTACTGAGCCACGTTTGGCGATTTCACGCTGGCGCGCAACCATCGCACGTCGTACTCCAGGTATCGTCGAGACTACGGATGAAACATCCGTGACTTGCTCAGTACGAATTAGCTCACTTACATTACGTCCGTCCAACAACACTCTCAATGAGTCGGGATCGCCTTCAAGGTCGATGTCGAGGTTCTCGGCAAGTTTTGTAACCCGGTCGCCATCGGAAGGATCTAAGCTTCGCTCAATCACGGCCAGAGCGACAGCCCGATACATCGAGCCAGTATCGACGTACAAGAGATTCAAAGCGCGCGCGAGTAAACGGCCCAGTGTTGATTTGCCGGAAGCGGAAGGACCGTCGATAGCGATGATTAGGGACATCTGGATTTTCTTGCGGCGCTGTGTGCGGTTGTGGGTGTTGCGGTTCTTCAGCACCTCCTCGATCAGTGCCGGGCACAGGTTCATCACCAGCGACGGAGATCCTTCAGGCGTGGTGGTGATCAACTCGTCCAGCGTCTGCAACTGCGACGCCAGTTCCATCGTCTCGTCGATCAGCATTGCCAGCGGCGCACGATACGGCGGCGGCAGCTTGTCGATCGGCATAGCCGGCACATCGGCGTGCAGCTTGCCGCTTTTCACATCGATGATGCGGCCTGAGTTCTCGCCGAAATATGCCGCGATGTGGTGCTGCTTATCGCCCCGCTCGAGCATCCCCTTGACCAGCGACGCCTGTTCCTTGGTAAACATCTCAGTCTCCTTGTGTCTCTGTGTCAGATTCCGCACCCCAGGTAGACCACCCCAGGCGCGGACCACGGGCAAACAACTCGATGCCCTCCAGGGTGGGGAAATAACC
>Ga0207701_10005932_pt1 | contig 12230 bp, 8 predicted proteins | sample KBSSwiSSwithPhiX_FD_184294 | JGI IMG/M metagenome (GOLD analysis project Ga0207701, IMG submission 184294) | Switchgrass rhizosphere bulk soil microbial communities from Kellogg Biological Station, Michigan, USA, with PhiX - S5 (SPAdes) (version 2) | ecosystem: Environmental > Terrestrial > Soil...
AACACGTACACCGCACCGGCTTCGTCGGCCGACTCGTCGTCCTGCTTGCCGTTGATGCCCTGGGCCGCGCTGTCCTCGTTCGGCGCGCTCACGGCCATTGTGTTGCCATCGCCGCTCAGGTTCAACCGGACGCCGAACCAATCTGTTTTTCCCACATTCGACGCCTTGAAGTTGGCCTGCTCGGACCAGGCTGTGCCGTTGCGCACGAACACGTACGCGGCGCCTGCGGAGGTGTCGTCCGGCGCGTCAACTCTCCCCGACTGGCCGCTCTGCACGACGTTGATCCCGGGGACGAGCGTGTCCTCGTCGAGCGCTCCCGCCGCCACCGTGTTCCCGTCATCGCTGATGGCGACCCAGCAGCCCATCGAGTCCTGCGCGTCTCCTTCCTTCGCCTTCAGGTACGCCTGCTGCGACCAACTCGTGCCGTTGCGGGTGAGCACGTAGACGGCACCCGAACCTCCCATTCGCCGATCGTACGGACCGTTGATCTCGCGTGACGACCCCCCTTCGTCGAACGAACCGATCGCCACCGCGTTGCCGTTGGCGCTCATCGCGACGGAATAGCCGAACAGGAAGTTCGCCATCGTGTTCGGGGCTTTGACGTACGCCTGCTGTGACCAGGTGCGGCCGCTACGAGTGAACACGTAGGCTGCACCGGCGCTCTGGGCTCCTTCGTTGTCCTGAACGCCGTTGATGCCGGTCGCGTCGCTGTCTTCGCCGATCGCGCCCACGACCAGCATGCTCCCGTCGCCGCTCAAGGCGATCGAGTACCCGAACTGATCGCCCTCGTCCGCCGCACCGGTGTTGGACGCCTTGACGTACGCCTGTTGCGACCAGACGCTTCCGCTGCGCGTGAAGACGTACACCGCGCCGGAATTCGCCATCGAGTTGTCGGCCTGGTTCCCATCGATGCCCGTGGCAGCGCTGTCTTCGTACGGCGCGGAAACGGCGAGCGTATTACCGTCGGCGCTCAGTGCGACGGCGAACCCGAACTGATCGTCCGCACTCGTATTCGACGCCTTGACGTAGGCCTGCTGCGCCCACCGATCGCCGGTTCGTGCGTAGACGTACACCGCACCGGCGCTGAACATGGAGTGATCGTTCTGGTTGCCGTTGACGCCCGTGGCGGCGCTCTCTTCCATCTGCGAGCCCACGGCCAGGGTGCGCCCATTGCTGCTCAGTGCGACGGCATAGCCGAATTGCGCGCCGGCATGCGGGTTTGAGGCTTTGACATAGGCGACCTGCTTCCACGCCGACTGGGACGCCGCTCGCGCAGCCGTAGGCGACGAGCGCGCCGGCGCCTGCGCTCCTCCGGCCGCTGCGAGCGCGACGACGCCCGTCACCAGCCCGACGACGGTGCACGCGCTTCGGGTCGTCATTTAGACTCTCTACACCTCGGCCAACGCATCGCGCTCCACGCGGCTTACCGTCCACCCGCCCGCGCCGGCGCGCACGGACCAGGTTCGTTCGGCTGGCCGGGGTCGTTCCCTTTGTAAATCGTCTTGCCGCTCGCGTCGATCACGCGCGCGTTTTCCGACAGCGTCATGTACGGCGAGCCGTTCTTGAGCCGACGGCCGATCATGCTGATGCTGTCGCCGGGCTTGATGACGTCCCTGGTCCAGCACCAGCCCTTCAACTGTGTCGCGGTGCCCGCTTCGCCGCGCCACCTGACGACCTTGCCTCCATCTTCGTTGACGTCGAGCACGACGATCGAATGGGGATTGATCAACTGCAGCTCGACGACGATGCCCTTCACCGTGGTGAGTTTGTCTTCGTATCGCCCGGCGTCGCCATGGTGAGCAAGGAGTGACGCCGACATCGCCGCGAGGCCGACGGCGACGATGGAGGTGCGAGCGACGTTGGTGTTCATGATCAGGTCCTCTGCACGTTTAAAAGCGAGCGTGTGCGGCTAACGAATTATAGAATACGCGTGTCATCCCGGCGGCGTTCTCATTCGCCTGCAAAGCGAGGACAAGATGCCGAATCGCAGAGAATTCGTCACCACGCTCGCCAGTGCCGCGGCCGGCATCTACGTCCAGACTCCGTCTCCACCGCGTCGCGACGTGATGGTCGGCAGCAAGCGCGTCAAAGTGATCGACGTGCACTGTCACTGCGTCATTGACGTGGCTGACATCGTCAAAGGCACGAAGCTGGCGAACTCTGGCGGCGGCGGTGGGGGCAACAGCGTTCTCGGACCGTCGCGTCTGCAGGCGATGGACCAGCAGGGCATCGACATGCAGGCGCTCAGCATCAACGGCTATTGGTGGTACGCGACCGATCGCGATCTCGCCAAACGGATCGTACAGGCGCAGAACGAAGGGCTTGCGAAGTGGGTGGCCGCGCATCCGGATCGCTTCGTCGCGTTCGCGTCGGTGGCGTTGCAGCATCCCGATCTGGCGGCCGAGCAGTTGGAGGATGGCATCAAGCGTCTCGGCCTGCGTGGCGCGTCGATCGGCGGTCACGTGAACGGCGAAGATCTGTCGTTGCCCAAGTACGATCCGTTCTGGGCGAAAGCCGCGGAACTCGGCGTGCTGGTCTTCATGCATCCGGGCGGCGCCGACAACATCATCAAAGAGGGCGCGCTCCGCGGCCGTGGCGAGCTCGGCAACATCATCGGCAACCCGCTCGAGACGACGTACTTTCTCTCGCGGCTGATTTTCGACGGGACGCTCGACAAGTTCCCTGGACTGAGGATCTGTGCGAGCCACGCCGGCGGCTATCTGCCGTCGTACCTCGGCCGGACCGAGGCGGCCTGCGACGTGCGGCCCAACGCGAGCTGCGCGAACAGGAAACGCCCGCGCGACTACTTCAAGCGCGAAATCATCATCGACACGATGATCTTCAGCGACGAGGGACTGCGCCATCTCGTCGCCGAAGTGGGCGTCGGACAGATCGTGTACGGGACCGACATCCCGTTCAACTGGCCTGTCGGCGTCGACCTCGTGCTGCGCGCGTCGTTCCTGAGCGACGCAGACAAAGAGGCGGTCCTCGGCGGCAACGCGGCGAGGTTGTTAAAGCTGGCGCCGGCGGGACGCTCTGAAGTCTGACGCCTGACATCAATGACTCGCCGTGAGCACATGAAAGGCTTGCTCGGTCTGGCGGCTGCGTCCGCCGGCCTGTTCAACGTGCGCGCGGCCGGACCGATCGCGCAATCGTCACCGGTGTCACCGGATTCGCGAACCGCGATTCCGTCGAACGGCATCGGCCGGCGGATCCGACACGTGTCGTACAGCGATCAAGGCGGCCGCCCCGACGGCGTGCAGATCATGGTGAACCGCCGCCATGTCTACGTCGGCCACATGTTCAACGATGGCGTGACGATTCTCGACGCCGCGGATCCCCGCCGCTTGAAGCCGGTCGGCTTCTTCACCGCGGGCGCCGGCACCCGCACGCACCACCTGCAGGTCGCCGACGATGTGATGCTGCTCGCGAACGGCGCAAATATCGTGGCGATGCAGTCCTACGACAACCTGCGCGGCTATTTCGAAAACAGCCTCGCCGACAGCATCACGAATCGCAAGCGATTCCGCTCGGGCCTGAGCATCCACGATATTTCCAGCCCCGCGGAGATGAAGGAGGTCGCCTTCCTCGAAATGCCCGGCTTCGGCATCAACCGTTTGTGGTGGCCGGGCGGGCGTTATGCGTACGTGTCCGCGCATTTCGACGGCTTCATCGACCACATCCTGTGCATCGTCGACCTGAACGAGATCACGAGACCGGAGATCGTCTCGCGCTGGTGGCTGCCCGGTATGAATCGCGCGGCCGGCGAGACGCCGACGTTCCCCGCGGGGCGGCGGGTCGCGCTTCACCACATGGTCACCGCAGGCAATCGCGGTTATGTGGCATGGCGCGACGGCGGGTTCACCATCCACGACATCAGCGATGTCGCACGACCGAAGCTGCTGTCGCACATCAACTGGTCGCCGCCGTTTCCCGGCGGCACACACACACCACTCCCGTTGCCGGGTCGCAATCTCGCCGTTGTCGTCGATGAGGCGAACGCGGAGAAATGCGCCAAGGGCACGTTCCACACGTTTATTGTCGATGTGCGAGCGCCGGAGAACCCGGTGCCGATTTCCACGTTACCGACGCCGAGAGACCGGGACTTCTGCTCCGCGGGTGTGTTCGGCCCGCACAATGTCCACGAGAATCGGCCCGGGTCTTTCCGCAGCGAGGAGATCATCTTCGCAACCTACAACAATGCCGGCGTCCGCGTGTTCGATCTCAAGGACGCATTTGCGCCCAGGGAAATCGCCTCCTGGGTGCCGCCAGTTCCACAGAGGCTCATCGATCCTCGGCCAAACGTCGGACTTGCCGCGAAGACCTGCGATGTCCACGTGACGAGCGATGGACTGATGTACGTCAGCGACTGGAATGGCGGAATGCACGTGCTGCAATACGAGGGGTGACCTTCGACATGACCTGTCCTTCTTGATGGCAACTGACGTGCGTGACACCAGGAGGCTGCGGGGTCTAGACGTTGCCGCGCTTCATTTCCTCCATCAGGTGATCGCAGCCGCGCACGGCCAGTGCCATGATCGTCAGCGTCGGATTCTGACAGCCGCTCGAGACGAATGACGAGGCATCCAGGACGTAGAGGTTGTTGATATCGTGCGTCTGCAGAAACGCGTTCAGGACCGACGTCCTCGGATCGCGACCCATGCGCGCCGTCCCCAACTCGTGGATGCCATAGCCGGGAATGCGATCGAGCACCGTGAACGGCTCGATGTTCCTGGCGCCGGCGGCTTCCATCATCTGGGTCGCAGTGACCGCCATGTCGGGAATCATCGCCTTCTCGTTCTCGCCCCACGTCATCGTGATCCGAAGCACGGGGATGCCGAACTTGTCCACAACCGTGGGATCGATTTCGACGAAATTGTCGAACCGCGGCAGCACCTCGCCGAACCCGACGAGATTGATGGCCGTCAGTGGATCGAGGACGGCCTTCTTGAACGCGTTGCCATAGCCTGGCGCGTTCATGCGGAAGGTGGTCGAACCTCCGCCCTGAAAGCCGAAGCCGCGGAGGTAGTTCTTCTCCCGCGGCCCGTTGATCGTATTCTTCATCCGGATGGTATAGAGGCCATTCGGACGGCGCGGCGCGCCGAGCGACGGCTTCGGTGCGGGGGCATCCGGAAATTCGCCGCTCGCCCCGCCGGCGACCCACGTGTGATCCATCAGGTAGTGGCCGAGCACACCGCTCGAGTTGGCCAGCCCTCCCTGGTCCGAATTGAGAAGAATGCGCGTCGATTCGAGCGCTTGCGCGCAGAGCAGCACCGCCCGCGCCCGAACTTCGCGCACCTCGCGCGTCACGCGGTCGATGTACATGACGCCGGTCGCCTTGTGCGTCGAAGGATCGGTGAGGACCCGATACACCATCGCGTTCGTGATCAGCGTCGTCTTGCCCGATCGAAGCGCGTCGGCCACGGTCGTGAACGCGGCGTTGAAGTAGGAGTGTGTGACGCAGCCGTGCTCGCACGGCCCACAGTAGTGGCAGGCACGTCGCCCATTGATCGGCCGCGTGATGTTGGCCGCGCGTCCGATCGTCACCGTCCAACCGAGCTTGCTCTTCACCCGCGTGCGCAGCTGCGTTTCCGCACAGCTCATCGGCATCGCCGGATGGAAATGGCTGTCAGGGAGCTCGGGCACGTTCTCGGCCTGTCCCGAGATCCCCACATAGTCCTCGACGATGTCGTAGTACGGCGCCAGATCGCTGTACGAGAGCGGCCAGTCGTCGCCGTACCCGTCGAACGATCGCCCGTGGAGATCCTGTTCGCTGAAGCGGTACGACTGCCGGGCCCAGACATTTGTACGCCCGCCGACGACCCGCATGCGCCCCTGCCAGCTGAACGGCTTGCCATCGGGCGTTGTGTACGGCTCTTCGAGATCGTTGGCGAACCACTTGTAGTTCCACTCGCGGCAGGCATAGCAGGCCCGCTGCACCGGTCGCGTGCGACGAATCCAGTCGCTGGCTCGATCGCGATAGGTCAGGTCGTACGCCGGCACGTGCTCGTTGAAATCGGCGTCGCCCTGCGGCTTCCCCGCTTCGAGCAGCGCGACCCTGATCCCCGCCTCGGATAGCCGCTTCGCCGCCCAGCCACCCGACGCGCCCGAGCCCACCACAATCACGTCGAATGCTGTCGTCTGCATGATGGCGCTCGCAGAAACGGCTACTCCTGATGACCGCCAGGGTGCGTGCACCCGGGCAGTTCAGGATGAAACGTGTTACCGGTCCACCCGAGCTCGCGCATGCCGTGCTCCGATGAATAGTAGGCGCCGGCGATCCAGTCCTTGACATGCTGGAAGTGGCTGCGAAACGCCGACTGCAATTCGGCCGTCGATGCTTCGCGCAGCAGCGCGTCCTGCTCAGTGGCTGCGAGCGCGAGCCACGCCTTACCGTGCGTCTTGATCGCGGCCATATCGAAGGCGCCGAGCGATCCAAGAAACGCGCGCTGATCGTCGGCGGATTCGACGGCGAGCAGTTGATCGAGGAATGGGGCGACCCCGGCGGCGGTCGATCCCGGCACGATCGCTTCGGCGAGCACCTCGAGCGTCTTCGCCTGATGCGCATCGAGGAAAACTGGCCCGGAGGCGGCCGCCGCCGCTCGCTGCGCCTGCTCGATCGCCCCCGGACTCAGGAGGTGCTGCTGGATCGGATGCTGCCCGGCCACGGCTGACGGTGCCACAAGCCCGGTCGCGACACTGCCCCAGAGCGCCTGCAACGCGGCGCGCCGGGATACGCCGTGGGCGTGATCGGCAGCCGCTTCGATGGGCGTCAACCTCAATGGATTGCTCATATGAGCGAAGTCTACGACATTGTCAGTACCAGTTACCGCTCCAGTTCTTCTGCAATGCGGAGAGGAGCCGCTGATCTGGGTGAAGCAGGGGGTGAGACGGCGGTGGTGTGCGTCTCCCACCCGTTCAGCCACTTAGGGCCATTTCATCGGCGGATTCTATTTCAACGCGCGCCGGTATACTGCACGTATGACGACCGTGAATCTTTGTCGCCGCGTGGTCGGGCGCTCGATTGCCGCAGTCGTTCTCGGGTCCGCCACCGCGGCATTGGCGGGCGCCTCGGTGCAGAACGACGCCACCAAGCAGGAGTGGATCCAGCTGTTCAATGGCCGCAACCTCGATGGCTGGACGCCGAAGTTCGCCAAGCACGACCTCGGGCAGAACGTCAACGACACCGTGCGCGTTGAAAATGGTCTGCTCGAGGTGCGCTACGACAAGTGGCAGGGGTTCGACGGCGAGTTCGGCCACATCTTCTACAGGGATCCGTTCTCGTACTATCGCCTCGTCGCGGAGTACCGGTTTGTCGGCCAGCAGGTGGCCGGCGGTCCGCCCTGGGCGAATCGCAACAACGGTCTGATGCTGCACTGCCAGAAGCCGAGCACGATGCTGAAGGATCAGGACTTTCCGATCTCAATCGAGGTGCAGCTCCTCGGCGGGCTCAGCGACGGCAAGCCGCGCAGCACCGCCAATCTCTGCACGCCAGGCTCGAACGTGGTGATGAACGGCCAGCTGCACACCGTCCATTGCACGAACTCCACGTCGACGACCTACGACGGCGACCAATGGGTGCGCGTGGAGGTGGACGTGCACGGCGACGAGCTCGTCCGCCACATCGTCGACGGCCGCCCGGTGATTGAGTACACCAAGCCGCAGATCGGCGGCGGCAGCGTGTCGGCCTTCGATCCCGCCATCAAGGTCGACGGCGCGCCGATGACGTCCGGCTACATCTCCATCCAGGCCGAAACGGCGCCGACCGACTTCCGGAAAATCGAGCTCCTCAATCTCGAGGGGTGTATGGATCCGAAAGCCTCGAACTACAAGAAGTACTTCGTCAAAGCGAATCCGCAGGCGTGCAAGTACTGATCGGCGCCGTTGCCGCCGACGATGCGCCGGCCGTTTCCGATCGGATCGCCACTATGCGGCGGCGCCGTGTTGGGGATCGAATTTCTCACACCCGGCAGGACGGAGGCGGTGCGAGAATAACCACGGCGGATGGTGATCACGGACAGTGATCGAGTCCGTTGGTGCCGCTGTAGGCCTCCGGCGCCGCCGCCGATGCGAAGCCTCTGAGTCATGACCGGTACGAGACTCGTCAACACGGCTGCGCCGAACCAAATCACCCAGCTGCTTGTCGACTGGAGCAACGGACGTCAGGAGGCGCTCGCGGAACTCCTTCCTGTTGTCTATGGTGAACTCCGGCGAGCCGCCAGGCGCTCCCTGCGACGCGAGCGTCCGAACCACACTCTCTCCGGCACCGCCCTGGTCAATGAGGTCTATCTGCAGCTCGTCGACCAGACGGCTGTCCAATGGCAAAATCGAGCCCACTTCTTTGGCATCGCCGCAAACCTGATGCGGCAGATCCTGGTGCAGCACGCACGGCGGCATCAGACGGCAAAGCGCGGTGGAGGCCAGGACCTGGTGGCGCTTGATGAGGCCGCGGTCGTACCGACCGAGGGCTCCGTGGATCTGGTGGCACTCGACGAGGCGCTGAACAACCTGGCCGAGCGCGACGCGCGAAAAAGCCGCATCGTCGAACTGCGATTCTTCGGCGGGCTCTCGACCGAGGAGACGGCGGAACTGCTCGGCATTTCACCCCGCACGGTCAAGCGGGAATGGCGTCTAACCAAGGCGTGGCTCTATCATGAACTGACCCCGAGAAGGCCATGATCCAGGACGACTGGCAGCGAGTTGACGATCTGCTGCAATCAGCCCTTGATTGCGAACCGAGTCAGCGTGCCTCTTTTCTGGACGAGGCCTGTGCTTCCGATCACGCGCTCCGCCAGCACGTTGAGGCGCTGCTGGCAGCCGATCGCGACGCGAGCGATTTCCTGGAGCGTCCTGCGATCGAGGCGATCACCTCGCCGGCGACTGAGTCGCCAAGCGATTCGCTGGTGGGGCGACGGATCGGTGCATATCGGATTCTGCGCCAACTGGGTCGCGGCGGCATGGGCGCGGTCTACCTGGCCGAGCGCGCGGACGAGCAATTCCGCAAGCAGGTCGCGATCAAGCTCGTGAAACACGGGATGGATAGCGACGCCATCCTTCATCGCTTTCGCAGCGAACGGCAGATTCTCGCCAGCCTCGATCATCCGCTCATCGCCACCCTCCTCGATGCCGGTACGACCGATGACGGCCTCTCGTTTTTCATCATGGAGTACGTCGAGGGGCAGCCAATCGATGTCTACTGCACCACGCATGGCCTGTCGACGCGTGAACGACTGCATCTGTTCGGCTTGGTGTGTACGGCCGTGCAGCATGCCCACGAACACCAGGTCGTGCATCGCGATCTCAAGCCGAGCAATATCCTCGTCACCGACGCCGGCGTCCCGAAGCTGCTCGACTTCGGCATCGCCAAGCTGCTCACACCGGAAAACGCCGGGGCCATGGCGAATGCGACGACCGTCGGCCTGCGTCCGATGACCCCCGCCTATGCCAGTCCGGAACAAGCGCGCGGCGAACCGGTCACACCGGTCAGTGACGTGTATGCGCTGGGCGTCCTGCTGTACGAACTGCTGACGGGGCGGCCGCCCTATCGCGTCGAAGGCGAAACGCCGAGCGAGATCGCCCGCGCAATCTGCGAGCAGGAGCCGGAGAAACCGAGCACGGCCGTCGGTCGTTGCCGACGAATCTCCACCACGGACACCGAAGCCCCCAGTGTGTGGACGCCGCAATCGCCGCGCGTCACTCCAAACATAGAGGCTGCGACGCTCCGTCGCTCTTTGGCCGGGGATCTTGACAACATTGTGATGATGGCACTGAGGAAGGAGCCATCGCGGCGGTACGGCTCCGTCGTGCAGTTCGCGGATGATCTTCGGCGGCATTTGGAGGAACGTCCCGTGCTCGCCCGCCGCGACACTCTGGGGTATCGAGCGGCGAAGTTCGTCACCCGCAACAAGACGGGCGTCGTCAGCGCCGTCGCGAGCGTGATGGTAACCGTTGCGGCCGTCGCTGTTGCTCCGCTGATCTCGCGCGGCCAGGGCGTTTCGACAGCGAGCATGCCTCGCATCAGATCGGTGGCGGTGTTGCCGCTCGACAACCTCTCGGGCGACCCCGAACAGGAGTACTTCTCCACCGGCATGACCGAGGCGTTGATTTCAGATCTCGCCAAGATTCGCGCCCTGCGAGTGATCTCGCGGACTTCGGTCATGCGGTACAAGGACACGCAGAAGCCGTTGCCCGAGATTGCCCGTGAACTCCACGTTGACGCGGTGATCGAGGGTGCAGTGCTGCAGTCCGGCCAGCGGATCCGCATCACGGCGCAGCTGATCGACGCCGCTACAGAGCGCCACCTTTGGAACGACACTTACGAGCGCGACGTCCGCGACGTGCTGACGCTCCAGAGCGAAGTGGCCCGCGCGGTCGCGCGCGAGATAGAAGTGACGGTTACGCCGCAGGACGACATGCGGCTCGCCAAAACGCGCCGCGTCAACCCCGAGGCACATCGGCTCTATTTGTGGGGTCGTCACCACCTCGGCAAGAGAACAAAGGGGGGGATGACGAATGCGATCAACTACTTTGAGCGCGCTATCCAGACAGACCCGACCTACGCGCCGGCGTACGCCTCGCTCGCCGGCACATATTCGTTGTCCAGCGACGGCTATGACATGCCGCTGCCGTTCCCAGACGCCCGCTCGAACGCCAGGGCTGCGGCGCTCAAGGCACTGCAACTCGATGACAGTCTCCCTGACGCCCACATAGCAGTCGGCAATGTACTCATGTCTGATTGGGATTGGGCAGGCGCCGGACAGGCGTATCAACGCGCGATCGAGTTGAACCCCGGCTATGTGGGCGCCCACCAGGCGTATTCGCAATACCTGACTCAGTTGGGGCGGGTGGACGAGGCACTGACGGAAGCCAAGCGCGGCGTAGAGCTCGACCCGTTGGCGCTGATGCCGAATAGCTATCTCGCCTGGGCGTACTACCGCGCGAGAAAATTCGATGAAGCCCTCGAGCAGAGCCGCGTCGTCCTCGAGCTGGATCCAAATTACGATTGGCGTCCCGCCGGGCTCCGCGGACACGTGTTCTTGGCCAAGGGGATGTATCGGGAAGCGATCAGCGAATACGAGAAGTTCGCCGCGTCGCCCCATGCGTACGACACGCGGGGGTTGGCATGGCTGGGCAATGCCCGTGCACTTTCGGGCGACACCCGTGGGGCCCTCAAACTACTGGAAGAGATCCGGACCATTGCGAAACGGCAGTACGTGCCCACCGGCCAGATTGCGCTGGTTTACGTTGGACTCGGTGACAAAGACCAGGCATTTGCGTGGCTCGAAAAGGCGTATCAGGCGCGGGAACCTGCCCTCCCGGGGCTCAAGGCCAATCCGCGCTTCGACAACCTTCGCTCCGATCCGCGGTATACCAGCCTCCTCCGGCGCGTCGGCCTGCCATGACGCAACTTCGCGACTCCGCGCTCTTGATCGTCTCCTTCGATCGGCCCAACACGTAGCAGCCGACGACTCTTTCGAGCCCTCGGATGCCCCATTAACGCGGAGGCAAGGCGTCAGCGCGGCGCGTGGAAAGGACGCGCCGCCCGTGGCGGACGGGCGCAGGGGCGGGGAGTTCCATTATCGTCGCGCGTGTGTCGGCGCTGGGGCGCCCGCCGCGGGCCGGGTCGTCCGCGCGCGCGTCACGGCCGCGGCAGGTAGAAGAGGTCGTCGCGCAGGTACGCGATCGGCGTCTCCCACAGGTCGTTCGGCGTCGGGTTGGCGAACGTCCTGCCGTCGTTCTCGAAGAACGTCGCGATGTGATGCTGGGCGCCGAGGCAGATGCGGTAGTAGTTCGGGTTCGCGGCGTTGATCGTGTTGAGGTACGCGTGCGGGTCGGCCGGCACGCCGGGCAGCCCGAAGTTCAGGTCGTGGCGGTAGAAGCTCACGCGGTCAGCAAAGTCGCCGGCGCGGATCAGGTCCATCGCGGACGGATTGGGCACCGTCTGGTCGCCGCGCGCGTACTGCACGACGAACGGCCGCGCCGGCACGCCCGCCGGCGGCGTGCGCCGCAGCAGCGGCGCGAACGCCGTCGCGTTGCCGATCTGCGACGCCCACGCGATGTAGTCGACGACGCGCTGGATCGCGACCGCGCCGGGCACCGTGTTGACCAGCGGCGGCTGGTCGCGCAGCGGCAGGTTCTCGTTGAAGTACGGTCCCGCCGTGACCGGCCGGTCGTCGATACTCGTCACGCCGTAGGCGCTGTTGACAAGCGACGGCGTGCGCGTCGCGAGC
>Ga0207701_10005933_pt1 | contig 12230 bp, 10 predicted proteins | sample KBSSwiSSwithPhiX_FD_184294 | JGI IMG/M metagenome (GOLD analysis project Ga0207701, IMG submission 184294) | Switchgrass rhizosphere bulk soil microbial communities from Kellogg Biological Station, Michigan, USA, with PhiX - S5 (SPAdes) (version 2) | ecosystem: Environmental > Terrestrial >...
TTGCCCGCTTGGCTCAGCGGTAGAGCACTCGCTTCACACGCGAGGGGTCAGTAGTTCGAATCTACTAGCGGGCACCAATTCATCCAAAGCACGGGCGATCATTGATCGCCCGTTGTCGATCCGGACACACTTCCTTAAAGCGATCAAGAATTCTGGAGAAAGGTTTTGCGAGGCCATTCCTCACAGCTGTCGACTTTGTAATGTAAAGACATTTACAATGCATCGCGCTTCTTAGAGAGCCGGGATGTGCTGACAAGCCGTTTGAGAAGGAGACCACTCTGATCACCCCACGTGCGTTTAAGAGCGTGAAATTGATCCTCCCCGCGTTGACCGAAGCGACCAGTCCTTACTGGCGACCGATCAAGTACTCACTCTTTCCTCCCCTGGGCCTGGCAACCCTCGCCGCTTATCTCGATCCGGATCTCGAAATCACACTGCAAGACGAACACGTCGAGAAACTGAACCTCAATGACGAACCAGATCTCGTGATCATTCAGGTCTACATCACCAACGCCTATCGAGCGTATCAACTCGCTGACCACTATCGCGCCCGTGGTTCATATGTACTGCTCGGCGGTCTTCACGTCACATCTTTGCCGGATGAAGCAGCACCGCACGCAGACACGATCTTTCTCGGCCCGGGAGAACACATCTTCCCGCAATTCTTAAAGGATCTCGCAGCAGGAAATCCACAAAGACGTTACGAACCGTCAGCCATTCGTACCCTGGAAGGTCTGCCACCGATACGTCGCGATCTGATCAAACGACACAGATACCTGGTCCCAAATTCAATTGTCGTGTCGCGCGGATGTCCACATCATTGCACCTTCTGTTACAAGGACGGCTTCTTCAAAGGAGGACGTTCGTTCTACACGCAGGTCGTAGACGACGCTCTCGCCGAGATTGAACGGCTTCCCGGCCGCCATCTTTATTTCCTCGATGATCATCTCCTGGGTAACACGCGCTTCTCGAGAGAGCTCTTTCATGGCATGCGAGGGATGGGTCGAGTATTTCAAGGCGCTGCAACAGTAGATTCGATTCTGCGCGATGATTTGATCGAAGACGCAGCTGCCGCCGGTCTGCGTAGTTTATTCGTTGGCTTCGAAACTCTTTCCAATAATGCACTCCAGGACGCGGGCAAGCGACAGAACCTTGGTCGCAACTATCGCGAAGTCGTTCGCCGACTGGATAGTCTCGGTATCATGATCAATGGCAGCTTTGTCTTTGGCCTGGATGGAGACGACCGCGATGTATTCCGTCGTACTGTCGACTGGGCAGTTGATGTGGGAATTACGACTGCCACATTCCACATCCTGACTCCGTATCCGGGGACCGCGTTGTTTGATGAGATGGAATCATGTAACCGGATCGAAACGCGCAATTGGGACTTATACGATACGCGTCACGTTATCTATCGTCCTTCATGCATGTCGCCGGCAGAACTGAAGCGCGGGTACGACTGGGCCTATGAGGAGTTTTATCGTTGGACCAATATCTTTAAAGCAGCATCCGCACACAGCTCATTGAAGCATCAAGCGAAACACTTCTTCTACAGTGCGGGCTGGAAGAAATTCGAGCGCGCGTGGGACATCGCTATAAGGATTAAGCAGCTCTCCCAAATACGACCACTACTTGAAGCGGTTCTATCACCTGTTACTGATTCAGACGAGATTTACAGCTCAGCTCGAAGTATCAGACCAGGCACGATGACCACGGTTGCGGAATGAGGCAACAATCTCTAACAGAACGCTTCCCTCCAGCGAATTACTCCATGTTCCAGACACTTCATTTCCAATCACTCGAAAAACTAATTGATCTCAACGCCAACTTGCTATAGAAGCTCAGCGGAAAACTTTGAAAAGGAAAAAGCATGGTCACATCTGATGATGAACCGCCGGTAAACTCGACCACCCACGTTGAGCAGGAGATCAGGGAGGTTAATGCAGAATGGGCGACGGCACTGGCACAGCGGGATGGTTCTGCCCTTGATCGCATAATGTCGAACGACTTTGTCTTAGCGTATCCATTTGAGGGCGACGACAAGGAACAATTTATCGGCGACGTAATGGCGGGTAACCTGAAAGTAGATTCCCTTGTTGACCGCGACGCGACGCTCCGAGTCTCCGGCGGCACTGCGATCATCTTTGGAAGTGAAACGGCCAATTGGCACTACAAAGGTCGTGACTTGTCAGGCACGTATCGATTTCTGCGCGTGTACTCCAGACAAGAGGGTCGCTGGCAAATCGTCGCCCTACATCTCTGCTCCCCAACTCATCGTTAATCAAATCGCAAGTTGTGAGATCGAAAAGGCCCACGCAACTCTCGTTGAGTGGGCCTTTGGAATTCATCAACACAATCCGTTATGGCTTTTTCTGTTTGTCCGGTTTCTGTTGGTTGTTGTTTTGTGGTGGCTTATTGTCCTTCCGATCATTCGTGACCACTTTTACAGGCTCCTTTGGTGGTCTCTTATCACGGTCCTGCTTCTGAGCAAACGCACCTACGCACGCCGCGCTTAGCATCACCACAACCAACAAGTTTCTAACTAACATCTTCATTTCCAGCCTGTGCCTCCTAACGCAGTTTTTCCCGCGCAATGGAGGGAGAAAGAGATGCGCCACCTGGATCTCAGCAAGATAGATGCCATAGTCACGGGCTCTATTACCCGTGAATTTGGTAGTGAGTTTAACAGCAAAGTGAGGCAACCCGCACGGTTTCGAGTTGAGTCGCACCTTATGGTGCAGGTCCCATCAACCTAGCGCCGGATCGTTACGCTGAGCGTGCCCACATTGCCGCTCGAGTCAAATACCCTCAGCGAGACTGTATGTTCGCCCGAAGCGACGACTGGAAGCTCAACTGTGTAGACCTCGTGACCGCCGTCTGCAATGCCGTCATCAGGAAATACCGGCACCCAGGTCGCGCCATCGAGGCTGGAGTCCGCTCGTTTAATTTTCCCTATTGCATCATCGACGGTAAAAACAACTCGAACACTGTCGCGGGTGATTAGGGGTTGGCCAGCCTTTACAACTGGAGGAGTGTTATCGATATCTACCGGTTCACTGACGCGCTCACCCGAGAGCTTCTGCCCCATCGGATTGTCAGGACCATCCGATGCCACAACCTTGACGATGTATCGACCATCGGCAAGCGTTGCGCCATCGATTGTGTAGAACGTATCGCGCAACTTGTCCTTCAACAATCGAAAGGTCTGATCGTTAATCCCGCGATAGTAGATCGCATATTCAAGTGTGTCGCCGTTTCTATCTTCAGCCTGCCATTGAAACGACCTTGCGCCGCGTTGATAGAAACGCCGTGGCGGAACTTGAGCTACAGGACCAAACACAGAAGGATCCAAGCCTGACGATTCGACGTTTGGATCAATGGTCACTTGAACTACTTGCTGCAAACCAACACCGATCGGCAAGGAGGTGATTGATAGAACTTCCGGCGCCACGTTCCGCGGTAAATAGGCTACGCTAACATCCTCGACTGAAGCAGTAGTGGCCGAACTTGTGACCGAACGCATTGTTGCACGCCACTGAATGAAGCGAGCACGCGGACTCAAAACCTGGTTTCCATCCGGATCTTTGTACGCCCCGCTCCACTCGCTCCAGGTGGCATCTGGCCGTTCACCATTTCCCGTTCTAGTTTGCAATTCAACGTTCCCAACGCCACGCCACCAGACGCGTCCCCAGGTGGCAGTTAGTTTTGCATCACGGACCGGAGATTCATAACTTCCCTCACCAACTAGCGCGGAACCAAAACTATATAGTTTCCCCTGATTGCTCGACGCTGCATAGACTTGATTGTTTCGCGTAAGCAGCGACGAGATCTGCCCCTCAGGCGACTGAAGAAGAAGTGTGTCGCGGCCGTCATTCGTCACCGAGTAGATTCGCCCTTTGTCACTGGTCCCGATCAAAACACTGCCCGCCTGAAGTCCTGGTGCGATTGAAAACGCTGTGATGTTTGGTGAACTCCACACAACATCGTTAGCGCCGTCGGGCATGATTCGAAAAACTGCGCTACGAGCATTAGTAACGTCGTTTCTACTCCGAGCCGCAGTTTGCTGGTTCTGGATCGGCGCACCGCTTTCATCTATCGCGGTTATTGTTACCGAGGTGGTTGGACTCGCATCAGAAGGTGAAGACGACGCTACCGGCGTGGAGGGGGCGCGCGCTGTTGCTGCCGCATCGCTTAAGGCGAGCGCGTAGATCGATCCGTCCGAAGCCACCGCGAGCGAATGAATCTCGCGAAGACTGGTATCAAATAGTGCAAAGGTTTTTCCCTCGGGGGAGACGCGAAGAACCAGGCCTCCCGAATCTGTGCCGGCAATCAGATCACCTTGCGGTGTAACGGCCAAAGAGATGACATGGGTTTGATTGGTATTAACCAACAACGAAGCGTCTGCCCTGGCGCCGGCAGAACGGACTCGATACAACTTGCCACTGTCGCCAGTTCCAACCGCCAACGAGCCATCGGAAAGCAACGCCAGGGACCAGATGTATTTGTCGTCAGGATCAAAATAGACTTCTGCCTTGCCGTCCGGCGTTATGCGATAGACTTTTCCATCTGGAGAAGTCCCCGCATATACAACTCCATCTTTCGCGACCAGCGCGGTCACGTCGAGTTCGGCGGCATCGTAAAGTAGCGAACCTGTACCAGCGCTCGTCACTCGAAAGATCTTTCCGTCGTGACCCGTACCCAGGTAAACGTTTCCCTGGTTGTCAGCGGTTGTGGACCAAACATATGTCTGCTGTGTATTGAACACTTCGCTGAGTTTCGGAGCTAGCATCAATACACCGTTGTCGCTAATTGAGACCCCACGGGAGTCCCCTTTTAACAAGTCCGAACGACCACTCATCTCCCAAATTGCCGGTTGACCAGCCTGGACGATCCCAATAAAGAATAGGATTGATAAGAATGATGCAGTAGCAACGAATCTGTTCCGCGGTTTAATGGTCATCTGTTGTTAGTTTCCTATGTACTTTGCGTATAGCGAACGGGCCAAAGCGATTTCATCAGTGCCACGAATGATTGAACGAGCATCGTGGAAGACGGTTAGTTCAAACTTCCCAGTTTGAAAACGAAGTAGATAATCATTGAATTTTACAGCGCCCGAGCCAGCGAGCCGGGCGGCTAGTGATTCGAAGTTGACGGATGTAGGTCGCGACGGCAGGATTTGAACAGCGTCGCGTCCACACAGCACGGCCGCCCCTTCATTCGACTCAGGTGCGAGAGATTCAAACAAACCAAGCCCACAGCTCGGGCAGTCCGTACGTGGCGAATTCGCACTGATCTTTCGCCAGTCGTTTCTCCAAACGTCAAACTGCATCAAGGAGCAATGCAAGTCGGCTGTGTTGCCCGTCAATAGTTTCAAAGCCTCGGCGATCTGAACCGCTGCCACGACATTAATGATGGGCATGATTACGCCGGCAGTGTCGCAAGTAGGAGCGCTTGCGGCATCCGGAGCTTCCTCGAAAAGACAACGCAAACAAGCGGTTTGATGTGGCCGCACCGTCATTGTTACGCCATAAGAACCTACGGCTGCACCATAGATCCAACTCACATTGTGCTTCACGCAAGCGTCATTGATCAGGTAGCGCGTTGAAAAGTTATCCGTACCATCGAGCACGACCGCACAGTCTTCGATAAGTCGTTCGATGTTTGAATGATTCACATCAACGACTATGGGCTCGACGTTAATCTCCGAATTGATTTGCTTGATGTGATTGGCGGCAGCGATGGTTTTGGGAAGGCGTTCGCGGGCATCACTCTCAGTGAACATCGTTTGGCGTTGAAGATTCGACGATTCAACAAAGTCGCGATCGACTATGCGCAAATCACCAACGCCGGCGCGGGCCAGGGATTCCGCCTGGGCTGAACCCAGTGCGCCACAGCCAATAATCAAAACTCGCGAATGCAGCAAACGGTCCTGGCCTTTTGGGCCGATTCCATCAAAAAGGATTTGCCTGCTGTAGCGGTCGTTCACCGCTGCAGTATAGCAAGTGGCATCAATTGACGTGGAATCCGCGAGCGAGTGCTAACCTTGGAGTGTGGTGGCCTGATGGCGCGCTGGAAACAAAATTACGCCGGGACGATCTTGGCTTTTCCGCAACTGCGAAGATCGGCCCGGCGCAACAACGCTGGCAGTGATTTAAATTGAGAAGGATTCAGGCAGCGCTGCCTTGTTGTGCAGTTCTACTAAAACCTCCCTGGTAACCGTGCGGCGTGATGTTGTAGCGCTTAATTTTGGCGTTGAGAGTTGTAAGTTTTAAGCCCAATAGTTTGGCCGCTCGAGTTTGACTACCGGCTGTCCTGCCGAGCGCAGTACGAATCAGATTCATCTCAAATTGACGAACCTCCTCATCCAGGCGCGCACCACTCTTCAAACCTGCCGGCGCCGCGATCGTCAAGGATTCAACCTCCTGCAAAAGTTGAAGGACTGTCTCCCTCAAGATATTGATCTTATCGTCCATGTTGCTTTCGCTGAGCCCTTCACTAGCTATCTGCTCCTGGCTCGCCGCGTTTTCCGAGAGCGCTTGACTACTCATGACTCACCTCCTGATAACTTCACTTGTTCTTCACGTTGTCTGGACCATGATTGGGGAGCCACAAGACCTTAGCCAACATCGTTCGTTCGTTTACTCCTTAGATGGAGACCGCTCATTCAAACAATGCAGTGTGACCTCGGCACGAGGATATATTGGCAAAAGTCGGGTTCCCGGTAACTAACTGTGTGACAGAACGGCTAAAACTTGTGATGGAGCGGCCATGTTAGTGGACAAAGTCCGTAAAGTTAGAGAGCGTTGCCAACCGCGTCCTGAAGGTTCGCACGATAGTTTCGGCTTAACGTAAGCTGCTTCCCGTTCTCCAGAATGATTCGATACTCACCATGGAACCACGGCTGGAGTTCCTTGATCTTGTCGATCTTAACGATTGCCGATCGATGAATACGTAGGAACTGTTTTGGATCCAACTGCCCTTCCAGACCGCTAATCGTCTCGCGAAGGAGATAATGTTTCGCGTTGTCGTGAACGCGAACGTAGTTCCCCTCAGCCTCGATGCAGTGGATCTCACCGACGTCGAGGAAGAACACTCGTCCACCTGTTTTGACAACTAGTCTTTCAAGATAACGAGGACCGGCTTTCAATTCCTCGAGGAGGGCAAGAATATGTCGATCACGTTCTCCGGTGCGATCGAGCTTGATTTGAGCTTTGGCTCGTTTCCAAGCTGCGTCGAACCGCTCCTGATCGAAGGGCTTCAACAAATAATCAAACGCGTGCACTTCAAATGCACGCACAGCGTATTGATCGTATGCAGTTGCAAAGATGACGTAGGGCGCATGATTCGATTCAAACGATTCAAGTACCTCGAAGCCACCGACTTCAGGCATTTGAATGTCGAGGAAGATCAAATCGGGAGACAAAGATTTGATCGCCTCAACCGCCTCTCGGCCGTTTGCGCATTCCGCTACAACTTCCGCCTCGGAATCGCTCGCGAGCATTTCGCGAATCATGTCGCGCGCTAGTGGTTCGTCATCGATGACTAACGCTCGAATGCGGGTTGCGTCCGTCACCTTGCCTCCCTGTTCTTTTCCAGTTCAAACTGCGATCGCAAACCGTGAGGCAACTCTATAAAAATGAACACCACCAAGAGCGAACTTGTGGCGGAAACCAAAAAGAAGAACTTGCAGACGCTTCAAGACAGTCGTAATCGTTTACGACATGGCGAGGTTCAAGGTTTCGCAGAATTATGATTGCTATGGAGAGCGCACGAGAAAGTGAAGATCGATTCAACTTCTCGTTGCTGGGGTGCCGTGGTGCGATCGAAAGGAAGGCTAGTTTGTTGATTCAGACTTTGGGAAGCGAGGAACTTCAAGCATTACGGTCAAACCGCCAGATGGACGATTCCTTAGTTCAAACCTTGCAGCAGAACCATACAAGCCGGTGAGACGCGCTTGTGTGTTTGCGAGCCCAACACCTCGAGAATTGCGCAGCGTCGCCTGAGGTTCGGAGACAATACCAGGTCCGTTGTCCTTTACTTCAATCCGCACGCAGCCATTTCTAGGCATCGCCGTAATCTCAACCACTCCGGCATTAGTTCTGGAGATGGCGTGTCGCATCGCGTTTTCGACTATGGGTTGAAGAATCAGGTTTGGTACGCGAACGTCTAATACTTCCGGATCAATTTGTATGTGGGTAGTCAACCGATCCTGAAAGCGAATCCGCTCAATTTCCAAATAACCGTTCAGGAACTCCATTTCTTGTTGCAGTGTTACTTCCATTGCACCACCACTCTCGAGCGTCAGGCGTAAGAAGTCACCAAGTCGACTAATCATCTTTCGCGCTGCCTCGGTATCCTTGCTGAGAAGCGCCGAGATAGAGTGCAGAGTATTGAATAGAAAGTGCGGATGAACCTGCATCTTAAGTGCTTCAAGCTGTGACTGCGCAAGTTGAGTGCGCAGGTGCGATGCTTTCAATTCACCTTCACGATAACTCCTGTAGTAGTTCGAAGCATGGCTCATTAGAAAAATGAACCAATAGACCAGGAGCCAACGATCGAGATTCCAATACAGGTAATCGAATGTCCAAAAAGGTGTGATCTTACTGAAGTTGCGCATAATGGACATGTAGATCACAAAGTGCAGTGAGATCAGAGCGCTACTCAGGGCTATGCTTAGACCTATGTGAAAGAGGACTTTCCGCTGCCAGTTGTTGCGATCAATTCGATGGCGACGAGCGAGCCAAAGGACTAGCGGAGTTGCCAGGGCCCACAGGTAACAAGCAGAAGCCTGAACGAAAAAAGCTTTGGCGTAAGGGATCGGCAGGTTCCCCGACGAGTAGTACATCATGTAAACCTGAGTACTAAAAAACAGCGCCACGATCGTCCAGATTCCCCAGATCATCGCAAGACGTGTTTTGCGTTTCTCAAGCCAGCCAGTAACTTTCGACTGCTCTTCCTTCGGTTCACCGAGGTCATCCATAAGTACCATTTGTCCGATGTCGTGTGTCTCGTCGTTGGCTGCCAAAAAGAGACAATCCTTCCTTGGGAGGTCTTCCTCGGCGTGAGTGAGCCGCGGGTTAATCAGTGTCTCGTTGTCGCGTACCCCGCTTATTCGTGTCACCGCTATTTAACCTTTATCAGCTATGTAACACCGACGAGAAACTGTTTGTGACCAAAAGGACTGTAGCTGGTGCGAATGGGAAGCGGAGATGACGGGAGACGGCGCACGTACCCCTTCAGTGACGCTCTCATTGTAACGGGCGCGCTCTTCTGGGACCGCAGGCGTCCTCGCCTGCTAACGTTGACCTTAGCAATACCTTAGTTGCGACGAAATGCAGGCGAGGACGCCTGCGGTCCCAGAAGAGCGGGTCCAACAAATTAGGGCGTCACTGAAGGGTATCGGATTTGAGACGGTGACGCCCTTTCCGCTACGGGTTCGTCCCGCTAAGCGCAGACGCCAACTGCTGCTCCGTGCCTAGTTTCGAGAGCGACTCAATCTGTTCCCTGCAAACGGAAATTACCTGCCGAGTGTTTTCCAAGCTCAAGGATGAATCCTTACCATCGTCAGGAAGCACCCAACGGTTCTCAGGCGATTTCACCAAATGCCCCAATTCATGTAACAACACGACCACTCGCGTCTCACGCGTATTCGGTTGAAGACTGGATACGACGAAAAAATGTTCACCACTGCGAAAGAATGAACTTGCGAGGTTTATCTCTGCTTTCTCAAAAAGACGAAAGGTAAAGCCTGTCCTGTTGTTTTGGACAGTCGTTATTTTACCGCTCATTCGAATCGCGATCTTCTTATCGAGATACCTCGGTTTTAGTTGGAGCACCAGCTCATTGAGCGCTGAGATGGCGAAGCGTCCGCCAAAGAGTTGGCTGCACTGATTCTCGTTATTCAAAATTGTAAACGCATCCAGGTAAGCACGCTCCAGTAGTCCGAGCTTTTTGTGATCTTTCGAAGTCAGTGCTACCGGGACCGGACTCCAGCCAGCCGCCGACGAGATTTTGGATTCTTCTGGAGGAGTCGGAAGAAAAGTGTTCTCCCTCGATCGAGTGACGTCGCTATCCCTGTTTGGGGTTTCGTCATTCGGAGTGCTCAACGATCGAATGAAGGTAGTTTGTGCTGATGAGCTGATTAGGGTGAGTTGTGTTAGCAGTAGAAAGGTGGACGCGATCTGAAGACTTCGTACTCTTCCCATGTTGCACCTCCATTGTCACGTTCGAAGGCAATGGCCTTCTCGGTCAAACAATCACTGGAGCAACGATGTTGAGATTACGAGCGCGATGACAATTGGAGCTTAGGTTTGTGATGGACGGGAGAGATTATGTGATGGAACGGCTTCGCAACTTGGCGAGTCGTCGATCAAGAAACAAGCGAGGAGGTCTTCGTCAACGTAGACAGTCCTGCCTCATACATTAACTCGGATAAAACATTTGTATTAGTCCAAATTTTGAACTGTAGTTTGGCTTGGGCCACCAGCATTTCGAAACCACCAAGAACATCGCAGCCGGCCTCGCGTGCTTCAAAAAGGAAGCGTGTCTCGATCGGATTGTAGACAAGATCATATGCGAGACGACTGCCGCGTAATTGATTTGCAAGCACTGGCGTTTCGTTGATGTTGTCGCCCAGGCTTCCGAGTGGCGTCGTATTAATTACGAGATCGTAACCCGCAAAACTCGAAGTCGCTGAAAGCAAGTTGCACGAAATATTGAATCTACCGGCAAGTCGATCTGCGTTTTCCAAATTGCGCGCATAAAGAGTGACGTCCATTCCTTGTTGTTGAAGTGAAAAGACAGCGGCACAGGCAGCGCCGCCTGCTCCAATCACTGCAGCGTGCAACCCTGAAAGTGAACCCAACCGTTTGCTTAACGGCTCGATCAAGCCATCAGCGTCGGTGTTGTATCCATGTAATTGTTCATTCTCTACAACGACTGTGTTAACTGCGCCAATCGACTGAGCAGTCGGATGGATCCAATCAAGATATTGGATGATGTCCGCTTTGTGCGGCGCAGTAATGCTCAGCCCTTTCAAATTCCAATCAAGCTCCCGCGATTCCGGATTCACCATGCGTTGAATAAACTGACCCAAATCGCGTACTTCGAAGGGAAGATAAACACCATTCAGATTTGCCGCTCGAAACGCAGCATTGTGCAGTTGCGGGGAAACCGAATGCATCACCGGCAAACCCACTAGTCCGGTGATTAGCGTATCAGCATTAATCTGATCGATTCGGTACATCGATTTAAGGTTGGCAGTCACTACTTGTCCGGGAGCTGTGCCTCTTTCGGCTTCGGAGGCGCCGTACGTGAGAAAGCTTCCGCGTGATGGACCAAGGATTCGCGTGATGACTCCTGCTGCACTCATCGCAATCGCAATGATCTCCCGATCTTCATTCCGAGCACGCTCAATCAATCGGAATACTTCCAGGCAGTCAGTGATGTCGTTTGCGTGCACCGCCACCTTAACGATCCGAACTGGCGTAAACGATAATTGTTCGTAGATGTCGTTGAGGTTTGCAGGCACGCCTTTGAAGTCGTGGTAGGAACCTATTACACGCGACCAGTCTGGCTGATCGTTTTCGTCTCGATTAGTAAACTCAGGAACTAGCTCACCTTCGATATCGAAGAATGCGGCATTCAAATCAAAAAGCTGATCCCAGAATGCAAGTCGTTGGTCCAGGCTAAGAAGACGATAGCCTCCCTCCTTATTGCTACGCAGCGTGACGATGACGGGACACTTTGTATTGGCGATCAGGTCGGCGAGTTTCGCCATCGATCCTTCAAGCTCGCCTCGTTCTAGACCATCAAGGCGAAATTCGATTAGGTCCGCAACTTCTGCAGCTCTTGCTGTAGAAACGGTCAAATCGCTCAGCGTCTTTTCGTTGAGCGGGATGCAGATTCGAATTAGGTTGTCGGAAGACATCGCAACAGGCAACGAGGCGATGCGCGGTGACTAACCGTCAAAACACATCGCCTCGATCTGGAGTTCTTACGTACTTTTACTTTTGGTCGGCATCAAAGTGCCGCGTCGGAGCTTCAACTCCGAGATGGCGAGTTGTTCCTTCGGTAACGCTTGGGACGGGCGGCATCAACTCACCAGTCCGAGGGGCTTGAATGTTTCTGGGAGTGTTATAGGCTCCTCGATCGGGCAGTGCCGACGTTGCTGGTGTCGCAACCATCATCTTCGTCTTCTCTCGTTCCTTGATGCGCATGTACTGGGCGAC
>Ga0207701_10005935_pt1 | contig 12229 bp, 10 predicted proteins | sample KBSSwiSSwithPhiX_FD_184294 | JGI IMG/M metagenome (GOLD analysis project Ga0207701, IMG submission 184294) | Switchgrass rhizosphere bulk soil microbial communities from Kellogg Biological Station, Michigan, USA, with PhiX - S5 (SPAdes) (version 2) | ecosystem: Environmental > Terrestrial >...
CGAAGAAGGTCGAATTCAGGTCAGGCATTGTTGCGTTCCTCCACGGTGGCGTTGGTCAGAATTGTTGCGCGTTGGCGTGAAAATGGACGTAGGTCGAAGCCGCAATGCCTGGCCGAATCGCGCAGGTCCATTTACTCACGGTGCGCCTGGCTGGAGCCGGTCGGCACATCCTGCTCCAGGATCCATCAGGTAATGTGGTCGAACTATCTGAATACGCGCGTGCTCATGATGTGCCACGAAGGCGCAGCGAGTTGCTGATAACCGACACGGACGAGAAGCTCATGGCCAGCGCAGCGATCAGCGGGGACAGGAGAATCCCGGTAGCCGGATACAGCACGCCCGCCGCAATCGGGATGCCGAGCGCGTTGTAACCGAACGCAAACACGAGGTTCTGCCAGATGTTTCGCACGGTCGCGCGACTCAACTGCCGCGCGCGGACGATGCCGTTGAGGTCGCCTTTGACCAGCGTCACCTGCGCGCTTTCCATGGCGATATCAGTTCCAGTTCCCATCGCAATGCCCACCTGGGCGCGCGCCAGCGCCGGCGCATCATTGATGCCATCACCCGCCATCGCTACCTTTCGACCTTCATTCTGGAGCTTCTCAACCACGCGGGCCTTGTCGGCGGGCTGCACCTCAGCGATCACCTCATCAATCTTGAGGCTTTTGGCAACAGCCTCGGCGGTGCCGCGCGCATCGCCCGTCAGCATGACGATGCGTAGCCCATCTTCTCGCAGCGCCTTGAGCGCCGATGGGGTCGTGTCCTTGATAGGGTCGCCAACGGCGATGGCTCCAGCGAGCTTCCCGTCGACCGCGACAAACATCACGGTGCGCCCCGAGGCTCGTTGCGTGTCGACTTCCGACTGCAGACTCTCGATGGTCGCTCCCACATCCTTCATCAGTGCGGCATTGCCCAACGCCAGAGCTCTGTCTGCAGACTTGCCCATGACGCCTTTGCCCGTAACGGACTGGAAATCGGACACGTCGGCAAGAGGAACCTCTCTTTGCACGGCACCATCGACAATGGCGCGCGCGAGCGGATGTTCGCTCGCCTTTTCGAGCGCGGCGGCGAGCGCCAGGATTTCATCTTCGGACCATGGCGCAACTGTGATGACCTGATGCAACGAGGGCTTGCCCACCGTCAAAGTGCCCGTCTTGTCGATGACCAGTGTGTCGATCTCGCGTAGCGATTCGATGGCTTCCGCATCGCGGAACAAGATTCCGAGCTGCGCGCCACGGCCACTCGCGACCATGATGGAAATGGGTGTTGCGAGCCCGAGCGCACAGGGACAGGCGATGATGAGTACCGCGACCGCATTGATCAGCGAATAGGCGAGTCGCGGCTCCGGACCCACGAGCCACCAGACCATGAAGGTTGCCGCTGCGATCACGACGACCGCCGGCACAAACCACTTCGACACCACGTCAGCCAGGCGCTGCAGCGGCGCACGGCTGCGCTGAGCCTGCGCGACCAGAGTCACGATCTGCGACAGCAGACTATCGGCGCCCAAGCGCTCGGCGACCACCACGACCGAACCCGTCTGGTTGAGAGTGGCTCCGACTACACGATCGCCAGGACCCTTGTCGACCGGCAGCGGCTCACCCGTCAGCATCGACTCATCGAACGTAGAACGACCCTCGACGATGCGCCCATCCACCGGTACTTTCTCTCCGGGTCGCACACGCACGTGGTCGCCGAGCAGGAGCGCATCCAGGGCAACATCTTCATCAGCCCCATCGGCACGCACACGCCGAGCGGTCTTGGGCGCGAGCCCCAATAGCTGACGAATAGCAAGACTCGTGCGGCCTCGCGCCCCGAGCTCCAGCCATTCACCTACCAACACCAGCGCGACGATGACCGCCGCGACTTCGAAATAGACGCCGACCATCCCATGCGCATCGCGCATTCCGGGTGGGAAGGCTTCGGGATCGAACGTGGCGAACAGGCTGAACACGTACGAAACAAGAACACCGAGGCTGATCAGTGTGTACATGTTGGGCGATCGATTGGTGACGCCTCGCCAGCCGCGGCGGTAGTAGTCCGCTGCAGCCCACAGGATGACGGGGGCCGTGAACAGCAGCTCCGCATACCGCAGGGCCGAAGCCGCGACAGCCGACAAGTGCAAATCCAGGAGATGTGGAAGCATGGCGATCGCGACGACCGGAATGCTCAAAGCGGCGGAAATCCAGAATTTCTGCTTGACCGCCCTCAGTTCGGAGTCGTCCTCCACTGCAGTGGGCATGAGCGGCTCGAGCGCCATGCCGCAGATCGGACACGAGCCCGGACCGCTCTGTCGAATCTGCGGGTGCATCGGGCATGTGTAGATCACGTTCGCGGACGACGCGAGTTCGGCCGGCGGCCTGGTGGTCTCTGCATGTTTAACATCCGGCTTGTTCATGTAGCGCACCGGGTCCGCCATGAATTTCTCGCGGCAGCTGTTCGAGCAGAAAAAGAAGTCCCGGCCTCCATATCGCGCGCGGCGCGGAGAGCCCGCCGCGACTGTCATTCCGCAGACGGGGTCGATGTGCTGACTTACGTTTTGCCGATGATCGTGTTTCATTCGATTGTTTCTTTGCCCAGACCGGAGTCGAGCCGGTTCGGAATAGTACGTACGCAGCGTCGCCTCTAACGGATAGCGCTGACGCCGAAGTCACGAGAGAGTCGAGCCTAGCTTTTCGAGATCGGAGGCCGCGTCATCGAGAACAACTCGTCCACACTCCGGGATCGAAAGCGTAAACGCTCCGCCGATCAGTCGGCGGCTTCAAGTGGATGGAATGTCGTCAATTGGAGGTTGTATGAGTACCTTAGTTGCCCCTTCTGGGCTCAAGAAGTCTTTGGTGCTGGGCATGATCGCCGCAGCGATGTTAGGAACGGCAGTATACGCGGCAGATCCGCCGGCCGAAGATCCGGCTGCTCTTGCGGCGACCTACGAGAAGCAGGCTGCTGATCTGCGTGCCAGCGCCGACAAGCACGAGAACATGGCCAGGATGCACATGGGCGGCGCCGGATCCTCGAAAGTGAATCACGAAGGCATCGTGCGTCACTGCGACAAGATTGCCGAGGACCTTCGGGCCGCGGCGAATGAGAGCGATGCTCTGGCGAAAGAACTGCGGACCAGCGCAAAGAAGTGAGACCCGGCTGCTTGCTGGTGGATGTTTCCATGAAAGGAATGCACGGCTTGGCACTGCAGCAAGCCGTGTTGAAATCGGCGCGGAGGTATCCGGTGATTTTCCTGACAGGAGGCGCCGCCAAGTGCGCCTGATCGCGCCGCCGTTACGCGCGGGTTCTTTCACCCCATAGAGCAACTTGCTATTTGAGACAATCGCATACTTCGCGCTGCCTCCTCGCGTCTGCTGTTCGAGCATGCGGCGCACGAAGGTTTTCGAAAGTGTTTTTTGCCACATGCTCAACGACAATCAGCGCATCATCGAGCTGGCCGAATCGCTCTGCTTGCGCGTCGAGCCGCCCACTCCGGGGCAGCCGACGGTACGCGAGAAGCGATGCCTCAACTGACTTCGGGAGTCCGTACATGCGTCGATCACACAGCGAACGCCATCGCACACAACGTGTTGGGTGGTTGCGCGCATCAGTCCTTGGCGCCAATGACGGCATTGTGTCGACGGCAAGCCTGGTCCTGGGGGTCGCCGCCGCGAATATCAGCCAGCAAGATGTCCTCGTCGCCGGCATTGCGGGCCTGGTGGCAGGGGCGATGTCGATGGCGGCTGGCGAATTTGTGTCAGTCCACTCGCAGGCTGATGCCGAGCAGGCCGACATCGATCGTGAAAGACAGGAACTCAAGACGGACAATGCCAGCGAGCATAAAGAGCTTGCGGCTATCTACCAGAGCCGCGGGCTCGACGCGGCGCTGGCCCGGCAGGTCGCCGAACAACTCATGGCACATGATGCGCTGGGAGCGCATATGCGGGACGAGCTGGGAATCTCGCAGCAGACCCGAGCGCGTCCCATCCAGGCGGCGTTCGCTTCCGCGACGAGTTTCGCGATTGGCGCTGCGTTGCCCCTGGCCGTCACCGCGCTGACGCCCGAGCGAATTCTCACTCCAGTGGTCGGCGGCACCTCGCTGGTCTGCCTCGCCGTGCTTGGAGCCGTCGCGGCGCGCGCAGGTGGCGCAAGCATCACAGTTGCCGCAATCCGGGTGACTTTCTGGAGCGCGCTCGCCATGGGACTCACGGCTGCGGTGGGCGCGATGTTCGGCGTGTCCGCCTAGCGAGCGGGGTCAGACCACTCGATGCGAGACAGATAGTCCGCTACAGCGCGAACCTCCACGAAATCGAGCGGTGCGATCTTGCGCGGATGGACTGCCTGCAGTGTCGGCCGCCGCCGGTCGACTGCGTCGTACATCTGGCGCACCAGGTAGCTGTAATGCTGGCCGGCGAGCCGCGGAACGACCTGCTGCGCATCACCCTCTCCGCTCGCGCCATGACAGGAGGCGCAACGAGACCCGAAGATGCGCGCGCCCTCGGTCGCATTCACGCCGTCACCGATGCCGCGCGCGCCACCGAAGTCGAGCTGATTTACGTAAGCTGCCACGTCGGCAATGTCCTGAGGAGTCTCGAGATGATGCTGGTCCGCTTGCTTTTCCATGCGAAAGTCCCAGCGCTTGCCGTGACGGAAGTCGACCAGTTGCTTTAACAGCACAGGGTAGTGTTGACCGGCGATGCGTGGGCTACTGCCATTTTCCTGGCCGCCACCTTGCCCTCCATGGCATGACACGCAAGCGGTAAACAGTTCGGAGCCATGATCCCAGTCAGGGGTTGCTTTCGTCGCCTGTTGCAGATCACTCCGCGCCGAAGGTGCGGCGAGCGTCGGCGCCGGCATGATCGCAATAAGAACGATCAGTAGTCTGTTTGCTTTCATGTCGGTATTCCGGCTTATGACTCAGTCATCGGTGATGAGTAGCGGGCTGATGAATCCTGCCGGTTTAATGAGAAGAAGATCGCAACTCATTCTCGCGAGAATCTGCGCCGCGGTTCCGCTGGCCGCAGCATTCAACCAGCGCGACCGGGCGGCGGCTCCCATGATGAGAATGTCGGTTCTATCGCGCTCAACGAACTCGATGACGCTTTCGGCGACACGTCCTTCGACGAAATGAATCGGCCGGCGAATGCAACGCACATTCCCATCCGCGACCACACGCGCCACTTCGTCGCGCGCCGCCGCGTGCGTGCGCCGCTTCTCGGCGGAGGAGACTGCCTCGCCTGGCAGGTGTGGTGGCGGCTGCAGGACGTGCAATACATCGAGTTCGCCGCGAAGCGCCTCGCCGAGCTGGCACCCGGTTGCCAGCATCGATTGATCGAGGGTTACGGGCCGTTCCGCCGGATGGCAGGGATCGGTGCTGACGGTGATCCGTGGACTCTCCGGCCAGGGATTGGGCCGCACGAGCAATAGCGGAACAGGTATTTGCCGCAGCAGAATCCAGTCGATGAACGTCGTTGGACCGCGCGCCGAAAGCATATGGCGATGAGTATCTTTCACGACCAAATCCGGCCGGGAACGCAAAACGTGATAGCCGATGCCCTGCTCCGGCGATGAGTGCCATTCACACTTGACGTGCACTTCGAGTCCACGCGCCCGAAGCGGCATCGCCAGGCGATCCAGCTTCTCGAGGAATTCGTCGTGCCGCACCGCCCGCGCAAGACCGCGGTCCGGGATCTCCGGCTCACCCTCCTGATCGGCATAGCAGAGGTAGAGCTCGATTTCGCTCCCGCAACTCAACGCCACGCGTGCGGCCTTCTCGATGCAGGGATGCGAATCGTCAGTCGCGTCCACGACCACGAGAATCCGGCCGAATGGCGCCGCTGGCACATCGACGTGGCGATCGAATGCCTTTCCACTCGACGAAACGCCATTGGCGGACATCTGCTTCATTGGCCATCTACCTGCCTTCGATACATCGCAGTTCATTTCTAGCAAGCGCGTGGCATCGTTCATATACGTGGTAGACCGCATACGCATCGGCTTTCACCCGAATTCGCACGGCACGCCCCAGGTCCGTGGCCGGCGATCAGTTCTCGAAGCGCCTACGCCAGGGGATTTTCGCGAGCTCGAGCACCACCAGCAATACTGCCGACGCAGCGAGACTCAGTGCCAGGTCTCTGAGGTGGATTTCACCGAGTCCGAAGAAGCGCCGCAAAGTGGGCCACGCCAGGATCGTCGCAAGCACGCACACTGTGATGCCCAGTCCCCAGGCCAGTACACGGTTCGGCCGGCCGAGCGCCGTACGCAGCGATGACGAGAAGGTACGATTGACGAAGATGAGCGCGATGTTCGCGCCCACCAGCGCGACGAACGCGAGCGTCCGCACTTCGTCGGCAGGCACCGGCAACAGCATGGCGAGCAGGAACACCGTCGCCACCCATGCGAACGCCACAGTGCCCTGCAGCACGCTCCAGCCGATGAGCGAGACCGACAACAGCGCGCTGTCGGGACGCCGCGGCGGGCGCCGCATGACGTCGTTCTCCTCGACTTCCGCTTCGAGCACCACCGAGCACGCGGGGTCGATGATGAGCTCGAGGAGCGCAATCAGCATGGGCGTCAGCACCAGTGGCCAACCCAGCAATATGGGTAGCAGCGCGAGCCCGGCGATGGGGATGTGAATCGCCAGTATGTAGCCCATGGCCTTGCGCAGATTGTCATAGATGCGCCTGCCGAGACGCACGGCGCGCACGATAGATCCGAAATCGTCGTCGAGCAGCACGATCGAGGCGGCTTCGCGTGCCACGTCGGTGCCGCGTCCGCCCATGGCGATGCCGATGTGCGCGGCCTTGAGCGCCGGCGCATCGTTCACGCCATCGCCGGTCATCGCGACGATTTCGCCGTTGGCCTTGAGCGCGTTGACGATGCGCAGTTTCTGATCGGGTGTGATTCGCGCATACACGGCCGTCTCGCGGACGTGTCGAGCGAGCGCGGCATTGTCGAGCTCCCGCAAGACCTCGCCCGAACACACCTCGCGATGTTCGATGCCGGCCTGGGCGGCGATGGCGCTGGCAGTTGCGGGGTAGTCGCCTGTGATCATGATCACGCGGATGCCGGCCGAGCGGCACTCACGAATCGCAGCCGGCACCGACTCGCGCAGTGGATCGGAGAAGCCGACCAGCCCCAGGAACTGGAATGCGAATCCAGTGGGCGCGGCCGGCAGCTCGCAACCTGCGGCGCGCGCACTTGCGACTGCCAATACGCGCATACCACGACGTGCGAGCGAATCGACCTGCCGACGCAGATCAGCGAGCGGCGCAGGGGGCATCGCACACAATTGCGCGATTGTTTCCGGCGCTCCCTTGGCAGCGATACGCGTTTCGTCGCTCGCATGGATGTTCCACACTCGGGTAACGGCTAACAAATCCGGAGTCAGCGGATATTCGCGCAATAGCGTTCCGGCAAGTCCTGCTGGAACTACGATGTCATGCAGATTGGCGAGCGACCTGTCCATAGGATCGAGCCGCTGTCCCTCGCTCGCCAGCATCGCGGCCTCCAGCAATTGCGACAGCGGCGCAGATGCAGCGATGAATTGAGGAGACATGTCCGATTCCCAGGATTCAACCTGCGTCTGCAGGTGAGCCACGGACATGAGATTGCGTGTCAGGGTGCCAGTCTTGTCGGTGCACAGGACTGTCGCCGCACCGAGGCTTTCGATGGCGGCAGCGCGTCGCGTGAGCACGCGTGAACGTGATAATCGCCACGCTCCCATCACCATGAACACCGTGAGCACCAGCGGGAACTCTTCCGGCAGCAGCGTCATGCCGAGCGCAATGGCGCCCAGCAAGGCTTCGAGCCAAGAGCCGCGCAACCACCAATACAAGCCGAACGCGAGCACACAGAGCACGAGCGCGATGGCTCCAAACGCAATGACGAGCCGGCGTGTCTCCCGCTGAAGGCGCGGCTGTTCCTGCGTGAGCCCCGCAAGCGATTGTCCTATGGCGCCGATGGCACTGTTCGATCCGGTGGCCAGAATGATCGCGAGGCCCGTTCCGCGGAGTACCAGCGTCCCGGAAAAAACCTGCGAAACATTTTCGCCGCCTGGTGGGGCCAGGCGATCGGGCACCTCGGTCGTGGTGCGCTTGCGCACGGCGTGGGATTCGCCGGTCAGCAGCGATTCGTCTACTTCGATGTGATCGCCGGCAACCAGAACACCATCTGCGGGGACGCGATCGCCCTCTGCGATCACGACGATGTCGCCGCGTACCAGCTCACGGCCCGGAATGCGGATTCGCTTACCGTCGCGAACGACCAGCGCGCGTGGGCTCGTGAGCTCACGTAGCGCCAGAAGTGCTTTTTCACTGCGCCCCTGCTGGACGATGGCAATGCTCACGGAGATGGTCGCGAATGCGAGCAGCATCAATGCTTCGCCGCGTTCGCCCAATACGGCGTAGATGACCGCGGCCGCAATCAACAACGCGAACATCGGCTCGCGGACGACTTCGCCGGCGATCTTCGCAGCGGAGCGCTTGCCCGCGGCGGGGAGCTCGTTGAAACCGTCGCGCTCGAGCCTTGAGCGGGCTTCAGCGGCGCTGAGCCCCGATTGGACGTCGCTGCTCATGACGGCCGGCATGCAAGACTCTCAGGGTGCGGAATGAGGGTCGCGACTCGTCGGTGCGGCGGAGCTCACCTCCCAGCCAGCGCGCGCGAGGAAATCCGATACGGCACGCACCTCTTCATTGTTGAGTGGTTCTGTGCGCTGCGAATGCAGTGCCGGTAGCGCGGGACGCCGACCGTCGACCGCGTCGTACATCTGGCGCACGAGATAACTGTAGTGCTGGCCGGCGAGGCGCGGCACGCCGCGCTCGGCATTGCCCTCCGCGTCCCTGCCATGGCACGACTCACATTGCTGCGCGAATATGCGACTGCCTTCCACGACGAATTCGCCGCTGCCGATGCCGCGATTGCCTTGCCGTGCGAGCTTGCTCACATACGCGGCGACATCAGCAATGTCCTGCGCTCCCTTGATGAAGTGCCGATCGGCCATTCCTTCCATGCGGAAATCCCAGCGCTTGCCGTAGTGGAAGTCCACGATCTGCTTGGCGATCACCCGATAGTGTTGACCCGCGATACGCGGCGTGGAGCCGTCTGTCTCGCCGCCGCCATCTGCACCGTGACACGAGACGCATTGGGAAAAGAGCTGCGCGCCGTGGACTTCATCCGGCTTTGCCTTCAGAACGCGGACGTATTCGCTGCGCGCGCTTCCCTCCGCCGAAGCGACGATCGGCAGCAGCAGCGCGATGAACGCCACTCGGCAGGCATCGCCTTGACTATCTATCTTCAATGGGGCTCAGGTCCGGACTGACACGCGAGAGATAGTCGGCGACACCGCTCAGTGCTTCCGGCGAAATACCTCGCAACATCTCGACGTGCGCGCGATCCATCCCGGGACGCTTGTCAGCCGCCGTCTCCTGCAGTTGGCGTAACAAATAGCCGTAGTGCTGTCCGGCGAGGCGCGGCCGGTTCAAAAGCAGACTGCCCTGCCCCAGCGGGCCGTGGCATCGCTCGCACCTTTGAAAGTAAATGCTCGCGCCTTTCCCGAGCGCGGCTCCGTCGCCAATTCCTTTCGCCGTCTGGGGGAAACGCCGCAAGTACGCCACGTATGCCGCCACATCCGTCAGATCCTGGGCGCCGGCCAGATGATGCTGATCGGTGAAATGCTGCATGCGCTCGTTCCACCGCTGGTCGTGGCGAAAGTCCGTGAGCTGTTTGAGCAGGACGCTGCCGTGCTGTCCGGCGATCGCGGGTACCTCGCCATCATCCGTACCGCGCCCGTCCGGTCCGTGGCAGGCCGCGCAGCTCCCATACAGCTCGGCGCCGTGCTCGAGATCGGGCTCGAGCCCGGCACCGACGGTGAATTCGCGGTCACGGGTACTACGCGAGTCTGCGGATTGTGGCCCGGCCGCGACCTGTACCGCGACGAGCATGAGAGCGAGCAGGCGAGTTGGTGTACGCATGGGGAAAAGCTAGCAGATACGGCCGCGGCGGGCGTACGTAGATTTCCGCATGCCCCTAAGCGCAGCTGCGAATCGTGCCGAAACGCGTGTAGGCGTAACTTTCTCTCGTCGAATCTTGTTAGATCCGCAAATCGATGAAGGAGAGCAACATGAGCCTCATACGTTGGGAACCCTTTGGTGCTGTGGATGACGTATTCGCCCGCATGCCTTCGCTGTTCGGGCGCTGGCCGCGCTCATTCGAAACCAATGGCGAGAAGGCATTCGACTGGGCCCCCTCGGTCGACATCAGTGAAACCGATGCCGAGTACCTGCTGCGCGCCGAGCTGCCGGCCGTGAAGAAGGAGGATGTGCGCATCACCTTCGACGACGGCACGCTGACACTCAGCGGCGAACGCAAGCAGAAGACCGAGGAGAAGAATGAAAAGATGCACCGCGTCGAGACCTTCTACGGCAAGTTCTCGCGCAGCTTCGTGCTTCCGGACAACGCGGATGCGGCGAGCATTCGCGCTGAATCGAAGGACGGAGTGGTCACGGTGCACGTGGCAAAGGCCAAATCCGAGCCGAAGAAGGCTACTGAGATCAAAGTCCAGTAGCTGGCCATGCAAACCGCTCTTCGCGCATGCGCGCGAAGGGCTGGAGGAAAGATGAAAACCATCCGCCGGATTCTTTTCGCCATTCGAAAGCCCGAAAGCGCGCGTCAGCCAGGCCTCTCCAAGGCCATCCAGGTCGCCCGGGCATTTGGAGCCAGACTCGAGCTCTTCCACGCGATGCATGTCCCGAAGTTCGATGAGTTTGCACTGTTGCAGGACGACACCGTCGACAGACTACGTGAACGCGTGGAAGAACACGCGCGCATTCCTCTCACCCGCATGTGCGCCAGGGCACACAAGCATGGCGTGCAGGCGGAATATTTTGTGGAGTGGGACTATCCACCGCACGAAGCAATACTGCGTCGCGCCACCGCCATTGGCGCCGATCTGATCATCGCCGAATGCCACAAGGGCGGCCGTACCCGTCCTTGGCTGATACACCTCACCGACTGGGAGCTTCTGCGCACCAGCACGCTGCCGGTGCTGCTGTTCAAGAACGACAAACCGTACCATCGGCCGCTCACGCTCGCGGCCGTGGATCCTGCCCGCGCGCATACCAAGCCGCGCGCGCTCGACGCGAGCATCGTCGACGGCGCCAGGGAGTTCAGCAAAGCGCTGCGCGGCGCGCTGCACATGGGGCACGCCAACTATCCGACGATCGTAGGGTTGCCGCACGCGCTATCCAGCAATGACTGGAAATGGAAGACGCTCAGTTATGACGAGCTCAAGGAGCAGGAGCGCGAGGCCTTTGAAGCCTTTCGCGTGGAGATGAAGGTGATGCGCACGCGGGCGCACCTTGTCACCGGGAATCCCGCCACGGAGATTCCGCGCCTCGCGCGCGACCTCGGCGCGCAAATTGTAGTAATGGGCGCGTTATCGCGCTCGGGCCTGATGCGCGTTCTGATCGGCAACACCGCCGAACGGGTGCTCGGCGAACTGCCCTGCGACGTCCTGGTGATGAAGCCACGCGCTACCAAGACACGCATCGCGACTGCATCACGCGGCATGCGTGTGACGCAGTCAGCCCTGCCGCTCGTCGCTTAGAGTGTGACCGACTCAATCTCCACGAACCAACGACCGGGCCTTTCGGTTCCTGAGCTCGAACGTCGGCTGCTCGCCATCCGCGAGAGTCCCACTTATCGGCTGGCCGAAGATGACGTCGCTTTCATGGAAAGCGAGGCGGCACGCGCCTCGCGGCTGGCCCTCGAATTCATGCGCGCCGATGTCTACTTGCGCGAGCATCGGGTGCAGTCGACTGTCGTGGTGTTCGGCGGCTCCAGAATCGTTGCGCCGGAAGTCGCGCATGCAACGCTCGAGGGGCTCGAGACACGGGAACGTGAGGCGGCCGAGACCGGCGATGCGCGCGATGCCAATAATCTTGCGCCGCTCATTTCGCAGGCGCGTACCGCGCTCGCCTACAGTCGATTCTATGAGGAGGCACGCGCGCTCGGCGCTGAGCTCGCGCGGCATAGCAAACAGCCGGCGGGCCACGAGTTCGTCGTCGCCACCGGCGGCGGACCCGGCATCATGGAGGCTGCCAATCGAGGCGCCGCGGAACTGGGCGTGCCTACCATTGGATTCAACATCCGGCTTCCCCAGGACCAACCGCCGAATCCCTACGTGACACCCACGCTGGCTTTCCGCTTTCACTATTTCGCGCTGCGCAAGATGCATTTCCTCATGCGGGCG
>Ga0207701_10005939_pt1 | contig 12226 bp, 11 predicted proteins | sample KBSSwiSSwithPhiX_FD_184294 | JGI IMG/M metagenome (GOLD analysis project Ga0207701, IMG submission 184294) | Switchgrass rhizosphere bulk soil microbial communities from Kellogg Biological Station, Michigan, USA, with PhiX - S5 (SPAdes) (version 2) | ecosystem: Environmental > Terrestrial >...
ATCTCGACGAAGGCAAATCCGCGCGCCCGGCCTGTCGCGGCATCGCGCATGACGCGGACCGACTCGACCGTTCCCGCCCGGCTGAACAGCTCCTGCAGCTCCGCCTCTCCGGTCGTGTAAGGAAGATTCCCGACGTACAGCCTTCGACCCATCATTCACTCCTCGTTCGCATCGGCCGCGACCAGGCGCGCGCTCAATGCCAGGTCCCCGAACAAGGTGGCTGCGGAACGTCGGCTGCGCGAAGAACACACCAATCACAGGGAGGGAGCGAGTCGGACTTGAGGCTCGATCGACTCTCGGCGCGGGCGAAGCAGGCGGGGCTGACCACCAAGGGCGGGTAGTCTATCAACGCGCCACGCTGAGACGCAAGAGCTCCAGCCCCTATAATCCGGAAATGGCGCTGATTCTTGGAAGCGACCGCCTCCTGGCCTCGAAGCGACTGGACGGCCGGCGGGTGGGGGTTGTCTGCAATCCCGCGTCGGTCGATGCCGGGCTCCGGCACATCGCCGACCGCCTGGCGGCGCTGCCGAATACGCGGCTCGCCGCGATTTTTGGCCCGCAGCACGGGTTCCGGTCGGACGTCCAGGACAACATGATCGAGACCGCGCACGGCCACGACGAGGTGCGGCGTGTGCCGGTCTACTCGCTCTACAGCGAGACGCGCGAGCCGACGCCGGACATGCTTCGCGACCTCGACGTGCTGGTCATCGACCTGCAGGACGTCGGCGTCCGCATCTACACCTACATCTACACCATGGCCAACTGCCTCAAGGCGGCGCGAAAGCAGGGGCTGGAGGTGATCGTCTGCGACCGGCCGAACCCGATTGGCGGCGTCGACGTCGAGGGGATGGTGCTCGAGCCGGGCTTCGAATCCTTCGTCGGGATGTACCCGATCCCGATGCGCCACGGCATGACGATCGGCGAGATCGCGCGGTTGTTCAACGAGGAGTTCGGCATCGGCGCGAAGCTCGAAGTCGTGCAGATGGAGGGCTGGCGGCGGGAGATGTACTTCGACGAGACCGGCCTCACCTGGATCATCTCGTCGCCGAACATCCCGACCTTCGACACGACGACCGTCTATCCCGGCGCGGTGCTGTTCGAGGGAACGAACGTCTCCGAAGGGCGCGGCACGACGCGGCCGTTCGAGCTGCTCGGCGCGCCGTGGGTGATCGCGGAAACCTTTGCCGAGGGGATGAACCGGCGCGAGCTGCCGGGCGTCTTCTTCCGCCCGGCGCTCTTCGAGCCGACGTTCCAGAAGCACGCCGGCAAGGGCTGCGCCGGATGCCAGATCCACATGCTCGACCGCCGGACGTTCCGGCCGGTCGAGGCGGGCGTGGCGCTGATCGAGGCGTTCCGCGCCAGCGACCCCGGGCAGTTCCGCTGGAAGGAGCCGCCCTACGAATACGAGTTCGAGAAGATGCCGATCGACTGCCTCGCCGGATCCAACAGCCTGCGCCAGCAGATCGACGTGGGAATGGCAGCGAAGGAGATCGCGCGCTCGTGGGAGGCGCCGGTGGCGGCGTTCAACAAGGTTCGCGAACGCTTCCTGCTATATTGACGACAGTTTTAACCGCGGAGCACGCGGAGATCGCAGAGCTGTCTTTCTCGCCGATCCTCGATGCCAAACCTTTCGGCCCTGCAGCCTTTCGGCCTTGCAGCCTTTCAGCCTTCGCGCCTTTCAGCCTTCGCGCCTTTCAGCCTTCGCGCCCTACGACCCGGCCGCCTTCTGTCGCGCGGCGTCGCGGGCAACCAGGATCTGTTCGGCGTGCGCGTGCGCGTGCCCGGCGTAGATCTCCAGCCACCGTTCCGCCGTGTAGGCGCCGTGCTCGGTGTGCGTGCCCGCCGCGCGCGCCCAGTGCGCATCGGTCATGCGCGCCAGGATCTCGCTGGTGGAGCGGCGTGCGGTCTTGAACGCGTCGAGTGACGCCTCGATCGGGCGATCGTAGAAAAGCCGCGTCGCGAACTCGTCCTGGTTGTAGCCGAAGATCTGCGGGTTGTCGGTGCCGACCAGCAGACGCAGCCGCGTCGCGGCCGTCATCTCGCTGTCGGCGAGATGATGCACCACCTCGCGCGCCGACCACTTGCCCGGCGCCGGCCGCGCGTCGAGCTCCTCGTCGTTCGCGCCGACGAGCGCTTCCGCGACAACGCGGTAGCCGTCGTTGTATCGAGCAATCAGCTCCTTGCGCTTTCCGGCATCCATGGTTCCCAACCCCTTCTCCCCCCCACCTAACCCCTCGCCCCCAGCCGCTAGCCCCGAGTCTTCGCGATCCCCGGCGCCGCCGTCTCCTGCTCGGTCGACGGCTCCAGATGGTGCGCGATCAGGTGGTCGCGCAGATGCTGGAACGCATCAACCGGCGTGTCCGCGTAGTGCAGCAGCTTCAGATCCTTCTCCGCGATCGCGCCCCACTCGGCCATCGGCTTCAGATCGATCACCTGCTCCCAATATTCGCGGCCGTAGAGGATGACGCCTATCTTCTTCGACAGCTTGTCGGTCTGCACCAGCGTCAGCACTTCGAAGAGCTCGTCGAGCGTGCCGAAGCCGCCGGGAAAGATGACCAGCGCCTTCGACAGGTAGGCGAACCAGAACTTGCGCATGAAGAAGTAGTGGAACTCGAAGTGCAGCCCCTCGGTGATGTACGGGTTTGCCCCCTGCTCGAAGGGGAGCCGGATGTTGAGGCCGATGGTCTTGCCGCCAGCCTCGCGCGCGCCGCGGTTCGCCGCCTCCATGATGCCCGGACCGCCGCCCGAGGTGACGACGAAGCGATGGTTCTCGGACTGGAGGCTGAGCGTCCAGGCGGTGAACAGCCGCGCGAGCTCGCGCGCGTCCTCGTAGTAGCGCGCCCATTCCACCGCCTTGCGGCTGCGGCTCAACTCGAGCTGGTACTCCGCTTCGGCGCCGTGCTCGCCGCGCGCCCGCAGCGTCTGCAGCGCCCGCTCGGCCCGGTCGCGGCTGTCGACGCGCGCGGAGCCGAAGAACACGACCGTGTCCTGAATCTTCTGTTCCTTGAAGCGGCGCAGCGGCTCGAGGTACTCGGCCAGGATGCGGATCGGGCGGGCCTCTTCGCTCTCGAGGAACTCCGGATCCAGGTACGCGAGCGGCTGCTGCGACATAAAGGCCAATTTACCATCAGAATGCTATGATTCCGGCTCTTCTACCAGGAGCTGCCGCCGCATGCGTCTGACCATCAGGATTTCCGGGGCCGTCGCGCTCGCGACATTGCTGACCCTTGGCGTCACCGCCCAGCAGGCGCCGACCACGCCGTCGCTGCACGCGAAGGCATCCAGGCGGCTGATCATCAAGAACGCGATGGTGATCTACGGCAACGCCAAGCCGCCGTACGGCCCGGTCGACATCGTCGTCCAGGACGGCCTCATTTCGTATATCGGGACGACGACGGAGACGGCGTCCAACACCCGCGACGCGGTGATCGACGCCGCCGGCAAGTACGTCATGCCCGGCATCGTCAACGCGCACATGCACTGGCACGAAGAGCGGCAGCCCGGCATGGCGCAGCCGATCCAGTACGAGCGCAATCTCTACCTCGCGGCCGGCGTGACGACTGCGCGCGAAGTCGGCGGCGACTTCGACAAGTCGAAGCGCTGGCAGGCCGAGAGCAACGCGCACACGATCATCTCGCCCCGCATCCTGGTCTACCCGTTCGTCAGCAAGGGACGCACCGGATCGCCGGCCGAGATCCGCGCGTGGATCCGCGACATCAAGCAGAAGGGCGCCGACGGCCTGAAGATCATCGGCATGGATCGCGATCAGCTCGAAGCGATCATGGACGAGGCGCACAAGCTCGGGCTGCGCACCGCGACGCACATCGCCGTCGAGGAGACGACGGCGAAGGACTACGCCGAGCTCGGGGTCAACTCGATCGAGCATTTCTACGGCGTCGCCGACGCGGCGATTGAAGGCATCCAGAACTTCCCGCCCGATACGAGCTACTCGAACGAAGTCCATCGCTTCGGCCGCGCCGGCGAGCTGTACGCGCAGGCCGATCCGGCGAAGCTGAGCAAGGTGCTCGACCTGATGGTCGAAAAGAACGTCGCCTGGGATCCGACCTTCTCGATCTACGAAGCGAGCCGCGATCTCGCCCGCGCGCAGAACCAGCCGTGGTTCAAGGACTACCTGCACCCGTCGATGGAGGAGTACTTCAAGGGGTCGCTCGACAACCACGGTTCCTACTTCCTCGGCTGGACCTCGACGCAGGAAACCAAATGGCGGCAGCAGTACCGCATCTGGATGGATGCGGTGCGTGAGTTCGCGCGCAAGGGCGGCCTCGTCACGACCGGCGACGACGCCGGCTACATCTACTCGATGTACGGCTTCGGCATCGCGCGCGAGCTCGAGCTGCACGAGGAGGCAGGGTTCCACCCGCTCGAGGTGATCGAGCACGCGACCTGGAACGGCGCGAAGCTGCTCGGGCTCGAGGATCGGCTGGGCAAGGTCCGCGAAGGTTTCATCGCCGATCTGCTCGTCGTCAACGGCAACCCGGTCGAGAACCTGAAGGTGCTGAACCCGAGCGGCGCCGACGTGATGCTGCTGAACGGCAAGCCGGCCTCGAACTACTCGCCGCTCGGGGCGAACGATCGGGTGCAGAACGCGCGCGGCGGCGGCATCGAGTGGACGATCAAGGACGGCATCCCGTACCACGTGCCGACGCTGATGCGCGAGGTGAAGGAGATGGTCAGCCGAGCGCGCGGCCAACGCGTCAATACGACCGCCGGGCAGCCGTAGGTTGCCACCGCCTAGCCTCGACGTTACCGCCATCATCGCCGCGCCGGCGGGCCGCGTCATGCGCGCGTTTTTTGACGCCGACGCCTTGATGGCGTGGTGGTCGGTATCGCACTCGGTGACGACGCCGCGCATGCTCGGCCCCTACGTGATCGAGTGGCCGCCGACCGACTTTCGCGACGAGGTGCTCGGCCGCATGGGCGGCGTCTTCCGCGGCACCGTGATGCAGTGCGAAGCGGGGCAGGGTTTCTTTGTCGCCGACGCGTTCTGGCTGCCGCCGGACGGCGATCCGATCGGGCCGATGGCGCTCCAGGTGACGCTCAGAACCGAGTCGGAAGGCGTGACGCGCGTCCGCGTGATGCAGACCGGCTACGAGGAGAGCGCGCGCTGGCGGCGCTATTACGAGGTTATCGGTTTCGGCTGGGAGCGCGCGCTCGCGTCGCTCAAGTCGCTGCTCGAAAAATGACAATAGGGCGGTCGTAAGACCGTTCCCTACCGCGTGCGGCGTCGCGAGCGGCGCAGCAGATAGACCAACCCCGCACCGACCGCCGCTGCGCCGACAACGAGCGCCGCACCCGCATAGGTGACCGGGCCCGGCGGCGGCGCGATCTGCGCCCGCATCGCGTCCGATGCCGCGCGCCGGCGTGCGAGCTCCAGCTTCAGGCTTTCTTCCCCGCGCGCCATCGCCCACCGGTGGTTGGCTTCGAAGAGCGGCTTGAGGAGAAATGACAGGTTCCGAAGCAGCGGCTTCTCGGCGCGCAGCCGCCAGTCGTAGGTGATGTCCACGGCCGGGCCATCCTGCACGAACGTCCACTCGCCGCGGCCGTCGAAGTCGCCGCTCGCGACGATCAAAAAGCCGTACGGATAGCGAGACTCGACGACCTCGAACTCCCAGTGGATGGTGTACGGCAGCCAGCCGGCGGTTTCGAGGCGCACGCGCCGCCCGAGCCCGCGCGCATCCGGCGGCCGAAGCTCGTCGACTTTCAGATAGACCGACGGCCACCACCGTGTCAGCGCCAGCGGGTCGCCGAGGATGTCGGCGACCTCGCCGCAGGTCCCGTCGACCCGCCAGCGCGAGATGAAATGGTAGTCGTTGATCACTGGATCGAGTGATCGGGTGATCGGGGAATCGGGTAATTGATCGGGTAATTGGGGAATCTGGTGATTGGATTGGGCTGACAATCGATTACCCGATCATCCAATTACCCAATCCATTACCCGATTACCCGATTACCCAATACATGATCTCACTGCGGCTGCGGGATGACCTTTCCGTCCGTATCGAGGAAGGTGATGTCCTTGTAGCCGGCGAGCTGGTCCTTCACCTTCGCCCAGTCGCCGACGATCGCGATCACCGAGTGCTCGGAGCCGAGCACCGTCGCCGCCCCGCTCTTCACCTGCGCCGGCGAGACAGCCGCAACCTTCGCCCGGAACGTTTCCGGATAGTCCTTCGGCAGCCCGAAGACGTAGACGTTGTTCAAGGTCGCCGCCAGCCCGGCCTGCGACGATGTCTGGATCGGGAAGATGCCGCGCAGGTAGCTCTTCGCGCCCTGCAGCTCGGTGCCGTCGCTGCCTTCAGCGCGCAGCTTGTCGATCTCCTTGAACACTTCGGTGAGCGTCGCGCCGGTGACCTCGTTGCGGACGTCGGCGGCGAAACGGTAGAAGCCGGCGTCGGCGAACCCGGTCAGCGCCGACTGCGGCGAGTAGGTGTAGCCCTTCTCCTCGCGGATGTTCCGCACGATGCGCGAGTTGAACGCGCCGCCGTAGATCGTGTTGGCCAGCGTCAGCTCGAACCAGCGCGGGTCGCTGCGCTTCGCCGCGATGTTGCCGAGCGCAATCGACGACTGGATGCTGTTCGGCCGCTGGACGAAAAACAGCTTCTGCCCGGTCAGCTGCGGCGGCGCCGTGAACGCCGGCGCCGGCACGTCGGCCTTGGCCCACGCGCCGAACGACTTCTCCGCCGCGGCGATTGCCGCCTCCGGCTCCATCGCGCCGACAATCAGCAGGAACGCGTTGTTCGGCCGGTAGTGATCGCGGTGGAACGCCACCAGCTTCGCCCGGTCCATGCCGTTCAGCGACGCCTCGGTTTCGCTGGTGCGCGCGTAGGGATGGTTACCGAACAGCGCGCTGCGGAACGTCCGGTTGGCGACAAACTGCGGCGACGCCTTCTGCTGCTGCGCCTGCTGCAGGTGCTGCTGCTTCAGGATCGCCACTTCCTCTTCGGGAATCGTCGGATTCATCGCCACGTCGGCGACCAGATCGATCAGGCGCGCCGCGTACTCCGAGAGCCCGCGCGCGTTGATCGAGGTGTAGTCCTGAGAGGCTGCCGCCGTCAGCGAGCCGCCCATGCCGAAGACATCGCGGCGGATCTGGCGGCTGTTCTTCGTCTTGGTGCCTTCCTGAATCAGGTCGGCGGTGAGCGACGCGAGCCCGGTGAGCTCCACCGGGTCGCTCGAGTAACCCGACAGCACGGTGAGCGTGATCGACACCTTGGGGATGGCCGTCTGCTTGGTCGCGATCACGCGGAGGCCGTTGGGCAGCGTCCGCTCGACTCGAGGCGCCAGTTGAAACGGCTTCTCAGGTCCGACCGCAGGCTTGCTCTGAGCCCCGTCGGCGGGACGCTCGGGCTGCGCGGCAGCCGGCAGCGCCGCCAGCAGTACGAACGCCGCCATCCGCAATCCGCAATGCCGCAATGCCGCAATCCGCGATCCGGCCTTCGAGAGCCTCAGGCCGCCCTGAGCCTGTCGAAGGGCGCAATCCGCACTGGCGCGATTCATCGCGAACCTCCCGCCGCCGGCCGGCGATCGATCGAGGTGCGATTCGACGGCACCAGGTACTTCTTGGCCGCCTGCTGCACCTCCGCCACCGTCACCTTCTCGAGATCGCTCAGGATGGTGTTGATCCGGTTCGGGTCGTCGTCGTAGAGCGTCAGCGCGGCGAGCAGGTCGGCGCGGCCGAAGCCGGAGCCGCTCTCGAGGTTCTCGAGGAACGAGGAGCGGAAATTCACCTTCGCCTGCTTCAGCTCCTCCTCGGTGATGCCGTGCTCCTGCACCGCACTGATCACCTTGTCCACCACCTTCAACACGTCGGCGCCCTTGAGATCGGGACGGTAGTCGACGCGGAAGGTGTAGAGCATCGGCCCGTTGTAGTCGAAGTTGTTGCCGAGCAGGTTGAACCCGCCTGACACGCCGGATGCGATCTGGTTCTCCTTGATCAGCGCCTGATAGAGCTTGGCGCTCTCGTCGCTGACGAGCAGCGGATCGAGCAGCGACAGCGCGAAGAAATCCTTCGTCATCCGATCGGGGAGGTGATACCCGAACGCGACCGCCGGCGTGCGCGCGAGCTTGTCCTCCTCGGTGAACGACTTCTCGGCCGTCTGTGGCGGCTCCTTGATGTCGGGCCGCGGCGGCAGCGGACGCGACGGGATGCCGCCGAAATGTTTCTCGGCCAGGCGCATCACCTCGTCTGGCGTCGTGTCGCCGGACACGACGAGCACCGCGTTGTTCGGCGCGTAATAGGTGTCGAAGAACTTCTTGACGTCGTCGAGCGTGGCGGCCTCGAGATGGGACAGGTCGCCGTAGAAATTGTGCGCGTTGTACCAGTTGGTATTGGCCTTCTGCGGCAGCCCGAGCCACTCGAAGGCGCCGTACGGCTGGTTCAGCACGTTGACCCGCACTTCCTCGCTGACCACGTCCTGCTGGTTCTTCAGCGTCTCGGGCGTGATCTTCAGCGACCGCATCCGATCCGCTTCGAGCCACATCGCCAGCTCGAGCGCGTTGGACGGCATCACCTCGAAGTAGTTGGTGTGGTCGAACCGCGTCGACCCGTTGAGGGTGCCGCCGTTCTCGTTGACGATCCGGACGTGTTCGAACTTGCCAACGTTCTGCGAGCCCTGGAACATCATGTGCTCGAAGAGGTGGGCGAACCCGGTCCGGTTCTGCGGCTCGATCCGGAACCCGATGCGGTACATCACCTCGACCACGACGACCGGCGCCGCGTGGTTTTCGCTGATGACGACGCGCAGGCCGTTCGGCAGCTTCTTGTAAACGACCGGAACTGAGAAAGCCTGTCCGGATACGGACGGTGCGGCGGCGGCCGCGACCGTGAGGGCCAAAGCAAAAGCGAACCTGCGCATGGCGCGTGACTTTACCATAGGTGTTTTAGACGAATTTTTACGCGTAAGGTTTGATGCCGCGGGCGACAAATACGGCGAGCAGGCGCCGCCGCAGCTCGTTCGCGACCTTCCCCTGATTGAGCGGCGGCGTCTTGAACTTGGTGCGGATCAAGACCGCTCCGTCGGCCAGCGATTCGACCCCGAGAACCTCGATCGGCGCCAGGATCAGCGCGCCGAACACCGCGTCGCGTTGCATCGCCGCGCCCACTTCACGGATCGTGCCGATCACGCGATCGATGTTCTCGCTGTAGGCGACGCGGACGTCGACCACCGCGTAGGCGAAATGCTTGCTCAGGTTGGCGAGCGCCGAGATCGTGCCGTTGGGGAACACCTGGACCGCACCGTCGCCGTCGCGCAGGATGATGGTGCGCAGGTTGATCTGCTCGACGATCCCGGTGACGCCGTTGATCCGCGCCAGGTCGCCGATCCGCACCTGGTCCTCGAGGATCAGGAAGAAGCCCGAGATCACGTCGCGCACCAGGTTCTGTGCGCCGAAGCCGATGGCGAGCCCGGCGATGCCGGCGCCAGTGAGGATCGGCACGACGTCGACCGACAGCTCGCGCAGCAGCATCAGGATTGCGATGAACCCGACCGAGACGCTGACGACGCTCGTCAGGATGCCGCTGAGCGTCGCGGCGCGGCGCTGCCACTCGAGGTCGGCGCCGCCGTGCCGGCGCGCCAGCTTGAACTGCAGGTGCTCGATCGCCAGGTTGGCGGCATGGACGACGATGAACGCGCCAACGATGATGACGACCAGGTTGACGCCGTGCGTCAGCACCCAGTGGACGAAGAGCCGCGGATCCCACCGCGGCTCGTTGACGCCGAACCGGTTCAGCGCCAGCGAGATTACCGCCAGCGCCGCACCGCCGTAGGCGAGCATGGTCAGCGCGCCAATCAGCTGCTTCGCCCGTGCGTGGACCGCCTCGCGGTTCTCCGCGCCGACGATGTCGAGTGCGCCGAGCGCGCGGTGGATGACCGCGTGGAGAAGGCGGACGATGACGGCGGCGGCGACGAAAACGAAGACGATCGTGGCGATCGTCTGGTAGCGCAGGGCGGGCATCAGAGGCGTTGAATCTTCAGGTAGTTGGCGTCGCTGCGGGTCAGGTCCGAGCTGATGCTGACGAAGACCGCCGCTGCCCCTGGCGCGACCAGGCCTCGCTCGACGACCTGCCGGCTGACGTGCGCGCTCGCCTCCTCGAGGTTGTCGCCGATGTCGGCGCGCAGCGGCACCACCCCCCAGTGCAGGGTCAGGCGGCGCGCGGTGTTGGTCAGCTCGGTGGCGGCAATAATCGGCGCCCGCGGTCGCAGCGCCGACAGGCGGCGCGCCGTGGTCCCGCCGCGGGTGATCGCGACAATTGCCTGCGCCTCGCCGCGGTTGGCCAGCGTCACCGCCGCTTCGCACAGCGCCTGCGCATGATCGTTGTGCAGCGCGTCGGTCGCGCGGCGCTGTACCTCGTTGACCGACGGGCTGGCCTCCGCCTCGCGGATGATCGCCGCGAGCGTGAGCACCGTCCGCGCCGGAAACGCGCCCGCCGCGGTCTCGCCGGCGAGCATGATCGCGTCGACGCCATCTTCCACCGCGTTCGCGGCGTCGTTGACCTCGGCACGCGTCGGCCGCGCTTCCTTGGTCATCGACTCGAGCACCTGCGTCGCGACGATGACCGGAATCCCCTGCCGCCGGGCGCCGGCAGTGATCTCCTTCTGCGCGCGCGGCACGCGCTCGAGCGGCATCTCGAGGCCGAGGTCGCCACGCGCCACCATCACCGCGTCGCACGATTTCAGGATGTCGTCGAGATGCTCGAGCGCCTGCGGCCGTTCGAGCTTGGCGATGAGCGGCACGCCGGCGGCCGAGGCTGCGGCCATCAACCCCCGCGCCTGCTTCAGATCGTCGGCGCTCTGCACGAAGCTGACCGCGACCATGTCCACACCGAGCGAGAGGCCGAAGCGGAGGTCCTCGACGTCCTTTGCAGTGATCGCCGATGCAGGCAGCGGCACGCCCGGCGCATTGATGCCTTTGTGCTCGCCGAGCTCGCCGCCCTCGACGACAGTCGTCTCGATCGTGCGGCCGTCGGAGCCGTCGACGCGCAGTTCGACGAGACCGTCGGCGAGCAGCAGCCGATCCCCCGGCCGCACGCTGTGCGCCAGCCCTTCATACGTCGTCGACAGCCGGCCCGGCTCGCCAACGAAGTCGCCGGTGGCGATGACGAGCTTGTCGCCGGGCTTCACCGTGATCGGCTTGCCGCCGGCCAGGCGCCCGGTGCGGATCTTCGGCCCCGCCAGGTCCTGCAGGATCGCCACCTCGCAGCCGGCGCGCGCCGCCGCGGCGCGGATGCGCGCGAAGGTCGCACCCTGCGACTCCTGCGTGCCGTGCGAAAAATTGAGGCGGAAGATGTCGGTGCCCGCCGAAATCAGCGCGTCGAGCGCGGCGTCCGAATTGCTCGCCGGCCCGATGGTCGCGATGATCTTGGTGTGCCGCATGCTCGCCACTAGAATAGCGCGATGGGCCTGATCGTGCCGGACGCCATCGAACACTACCTCGCGGGCCTCAATTCCGCGGGCGATGCCGTCCTCGATGAGATTGCGCGCGGCAACGCGACACGCGGCCTGCCGCTGGTGGATGCGGAGGTCGGCGCGCTGCTGCGTGTGCTGGCCACCACAGCCGGCGCCACTCGCATTCTCGAGATCGGCACCGCGATCGGATATTCCGGGATCTGGCTCGGCGGTGCGTTACCGCCGGGCGGCATGCTGCTGACGATGGAGCTCAGCGAGGAGCGGGCGGCAGAAGCGCGGGCGAATTTCGACAAAGCCGGGCTCTCCGATCGCGTCAGCGTTATCGTCGGCGATGCGCAGCTGAAGATCGCGAAAGTGTCGGGACCGTTCGATCTGATCTTCCAGGACGGCGCCAAGCACCTGTACGAGCCGCTGCTCGATCGGCTGGTCGGACTCTTGCGGCCCGGAGGGCTGCTCGTTACCGACAACGTGCTGTGGAACGGCGAGGTGGTGCCGGGCTACTCGCAGGCGCCGCTGCAACCGCCCGAAGACACGCGCGCGATCGCCGCCTACAACAAGCGCCTCGCCGCACATCCCGATCTCATCACCGCCGTCGTGCCGCTGCGCGACGGCGTCGCCATCTCCGTGAAGAAGCGGTGAAGATGCTAGTTGCTGGTTGCTAGTTACTAGGTGGGCGCGGGCCCGCGGGCCCGCTCATCTAGGAACTAGTGTCCCGGATCTGATGTTCTGAAACGAATTCGCCATGCCTCTCGTACTTCGGGTACAAGGAGGCACGGATGACGAAGCGAGGACGCCCGACCGTT
>Ga0207701_10005940_pt1 | contig 12225 bp, 11 predicted proteins | sample KBSSwiSSwithPhiX_FD_184294 | JGI IMG/M metagenome (GOLD analysis project Ga0207701, IMG submission 184294) | Switchgrass rhizosphere bulk soil microbial communities from Kellogg Biological Station, Michigan, USA, with PhiX - S5 (SPAdes) (version 2) | ecosystem: Environmental > Terrestrial >...
TTGTACCCACAAAAGAGGGTATCGTTGCTAAACAAGGCATCGCCTTCGCCCTCGAAATACAAATTGTCGGGTAACCATATGGTTTCGTATCCATGCTCTTCCATCCAGCGCCTGAAATAAGGGGCTTCACCGGCCCGTTCCGGATAACGAAAATTGCTCGGGATAAATTTCTTGCCCACGGTCAGCCCGGCGTTGGCGGTGAAAACCATGTCAGGCAGTTTCGGTTGCGGCGGCACCAGCTCGATTTTGCTGTCGAGAGATGCCAGAGTTTGACGCAAACCTTCCCATTGTGATTTGGCGAGCTCACTTTCAGCACCGCGTGCCCGGCTCATCCAGGGATTGATTTCGTACTCGATGCCGTAGTAATCCGGCGGACAAAGCAGCAATTCGCGCATCTCTTATTTCCGAGGCGGCACTTCTGCGCCCTGCTCGCGCAGACGCGTGATCAAGATGTCGAGCACTTCTTGCGATGGAGCGGTGATCTCGATCCGGGCAAAACTCTGGTCCGCGCGTTTTTGGCCAATGCGGAATTCGACCGTGTTAAAAGAAGCGCCACGCGTTACAATCTGATCGAGAATTTTGGTCAAGGTAAGCGAATCGATAATGTGACCGCGCAGTTCGATCGTTTCCGAAAACATCCGCGAAATCTAGCCAAACGGTGTTTGTACGCCAGCATCTTACGGAAGTTGTTGCAACGTTCGCCCTGGCGAATGCCGAGTTTGGTAGTCAGGCGTTTGGCACAAACGCCTTACACCCTGAAAACTGATCCGTGAAATCCGAGCAATCCGCGGTAAAATTCCCGCGGGTAATATGGAAAAACCGAATGTGCGTGGCCCGTCGCCCTCTCACAAAGCACATCTTGCCCTGCGGGAAAAATTAAATCGTCCGCACAAACCGCCGCCGCTTCTGCGAAGCCCGATTAATTCCAGAGGGAGAAAACGTCACCGATGAATCCGAACCTGCTCGCCGTCGAAAACAAAATAGCGCGTGTTCTTTCCACCAAACCGGAATGTTTGATCACGCATCCGACTGAACTGGCAGCGCTGGAATCGATGTCACCCGCCGAGATCGAAGACTTTGCCATCGATCACGGCTGGCGCGTGGTTTCCCGTCTCGGCGGACGGCAAATCGAATTCTACAACGACGCCAGCGCCCGCGACTGGATGATTACCTAGTACGGCGGCGGAACTTCCTTCGTTAGCTTCGCGATGGGATTCTAAAGGACCAGAAGATTCGAGCCCACGAAACATACTAAATGACACGAAGGCCAGAGAGACGCCTTCTGTCGTAGCACTTATTTTTCCCTATTTCGTGTCATTCCGCGTGTTTAGTGGGCCGAAAAAAATCGCTCACTGGACTCGTGGCCGATGCGCTCCAGCGTTTTTCCGCAAGCCCGATCTCGCGCGCTTCGCGTCCGGCTTCGACCGCCAGCTTAAACGCGCGCGCCATTCGGTTCGGATCCGCTGCAATTGCGATTGCGGTGTTCACGAGAACCGCGTCGGCGCCCATCTCCATTGCTTCCGCGGCCTGACTGGGCGCGCCCAGACCAGCGTCCACCACCACCGGGACGGTCGCCTGCTCGATGATGATTTCGATCTGCTCACGGGTTTCGATTCCACGATTGCTACCGATCGGCGACCCAAGCGGCATCACTGTCGCCGTGCCCACGTCCTGCAATCGTTTCGCCAAAACCGGATCGGCATTGATGTAGGGCAGGACGGTGAAGCCTTCCTTTACCAGAATCTCCGCGGCCGCGAGCGTCTCGACAGGATCGGGCAGCAAATAATGCGGGTCAGGATGAATCTCGAGTTTCACCCACTTCGGCAATCCCGCGCTGACCGCGAGTCGCGCAATTCGCACCGCGTCATCGGCATCGCGCGCGCCGCTCGTGTTCGGCAACAACAGAAATTTCTTCGGGTCGATGAAATCCAGGATGTTCGCAAACGGATCGTGTTTGCCGGAAAGATCGGCCCGGCGCAGCGCCACCGTCACAATCTCGCTCCCGCTGGCAATGAGCGCGTCGCGCATCGCTTCGTTCGAAGAAAATTTCCCTGTGCCGACAAGCAACCGCGAAGTAAACTCGCGGTCGGCAATCTTCAGTTTGGAAGGTTTATCCGACATTTAAGCAAACATATGCGTAATCGCAGCGCCGTCATCCCAAGTACGCTTCCTGGGATGCGGTAAAAGCAGTTGAGCAACACATGATAGAAAAACCGTTTCGCCCAGAGATTGAAGATGGATGCTGTTATCGCGAGCGAAAACGCCAGTCCGGCTCGGACCGAGAGATCTCTCGATCGCCTGGCGAGCTTGGGCGAGATCCCTCGGCGTCTGTGCGCCTCGGGATGACCGTGTTCGAGTTGCACCGCGAGGATTGCGTGCGCGGCATGGCCGAACTGCCGGCGGCATCGATTGATATCGTCGTAACCTCACCGCCCTACAATCTGGGAATTCGTTATTCGAAATTTTCGGATACCGCCGATCGGATGAGTTATTTGCGCTGGTGTAAAACCTGGGTCGCGGAAATCGCGCGTCTACTCAGGCCTGACGGTTCATTTTTTCTCAATGTCGGCGCGGCACCTGCCAATCCGATGTTTCCCCACGAGGTGGCGCTGGAACTGCGCGAGCTGTTCGTCTTACAAAATACCATTCACTGGATCAAATCGATCAGCATCGAGGAACAAGACGGTGAAATCGTCTCGCACGGTCACTTCAAGCCCATCAACTCGCAACGTTTTCTGAATGATTGCCACGAATACATTTTTCATTTCACAAAGACCGGTCGGGTTGAACTCGATCGGCTCGCGCTTGGCGTTCCCTATCAGGACAAGACGAACATCGCGCGCTGGTCACACACTGGCGGACGCGACCGCCGTTGTCGTGGCAACACCTGGTTCATTTCCTATAAAACGATTCAAAGCCGCGACAAAGAACGGCCGCATCCAGCGACATTTCCAGTCGAGCTGGCCGAGAACTGCATTCGTTTACACGGGGTCGAAAAGTTGACGACGATGCTGGATCCGTTTCTCGGAATCGGCAATTCGGCGATCGCCGCGCAGCGATGTGGGGTTCCGAGATTTATCGGGTTCGAAATCGACGAGATATATTTGGCGGAGGCGCGGCGTCGAATCGGTGAAAGGTGAGAGGTAACAACTTCTCACCTCTCACCAATCACTTCTCACTCACGACAAACTTCTCCAACGATTTCACCAAATTCCCCGGCAGCGGACGGACTCGATCAAAGATACGATCGGCGATCGGTTTGGCCGTCAGGTAACCAGCCGCGAACATTTCCAGGCGCGCGTCCATGTTATCGATGTAATGCAGCGCCATCGCTTCCGGCGTCTTGGGATAAACCGGCGAGCCAAGCTGCATCTCGCCGTGGTGCGACGCAATCAGATGGAGCAAATGCAGGCGGCAATCTTCCGATGGCGGCGCGAGATTTTCCCAGGCCCGCGTGTTCTCTTCCGTCTGCAATTTTCGCCAGAGGGAGTTCACCAGCTCGAGCCCGATCGAGATGTGTCCCATCAATTCGCCGCGCTCATCGTAGCCCATGGTGAATCCGTCCTCCGGCAAATGATTTTCCCAAAGCTTTCCGGAATCGTGGAAGAGAATCCCAGAGACGAGCAGATCGCGATTAAGTTGCGGATAAATCGGGCAAAGCCCGAGGGCCACTCGCATCATCTGGGCAGTGTGCTCAACCAGGCCGCCTCGACGAGCGTGATGATAATTGCGCGCCGCGGCCGTGCGCCGAAACCGATCGCCAAAATCCTTTAAGAATAACTGGCAGATTCCGCGCAAACGTGGATCGGAAACCGCCGCCACCGTTTGATCGATAAAAAGGAAATCGGTCGCTTGTTTGACCCGCAACTCTGGCGGTCCGGCGAGAAGACTCGCAATCTCGTCGCTCGTGAGCGTCCGCGATTTCCAGGTTTTCGCTTCCAATCCGAACTGCTGGTGCTGGGCAAATTCGCCATCGATCTCGATGAAATCGCCCTCCTGCAATGCGCAGCACGTTTTGTAATCGGGATGATTGTCCCAGACCCGTAGCGTCATTCGATCGCAGGCGTCGGCGAGGCCGATTTCGCAATACGGTTTCCCCTCGCGCGTGGCCTTGGGGGACGTGCTTTCGACCTGCGCATGGACACGGGCAGTAACGAACCCGTCCTGGGCACGCCGCCGAATTTCGCTGATCGTAAGCAATTCCGTCATCGTCCGCTTTGCGGTTTACGGCTTGGCTACGCCAATGACCCCACAGGCAAGACGACCACCGGCGTTCCCGGTCGGCTGGGTTTTCAAATCATCGGCTTTTTCGTGGACAATGACTGCATGACCAACTATCGAATCAGCGCCGGAAAGTTTCATTACCTTGTCACTCCATTCGAGATGAGCCTTGCCAGACGCGTCCGCTTCAACGTTGCCTAGATCGCCGGCGTGGCGATCGCTCGCGTCCGGGGCACCGTGCGCCTTATGCGTCGGATTAAAATGGCCGCCAGCGGAATTTCCATCGCTGGACGAGCAATCGCCAAATTCGTGAATGTGGAAACCGTGTTTGCCCGGCGTCAGACCGGTAATATCAGCAACGACTTTTATTTCATCGCCGGATTTGGTGAATGTGACTGAGCCGGCAACGGTGTTACCGGCCGTTGGATGCAGGACTGCAATCGCTTTCGTCGGTTCCTGCGCGCTGGTCAGGCAAATACCGAGAAGGAATGTTAGCGCACCAAGAAAAAACTTTGTTTTCATACGCCAACTTTACGCGCCGAATCGCGAAAGCGAAACTGCGCTAATCAATCAGTCGTTCTTGAAGTCCCGTGTAAGCGTCAATGCGACGATCACGCAGGAACGGCCAATGAGTCCGGTGTTCGTTAACCCGCTTCCAATCAATCTCCGCGGCCACAATTTCTTCGCCATCAAAGGAACCTTTGGCGATGATTTCGCCATCCGGCCCGCACACAAAACTCTGGCCCCAGAATTCAATGCCATCACCGCCAGCGGGCGCTTCGTGTCCTACGCGGTTCGGCACCGCGACGTAGCAGCCATTCGCAATGGCATGACTGCGTTGAATCGTTTCCCAGGAAGAATGCTGCGCCTTGCCAAACTCCTTCTTTTCCTTTGGATGCCAGCCGATCGCCGTCGGATAAAAAATGATCTCCGCGCCGCGCAACGCAGTCAGGCGCGCCGCTTCTGGATACCATTGGTCCCAGCAAATGCAGACGCCGAGATTTCCGCGCGCCGTTTTCCAGTTCTGAAAACCGAGATCGCCCGGCGCAAAATAGAATTTCTCGTGATAAAGCGGATCATCGGGGATGTGCATCTTGCGATATTTGCCAAGTAGCTCGCCGTTGGCGTCGATGATCGCGGCGGTGTTGTGATAAAGACCGGCGCTTCGTTTCTCAAAAAGGGATGCAACAATGACGACGCCAAGCTCGCGTGCGAGTTTGGTCAGCGCTCCTGTCGAAGGGCCCGGAATCGTTTCGGCTAACGAGAAGTTGTCATGATTTTCCGTCTGGCAAAAATACTGCGAACGAAAAAGTTCCGGGAGGCAAACAATTTGGGCTCCGCTTTTCGCGGCGTCGCGAATGAAATCGATGGCGTGCGCAAAATTTTTGGCCGGCTCCGGGCCGCAGCGCATCTGCACCAATGCGATTCTTGTTTTTGAATTATTCGCCATCTTCGGCTGTGAATGGTGATCGGTGACTCGCGAATAGAATACTATTCACCTATCACTAGTCACTGATCACTTTCTTTCTATTTCACCGAGTCTGCCGGCACGATCTCAACGCTGTTAATCGTGACGCGCTCCGTGGGTTTGCTACGCGCCCCATCCGGTCCCGTCACCGTTGGGGTGTCGCCGATCTTATCGAGCACATCCAGGCCTTTGATCAATTTGCCAAACGTCGCGTACTGGTGATCGAGCCGATGAACCGGCTGAAGACAAATGAAGAACTGACAGCTTGCCGTGTCCGGCTGGGCTTCGCGTGCCATGGAAATGACACCGCGTTCGTGCGGATGATCGTTAAACTCGGCTTTGATCCTGTAACCAGCCGTGCCCTCCCCGTAACTGCTTTCCTTCGCCGGGTCTTTGGTGTTGGGATCGCCGCCTTGAATCATGAACCCCTTCACAATGCGATGAAAAATCGTGCCGTTGTAAAAACCGGATCGTGCCAGTTTCTTGAAGTTCGCGATCGTTTCCGGCGCAGCGTCAGTCCAAAACTGCACCACCATTTCCCCCTGACTTGTTTTGATTACCGCCACTTCGTTTGCGGTGCTGACTGGTTTTCGCTCGTCCGCCGCAAAGGCAACGCTACTCATGAGCAAAGCCACAAGAATCGAAAATTTCATGCTCACCAGTGGCACGAAGCGAAGCCGCCGCAACGAGAGATTCATTCAGCCACGGATGAAGCACGATTCAGAGGACTATCCGCAGATTTCGCAGATTGCCGCAGATTCCGCAGATTCCGCAGATTCTAAAAGAAAAGAAGATGTGAGCCCACAAACACACCGAACACGCTAAATTTGGATGGATACGCGCTGTCGTGTCCCAAACTCTTGGGCGGTCCGAGCCGGACTGGCGTATACAGCACAGCGCTCACACCTTTTCCTTTTTCGCGTCATTTCGCGCCTGCCGCGCCGTAGTTGGGCGAAGGCGGGTGCTTAGTGGGCAATTCAATCCTTCGAAAAACGACTCTGAAAAAACTTCGCAGACCACGACGGCTTTCGTCGATAGCATTGCAGATTGCCACAGAGTTTTCGGGAGGCATCTGCTAAGCCGTGTCAATCCGTGGCCTAAGGATTACTTCTGCGCGTGATACTCCTGGAGCGAGCGTACCCGCACCTTATTTTTTTGCAGCGAGCGAATTCCGTAAACACTGGCCTGGGCTGCGCGCAAGGTTGTCATAATCGGAATTTTCTGCGCGATGGCGGCGTTGCGAATCGTGATCTCGTCTTCGCGCGGAATTTTGCCGCTCGGGCTGTTGATGATGAAACTGATGTCCCCGTTCTTTACTCGATCCAGGACATTGGGACGCCCTTCGCGAATCTTGTAGACGCGCGTTACCGGGACCCGCGCAGCTTCGAGCGCCGCCGCGGTTCCACTGGTTGCGATGATTCCGAAACCGAGCGTGACAAAATCGCGCACCACCGAAACGACCGAGGTTTTGTCCGAATCCTGGACGCTGACAAAAACGTTGCCGGATTTTGGCAAGGGTGGTGGCGCGGCCATCTGCGATTTCGCGTAGGCCAGACCGAGGTCGTGATCGATCCCCATCACTTCGCCAGTCGATTTCATTTCCGGCCCAAGCGAAATATCCCGCCCTTGGTAACGGAGGAATGGGAAGACCGCTTCTTTCACCGAGAAATGTTTCGGCACGATCTCTTTGGTGAAGCCAAGTTCGCGCAGAGTTTTTCCCGCCATCACCTTGGCCGCCAGTTTAGCCAGCGGAACACCGATCGCCTTGCTGACGAACGGCACGGTCCGCGAGGCACGCGGATTCACCTCCAGCACATAAACATCCTTGCCCTTGACCGCGAATTGCACATTCATCAGGCCGCGCACGCTTAGCTGGCGCGCCATTGCCTTGGTCGCGGATGAAATTTCGGCTAGCACAGTTTTCGTTAGCGAAAAAGTCGGGATGACACACGCGCTGTCGCCGCTGTGAATTCCAGCCTGTTCGATGTGCTCCATGATGGCCCCGACCACTGTCGTCTCGCCGTCGCTGATGCAATCGACATCTACTTCCATCGCGTCTTCGAGGAAACGGTCCACTAACACCGGCCGGTCGGGCGAAACTTCGATGGCGCTTTCCATGTACCGTTCCAAATCCTTATCGTTGTAAACGAGCTCCATTGCACGCCCGCCCAAGACGAATGATGGTCTAACGAGAACTGGATATCCGATGCGATTGGCAATCGCGACCGCTTCTTCCATGCTCACGGCCGAACCGTTTGGCGTCTGGCGCAAACCAAGTTTGTCGAGCATGACCGCGAAAAGCTTGCGGTCTTCCGCCATTTCGATGCTCTCCGGCTGCGTTCCGAGAATGGGAACGCCAGCCGCTTTCAATCCATCGGCGAGATTGAGCGGCGTTTGTCCCCCGAATTGAACAACCACACCTTCCGGTTTTTCCTGGTCGTAAATATTGAGGACGTCCTCGAGCGTAAGCGGCTCAAAATAAAGTTTGTCGCTGGTATCGTAATCGGTCGAGACCGTTTCCGGATTCGAATTCACCATGATGGTTTCGAACCCGAGTTCACGCAGGGCGAACGCGGCGTGGACGCAGCAGTAATCGAATTCAATCCCCTGGCCGATGCGATTGGGCCCGCCGCCCAGAATCATGATTTTGCGCTTCCCGCTTTCGCGTCGCTCGTTCTCATCCCCGTAGGTCGAATAATAATACGGCGTGTACGCTTCGAATTCCGCAGCGCAGGTATCGACCAGTCGATAAGTGGGAGTGATCTTTTCAGCGATTCGCCGACAGCGAACGGCTTTTTCCGAAACGCCATTTGCGATTGCGAGCTGTCTATCGGAGAACCCCAATTTTTTTGCGCGGAGGAGTCTCGCAACTGGTAGCACAGGCATCTTGCCTGTGGGGCCATCGGGCGTCTCGCCCGATGCTTCATGATCCATCTGCAAAATACGATTAACCTGCAAAATGAAGCCGCTCTCATGCAAACCAGCCTTGCTTGGATTGCATTCAATATAGTCTCGAAAATGTTGGAGCTCTTTCTCATCACGCACGATCCGATCATAATTTTCGTCCTGCCAAACTATTTCCTGTGTCCCGCTTCTGCGCTTTAGCTCTTTCCCGGTGAAGCTTTTCCAGGAATGCAAGATCTCTGATAGTGAATGACCGTTAAGAGGCAACAAAAGCGCGTGAACATGGTTCGGCATCACCACAAAAGCATCGAGCAAGTACCGGGTACCTTGGAAATGCTTCAGTGCGCCAGCCACAATTTCGGCCGGAGATTCTTCTCGAAAGAGACAAGAGCCGTGCCCCCGATCGAGCCACTCTTCGCGGGATTCTTGGAAGCGACGCTGGTACTCATGCTTAGTCCGCACGTCCCACGGTTCAGGGTGAAATTTTAGCCACGTTTTCAGTTCTTCTTTCCATTGCCGCAGGAGCGTCGCCGGCACAGCATCCGCGAGTCTAAACGTGACGAAGTAAGTAGCACCCGTTTGGCGCCAATGGGGGAGCTTGCGAGCTGTGATCTTTATTTCGCCGTGCGGATCCAGGCCGCGGAAACAGCCAGATTCAACGGGCGGGACGCCCGCTGGCCCCACAGGCGAGACGCCTGTGCTACCCAGTTGCTTCGCTTCCTCGACAATTTGCTGAAGATTCCGTAAGAACCAGCGATCAATCTTCGTTAGCTCGAAAACGTCTTCTACCGACATGCCGCTCTGAAACGCCTGGCCGATGTAAAAAATTCGCTCGGCATTCGGCACCGCCAGTTGCAAGCGCAACGTCTCCGCGTCGACTTGCTTCTCATTCCCATCCCCAATCAAACCGAAGCGTTTGATCTCCAAACTGCGCAACGCTTTTTGTAGCGCTTCCTTAAACGTGCGGCCGATGGCCATCGCTTCACCCACGCTCTTCATTTGCGTGGTCAGAGTCGGATCGGCCTGCGGAAATTTTTCGAAGGTGAACCTAGGGACTTTGACCACGCAATAATCAATCGTCGGTTCGAAACTGGCCGGCGTCTCCCGGGTGATATCGTTCCTGATTTCGTCCAGCGTATATCCGACCGCCAGTTTTGCCGCGATCTTTGCAATGGGGAACCCAGTCGCCTTCGATGCCAGCGCGCTCGAACGCGAGACGCGCGGGTTCATTTCGATCACGACCATGCGCCCGTTCTCCGGGTTAACCGCGAACTGAATGTTCGATCCGCCTGTCTCAACTCCAATCTCGCGAATCACCGCGAAAGCCGCATCGCGCATCATTTGGAATTCCTTGTCGGTTAGTGTTTGCACTGGGGCGACCGTGATCGAATCGCCGGTGTGAATGCCCATCGGATCAAAGTTCTCGATCGAGCAAACAACCACGCAGTTGTCCGCGCGGTCGCGCATCACCTCCATCTCGAATTCTTTCCAACCAACTAACGATTCTTCGATTAAAACCTCGTTAACCGGCGAAATGGCAAGACCGCGGCCGGCAATTTCGGCCAGCTCCTCCCGGTTGTATGCGATCCCGCCGCCACTGCCACCAAGGGTAAAGGCTGGCCGAATAATCAGCGGAAAACGCCCAATCATATCGGCGATCTTCTCGGCGTCCTCGACGGAGTGTGCGACACCGGAACGCGGCACATCCAGTCCGATCCGCAACATTGCTTCCTTGAAGAGCTGGCGATCCTCGCCCTTGGCGATGGCCCGGGCATTGGCACCGATCAGCTTCACGTTGTGCCGGGCGAGCGCGCCGTTGCGATTCAGTGCCATCGCAGCGTTTAGCGCGGTCTGGCCGCCCATGGTGGGCAAAATCGCGTCCGGTTTTTCCCGTTCCATAATGGCCTCGATTACCTCGGCCGTAATTGGTTCTATATAGGTACGATCGGCGAACTCCGGGTCGGTCATGATCGTGGCCGGGTTTGAGTTCACCAGCACCACGTGGTAGCCCTCTTCGCGCAGGGCTTTGCAGGCCTGCACCCCCGAATAATCAAATTCGCAGCCTTGCCCGATCACGATTGGACCGGAGCCGATGAGCAGGATTTTCTTGAGCTTGTTGTTTCGCGGCATCTGCGCGGCGGGAATGATAGATGAAAACAGACGAACTTCACGCGGGAAACGCGTGTCACAGGCATCCTGCCTGTGGGGCCAACGGGCGTCTCGCCCGTTGCACTAAAGAGACGGCGGGCCGGACGCCTACCGGCCTAACAGCCGAGACGGCGGTGGTACCAGTTACGCCACCGCCCTGCGCTGGCGATCCAGATAAACCTTACAAATGCCCTTGATCCGCGTCAGCACGTAATAGGTCGTCTGGCTACGCACGCGCACCAGCTCGGCGCCGATAATTCGCGTCACGAAATCGCTCGGCAAATCCAGAATTTCCTGCGGCGTCGCCCCCTCTAGCCCCTTGCAAAGAATCGCCGTCATCGCTCGGGTCAGAGTTTGCACCTCCGGCCCCAGTGTCATCCGAATATGAGCCTTGCCCTGTTCATCGACATGCAAATAAACGCCAACCGTGTCCGCGCACTCCTCGTCCTTGCGGATGTCCTGCAAATCAAATTGTTCGCCGTCGCGTGGCTCCTGTTTTTTCGCGTTATCCGCATACGAAACTAGCGTCTCACGTCGCTCATCTTCCGGCAGCGACTCAAACAGATTGATGATGTTATTGAGCTTGGGCGGATACGTCACAGACGCCAATTTACTCTGCCTTTAGGATGCTGTCACCGCCGGGCCAGCGTCACCGGCAGCCCGTGTTTTAGTGCCAGAGTGAAAAGCGCGCTCGGGATGTTACCAGCCGGCAGCGTGACGGGCAACGAATCCACGGGTATCCCGGCCATCCATATACCAGCGGGGACCGACCGCATCGCCGTCGCGCATGTCGGTGGTATCGAGGCGAAGACCGGCAATGATGGCAAACGTGTGTCCGTCCCGCGAGTAAACGGTTATCCAGCGGCCGCGACCGCGTCGGCCGTAATGACGAAGGTCACTCGAGGGCAAGGGCGCATCGAGTAATCCAGCGTAATGCAAGGCGAACGAAACCGCACCGGAACAATCGTAGCCGGAATCGTTGAAGGAACCGTGACCGCCGCCCCACACGTACGGTTTGCGCCGCAACGAATTCACCGCCCAGATCGCATTTTTGATGTTGTCCGGCGCCTCTGACGGGGCATAGGCAATTCCATTGCGCAGAACGGCTCGGCTACCCTCCACTATCGGGCGGTTCGAACGAACGATGGGAACCTCGTTCGCGGTCTCAGTGTCGTTCGTGTCTTCTTCCTCCACCCCTTCAGCGCGCGGCACCGGCGCCGCTTGCGGGCGCGGCGCGTAATACGCCACACGAATAGGTTCCGCTCGCGGCGAGCCGTTAGCCGGTTGCCCGGCCAAAAATGGTTGCAGCGGCACACCGAAATCTCCGCGCCCAAGCGCCGCGCGTTCCTGCGCTCGCACGGTTACCGCGCAGAGAAAAAATGCGATAAGCAGCTCGCTAAACCGCCGCAATAAGATCACGGTCACAGCCCGCATGGTTTATCATGCAGCTTGTACCGCGCCAAGTCCGAAGTTGGACTAATTCC
>Ga0207701_10005941_pt1 | contig 12224 bp, 9 predicted proteins | sample KBSSwiSSwithPhiX_FD_184294 | JGI IMG/M metagenome (GOLD analysis project Ga0207701, IMG submission 184294) | Switchgrass rhizosphere bulk soil microbial communities from Kellogg Biological Station, Michigan, USA, with PhiX - S5 (SPAdes) (version 2) | ecosystem: Environmental > Terrestrial > Soil...
TACTGGCGCGAGGGCGGGCACAAGCGCCTGCTCGCCGTCGGAAATTTGCGAGCTGAGAAGGGGCATTTGGTCCTGGTCGACGCCTTCTCAAGGATCGCAGCGAGCCATCCCGACTGGGACATGCGGATCGTCGGAGAGGGTCCGGTCAGGGGCGTCCTGGAGCAGGCGATAGAAAGCCGGGGCCTGAAAGGCCGGGCGCATATCGGCGACGTCGTCACTGACGTCGCGGCCGAATATGCCAAGGCGGACTTGTTCGTGATGCCCTCATCCTATGAGAGTTTCGGGCTGGCGACGGCCGAAGCGCTCTCCGCGGGCCTCCCGGCAGTCGGGTTCGCAGACTGTCCCGGCACGAACGAGATCATCCAGGACGAGGTGAATGGCCTGCTCGTGAAGGGTTCGAACCGCGCCGAAGCACTTGCGGTGAGCCTCTCACGCCTTATGGGCGATCCCGCTCTTCTTTCGGAGTTTTCCAGTCGCGCACCGGGAACGGTGGCCGAGTATGAAGCCGAAGGGATAGTCATGCGTTGGGAAAAGTTGCTGCAGTCCGTCGTCTGGAACGCGGTTGCTCGCAAGTAACCCGTTCCAAGACCCAAGTGTTTCCGGGGACTGAGATTGCGATACGACGCGCCTGTAGCAAGCGTGCAAAAGCGAACAGCCTTCGCGAGCCGCCGATTTCAGCTCGCTTTGACGGCGTGGCTCGCCGCGCTCATTCCCTTCCTTCTGCGCGTCGCGAGCGGAGCTCCGCTGGAGCCGCAGCTCTGGAACGCCCTTTGGTTCAATGCGATCGCGGTAATCGTGGCCTTCTGGGTCAGGCTGTCGGTTGAGCCTTATCCGGGCATCCGCCAAAGCTATGTGATCTTCCCCGCGGCTGCGGTCGGCCATGGGTCGGTGCTCTTCATCCTGCTGATGACCCGCTTGCCCTACGACCGCGTGGGGCTGGTCGTCGGTTTCGCCCTCCACATATTTCTGGCCTACCTCTTCTGGTTTCTGGTCCAGCGGCGCCTTCGGTTGAGGATCGGCGTCGTTCCGTTCGGGCAAGTCCACGACCTGTCGCACATCGAGAGCGTGGAGTGGGTACCGCTCTCGGCTCCTTCGCTGCAGGAAGCCCAGCTCTACGATGCGCTCGTCGTCGACCTTTCCGACGACATTCCGGACGATTGGGAAAGGATGCTCGCCGACGCCGCGGTAACCGGGCTGATGGTCTACCAGGCCAAGCAGCTCGCGGAATCTCTTACGGGCCGCGTCCAGATCGACCATCTGTCCGAGAACAGCTTCGGCATGCTCATCCCGGGCCGCGGCTATTTCTACCTGAAGTCGCTGGGGGACTGGATTGCGGCGCTGCTCGTCGCGCCGTTCGCGTTGCCGGTGATCGTCATCGTGTCGATCATGATCCGTCTCAACGATGGCGGGCCGGCGCTATTCAAGCAGCTGCGGGTGGGCCGCGCCGGCGCGCCCTTCCTGGTCTACAAGTTCCGGACGATGACCCCCGAACCGCTGCCGACGGAGGAGAGCGCCGTGCATGCTGCGCTTGCCACGTCGCATCGCGATCCCCGTATCACTCGGTTCGGGGCGCTTCTTCGCAAGACCCGTCTCGACGAGATCCCCCAGGTCCTCAACATCCTGCGCGGCGAGATGAGCTGGATCGGGCCACGTCCGGAGCCGGAGGGACTTTCGCCGCTCTTCGTGTCAAGCATTCCCTTCTACCGCTACCGCTACGTCGTGAAGCCGGGCATCACCGGCTGGGCGCAGGTCAACCAGGGCTATGTGACCGGGATCGACCAGATCGCCCTCAAGCTGCAGTACGACTTCTATTACATCAAGAACTTCTCCGCTTGGCTCGACGTGCTCATCTTCTTCAAGACGTTGAAGACGATGTTCACGGGTTCCGGCGCGCGCTGACCTCGGCGGTATCGGCAGGAATGCCGGTGTCGACCTCCGCCAGCCCACCCTCGTGCAGCCGGATGATCAGGTCGGAATTGACGATCGAAGTCGGGCGGTGGGCGATGACGATAATCGTGCGCCCCTGCTTGGCCATCGCGTCCAGCGACGCGACGATCGCGGCTTCGGTTTGATCGTCGAGGGCACTGGTAGCTTCGTCCAGCACGACGACAGGCGCATCCTTGTAGAAGGCTCTGGCGATGGCGAGCCTCTGTCTCTGCCCTCCCGAAAGTCCGATCCCTCGCTCGCCGACCAAAGTGTCGTAACCGTCCGGCAACTGCGCGACGAAGCCGTCCAGTTGAGCATTCTTCGCGGACATCTGCACCCGGTCGAGGTCGATCTCGTTTTCCCGTGCTCCGAAGGCGATGTTCCGGGCGATCGTCGCATCAGCGAGGAAGGCGGATTGCGGCACATGCGCGATCGACCGCTGCCAGGAGGCCCGCGTGCTGCGGTCGAGCGGCACGCCATCGATGGAAATCTGCCCGGACGAGGGTTCCAGCAGGCCCATCAGCAGGTCGGCGAGCGTCGTCTTTCCGCTCCCTGTCCGACCGACGATCGCTACACGCGATCCTCTCGGTATGCGGGCGCTCACGCCTTGCAGCGCCGGAGACCTCGGTCCCGGATAGGTGAAGGAGACCTCCTCAAGTCGTATCTCTTTCGCGAGCCCGATCGGTGCGGGCAGCTCCTTCGGCTCGTCGGCAACGGGCAAGCTCAGCGCTTTCAGGACGTCGGTCGTCACCAGCCAGTGACCGGCGACGGTGGCGCCCGCATGATAGACTTGCTGCACCAGGGGGAGCAGGCGCTGGGCACCGAGCGCGAGCGCTCCGAGGATCGGCACCGCGGCTCCCAGACCCAGTTCGCTAGACAGATATAGCGCGAGAGCGGCAACCAGCATGAGGCTCGCCGCCTCGATGACGTATCTCGGCCCCGATCCGATTAGCGCGTTGCTGATATGCGCCTGACTGATCTTGCGGTCGGCCGCCGCGAATGCCTCGACGAATTGGGTTTTGGATCCGTCGATGATGATGTCGCGAATGCCCCCGACGCTCTCCTGCGCGATCTGGACCCGTTGCGCGATGTACCGGTCGAACGCCTGCGAGTTGGCCCGCAGACGCGCTCGGGAGAACCGCGTCACGAGCACGTAGAACAGGCCGATGAACCCGATCGCCGCCAGCGACGTGGCTGGGTCGATCGCTATCAGCGCTCCGACAATGAAGAGGGAAAGCAGGATCGCGGTCGCGCAATAGAAGACCTGCAGAAGAACCTCGAAGACGAGCACCTCGCCCTTGCGGAGGACCGACAGCAGGTCCGTGCTGCCGTGCTGAAGGTGATAGATGTAAGACTGCGACAGGATCCGCCGGTGGATGTCGACGGCGAGCTCGTGCGCGAAGCCGAATACGAAGGCATGGGTCGACCAGACGAGGCGGAACCGGATCAACGCGGACGCGATAGCCACGGTGGTGAACAAGGCCGCCGCCGCAACCAGCATGTCCCAGTTCGTCTGTGCTCCGAAGCGCGCCAGCGCCGGTCCGACAAGCGGGAATTCTCGTGCCCGCTCCGGATCGGCAAGCATGGCCAGGAAGGGCACCACCGACGCGATAGTCGTAAATTCCGCGATTGCGCCCGCGAGCATCAGTACAAGCAGGGTATAGAAGTGCCGGCGGCGAGCAGGGGTCATGGCCGCGAACAGGCGCCTCATGGTCGGTACAAATTTCACTTCGGTGTCGGAGGCCAATCGTTCGATCCTGCTGTCTGCCGTCCGTCGAACAACCCGCGGGCATCCTAGTCAAGCAGCCGGGGCGAGCCATCGAGCGCTTAACCGGCCGTCCGATCCGGCCTAGAGGCTAAGCGAATGTGTGGAATCGCCGGCATATTGTCGCTCGATCCGCCGGAGCCCACGCTGCTCAGGCGAATGACGGACGCGATCGAACATCGGGGCCCCGATGACGAAGGCGTTTGGGTCGATCGTGAAAGCGGCATCGGCCTAGGCCATCGCCGTTTGTCGATCGTCGACCTTTCGCCGTCTGGGCATCAGCCGATGCTCTCGCCGGACGGGCGACTGGTGCTCGATTACAATGGCGAGATCTACAATCACCGCGCACTGAGAGCGGAGATTGAGGCCGCTGGCGCCGCGCCCGAGGGCGGCTGGCGTGGGCATTCCGACACGGAAGTCCTGCTCGCAGCGATTGCTGCGTTGGGCCTCGAGGCTGCCTTGTCGAAGGCAGTGGGGATGTTCGCGCTCGCGCTTTGGGACGCGTCGAGCAGGACCCTGACCCTGGCCCGCGACAGGTTCGGCGAGAAGCCGCTTTATTACGGCTGGGCGGGAAAGAGCTTCCTCTTCGGATCGGAGCTGAAGGCTCTTCGGCTCCACCCCGACTTCGACAATCCGGTCAGCCGCCGGGCCCTCGGCCTTTTCGCGTCCCGCGCCTACGTTCCTGCGCCATTCTCGATTTTCGAACGCATTTACAAGCTGCCGCCGGGCTGTCTGCTCACCGTTACTCGAGAGGCGTGCGCGTCACCGCGCGATGAGCCGCCCGAGGAGGGCAAGGACGGTGAGGGGCTTCGGCTCCGCCGCTACTGGTCCTATCGCGACGTCGTCCGGCGCGGGCTCGCTGATCCGATTGCAGGCGAACAGGAAGTGCTGGAGCACCTCGAACAGACACTTGTGGCCGCGATCAAGGACCAGGCAGTTGCGGACGTGCCCGTCGGCGCTTTCCTGTCGGGCGGCGTCGACAGCTCGACGATCGTGGCGCTCTACCAGCGTCATTCGAGCATTCCGGTTCGGACGTTCACGATCGGCTTCGACGAGGCCGGTTATGACGAGGCCGATCACGCATGCGCTGTCGCGAGGCATCTCGAGACGGTCCACGACGAATATCGGGTGACGGTGCGCGAGGCGATGGACGCCATCCCGCTGCTCCCGAACATGTACGACGAACCCTTCGCGGATTCCTCGCAGATCCCAACCTATCTGGTCAGCCGCTTCGCCCGCCGGCAGGTCACGGTCGCCCTAACGGGCGATGGAGGCGACGAGCTTTTCGGCGGCTACGTCCGTCACTTCGCTGCGCCCGGCATGTGGCGCCAAGCGAAGCGGATTCCGGTGCCCCTGCGCTCAGCCGCGGGAGCAACGCTCGGCCGCATCCCGTCCAGCTTCTGGAATGCCGCCGGGCAGATGCTTCCCGGCCAGGTACCGCCGCATTTCGGGGCGAAGGTGCAGAAGGCCGTCCAGGTGATGGGCGCTGCGCGCAGCTTCGACGACGTCTATCGGAGCTTCCTCGACGAATGGAGCAGCGACGGCCGGTCCCCGGTCCGCGGGGGAGACGGCATGCTGCCCTTCGACCTCGACGTGGGAACATCGGCGCCGGAGGCGCTGCGTGTCATGTATTCCGACGCGACGTCCTATTTGCCGGACGACATCCTCTGCAAGGTGGACCGCGCGTCGATGGCCGTGAGTCTCGAAACTCGCGTTCCGTTCCTCGATCATCGAGTGGCCGAGTTGGCTGCCCGTATCCCGCTCAGCCTCAAGCTGCGCAACGGCACGGGCAAGCACGTCATTCGCGAGCTGCTCTACCGCCATGTCCCGCGCAAGCTGATCGAGCGACCCAAGACCGGTTTCTCGGTTCCGGTCGCCGAGTGGATCAAAGGGCCGTTGAGAGGCTGGGCCGAAGACCTGCTCGAGAGCCGGCGCATGGCCGAGGACGGTTGGTTCGATCCCGACATCGTCCATCGCCGCTGGCAGGATCATCTGAGCGGCAGGCGCTCGTCGCCTCAGGCGCTCTGGGCCATTCTTATGTTTCAATCCTGGCTGCGGCAGGAGAAGAGTCCGGTCGCGGCCGCTGCCTAAATCACGATGCCTGCGGCTTCCTATTGTGCCTGGGGGCAGCCGATTCGGGTTCCTTGGCGGGGACCGGGCGCGGCAGGCGCCATTCGACCACATCCTTGGCAGCGTCGGATCGGCTAGCCGAATTCCTGCTCCAGGCGAGACCTTTCAGCGCGAGGCGCAAAGCTCCGGGGTTCAATGCAGCCATACCGGCCCAGCCGAGCGCAAGGACCGTCTTCAGGTCCGGCCGAAGCTTTCCCCTTTGCAGCAGCCGCTTGAGAACCCTTGGACGATGCCCCGACCAGAGCACGATCGATCCGCGCGCCCTGAACACCCGAGGGTCCACCTTCGACGCGTCATTCCGTTCGGTAAGCAGATCCTCATAGTCCGAGCCGCTGTCGAGCGCTTCGACGCAGCGGTACATCAGGTCCGTCGCGCGCTCGATCCGCTCAGGCTGCTTGGCATCCAGGCGCGTGCTGCTGTGCGAGTGCCTGTGCTGATATAGCGGTTCGGGAACGGTCAGGACCTTCGCGAGGCCCGCGATCCGCAGGAACAGGTCCAGGTCTTCCCAATAGACGCATTGCTCGCGGTAGCCGCCTGCGCGGTCGAACAGCTCGCGCCGGTACATGATCGAGCCGTGCGGGAAGGGCGCGAACCAGCCGCTGTGCCGAAGCCTCCACGGGTCCGGGCCGCGCACCATGCGGCCTTGCTCATCGATCACATCGCACAAGCTGCCGACGAGGCCCGCTTCGGGGTGGGCACGCAAAATCTCCAGCTGGCGGCGCAGCCGGTCGGGGTGCGAGATGTCATCGGCATCCATGCGCGCGACGAACGCGCCCTCCGCTGCGCGCACGACGAAATTGGAGCTCGCCGCCGGCCCCAGGTTCTTCTTGCCGAGGTGCAGCCGAATTCGATCGTCACCCGCGGCCCATTCCTTGAGGCGCTCGGTGGACCCGTCCGTCGACGCGTCATCCAGGATTACGAACTCGAAATCGCGGTGCGTCTGCTCGAGGATACTCCGGACGGCCGCGTCGAGATGCGGCAGCGCATTATGCACCGGCATTACGACGCTGAGCGTCCGGTCGCTCGAGGCAGGGGACATTATCGGATCTCGGCACGTAGGTTCGCGAGGGACCACGGCCCCACGCCCCGCCGAAAGCACGAAAGACTTTGATTTAGCAAGCTTGCTGCCCCACTCCCGTCGCGGATGAATGGCTGCGTATCGCTCTGGATCGGCGAAAGCCTTGGGGCGGTCGAACGCGCCTGCCTTCGTTCTGTCATAAGGCAGGGACATCGCATTACGCTTTACTGCTACGGAGCCGTTGCGGGCGTTCCGGAGGGCGTCGCTGTTGAAGACGCGAGCGACATCATTCCGGAGGCCGAGATCTTCCGCCACGATGCCGGAAGCGTCGGCCATTTCTCCGACTGGTTCCGCTACGAGCTCCAAAGCCGCGGTCTCGGCACATGGATCGACACGGACGTCTATCTGCTGCGGCCGCTCGACGATGAGCGCGCGTATCTTTTCGGCGAACAATCGGCGGGCGTGCTCAACAATGCGGTGCTTAGGCTTCCTGGGGACTCGCCAGTTTTGCCGGAACTGCTGGAACCGTTCAGGGAGAGTGTTACGCCCGATTGGTTGCCTATGCGGGTCCGGCTTCTCTCCAAATTGCGTGAGTTGGCGCGGGGGAAGGCCGATCTCGGCAGGCTTCCATGGGGCAGCACCGGACCCCAAGGGCTTACGGCGCTCGCCCGTAGATATTCGCTGATTTCAGAGGCGTTTCCGTCGGATGTCTTCTATCCGGTCGCATGGCAAAAGGCGGCGTGGATACTGGATCCCCGAATCGCTCTTCAGGATGTTGTGAGTGAACGGACTGTCGCCGTGCATCTGTGGAACGAGTGCATCCGACCATTCAAGGACAAGCCGGCTGAAGAAGGCTCGTTCCTGCACCGGCTTCATAGCGAGGGCCTCAGCTAGTCCTTCGTCCAGCGCTTGGGCAGTTCGGGAACCGCCCAGTCGATCTCACGGCCCCAGCTCCGCTGCCTCAGCCGATCGAAGTGGCCCCGCTGGGACGGCAGTGCTGCGGACAGTGCCCAGAGTAGCCGGGCAATGAAGCGCGATTTTCGCCCGCCGGGATAGACGCTGAATGGATCCAAGCGGATCCCAAGCCGTGCGGCCTCCTCGCGGTAATGACCCATCACTCGCGCAGCAATGATCCAGGATCGTCCCGGCAGCCTGGACGGCGCGACGCTGTACCAGAGGAACAGCCTTGCGAAGGCGGCATCGAAAGGGGCGAGCGTGGACGGATCGAGCCTGGCCCGCTGCAAATAGCTTCGGCCGAGGACCGTCGTTCTGAGCCGGTCGAAACGGCGAAGGTCGAATTCTCCGCGCGTGATCGAAGGGCCGGCAATCGCCCGATAAGCCTGGAATTCGGATTTTAGGTAGCGTGTCAGAAGAAGCGGGAGGACGAAGTCTTCGATCGGTGTCGCCTCGTACACGCAATATTCGGGAAACCGCAGGCCGGTCCGCTCCAGGAAAGCCCTGGCGAACCACTTGGCCGGGATCGTCTCCATCGCCTCGGGCGGGGCAGGGACGTCACGTACCTCGTGAAGACCGGGCGCAATGGGGCAGGACACGCCTGGCCACGGGTGATGAAACTCCCAGGCGATAACGTCGACGTCCGGCCAGCCGGACATCCTGGCGAAAGCGATTGCGTGGAGATCGATCACATCGTCGGAATCGACGAACCAGACCCATTTGCCGCTTGCGCGGTCCAGGCCTGAATTCCGAGCCGCGCCGGGCCCGCCATTCTCTCTCTGAATGAGGAGAACAGGGCAGTTCGCGCTAGCTTCGAATTCCTGAAGGACGGCGACGGTGCTGTCGGTTGAACCATCATCGACGAGGATCAGTTCGACCTCGTCTTCCTTACGAACCCCGGAAAGCACTTCGAGCAGCGGTGCGCATTTGCCCGCCGAATTGTGGAACGGCACGACGATCGACAGAAAGGGGCTCACCCGGATAGCTCCTCGTCGAGCTTCGTCAGCGCAGCGACCCTGCTCTCTTCCAGCTTCGCGAGGAGCCTTTCGCTGGGCATCGCCTCTTTCGTCGGATCGCAGTCGAGAAAGCGGGGCGGCGCGGCGGCCCCCTTGCTGGCGCGACGAGACACGAAGCGGCAGCTTCTGGAGGCCAGCCAACGGCTCGTCCATCGCGGGTCATACAGCAAGGCCTCCGCGAGCAGCTTGGCAGTGTGCCGATATTCCCCCTTCCATGCGAAGCCCTCGGCGAGCTCTGCACATCTCTTTCCGTGCGCCCAGTCGCGTACGAACTTGGGCACGTGCGGAAAAAGCTGGGCGATCCGCTCGCGTGCCTTGCGCCAGCTTGCGAGCATATTGTCCGGCCGCGCCGAGAGCGAACCGGGCCGCACGCGATAGCCGACAAGATATTCCGGAACATGATCAACGGGATGATACGCACTAATGCGAAGCTGCAGCAGCAAATCCTCCCAGCTGCTCAGCGTTTCGTCGTATCCGCCCAGCTGTCGGACGATATCGCGCCGCATCAGGGCTGAGCTGTTGCCGCCAACCAGGCTCTCGTAGATTCCGCGGCAGAGCGCGCGAGGGGGAAAGCGCTGGGGCGGACCGTCGTGGTGAACCCGGCCGTCGGCATCGATGTAGCGCACCCAGGTGTAGACCAGTGCCGCGGCAGGATGGCGCCGTGCGGCTTGCATCTGCCGCTCAAGCTTTGCGGGGTGCCAGAGATCATCCGCGTCGAGGCGGGCCACATACTCCCCATGAGCGAGGGCGAGACCAGAATTGAACGCGGCCGACACTCCGCCATTGTCCCGCCGATGCAAGTTAACCCGAGTGTCGGCGGCGGCCAGATCTTCCCCAATCCGCCCTGTAGTGTCCGAAGATCCGTCATCGACGATGATGATCTCGATGTGGCCGTAGGAGCCGGAGAGGGCGGACTCGACGGATTCACGAAGTGTCGACGCGGCGTTGAACGCAGGGACGATGACCGAAACCAAAGGTTGCGCCATGTGCCGCTCAGGCAATAGCCCGGGCCGCGACAGTCACCGGATAGGCCGGGTCGCGCGCATCGAGCTTGCGCCGGCTGAGCTCCTCGACGGCGGCACCGTGGAGGAAGGCGGTCGCCGCGTAGAGATTGCCGTACACGGAAAGTTCGGTGCTTCCTTGTTCGAACGGGCCCGAAAGCAGGCGGCCGAGTGAAGAGTCCGAGAGCGACCAATGCCAGCTCTTCCTCCACTCGCCGCGATCGACCGATGTGATGCCCGGCACCGTAAGGAGAAGAATTCCGCCGGGACGCAGGGATCGGTGAAGCTGCGCCACGGCCGCTTGCAGATCGAAGATCAGGTGCAGCGTCTGGGTCAGGATGATGCAATCGAAGGCGGACGCGGGCAGCACGCCCGGTTCGGCCAAGTCGCCGACGATCGTCGCGGCGTCATTGGGCTGCAGGCTGAGAATGTCCTGCAGCTCGACTTTCGGGCCTCCGAACCTTTGCGAATATGTGTCCTCCGCGATCTCCAGCACGCGGCCGCGGATGTCGGCGGAGTGCTCTTTGAGGAAGCATTCGATGTAATAGCGGTCGACCGGCAGTCCCCGATCGAAACCCCAGTCCGTGCTGAGCGGCGATGCGCTTGCAATCCGGCCGCTGCCCATCCGCACGCGGCCCCCGGCCTGCCGGAGCCTGCGCCTGATCCGATCGCCGATGCGCCGTATCATGCGTGACTGAGGACTTGAGGAAGCGCGCTGGCCGGGAAATTGCCTACACCGATGCGGGGCAGGGCATAGACGTCGGACCTGGGCGAGACGTTTCGCTCCGCGGTAACGCACGCGCACTCGAAGCCGGCCCTTTCGACTAGTCTAATGCTGTCCGCGTCGGCATCGCCGAAGGGATACGCAAAGCTGCGCGGCCGATAGCCCGTCAGCGCTTCACACCTCGCCAAGCTCTCCGAGATTTCCCTGGCCCGATCTTCGGGACTCAGTGCCGGCAGGGAACGATGCGTCAGAGCGTGGGACCCGAACTCGATCTTGGTATCGACGGACCGGATTTCCTTGACCGTCAAGGGTCGCTTGAGCGGCTTATCCGAGCGGTTCTCTTGGTCACCTCTCAATTCGCGTAAGGCTGAAGCGAGAGCTTCGGATGTCCGCGTGCGCAGCCGCGACCAGATCGCCAGGAACGCGCGCTGCCTGACGGTTCGGGGGGGCGTGCCCGGTAACCAGTTGCCGTCGGCATCATTCTTCGGTCCTATCGGGACCGCTTCGCCATCGAGCAGTACTGTGCTTGCGGGATTGTCGATGACGATATCTTGCAGCTCGTCCCACCAGAAGGGATGCCCTGCTTCGATGATCTCTGCGGGCAGGAAGATCGTTGCAGGAATGCCAAGCCTCCGCAGCACGGGCGCCCCCACATGGGCATTGCAGGCATAACCGTCGTCAAAGGTAATGGCGACAGACTCGGACGCGAGGCATCTTTCGCGCTGCCGCTGTGCGAATTCGGTAAGCGGCAAGACCGTGCGGTTCCGTCCGATCCATTCCATCTGCTCGCTGAAGTGCGCCGGCGAAACGGCCAGCGACCACGGGTCAAAGACCTCCTCCGCAATACGGTGGTAGAGCAGGATGACCGGTCCCGGTTCCCTTGTCGCCTTGGATCTGAGCAGCGTTCGCGCGCGTCGCAAAATCTCCCCTGCGATCGTCATGCTGCCAACTTTCGCGCAACTTGCATGAAGGGCTGAACAACAGGAGTGATATCCTGTCGAAGGAGGCTCTCGATCGAGATGACGGAAATCCACGACGGACGAGAGTGAATCGTCACTAACGCAGCCTGCCTTGTACTCATCACCATCGCTTACATCACGATAACCGGATTCTACAGCGGCGACTCATGGAACCGGTTATCGACAGTATGAGTCCGAGCGGCGATGAGTTGATTGCTGATCCGGGCTCGGTCGGTTCCAGCCGTGCCGCACGTGAATTAGATTTCATGCCACCATCGGGGTGGGACCATGCGTCGAACTTTGTCCGCCGGCGCCTTGCTGGCTCTGACCGTGACGGCCGCGACCCCCGCGCACACGGCGGGCTATTGGACTGCGACAGACACGTCGTCAGCGCGGATCCTCGCGGCGCATAACCGCGAGCGCGCACGCGCCGGCGTCGCGCCGCTTCGCTGGGATCCGACCCTTGCAGCATCGGCGGCGTCCTATGGCCCGGCGCTCGCGCGGATCGGCGGGCTTCGTCATTCCCCGAAGGCGGATCGGCTCGGGCAGCGCGAGAACCTTTGGATGGGAACCCGCGGCGCCTACTCGCCTGAGCAAATGGTCGGCAACTGGATCGCCGAGAAGGCTTATTACCGCAATGGTCAGTTCCCGAACGTCAGCCGGACGGGCAATTGGGCCGACGTGGCTCACTACACCCAGGTCGTGTGGCGAGGGACGACCCATGTTGGCTG
>Ga0207701_10005942_pt1 | contig 12224 bp, 10 predicted proteins | sample KBSSwiSSwithPhiX_FD_184294 | JGI IMG/M metagenome (GOLD analysis project Ga0207701, IMG submission 184294) | Switchgrass rhizosphere bulk soil microbial communities from Kellogg Biological Station, Michigan, USA, with PhiX - S5 (SPAdes) (version 2) | ecosystem: Environmental > Terrestrial >...
CTCAAGTGGGCTGCGCGGGCGATGCGCTGGCTTGCGTGGCCGATTACGATCTATGCGGTGTGCGTTGCCTGGATCTTTTTCCGCGCACAAAACCTCAGCGGCGCAGGAACCATACTAAAACAGTTCGCCCTGTTTCAGGGTGGTGGCGACGAACATTTCCACCGATGGTTTTTCTTGGTGATTGTGGCGCTTGTCTTAATCCATTGGCTCAATTCTCGCCGATGGTTTGGTGAATTTTGGCGAAAATGGCCTGCCCCAGTCTTCGCAGCGTCTTATGGTTGCACTTTTGCGATCGTCCTTTTATTTGTTCCGCCGCACTACACGCCCTTCATTTATTTTCAGTTCTGAGCCCGCAGCCAGGAATCAAATCACATGAGAAAGAAAATCGTTGCCGCTAATTGGAAGATGAACATGACGCAGGCGGAGTCGGCGCGATTTGTCGAGTCGATGCTGCTGGATCTGGGGGACATCACCGATGTGGAAGTCGTGATCGTGCCGCCTTTCACAGCGATTGCAAAAGTGATGGAAGCACTCGGCAAGGCGCAAAATATAAAGGTGGGCGCGCAAAATATGTATTGGGAGAAGAACGGCCCATTCACCGGCGAAATCAGCGCTGCGCTGCTGCGCGATTTGTTTGTGCATTACGTCGTGCTCGGACACAGCGAACGCCGCACTTTATTTGGTGAGACTGACGAAATCGTGAATCGCAAGGTGCGCGCCGCACATGAGGCGACCCTGCGTCCCATCGTTTGTGTTGGGGAAACGCTCCAGCAGAGGGACAAAGGCAACGTTGACAAAATATTATCGATACAATTGCGTGGCAGTCTCGCTGGTTTGGGTCCAAAGGAATTGCAAGAAACGGTGATTGCGTATGAGCCAATCTGGGCGATCGGCACCGGTCGCAATGCAACGCCCGCTCAGGCGCAGGAAGCCCACGCGTTCATTCGCCACACCTTGCATCAAATGGCTGACGACACCACGGCCGAGCGGGTGCGCATTCAGTACGGCGGAAGCGTGAAACCAGAGAACGCGAGCGAACTCATGGCCCAACCCGACATCGACGGCGCTCTGGTTGGCGGCGCCAGCCTCGACCCGCGCAGCTTCGTGGAAATCGTCAAGGCCGCGCGCGAAAAGTAGGATGTGAGGGCGGCGCGGAACTCGCGAAACAGTTGTAGCCGACATCGTCGATGTCGGATCGAAAGCAACCATGCGTTTGGCAATGTTATAGCCCGCTCGCTGCGTCGAGGTGTTTCAATTTTCGTTCTCTGGATTTGTTGCAGAAGATAACAAAGTGGGATCGAAGAGACCATTTAGATCCAACGAAAGACGGTTCTTTACTTTGTTTGTTATCTTTTGTTAGCCTGTTTCGCTGCCGACGATCACTGGCCGCGGCTGGTGGGATCCACGCCGGCAAAGGTCAGGAAGTCGATCATGCGAAAACTTTCCGGCGTTCCGTCGTGAGTGGGAAGCGTCGGTACCCAATTGGGTTGCATGCTGAAGAAGGAGTCAGGGTCTAGCTGGAGCAACCCTACGAATACCTCGGCTACGATGCGCGCACCCATGGGGCCAAGACGTAGTCCGTTTTCTCTTAGCTCAGCTTCTTTCAAGATGTAATAGAAGAGCGGCGTCGAAGTAACAAACGAAGGACGGATCGCCTGCAGCTCGCCTAGATCGGTGTTACTGAGTGGCGGAATGCCCATTTGATTGGCGATGCGCTGGCCAGACGGTAGCGACCATGTCAGGCATCTTAAGAGATTGCGTTGCATCAACGAGATCGGCGGTGTCCCGCTGGGTATCGTCTCCAGAGGAAGCTGGAACAGCGGCGTCGAAATCTTTGTATCGATTCTTTTGTTCGGCCGCACATCGGCAGTGAACGCGCCGCCGAAATCGAAGAAAGTTTGCCAGCCGATAAAGCGCCTCGGAGCTCTTGCGAAGCCACGCAAGTCCACGGGGTCGGCGGTGCCTTGTTCCTCCGGGTCGAAAATCAAACCAAAGAACGGCTGTCCGTTATCGCCATGGAGATTGGCGCGGTAAGATGGCCGCACCATGCTGTGCCCGAACCGGTAGGTGATCTGGAACTCTACTGGGATAAACGCCTCGTCATGTAACGGGTTGTAGAAATGGCGACCATTTGTCAGAACATCATCTATCACCGACTGGGGAACAATATGTGGCAGAAACTCGTGAAGGATCATCCATTGGTAGTGCCACACGGTCAGGCGATGGGCCTGGAAGTAAGCGTCATTGTCTGAGATCGACGGATTCTGCGATCGAATGAGATCCACGGCGTGGTTATGAAACAAAAGAACGGCGGCAGTCAGACCGGCGAGCATCATGTTCTCATCATTGCGTGGGTCACCAATAATCGCTGCGTTGTTGGTCGGATCTCGCGGCAGGTCCTCGAACTGGCCGCCGCTTTCGACCCGGAATTTGATTAGGTCAGCGGGATCGTATAGCTCCGGGTTATCACCTGGTCCGTCGCCGTACACCGAATCCAGATCAAAGAACGGAGTGCGAGCGTTGGGTGATCTTATAGGTTGAGTCGGGAATCCGAGCCGGGAGGTCAGGTCAAACGTCATGTCATGGTCAAGGAACTGACCGAAAAAGGTCACGCCGGCGGTGTGAGTTGGGTTGTTCCGGTTAACCAGGCTGAGATTGGGATCGACGATCAGCGCCACAGGACCCGCTGCCAGATCATCGTTCGCATCCAGAATTCCACCGAGACTGCCCAGTTCCATAAGGGCGTCGCGAACCGCATTGTTTGGCGGCGCGAACGGCGGTAAATTTCGGAACATCCGTCCAAAATTTCCGGCCACCGTTACATCCGGAGGCCCTGGGTCTCGATGCTGGGTGCCTTCCCCTAACAGGGCCGGCATGATCATCAGCGCAGTGAGTGCGACGAAGGCCGGTGCGATGCGAAGTGGCGGAATTGATATTTTTTTGAACTGAGCCAGTGGATTCATGATTGTTCCTTTCTCTTTTGTTTATTTTGGCCGTCTCTGAGTCCTCGTAATCGGGAAGTCATATTGGGTCATTCACTGACGTACTTCGTAAAATTTCCCGACGCGTTACGTGGAAAATGCAGAAGACATTGGTAGCTAGCAATTGCGGGATCTTAGGAATGGCGTGCGAGCTACGGGTGGTAGGTCCAAAGTTATGGGAACCCACGAGCCGCGCTTGAACAGGCAGATGTACCGAATTTTAAAACACACCGCAGGCGTGACTGCGGCCATTACAGAACAAACTATTTTGGTGCGAGGGACGCGACGATTTGCTCAAAACGCGGATCGCCGCGCAGCGGATCCCACCACGGCATTAGTTTCAATTCGCCGTAGCTAACGTAGCTACTGTGGCGGATCGCAATGGCAAGCTGTTCGAAGGCGAGATCTTTATCCCCAACCCATGCGGCGATTCTAGCCAAGCCGACGATCATGATCGATCCGCTACGCGCATCTTTTTCCACGGGAAGAAGCTCGACGGCGCGCCAACCCTCACCGAGCGCTTCCTCTTTTCGCCCTAGCCCCGCGTCGATCAACCCAAGAACCCATAAAGCACCAGCATCATCCGGACGGGCGCGAACCAGTTTCTCTTGCTGCTCACGCGCGGCAGTAAAGGCGGCATGCGCTTTGGCTCCGTCGTTGGCCATCCGACTGACAAGACCTTCCATGAAACGAGAGCTATATTTTACTGTTTCGTTGCCTACGCTGTTTTCGCCTAACGCGGCTAAGGCGTTGGCAGCGGCGGCAGAGTCGCGCTCTGCGAGTGCACACAGAAGCCAGCTATCGGCGATGCTTGGGATTGCGGCAGGGTCCTTTGCGCGAAGTTCATCGACCAGTTGATGCACAGGTTGTGTATTCCCTTTCCAGTCCAAATCGACGAAGGCGCGCGTGAGTTTCGTCTGAACGTCATTCGGTTCGAGGGCTAGCGCGCGATCCAAGATGGCTTCCTCATCGCCATACCGCCGGAGATTGTCGTAACTGACTGAAGTCTGCTGTATTAGATTGATGTTACGTGGATCGAGTTCGGTTGCGCGCTCGAGATTTCGCAGTGCCTCCTCTTGATCACCGCCAGGGCGGCGACGCTCGATGTACCCCTTGAGCTCGAAGACGCGGGCGTCATTTGGCAGGGTCTTCCCAGCGATGTCCAAATCAGCCAAGGCGCCTTCGTAATCGCGGTATCCCCAATAGAGATTCCAGGCGCGCGCGAGGTGTGCTTCGCCTGCACCGGGACGAACGCGAAATGCCGTTTGAATTGCCGCTTCAGCTAACCATAACCGGGCAGGCGTACGATCGAAGCCGTTGTAATAAAGGTGGTCGTGAATCAAGGCGAGTTGGCAATATGCCTGGAAAAACGATGGATCCTGCGAAACTGCCTGGTTCAACAAGTCGGCTGCCTGAAGCAAGTCTTCTTCCCCTCGTGTCGGATTGCTCCGGTTGATTACGGTCAGAAGAAGATTTTTCGCGCGGTTATAGAAATTGAAGGCAGTGAGATCGGCTGTTGGTGGTCGCTCAATGGCCCATTTTTCCGCAGCCGAGATTTTGGCGTGCAGGCGCTTTGCTACTGTTCGTGCGATCTCGCTCTGAACGCTGAACATTTCTTTTACGTCGCGATCGTACTCTTCCGCCCAGATGTGCGCGTTAGTGTGCACGTCGATCAACTGCGCGTTTATATGAAGCCACGCGCCTGTCTTACGTACGCTGCCTTCCAACAGGTGGGATACGCCCAGTTCATCACCGATCTGGCGCGTGTTCTGTTTACCGCGATATCCCATTACGCTGGTGCGGCTGATAACCTTGAGATCGGCAATTTTCGCCAGCTTGGTCAGCAGGTCGTCCTGGACACCGTCGGTAAACGAGGCGTCCTCTCTGTCGTTGCTTAGATTCTCAAATGGAAGGACCGCTATTCCAGCTGCTGCTGGGCGGCTGAATAGATCGGTTTTCCAAACAAGCACGCTTAGGGCTGCTATCAGGGCGAGTGATAATGACACGACAGCCGTGGCGGTTGGATTTCGTTGCAGCCATTTCTTTCCTCGACCAATCACTCCAGTGCGCCTAGCTTGGATTGGTTCGTGCCCTAGCCACCGTTCGAGGTCTTCTGCCAACGAGAGAGCGGAAGAGTAGCGGCGCTGGGGATCTTTCTCCAAACACTTCATGCAAATGGTAGAAACATCGCGATCTACCTTTGGATTCCACAGACGTGGCAGACGTGGCTCGCTTTCCAGGAGTAACTTGATCGTCTCGTAGGTGGTTCCTCCAGCAAAAGGTGGATGTCCGGCTAGAAGTTGGTAAAGCACTGCGCCGAGCCCGTACACATCTGTTGCGCTGGTTAGCTTGGTGTTATTCCCAGCCGCTTGCTCCGGCGACATGTAACTAGGTGTGCCTAGCACTTCCACCGTGCGGGTGACCGTGCTCTCCGATTCGACCAGGCGGGCAAGACCGAAATCCGTGAGATTCGGTTCGCCTTTTGCATCGAGCAGGATGTTTCCCGGCTTGATGTCACGATGCAGAATACCGTTTTCATGGGCGTAGTGAACGGTGCGAGCCACCTTGGCGATGAGTTCTACCGCCTGCCGAATTGAAAGCGGCGTGTGTTTAACGACGTCATCAAGCTGACCGCCCTCGACAAACTTCATACTGAAGTAGCACTGGCCATCGCGCTCGCCCACCTCGTAGATTGGGACGATGCACGGATGATCGAGGCTCGCAGCGGCTTCAGCTTCAAGCCGGAAGCGCTTTAGGTGTGCTTTTGTGGCCCACTGGCCAAGGCCAATGACTTTCAGAGCAACTATACGGTTGAGGCTCTTCTGTCTTGCACGGAACACGACTCCTTGTCCGCCGCGCCCAACCTCTTCTAATAGCTTATAGTCGCCCAGCTCGCCGAGCAGCCTTGTGACGCTTGCGGCTGTCTTTGCACGCGGCGCAGTCTCGGCGTTGTCCGTTTCCAGATTTTTATCGGAGCCGCGGTCATCGCCAGCGGCTACAGGGTCTGGAAGTGCCCCGAGGGCTGTTTCGAGCACGCAGCCGGTACAAAGTCCTTCCGGGGCGTCGGAAAGAATTTTCGCGCCGCACTTTCGACAAACTCTAACTGCAATCGCCATTATCGAAGAACGAGACGGCGAGTCGGCGAAACAAGAAAACGGCGATGTCGCCCGTTCGCCCCTTCGCCAAGTCGCCGTTTCATTCCCTTCGTTATGCCCTGACCACAGCGATTAGATGGCGTAGTTCGTCTTCGACGTCGCCGGGTGTAGCAACCGTGTGAGCAATTTCCTCTCGCAATAACGATTGATAACGCTGCCGAAATCGATGAAAGGCCTGCCTGACCGCGTTCTCAGTCATGCCAAGTTGCGCAGCAATATCCGCCTGTGAGGGAGCGCCGGGTTCGCCCGGTAACAGTTGCTTCAAAAAATCAAACAACGCGGCATTGCCTGCCGCAACGTATTCATTCTTCAAAAGACCAAGCACGTGTTCTAATACCGTAGAAGCCCAGCGACGCTCGTAAATCTGCTCTGCGGTTACGGGGTCTGAGGGTTCCATTTCCTTGCGCTCGTTGGCGTTTAGTTCTTCAAGCGGGATAAGCCGTTGTCCTTTTCCTCGCTTAATTGCCATCGCGCGACGCCTCTCGTCGGCCAGAAAATATTTCAGTGCTCCAAGAAGGTAAGAACGAAAGCGTCCCTTCTCCTTGCGAACTGCAGTGAGACTTTTGTGTTCCAGCAAATCGGCAAAAAAGCCCTGGGTAACATCCTCTGCTTCCTCGGGTGTAATACCTTGCCATTGCACAAAGCTGTAAATAGGTTGCCAATAAACGCGGCAAAGTTTTTCGAGGGCTTTTTGTCCCGCAGGCGATTCACTTTGCGCTTCCAATACGACACTCCAATGTGTGGTCCTAAACGGCATCGCTCGTTTTTGCCCGACTTTTGCCGAACCATTCGCGTTCCCCTCGCGAGCATCCGACTGCCAGGGCGACACGGATTCGCCTTTTCGTGAGCTTTCAGGGTGACTAGGAGGGCTCACGCCGCAATTGAAGTAAAAACTCGTGCGACAATCAAGCCTGTAAAATCTGCCGACAGTGCTTTACGGAACATGCCGAGGCTAACCGGATGAAAATGTGGGACTTTGCAAAGGTGGCGCTTTCGACACCTGTTCTGCTGGCTTCGGCTTTTCAATAGAGGTGGAAACCGAGAACTCTGAATCTTGAAGGACGGGCCCACCAAATTTATTCTGAGCGAAAATTGCCAGTGCAACTCGCAATTAATTGGATGAGGCGCACGTTTTTTATCGTCGGCCCAACTGCAACGGGAAAATCCGAACTGGGAGCGGATGTCGCTCGCGAAATAGGGGCAGAAATCGTGAGCGCCGACGCGTTTCAAGTTTATCGCGGACTCGATCTCCTGACGGCCAAACCGGATGCTTCAACGCTAGGCAAGGCCCCGCATCATCTGATTGGCACAACGCCTCTCCACGAAGAGATGAACGCGGAAAAATATCGGCGCGCGGCGTCTCGCGTCCTTGAAGAAATTCACTCGCGCGGCAAACTCGCGATCGTTGTCGGCGGCAGCGGCCTTTATATCAAAGCGCTTACCCACGGACTAGCGCCGTTGCCCGAGTCCGATCCAAAGCTGCGTGAAAGATTGAACGCCAAGAGCTTGGACGAATTGCACGCCCAACTGACCGAACTCGATCCCGAAGCGGCCCAAAAGATCGACCTGAAGAATCGCCGCCGCGTGGTTCGAGCTCTGGAGATTTGTTTACTCGCTGGGAAACCAGCATCGGAAGTTGTAGCCGGGGTCGCTGACCTCGGTAAATCGGTAAACCCGAGGCCGCGGTCAGCGCCCGCGACTACAGGTGTTTTCGTTTTCCGGGATCGGGAAGAGCTTTATGCTCGCATCAATCAGCGAGTGGAAGCAATGTTCGAAAACGGCGTCATCGAAGAAGTGCAGGCCGCCGGGAAGGTGAGTTCGACCGCAACGCAAATGATCGGCTTTCGCGAAATTCATGAATTGCTCGATGGCAAAATATCGATCTCGCAATGTATTGCCGCGATTCAGCAGGCAACCCGTCGATACGCCAAAAGACAGTTGACCTGGTTTCGGCGACAAACTAATTTTTCAGCGCTGAACTTGTCGCTTCTTACTCACAACGAAGCAATGATTCTGCTCCGAATGCTTTCGGAGCGCCGAAAGGTTTCGGGGGTTCGCGCAAAGGGATGATCGAAACGCGTCCGCAAAATGCTGTAGCCGGGGGCGTTGACCCTGGCAGTCTTGAAGCTTGCCGAATCAGCGCCACCGCGGTCAGCGCCCGCGGCTACAACCTCGGCGCCGCTAGCCGCAATCCCCGGTCGCACCAACTTGCATTTGCGAATGATTGAAACGCGTCCGCAAAAAACGCAGGAGCGCGCGCTCCTGATTGGCCTGGAAAAGGACGGAGTCTCGAAATGGGATTTACGGGATTCGCTCGAAGAACTGCGCGAACTGGCAAGTTCAGCGGGCGCCAAAGTGGTTGATACGGTCACGCAAAAGTTGCCGAGACCGACTGCACCGTACTACATCGGACGCGGCAAGGCGGAATCGATCAAAGATTCGTGTCAGAATCAACATGTGACGTCGGTCATTTTTAACGATGAACTTTCACCCGCGCAGGGTCGCAACCTGGAAAATTTATTCGCGCGCAAGGTTCTGGATCGAACGCAGTTGATTCTCGATATCTTCGCGCAGCGTGCCCGCAGCCGGGAAGGTCGATTGCAAATTGAGCTGGCTCAGTTGCAGTACCTTTTGCCGCGACTCACCCGGATGTGGCATCACTTGTCACGACAGACCGGTGGGATCGGCACGCGTGGACCGGGCGAAACACAATTGGAAGTTGATCGCCGCCGCGTGCAGGAACGAATTGCGCGGCTCGAGCGAGAGCTGGAAGCCGTGCGCAAAACGCGTGCAATACAGCGTGAAGGCCGCAAACGTCATCAATGGCCTGTCGCCGCAGTGGTAGGGTATACGAATGCTGGCAAGTCGACGCTGCTGAATTTGCTGACCGGCGCGGATGTCGTTGCCGAAAACAAACTTTTTGCCACGCTCGATCCTACGACGCGAAGTTTTGTTTTGCCTAACAAACAGCGGGTCCTTCTCACCGATACGGTCGGCTTCTTACGAAAACTTCCCCATACGTTGATTGAATCGTTCAAGGCGACGCTCGAAGAAGTGAGCGAAGCCGATCTGCTCATTCATATTGTCGATCTTAGTCATCCCCGGGTGGATGAGCAGATGGAAGCAGTCGATGGCGTGATCAAAGAACTGGACGCTTACGGCAAGCAAACTCTGATCGTGTTCAACAAGATCGATAACTTGCCGAACCGCGAGTTGGTCGATTCATATCTGAAACGGTTTCCCGGCAGCGTCGCGATCTCTGCGCGAACAGGAGAAGAAGTTAACAAATTGGTGCAGGCTCTGGAAGATGCGCTCAGCTCATGGCGGTTGCGCTCTCGTTTTCGTATTCCATCGAATGAATCTGCGTTAATTGCGGAAATCCATCGTGTTGGTCACGTGCTGGAGTTGCGCTACGAAGGCAGCGACGCTGTGATCGTCGCCCACGTTCCACCACATTTGGAACAGAAGCTGGCTAGCTACGCAACGCGGGACTGACCAGCTAAATCGCGAACACGAGATTCGACACTGGCCGCGACCTCCGACCAGCCCGTCCGATCGTTGGCGGTGGATGGAAACTGGACCGGGTCTCCGATAGTCAACGTGATCGCGACAGGTCGCGGAATGTTGCGCTCTGGCGGCAGAGCTTCAAAAGTTCCAAGAAGACCACATGGCACGACCGGCACATTGGTTTCCGCCACCAACATCCCAAGTCCGTGCTTGAAATGCATCATTGATCCATTGCGACTGCGTCCGCCTTCTGGAAAGATGATGAAGATCGCGCGTTCTTCCTGTAATTTCCGGCGTAGATCGGCAAGCGCGTGTGAACCGCAATTCTTCCGCCACATCGGCAAGGCGTTAAGCATGATTGCCGAAAATGTGCTCGTGACTCTCGTTTGGAAGAAGACGTCACCCGCGGCGATGGGAAAGGCGCGTTCGCGATGGCGTGGAGTCAGTGCCGCTCCAAGGGCCAGTGCGTCGAGATGACTGCAATGATTCGCGGCGAGCACAAACGGCCCGTGCATGGGAAGCCTATCGCGGCCAACGATCGTCAGTCGGTGCGCAATCGCGAAATAACTCCGGATCAACGAAAAACAAGCATGATGCGCAAGGCTCTCAAGAAGTCCGCTTTCGCGCCTCACGCTGCGAAAGCGTTCGCTTGGAGTCAGACCGGTGTCGTGGGCTGGCTCGAGGTTCCAAGGCTCCATCACAGTTCTCAGCCAGTAAAAATTTGTTGCTGCTGGCCGACAGCGAATCCGACGAAGTAATTGACGTAATGAAACACGGCAGGCGCAACAAGGATCAGGCTGTCGAACCGATCAAGAATTCCGCCGTGCCCCGGAATGAGTTTCGAGGTGTCCTTGAGACCAAGGTCACGTTTAATTGAGGAAAGCATCAGATCGCCGAATTGCCCCACTATGCTAACAATGATCCCAAGTCCCACCAGGTGGACCGGCGTGTCGAGGACTGTGCCGGACCAGATAAAATGTCCGCCGACCGCAACGAGTGGCGTAGTGAGCGCGATCGCTCCAAGCGCGCCTCCTACTGTTTTGTTCGGACTGGTGTTCGGGACAAACTTTCGATGACCAAATAAATGGCCGCAGATGTAGGCAAAGACGTCATTAAGTTCCACCGCGAAGATGACGAGCAGAAGGATGGGGCGATAATTCCAATCGTTCGCCACGTAGCCAAGGTTGCCCAGTGCGCTTCCGAAAAGAGCGAAGCCCAGCACACCCAGGCCAACGCGCTGGATATAGCCCTTGGGTTGATCGGGGATTAACCCGCCGATGGCGATCAGCGCGACTGTTAGCGGAAACAAGGCAACAAAGAGTCGATACCAATTATCTAGGGCGGCAAAAGCGATGAGGAGAATACCGATCACCACGATGAGACTGATGGTTCGCTCCCGAAACAATCCTGTGATGCGGGCATATTCGCGATAACAAAGAAAACTTAGCGTGGCCACCGCGAGGATGGTCCAAAAAGCACCTGCCAGAACGGGAATCAGGATGAACAGCGCCAGCCAAATCCAGGATCGATAACGATCCCAGAGTTCCTTTCTTTTATCGCTAGTGCTGTTGGCCACGCGCGTTGCGATAAGAATGAGCAGTGGCGCTAACAGGAACAGAGTGAGGGCAGTCAGCGTCAGAACAACGGTCACACGGTCGTCAAAGGCGTGACGAAATCCAAAGAGTCGTTCGCGTGTAATTTCGCTCATTTCAGCGCATTTGCGATTCGTCCGACTCGGCGAATAACGGTGATCACACAGCCCACGACGATCACGACAAGCCCCAAAGTCATCAGGCCGATCTGCGAATCGTTGAACGTAATGATCTGCCACGAGCGTGGCGTGATTGCCGCGTAAACACAAATGAGCGTGATAACCAACATGCGATGTTGTTTTGCCATCGGTCCACAAAACTCGTTAGGCGCACCGGCGATTTTACCCGCGGCGCGAATGTAAGCGGTGAAGATAGCTAAAATGGTTGCGATGTAACCCAGTGTAACATTTCCGCCCCAGGCGTATCCGGCTCCAATAAAAACTGCAGCATCGGAAATACGGTCGGGGACTTCGTTGTAAAGCTCACCGGTCTTCGACGTGCGACTGGACGCGATGGCAACCATCCCATCGAGCATGTTGGCAGTCAGACGTAATTGCGCGCCCAGCGCGCCAATCAGCCACAAGATTCGGTAATCAACAATTGAAGTTAAGCCCAGGGCGATGCCTCCGATAATGCACGCACACATGCCGGCAACCGAAATTGCGTTAGGCGAAACATTTCGTGAGGCGAGCCAGGCGGTTGCGTCCTGCGCCCATTTTCGATTGCGCGTGGCGATGGGGCGGCGGTCAATTCCGTACCTTGGCGCTTCCTCCATAACAGTTGCTGGCAACCGATAGCAGGTCGCCACGGTAATAGGCAGAATAAAATCGTGACGCGGACAATCTTGTCTGCGTGTTTTTCAGATTGGTTTTGCGCCAGGACTTGCAGACAAGATTATCCGCATCACATAATGCGCGCATGACTGCGCGTGAGCGGGTGAAGCAATTAATTAAGGCCTTTCCGAAAGTTTACCCGGATGCGCATACCGA
>Ga0207701_10005944_pt1 | contig 12221 bp, 12 predicted proteins | sample KBSSwiSSwithPhiX_FD_184294 | JGI IMG/M metagenome (GOLD analysis project Ga0207701, IMG submission 184294) | Switchgrass rhizosphere bulk soil microbial communities from Kellogg Biological Station, Michigan, USA, with PhiX - S5 (SPAdes) (version 2) | ecosystem: Environmental > Terrestrial >...
TGCCGCGGATCGGGTTGCTAAGGTCCTTCAGGATCTCAACATCGCCGGACGATTCGGTACCGTCTTTGTAACTCGATACAGACATAAAATCGATAGTCAGCTTGAGGTCGATGGCTCGCATCAGGTCGGCAAGAAAGACGCAAGAGCCTTTGAGGATGGCAACAAGCACAACCTCGCCGGTGGCATATTCAGCCGTGATCTGTGCGCCGAGTTCCTTGACGCGTTCACGGATCTGCTCTTCACTCAAGAGAACTTCGAGATTAGTGTTTGTAAACTCCGACGAGGCTCGCTGCATTGATTCGGCTGACATAATTTTGAATTTGATTGAAAGGACTTTCGGAAATACTATTGCAGATGCCGGTCGAGCGTCAATCAAGGCAATTAATAGTTTGGACGCAGCAACCCTTACAAGATGTCAACAAGGATGAAATGGATGAAGGTGATCTGATGAAAACCAAAAGATTTATCCTTGTTATCCCCTTCATCCCTGTTCATTGCTTTATGACATTTAAGAAGCAAAAATTATTTAATGGCAGATCAATCTGAATCAACCCGAGACCGTGTCCGCGCACTTGTGCGGGAAGTGCTGGCAACGGTACCAACCGAACCGGACAAGCCGACGGATAAGCCGCCTGAGCACGTGGTTGTTAATTCGCTCAAAGATACGTTGAACAAAGAGTGGGACCGTGACGAGTCGGCGAAGACACTCATTACGGAAGACGACCTTCGCGGACTGGCCGAAGGTGCTAAAGTTCGGATTGCTGAGAATGCCCGCTTCACTCCGCTTGCCAGCGACATCATTCAGGAAAAGAGAATTGAGCTGATCCGCAAACAGGGAAGACAGGCGACATTAAAGGTGCGAACCATTGCGATCGGCGCCGACCACGGCGGCTTTCCAATTAAGGAAAAGATCAAAGAATTTCTCTCGGGCTTTGGCGTGCAAGTAAACGATTTCGGGACGAACTCAACCGATGCCGTCGATTATCCCGATTACGCGCATGCTGTTGCCAAAGCTGTCGGCGAAGCGACTGCGGAAGTCGGCATAATTATTGACGGCGCCGGTATCGGCAGCGCGATGACCGCAAACAAAGTTCCGGGCGTCCGAGCCGCAGCTTGTTACAACGCGGCCTTGGCGCGCAACTCTCGCGAACATAACGGGGCGAACGTGCTCACGCTCGGCAGCGGCCAGAATTCGTTCGATGAGATAAAAGAGATCGTTACTGCATTTCTAACAAGCGATCTTACGGAAGAACGCCACAAACGCCGTGTCGGCAAGATCGACAGCGTCGAGAAACAGTATCGGAAATGATAAAATCGAGAAACTTTGGGCTGCGCTAGCCCGCCATTTCGATAAATGCCCTTAAACGGAAACTACGAGCAATTAGTCAACCAGATCACTGACCTCGTGCTCTCAAAGCTGGATGAACAGGATTTTTGTCCGACGTTTTGCCGCGCTGATGTTGAGCGCATCGTCGACGCTGGTGCCGAACGCATCGGTATCGTGCTTGGAAATACGGGAACCGCCCACGACTGGGCTGCCCTCATCGATCATACTCTGCTTAAGCCTGAGGCGAGCGAGTCCGATATCAGAAAGCTCTGCAGCGAAGCGGCTGAGTTCGGCTTCGCTTCGGTCTGCGTAAATCCGTCCTGGGTAAAACGTGCTGCTGAGTATTTAAAAGGGAGCGGTGTGCCGGTATGCACTGTGATCGGCTTTCCACTGGGGGCGACGCTGCCCGATGTAAAGGCCTATGAAGCCCGGCGTGCAATGTTCAACGGAGCTACGGAGGTCGATATGGTCATCAACATCGGCGCACTGAAATCCGGCGATGACTGCCTCGTGGAGGACGACATAAAAGCGGTCGTTGAGGCCGCGCACGAGAATCACATTCTCTGCAAGGTGATCATCGAGACCGCTCTATTAACCGATGAAGAGAAGGTTCGGGCATGTCTCGCAGCAAAGAACGCAGGCGCCGATTTTGTAAAAACCTCAACCGGATTTTCCAAAGGCGGCGCGACCGTTCACGATGTTTCTCTGATGCGGAAAACTGTTGGACGTGCATTGGGCGTAAAAGCGTCGGGTGGTGTTAAGGGAATCGAAGACGCCCGCGCTATGTTCGAGGCCGGGGCCACTCGAATCGGCGCGAGCGTCGGTGTAAAGATCGCACAGGAAGCTCAGGGAATTAAGACTGGCAGCCCGGCCCCTAGTGCGTATTAGTGCTACTTACCGTTCGGGGAAAAGTTGTAGACGATATAGCCTTTTGACTTGATCGGCTTTCCATCAAACATTGCAGGTTTGAACTTGGACTTGCGGGCCGCATCCTCGGCGCTGAGCCTCAGAAACTGATGTCCGTCAACAGCTTTAGCCGTTGTCACATTACCTTGCTCATCAATGCTCACTTCGACCTTCACAAGGCCGTCAATTCCGGCTCGTAGCGCGGTTTGCGGATATACCGGCGTTATCATCTTGACCGCTGTCGACGTATATAGCTGGCCAAGGTCGACAAACTCGGGCGCCACTTTCTTAACTTCAGCCAAACGCTTGGCTTCGGCGGCCTTTCGAGCGTCCTCAGCCTCGCGTGCCAGACGCTGCTCCTCGGCAACTATCTTGCCAAGGTTGGTCTTAGCTGGCTCGACATTGGCGTCGAGTTCAACGGCCTTTTGATAATCCGCTTTTGCCTTGACCGCATCGCCCTTCTTTTCAAATGCATCGCCCAGATTTGACCACGCAGCCGAAGATTTAGGGTTTAATTCAACGGCCTTCGACAGGTCAGCAACCGCTAATTCGAGAGCCTTCTTATTCAGATGAACAACACCGCGTGCAAGATAAGTTTCGAAAGAGTCGGGCTTGAGTTCCATCGCCTTGCTGAAATCCACCAAGGCAGCGTCAAGATCGCCTTTCTCAGTGCTCGATTCAGCCCGCTTCATAAAGAAGGAATAATCCTGGACCGGGGCCATGACCGTGGCCGGTGCACTTCCAGACGGATTCATTACGGCAGAGGTCTTGACGATCATGCTCTTTCGTTTGATCGCTTCCACAAGTCCTTTGTCTGCACCGGTGGCCTCGAGTTCCTTCTCGATCTCAGGCGTAAGCGAAAAAGTGACGCCGCGGCTTAAGATCGCATCCGTAAGGATCTTGTTCTTTTCGGGAAGCTCGACCTTTTTAGATCGCAGGCCGATTAGAATATCAGCCAGGCTCAATTGTGAAGGTGCCTGGGCGAAACTGATCGATGCCAAACAAATGATCGAAATAACCACCGACATGAACGCCGCCGGGATTAACCGTTTGATTGATATAAGGAGAGACGCTGACTTCATATTTTCCACCTCAATGAGTGTCAATTTGTGCAAAGCTTTAGTTATCGTTGATGAGGTCGTCTACCGTGACCTTTTTCTTGTCGGCCGGCTTAGGTGTAGGCGTGGGTTTCTTGTCCTTTGCAGCCGCCTTTGTGTCCAGATGGCCGTCGACCGTAACCGTTTCGTTTATCGTCGGCACTTGCTCTGCAGTCGCTACCGAGTTTTGGTCACCGAAAGCGGAGGTAGGAGCTGGTTCGGTTTGTACGGGCTGTGCGGTGGTTGTCGGTGCTTGCGCTTGTGGCACAGCTGACGTGGAAGAACCACCCATGAATAACCAGCCAATGACCGCAACTACGACAATAACCGCTGCTGCTCCAGCAACGATAAATTTCATGTTCGAACCCGAGCTTGTTGGCAGTTCAAAATCAATGCCATCGGCTGACGAGAATGCTTTAACCTCAGCACCAGATCTTGACGGTTGTTCTGAGACGTCCACTGACCATTCAAAGACGTCATCCACCGTCTTTACCGGTTCGACCTCTAGCAAAAGATCTTCTGTCGCGGCAGTTGATCTAAGCTCTTGTTCTGCGCGATTTATGCGGCCTGTTTCCTGTCGCTGCCGTTCAAGGTCGGCCTCCATCTCACGCTTACGGTCTTCGACACGCGACGCTTCTATCTGCTGCGCATCGTCAACAGGGTTGTCCGCTGGCGGCTCTGCCTGCTCTTTAGTTTTGGCACGTTTTAGATCGACAACGGTTTCAGTGGGTTCAACGACTGAGATCGGATCAGGAGAAACTCTTGGCTTGGGCTCAGTTGATTTTTTAGACTGCACGCGCTGCCAAGTCGAATTGAGCACTTGGCGCATGATGGCGGCCGAATCATACCGATGCTCTCTTCTAAGCTCCATTGCCTTCATGATGACTTCGGAGATCGCTTCCGGTATCGACTCATTCAGTTCTGAAGGTGTTACAAGCGGGTCCGAATTGCCATCGAGAAGTTCGATGGAGCGCTCAAGAGCATCTTTCGGCAATGCACGGGTGATCACATGGTAAAGAGTCGCACCGACAGAATAAATATCACTTCGAGCATCGAGCGGCTGCTGAAGAATCCGGCGGGACCTGTCATCATAACTATTAGTAATGACCTTTTGCGAAGCCGGATCGAGTCCGCCCCACAGCTGTTCAAGCGGACGATAATTCAAGATCGACGAATCCGCGGAATTACCAGCGTTTGCCATTATTACGTCGTTGTTACCGATGCCTGCCGTAAGCAGTTTGACCTTAAAATTAGAGGTGAGACGAATGTTTGCCGGGCGAATATCACGGTGAATAATTGGTTCAGCAAGATTGTGAAGATAATCGAGAGCGGACAGAACTTGATCAGCCCATTTGAGCAGATCGCCCATTGCCGGAGAATTCTCGTCCGGACTCAAGAATTTGGTCAGGTCAAAACCGTCAACGGATTCCATCACAAGATAGTGACGATCGATCTCCGAGAAGTAATCCTGAACGGACAAAAGCGATTCATGCCGCACCTCACTGAGAGTTTTTGCTTCACCCGCAAAACTGTTATTGATCGCGTCAAGTTGAGCCGGCGTCATGACACCGCCGCTGCCAACGGTTTCTCGAAGGACAACGTTCGAATCGCTGACGGTATCGTAAGCCTCATAGAGACCGTCGGTTTCGTCCTGAGTGAAGTTGCTTATAATTCGGTAACGTCCTTTTCCAAGGACCTGATCGGTGGTAAGCATATTGGTGGAGTGAGCGAGTTGGGTGGGAAATCCTCGCAAGGAAGATTATAACTCTTGAATGTAAAAAATGGAATACATTTGTTGAAAATAGTTTAACATTCGCAGTTTGGGCGCGACGAGGCGGAAAATACTGGGTTTTTACCGTTATACTTTGCAGAATCTAATGGAATAAATTGCGCGTATATAGGAATTGAATATCAAAATGACCGTGCGTTTTCGGAAATGTTGTTCAAAAAACCAGCCACGATAAAATCGTCTGAAATTACAGATGAAGCGACGTATTTAAATAGGCGCAACTTCATCCGAAGCGGGTTGCTTTTGGCCTCCGCCGGTGTGACCGCTGGAGCATACCGTTTTTTTAACCCTCCCCCGCTGCCGCCCGTCGAGATAAAGGACATTTCTGCTCTTGAGATTCCAAAAAGCTATTCCACTGACGAGAAACCAAATTCGGTCGAACAGATAACGGGTTATAACAACTATTACGAGTTCGGAACGAGCAAGGATGGGCCGGCCCGTAATGCTCACAAACTCGTGACCAGACCATGGTCAGTCGAAGTGGACGGGTTGGTACAAAAGCCTCGAACGCTCGATATTGAAGAGCTGCTGAGATTCGAACAGGAAGAGCGCATTTATCGCTTACGCTGCGTGGAAGGATGGTCAATGGTCATACCGTGGATCGGCTTTCCTCTAAAGAAGTTGTTGGACCAGGTTGAGCCGCTGGGCTCGGCGAAGTATGTCGCATTTCAAACCTTGTACGATCCAAAGGTTATGATCTCTTCATACTCGGCAGGCATCGACTTTCCATATACCGAAGGGTTGCGTCTCGACGAAGCACTTCATCCGTTGACCATTCTTGCGACAGGCCTTTACGGAAAAGAGCTGCCCAAGCAGGACGGCGCGCCGATACGTCTCGTTGTTCCCTGGAAATATGGATTCAAGAACATAAAGTCGATCGTAAAGATCACACTTACCGATCAAGAACCCCCGACCACGTGGAATAATTACGCCGCCGATGAATACGGGTTCTACTCCAACGTTAATCCATCGGTTCCGCATCCTCGCTGGTCGCAGGCAAAGGAACGGCGAATCGGTGAAGTGGGCTTGCGGGATACACTTCCATTCAACGGTTACGGCGATCAGGTCGCGTCGCTCTATGAAGGAATGGATCTCAAGAAGTACTTTTAATGTCGGACGTTAACTTCAACAAGCTGGTGATCTGGATCAATGCTCTCATACCGCTGGGCTTGCTGGCCTATGATGGCGTTCGTGGACAACTCGGCGCAAACCCGGTCGAATTCTTCCTGAGGACAACAGGTGTCCTGACGCTGACATTCCTTTTAGTAACGCTCTCGATAACTCCCCTGAGAAAGCTGTCTGGGATGAATCAGTTAATAAAGTACCGCCGTCTTCTTGGTCTGTTCGCGTTTTTCTACGGCATCATCCACCTCTCTACGTATTTTGTTTTCGATCGTGGCGCAAGTGTTTTAAGCGCTTTTGATGACGTCCTTCAAAGACGTTTCATTTTGTTTGGGATGACAGCATTGTTACTTATGGTGCCGCTGGCGGTTACTTCAACCAACGGAATGATCAAGCGGCTTGGCGGCAAGCGTTGGCAGCGGCTTCACCAGCTGATCTATATTTCAGGGATACTGGGTGTGGTCCACTTTTGGATGATCGTTAAGTCGGACATTTTTTATCCGGCAATCTTCGGATCGATCCTTGTCTTTTTATTGGCTTACAGGATCTACATCAAGGCAAAACCCAAGATGTCGAGTGCGCGTTCAACGGCCTGATGCGAGCTTTGCAGAATTGTTTCGATTTACCATCCGGCGATAATCGTCGCCACTGACGCGTACCGTCCGACACATTTCAAATAGTCGTGAGCGAAGCCGTGTTCCGATACGATCTTCTAAAGTTTCTTCGCGATCGTTCGACCGCTCGTCAGGATAATTCGTGGTAAATACCGTCAATCGCCGGTCGTTATACCGAGTGTTTATGATGTGGGCCATTGTATCGCGGACCCAATCCGTCGGCTTTGACGCGCCGAGTTCATCGAGGACAAGAACATCGGCTTCGAGTACAGGACGAAGGATGCTCAATTCTGATGTTTTAGTATTCGGATTGTAAGAATCCTGGATCTCTTTTAGCAATGTACCGAATTCGTAAAACAGACAGGAAAATCCGCGTTCGGCGAGGCCCTTTAATATCGAGACCGCGAGGTGCGTTTTACCGACGCCTACGGGGCCTGAAAGGAGCAATCCCTCGTCGGTGTTCGGAAAATCCATTGCCAGCTGCATAGATAATTCCAACGCAGCGCGCTGGGTGGAATTGCCCGGAGCATAGTTATTCCAATGGCACTTTTCATATCGCTTTGGCAGGCGAGCTTTATCGATCAAACTCGACTGCGTGACCCGCGTTCGGCACGAGCATGGCTTTGCTCCTTTGCCCTCGACGATCTCCATACCAGTACCGAAGCATATCCGGCAGACGTTTGTTTCCGTATCGTAACTAGCGGCTGCTGACCGGTTGGATGGCTTATTAACTGCTTGAAGTTTCGTCTTTTCTCGGGGCATTGTGGCCGTGATTATAACACTCGAAAATTTGAATTCAAAAAAACCGCATTGTTCGGAACAATCACTGCTCAAAACTCGTGTGATATATTTTAACTTCGCATAGAGTTTCTCGAACCTTATGGGTCTGTTTCGTAACTTATTGATAAAACTAGGCCTTGCTGACCTCAGAGCCGAGCGCACTCCGATCGCCGTATTTCTCCTCGATGACGACGAGCGTAGGCATCGCTGGTTCGAGCGGCGTTTCGAAGGCGACGATCTTGCGATCGCAGAAAGCGTTGAGGACGCTAAGCAGATCCTCGAAGGCGAGCCATTCGACGCGATCTTTTTGGACCACGACCTGTTGCCTCATCATTATGAAACGAACGACCACGATGACTATGATCGAACGGGATATGCGATAGCGGAATGGCTAAATGATCGGCCTGATCTTCAAAAGGCGGCAACGATAATCGTCCATACCCGAAATGCCGATGCCGCCATTCCGATGGTCCAGAAACTACGTGAGTCCGGGCGTAATGTTGAATATTGCGCGTTCCCGATGCTTGACCTCAAGATCCGCAGTTACTGGAAGCGATAAAAGGAAAGCTTTCCTCGGGCAAAAGCTTTCCTCTTTCATTCGCGAGATAATTAGTTGGTTTTGACGGCCGTCTTCTTCATCTCATCGAGCTCTTTTTGAGTTCGATCGATAACATCCTTGAGATTGGCTTTCAGGTTTTCATCCTTCGCCTTTTCCAAAGCCTTATTTAATGCGAGCAGAAACGCGGTCTTCAAAGCCTGGTCCTTTGGCACTTTGATGTCAGGTTCGACGCCGGTACCTTCCCAGTTGGTTTTTGTGATCGGGCTGATCGCACGTCCGATAGGAATGAAAGCTCCGAAATGATCCGACAATCTTTCAACGCCGCCTGGATGAGCGCCGCCGCCTGTAGTTTCGCCGATGATAGTAGCTCGTTTGAGGTTCTTTAAGTTATAAGTAAACTCCTCGCCGCCGGAAAACGTTCGATTGCTGGTGAGAATATAAACATCCTTATCAAGATATTTCTTTCCCGGAACGTTCGGGATCGTCCAGAATTCTTCTGTCTTGTTGCCACGCCGCCAGTAGAGATCGTTGAGGTGGACTGCTTTATCCCCGAACAGATATGAACAGATCAGTTTTACCATCGCCGGGTCGCCGCCCCCGTTGTCGCGAAGGTCAAATATCAAAAAGTCAGTGTTAGCTACGAAATTCATCGCGGCCGCGACGGTATCAGCGCCGAGGTCCGGATCGAAGAAATTATTAAACTTGATATAACCAACGTTTCCCGGCATCCGTTCGACTTTTTCAAACCCGGAGTTCATGAATTTTAAGAACCTGACCCGATCAGCCTTTTCGGCTTCAGTAGGTTCGGAACGTTCCGGCCTAACCGGAATGACATCCGGAGAAAACCTGACGCGAAGGTGCTTGTCGTGACTAACAGATTGCAGGTCAGCGGTGAGTTTTTCGGCAAACGCGCGCGAGCTCGTTACCGAATCATATTCGCCATTTTTTTGGCGTGAGCGGATATCGGTTTCCATTTTCTTTGCCGTTTCCGGAAAGACGTATGCATCATCGAGCTGCTTTAACAACGAATCGATCACGGTCGACCTGGTGGCTGCGTCGATCGCAAGGTCCGGGCCTGCCGAAGGTCCCTGGGCGAGAACTATCGACCCAAATAGGACAACTGAGAAAAGTGCTGTGATGCAGCGGGCGATCCTGACATGTGTGGATCTTTTCTGATTCATATATTTATGACTCCTGTATTAACGTTTAATAATTCCAGTCAGTAAGACATCTGCAAGGCGTGAAATTCGTTCTTCGATCTCATCGCGAGAACCTAATTCTGAGGTGCTGAGGCTGTACGGCAAAAGCGAATTTGTCGCTATTAGCAAAATTCGGGCGGTGTCGATGGGCACACCTTGAAACACGCCGCTGGCGTTACCCTGTTCCAGAACCTTCGCGATGACAGTTGCTTCTTCTTCGAAGTAACGCATACGACGGCTGAGAAGCCGTGGCCGAAGTTGAGCAAGCAGCTCATTCAGGCTGGTCGTGTAATGCTGGACGGCGTCAAATCGAAACATTACGCGTTCGATAAGCATCGACTTTATTTTTTGTTGAGGCGTGGAGTTAGAGTTTGCTATCGCCCACAACCTCGATTTCAGACGTTCGATGATCCGATCAATGTGGCTCAGGGCGATCTCTTCTTTACTTGGAAAGTGCAGATAAACGGTCCCTTTGCCGATCCCGACTTCGCGTGCGAGGTCGTCGATGGTCATCTTCTTATAACCAAATTTGATAAGGAGCTCGTCCGTGGCATCAAGGATGGCGTCGCGAACAGTGCGTGTTTGTACAGAATCTCTCATTTTTTACTGACCGTTGACCAAAATGAATTTTCAGTCATTTTCATAAGACGAAGATGCTTCGCGTTTTGTTTCAATAAATCTCGATTTATCTATTCAGGATTTGGAATTACGGGCAGTCTTGTTCTGCTTTTCGACGCCGGCGTCTTTGTCGGCGCCCAATACATCCTTCGTCTTGAGGTATTTGCGGCCCTTTAGTTTTTCGGGAAGAAGGTCGTTGTTTGGATATCGCTCATATCCTTTTCCATAGCCGAGGTCTTTCATCAGCTTGGTCGGAGCGTTCCTGATCTGCATCGGAACGGGCAGATTTCCGTATTTTCGAACGTCCGCCATTGCCTCACCGAGTGCCTCATACGCGCTTTTGTCTTTATTACAGTTACAGAGGTAAGCGACGCCGTGTGCGAGATTGATCGCCGCCTCGGGAAGGCCGATGGTTTCAACAGCCCGGAACACAGCGTTCGCCACAACGAGTGCCGTCGGCTGCGCGAGGCCAATGTCTTCCGAGGCAAATATCACCATGCGGCGTGCGATGAATTTCGGGTCTTCACCGGCCTCGACCATTCGAGCGAGGTAATACATCGCTGCATCCGGCTGGCTTGCACGCATCGATTTGATAAAAGCGCTGATGACGTTGTAATGCTCTTCGCCTTTTTTGTCGTAACGCAGGAATTTCGACTGCAGCGTTTCCTTTAATGTGTCGATCGATATCTTGTCATAGAGCCTCGCCGTGTTTTCGATCATGGTTATCGCCTGGCGAGCATCACCATTTGCCATTTCGATCAGCCACTGTCGAGCCTCGGGGTCAAGCTCATAACCTGTTCGGTCGACGATCGTTCCCATGTCTTCGTCGGTGAACTCTTCGAGTACAAAGACGCGCATGCGGGACAGCAACGCCGGAATGACTTCAAAGCTCGGATTCTCGGTGGTCGCACCTACAAGAACCAGGTCGCCGCTTTCGACATACGGCAGCAGGTAATCCTGCTGGGCCTTGTTAAAGCGATGGATCTCATCGAGAAACAGGACGCGAGGCCTGTCCGGCTCAGCCGGTTCGCGCAGTATCTTCCTGATGTCCTCTTTTCCAGCGGAAACAGCGGAGAGTTCGTGAAACTGGCCGCGGATGGCGTTAGCGTAGATACGAGCGAGAGTCGTTTTGCCGGTACCGGGCGGGCCCCACAGAATGAACGAGAAAATGTGCCCCTGTTCTATTGCAAGCCTGAGAGGTTTGCCAGGCCCGACCAGATGGCTTTGACCGACGAACTCACTGAGATCGTGGGGCCTGATACGGCTGGCGAGAGGTTCCATAAAGGTATCTAACGAATTTATCACAAGCCGCAGGCATTGGTTTAACCAGCGCCTCTCATTGCAATTTCGGCGGTGTTGATTTAATTTCAACCTGAACTTCTTCAATTCTTTTAACCGAATATCAAAGGACGATCCTCTATCATGCCGAAACACTTTTTTGCCCGCGTGCTGACGCTCGCTCTGGCTTGCCTTGCCCTTGGCCTCACTGTTTTTTCTCAAGTAGCTCCGGGTCCGGTCGACCGTAAAAACGATCCGCTCAAGACGCTTCAATACCGCCTGATCGGCCCGTTTCGAGGCGGTCGCTCGGGAGCGGTGGTTGGCGTGCCGTCGCAGCCGAATGTCTATTACTATGGCTCGACCGGCGGAGGCGTGTGGAAATCGACCGATGGCGGCAATAACTGGGAAAACATTTCCGATGGTTATTTCCGGCTCGGTTCGGTCGGCGCGACTCTTCAAGGCTGTCATCGCTTGGGAGTTGCCGCCCGCGTCAAATTTGTGGACTTTGCCGGAGGCATTCAAGGCAAACGCAGTCGTCTGACTAGTCGCTGCACAGGCATCGGATGCCTTTTGCGCGTCCTTTAGCGTTTGATGCTGTTGGTCATAGCACGAGGCGTCTATCAACGATCCCGACCAGTCCGAGGCCAAGGCGAGAGTCGTGGATATTACAGAAAAGGCAACTAACATCAAGATTCTTCGCATCGTTTTTTGCTCCTCTTTCTATATGGAGCCGCCGTGGGGGGCGACGCGAACACCTTTGCACCCTATGGTCCACTTAAGGCTAACCTGGCTAGTATTTCCCGTCCCGTATTGTATTGGCTATGTTTATGTGTATTTCCGCTGAGCAATTTGATCCAATATCGCGTTGAGAGACGGAGAAGAGTTTACGTTCTGGTAAATATTACAGTGAAGCGCACACGTCGGCCCTCTCT
>Ga0207701_10005946_pt1 | contig 12220 bp, 4 predicted proteins | sample KBSSwiSSwithPhiX_FD_184294 | JGI IMG/M metagenome (GOLD analysis project Ga0207701, IMG submission 184294) | Switchgrass rhizosphere bulk soil microbial communities from Kellogg Biological Station, Michigan, USA, with PhiX - S5 (SPAdes) (version 2) | ecosystem: Environmental > Terrestrial > Soil...
CGTTGGTATAGCTCACCCAGCCGTTGTCCTCGCAGGAGCGCGGCGCGTTGCAGTTCCGGTTGGGGACATAGTTGGCGCCCCACAGCCCTTCGTTCAGGTTGGTGTAGCCACCTTCCTGCCCGCCGCCGGGGAACTGCTTGCGATCCTGTTTGCGCGCCTGGAGGTAGAACCACAGGCGGTCCTTCTTCACCGGGCCGCCGAACGCGCCGGTCGTGTCGTAGTCGTAGATGAACGAGTTCTTCGCCTTCGGCTGCGTGCCGGTCGGGTTGGTCGGCGACACCAGGGTCGGGGACCAGGTCAGGCGCGTGCCGGTGTTCCGGTCGAACATGCCGGTGTTCGTGTACGTCAGCTGATAGTTGCCGGAGAAGCGGTTGCCTCCCGTGCGCGGCACGATGTTGATCGCGGCGCCGCCGGTCTCGGACTCACCGAGACTGCCGGAGAGCGTGAACGCCACTTCCTGCGCGTTGGCGGTGTTGAGCACGATGCCGTTGGCCTGACCAACGTTCTCGTTGATACCGGTGCCGTTGCGGCCCATGTTGATGGACATGCCGTCCACCATGATGCGGCCCTGGTTCTGACCATCGGAATCACCCGCCGCGGTGTGCGAGTTGAACAGCGGGACCGTCGGGTTGCAGAACACGCCGACGCCGCCGTTGCAGGCGCCGCGCAATGCGCTGGTCTGGAACCCGGGCACGAGCGTAAGCAAGCTCGGAATGTCGCGCTGTGTGGGAAGGTCGGCGATGTCAGCACCCTGAATGACTTGCGACACGCCTGCATGACTGACGTCGACGATCGGCGCTTCGGCCTTGACATCGACAGTCTGGTTGACGCCGCCAACTGCCATCTTGGCGTTGACGTTGGCATTGAAGTCGGAGGAGACGATGACGTTCGACTGCTTCACGGTCGAGAAGCCATTGAGCGTGAAGGTAACGGTATACGTGCCTACGGACAGCGAGGAGATCTGATAACGACCGTTGCCGTCGGTCTGGGTGGAACGGACTTTCTCGATAAGGGCAGGACTGGCGACCTCGACGGTCACCCCTGGTAACACTGCATCCGAAGCGTCACGCGCGACGCCCGAAATGCTGCCGACCTGCGCAGAGGCCGTGTGCGGGACTAGAAAAATGGCTGCCGCAACGAGGGGCAGCACCGACCACAAAAGTCGACGCATCTGGTTTGAACCTCCTACCCGAGCTCAGAACTGGTTTCAGGACTTCGTCGTCTAACGTCACATGGCCAGATCTCTACCCCGGTTGAGGCAGGGTTGGCCGGCGTGTTTTTACCGCTCGTGGCAGAAGATGTCAAGGACAAGTTAAGGACAGGTTAAAAAGGTTCAAATTATCTAACAATTTTGACGATTCCAACTCAGCCCTGATCGGACGCGCCGTCGGAACCTTAACGGCGCGATCATCTGTGACGCGTCCGTAAACGGACACTACCTCCCGCCCAAAAACCGGCATTCTCATCCCCTTTTGACGGCTGTACAGACATGTCCGCGACGCTGCGGCGCGAGTAGACGCGAGCTGAAAACGAGGGCTGCTCATTGCGAGGTAGAGAGGTCGAGAGGTAGACCCGAACGGGATGTAGAGGCGGGACTGGACGGCGACGGCAGAACCGACCGGGCTCGATGCCCGGCCGGTTCGCGTTGACCAAGTGCGCTCGATTAGAAATCGAACGTCATGCTGAAGCGCGCGAAGCGCGGATTGGTGATCGAGTTGATCCGACCCCAGTCGTTGACTTCGGTGATGTTCGGCGTCGACGGATCGTCCTGCTGCCATGAGCCATCCGGCAGGCGGAACACCTGATAGGTGTTGACGTAGCCGAGGGCCGCATCGCTGTTGAAGATATTGTAGATATCCAGACCAGCGCTGAGCCGCTTGCCGCCGAAGCGGAAGTTCTTGCGGAAGGTCAAGTCGAACAGCCGCAATCCTTCGCCGTACAGGTCGTTGTTGTCGAGCAGGTTGATGCCACCCACGGTCTGGGTCGCACCGAACTGACCGAAGAACTGCGTGCCTGCGCGCTGCGCACTGCCCGGTTCCCACACGACATCGTTGGCGTTGATCGTCATCGTCGCCGTGCGCGCCACACCGGGCCGGTACTGGAACGCAAGGCTCGCCAGTACGTCCACCCATGGAATGGTGTAGCTCGCATTGCCGCGGACGTTGGTGAGGTACGGCTCGTTGTTGACGCAGCCGCCATTGAGCTCGTTGCCGACACGGCCCTTCACGTTCGGCGTGTCGATGTTCGTGTCACAGGTATCGCGCTTCGCCCGGCCCGTGCTCGTGCCACCCGACAACCGCAATCCGCCACGCGCGCGCATGACGACGTTGGTGTCGAAGCCAGCCCAGGTGTAATCGAGCTGCTGACGAATCAGCACGACGCCGCCAGAACCCGTGGGCAGGGCGCCGTTCGCCGACTGGTTGGTCAGGCCACGGATGACGTAGCCGCCACCACCCGGCAACCGCGAGTCGGGCGGCGCCTGGAAGGTATAGAAGTCACGCAGGCCGGTTGGATCGGAGTAGTTCTCCCAGCCCGATGTGCACGCATCCGACGAGAGCGCGGTCGACGTCGACGTCTGGTAGTAATCGCACCCGAGATTCACCGTATCGGTATCGGTCAGGTTGCCGTACTTGCGACGGTTGTAGGTGACTTCCACCGACATCCGCGGCAGCACTTCGTGCTGAATGCCGAGACCGAACTGCCACTCGTTGCGGCGCTTGCCCCATCCCTGCATCAAGTCCTGACCGGCGACGTCGCAGTATTCGACCTGCGCGGCCGTCGAGTTCTTGAGACCGCAGGATGCGGTGGCGTTGGCGAGCTGGCTCGTGTTCGGCGCCTGGCCGAAGGTCACGAAGGCCGCCGACGGCTGACCGTTGGTGCCCAGCATCGACCCGCAGAAATCGCCTTGCGGGCTCGTGTACGCGTTCGGATTGCTCATATCGCATTCGAAGATGCGATTGCCGTTGATGTCGTTCCAGAAGCGCGTCAGCTGGTTGTTCGCCCGGCGGGCATCGTTGAAGCCGGTATACAGCCCTCCCAGCCCGGCGGCCTGGAGGTACTTGCCCATGTTCCACTTGATCGACGTCTTGCCGGTGCCGAACACGTCCCACGCCACACCCCAGCGCGGCGTGAAGTCGTTGTAGTTCACACCGTTCTGCGCCTCGGAACACCACTGCGTCGGCACGTAGATGTCGGGGCCGATGCAGGTCGAACCGTAGCGGCTCTCCGCGTGGTCGTAGCGGAGCGCGCCGTTGATGGTGAAGCGGTTGTACGTCCACTGATCCTGGGCGTAGAGAGCGCCGAACCACACACGCTCGTCCAGATTCGCCACACCGGTGTTGACGTCCACACCTACCGGGGACGGACGCAGGAACGTGTTGTTCGGGTCGTCAGGAAAGTAGAGCGACATGTTGCCGCAGGGGTACAGGTCGGTCGACGGGGCCACGAGACAGTTCCCGGTGCGCGTCGCCGAGTTCCAGGTGCCCGTCGTGGTCGGCGTCGTGTAGTGGTAGTTGAGACGAAGGTCGTTCGCCTCGTTGCGGGTTCGCTCACCGAAGTAGGCGCCTTCCCAGCCTACCTTCACGTTGTGCGTGCCGGTGATGTACGACGCGCTGGCGCGGGACCGGTAGGTCTGATCGCGCAGCAGCTGGTTCGGGGTGTTGAGGAACGGATTCGACGAGGGCGCCGAATCGTTCACCGAGCCCGAGCCGAACGTGCTGAACACGCCGCAGCCGCCGGCCGCGCCGAAGACGTTCGGCACCGGCGTGTTGTTCACGCGCGACGAGACGCCGTCACGTCCGACGGTCGTGCCGGTCTCGCAGATCCGCGGGATGCTGCGCGGGTTGGTGAACTCGCGCGACCGGGTCTGATCCTGGTGCGTCAGCACGACCGAGAGGCCGGCATCGAACAGCATCCGGTTGGTGAACGGATTCGTCCAGGAGAGCTGCATCAGCCGGTTCGGCCGGCTCATGAGCGTGAAGTAGGACTCCACCGAGTTGATGTTGCTGATCATCCCGTAGCACGGATTCGTGCACGAGTCCTGCTCGTCCCAGTAGATGTTGAACTTGTTCTTCTGGGTGGCCTGTGCGGTCAGACGGACGCTCGCGTTCTTGTACTCGTTCGTGTACGTGAGCTGGCCGTCCTGGCAATCGCGCGGCACGCTGCTGCAGTCGCGCAGCGGCAGGTAGTTCGCCCCGAAGAGACCTTCGTTGGCGTTGAGATAGCCGGGATCGCCGCCGGGCCACTGCTTCCGATCCTGCTTGCGGCCCTGCAGGTAGAACCAGAGACGATCCTTCTTGACCGGTCCGCCGAAGGTCCCGGTCATGTCGTAGTCGTAGACGAAGGCGTTGCGCGCCGGCGTCGTGTTGCCGGTGGCCGGCGACCACGTCAATCGCGTGCTGGTATTGCGATCGAACATGCTGGTATTCGCGTAGGTCAGCGCGTAGCCGCCGGAGAAGCGGTTGCCGCCGGTCCGCGGCACGATGTTGATCGCAGCGCCGCCGGTCTCGGACTCGCCGAGGCTGCCGGACAACGTGAACGACACTTCCTGTGCCGCTGCGGTATTCAGCACGAGCCCGTTGGCCTGCCCGACGTTCTCGTTGATGCCGACACCATTGCGGCCCATGTTGATGGACATGCCGTCCACCATGATGCGGCCCTGATTCTGACCGTCCGAGTCGCTGCTGGCCGTGTGCGTGTTGAACAGCGGCACCGTGGGGTTGCAGAACACACCGACGCCGCCGTTGCAGGCGCCACGCAGGCTGCTGGTCTGGAAGCCGGGGACCAGAGTCAACAGACTGGGGATGTCACGCTGGGTCGGGAGGTCAGCGATCTCGGACCCCTGCAGCACCTGCTGCACGGTGGCCGTCGTGACGTTCACGATCGGCGTTTCCGCCTTGACGTTGACCTCGTCTTTGATACCGCCAACGGTCATTTCCGCGTTGACCGTGGCCGTGAAATCGGACGTCACCTGCACGTTCTCGCGTTTGAACGTCGAGAAGCCGGTAAGGGTGATGGTGACGGAGTAGGAACCCACCGAAAGCGCGGTGATCTGATAACGACCGTTGTTGTCGGTCGTGGTCGAACGGACTTTCTCGATCAGAGCGGGACTCGTGACCTCGACGGTCACGCCTGGTAATACTGCACCGGAAGCGTCTCGAACGACGCCCGCGATACTGCCGACCTGCGCTGAGGCCGTGTGCGGGACGAGCAAGATTGCTGCAGCAGCGAGCGGCAGCAGGGACACCAATAGTCGACGCATCGTACCTGGAACCTCCTTATGCCCGGGGTCAGATTGTGTTGTGTGCTTTAGCCGCGATGGGGAATGGATGGTGCGGTCCTACCGCAGGTTCTGGCGTTCTCTGAGGGGCAATATTTTTTTACTGCTGACACAGGAGAATGTCAACGGGATGACAACCAAGCGATAGTCTGGTAACGAGTTACGGCTCAGGCTGTGTGACCGAGCTGAAGCTCGGTGCTGCGGGGTTCTGCGTGATCCGACCGAGCTGAAGCTCGGTGCTACGTGGTCCGACCGAGCTGAAGCTCGGTGCTACGGGGTTCTGCGTGATCCGACCGAGCTGAAGCTCGGGGCTACGTGGTCCGACCGAGCTGAAGCTCGGTGCTACGGGGTTCTGCGTGATCCGACCGAGCTGAAGCTCGGTGCTGCGGGGTCTGCGTGATCGGACCGAGCTGAAGCTCGGGGCTGCGGGGTTCTGCGTGATCGGACCGAGCTGAAGCTCGGGGCTGCGGGGTTCTGCGTGATCCTCGGCGTCGTAGCACCGAGCTTCAGCTCGGTCGACCCGCTTCGCTCAGCGGCTCAGAACGTCGTTGTGCGCGTTGACGATCGCGCGGCGGGGCTTCTGCGGAAGCGGCAGGTCGACCGAGAGGTTCTGCGTCGCAGAACCGGTCAGATGAACCATCCCCAGCTTCTGAAAGCGTTCGTCGCCGAAATCGAGGTAGACCGGGACGAGGGTGTGGAAGGTGGCAGGGACGCCAGCCTGGGTAATGGTGCCGCTGACCCGGTACTTGCCGCCGCCGATGTCGGCGACCTGCAGCGCCGAGGTCAGCGTCGGGATGTCGGTGCCATGCACCCACTGCTCGAAGAAGTAATCGAGTCGCCCGTCGCGGGTGAGGTTCATGACCGGGAGCATGTGCTTCTCCGCGATCTGCTGGAAGTCGTTCGTCGACGGGTTCATCCCCGCCCACGTAGTCACGAACTCGTGCATCATCGCGCGAAACGCCGCGTCGACGTCACCGTTACGGTTCTCCTGCATCATCATCCGCAGCATGTGCAGCACGTACGCGCCCTTGCCGTAGAGAATCGTGCGCGCCGCACGCTGCGATCGTTCGGTCGCCAGCCTGAAGCCCTGGGTGATCGCGCCGGCATCGGCGTTCGCCACCTCACCGCCGCGATCGAGAATCTCGCCGCGCCGCAGCGCCCAGAACCGGTCGTAGGACCTGCGACCCTCGGCGGCCTCGAGCGTCAGTGCCGCCGTGAACTCGGCAAAGCCCTCCGAGAGCCACTGGTCGCGATAGCTCTGCCAGCCGACGTGATGCCCCCACCACTGATGGGAGACCTCGTGCCAGCCGACGACGTTCACGAACTCGCCGACCGTTGCCCGATCCCGTTCGTCGACGTTGAGGCCGAACGCACGCTGCGTCGAGGAGGTCAGCGCCAGCGTCGGCAGGAAGACGAGGGTCGGCCATGACTGGCCGAAGTTCGACTCGACCTGCTGCGTGATCGAGATCTCGCCAAACGGCTGCTTGCCGAAGAAGGCGGTGGCCACGCGCGACGCGTTCATCGCATCGGCCTGCGCGATCTTCGCCTGCGGCGTCCAGTCGCGGACGGTATAGACGCCGATCGTCACGCCGCTGTCCGCGTCCCTGGTGGTCAGCTTCTGGAACTCGCCATAGTTGAACCCGGCGACGCGAATCGGGGTATCGCTCCGCCAGCGGCCGATCTTCACGTTGCCCTCGACCGTTTCGCTCACCAGCTGTCCGACCGAGACGAGGGTGTTCTTCTTCGGATAGGTGAAGACCAGCTCGTACTTCGCCAGGTCGACGAAGGTCCCGAGATTGGGGTACCAGCTCTCGCGCGCGCGGACGGCGTAGCGTCCGTCGCCGCTCGCTTCGAGCACGTCCCGGCCGTCGTATTCAATCTGGATCTTCACCGGCGCCCCGACGGACAGTGGCGTCGGAAAGACGATCGCCACGTCGCCGTCGCCGACGCCACTCGAGAACATGCCTCGATAACCGCCGATCTGCACCTCGTCGCGCACGATGGCGAGCGGCACGTCTCCGGCGTCGCCGACGAGGACCGCCGACCGCAGGTTCAGGATCTCGGCGACGTTCAACGGCAGCACCCGGATGCCGCCGGCAAGCGGCGTCAGTGTGATCCTGGTGCGCCCGTGTATCTCGCGGGAGTCGATCACCGTCTCGATCTCGTATCGGGCAGCATCGGCGAGGCGCCGCACCGGCTTGCCCCGCCCCGAGGTCGCCTCCTTAGCCAGGGCGCTCAGATACCAGAACCCGCCCTTCCGCTCGTCCATCGAGATCAGCGCAACTTCTTCGCCACCGAGATCGGCGAGGCGCGGCGAGAGATTCGAGATGCCGAGCGGGTCGACCACGATCAACGCCTTGCCGTACACCTTGCCTTCCACCGGCGCGAGGAAGACGCCCTCGGTGCGCCCGGGAAAGTTGAGGAGATCGCCGAGCAGGCGCAGTTGCAGATTGATCTGCACGTCACGCTGCTGACGACGCAGATAGTCCTCGTAGAAGCGGACCGCCGGCTCGTTCGGCGCGCCGGTCGCGACCGGCGCATGCGCCATGATCTCGGCCGCGGTGCGATCGGTGAAGAACAGCACGAGGCGGTCGAATCGATCGGTCAGCGTCTCCAGCTGCGCCTCTCCCGTCTGAAGACGCAACTGGCGCCGCTCGGCCGCCGTGGCCGGCGTCAGCCGGTACGCGCCGTCGCCGATGAAGACCGCGCCGACCGTCGTTCCGCGGACCGGTGCGAGCAGATGCACGACGCCCGACCGCAGCTCGATAGTGAATGCGTCGCGCACCAGGGAGAGGCCCTGGACCGTGACCGTGCGCCCATCCGGACGCATGGCGCGCAGGGCGTCGTACTCCGCCACCGACGCCGCATGTGCGCTGGTCGCGAAGAGCACGAGGAAGGCGCAGACCATGATTCGCATGGCCGCGAATCCTAGCATACGGCTGGGATGGCGCCCATGAGCGCCATGCACGGGCACGCCGGGGACGGCCGGCACCCTGTAGAATGGGCGGTCCGCTCAGCCATATCAGATGAGTCGTTCGCCGCGCATTCTCTGGACAATCTGTGTGCTCGCCGCGTCGTGGGCCTACGCGGTCACCCTGTCCGGCGGCGGTGTCATACACCTCGGCCCGCTGAGCGTCTCCTCGCAGTCGGCGCGGAATCCGCTGCTCGTCGCGGTCGTCTGCGGCCTGCTCGGATGGGCCGTGTCGCTGCGCCCGGGCGCGACGCCGCCGCCGCGACGCGGCGTCCGCTATGCGATGGCGCTCCTCGCGCTCGTCATCGGACTCAATCTCCTGCTGCAGGTGCAGCCGTCGCCGCCCGAGGGCGTGAACGCCTGCCTCTTCGACCTTCCGCTCAGAGGCGGGTTTCATTTCTTTCTGAATTGCGACTCGCCGGAGTTCCTCGGGCTGGCCGGCGATCCGTCCCTCGTCTTCACCCATCCGTTTCGCGAGAGCCGTCCGCTCTCATTCGTCTTGCCGTATCTGGTCGCGCAGCCGCTTCGCCTCCTGCCCACCTTCGAGCTGCTGCCGGTCAACCCGCCCCATCAGACGGCGTTCATCGCGTTCGTCGTGATGAACCTCGTGCAGATGCTGGTGGCGCTCCTGTGCTTCACGTGGGCGTTCGAGGCCGGAACCGGCCGCCGCGGCGGGATCGAGCTGCTGTTCTCGCTCGTCATGCTCAGCGCGAACGACATCACCAAGCTGTTCATGTGGACGCCGCACGTCCAGATCATGAACCTCACGGTGCCCTGCGTCGCGATGTACGTCTGTTTCCGACTGCTCGTCCGAGGCTCGCCGCTGACGGTCAGGCAGGCGGTGCTCCTCGGCCTCGGTCTGGGACTCTGCTTCATGACCTACGGCGCATTCGCCATCCCGGTCATCTGCGCAGCGGCCATTCAGCTGTTCGTGTACCGGCGGTGGCTCCCGGCGATCGGCGTGGCATGCGTGGCGCTCGTGCCATCGCTCCTCTGGATCGCGTTCGTGGTCGCGTACGCCGGCGTCTTCCACAGCCACGAGGTCGAGGTATACCGCGAGTTCGTCTGGATGGGCGACTGCGTGCGGGCGGGATGGGACGCCTGCGTCCCGATGGCGACGAAGAACCTGCTCTCGTTCTTCAACGCCGCCGCGCCCATCCTCGTGATCCCGGCGATCGGCGTGTGTCTGAGCCGCGCGTGCCGCGAGATCTGGGCGCCCGCAGAGACCCCGGCGCCCCCCACGGCGCGCGCGCTCTGGCAAGCCGCCGCCCTGACCTTCGTCGTCAGCGTGCTCTTCTTCGCCGCGATGGGCTTCTATGTGCCGCGACTGGTGTGGCCGCTGGTCCCGCCGCTCCTGATGATGATCGCAATCGACTGGCAGGCGTTACGCGAGGCGCAGCCGATCGTCGGATCGCTTCCGGCGCGCGTGGCGGTCGCCGCGGTGTGTATCGCCCACGTGCTCATCCTCGCCAGCCGCTACGGCCCCTATTATTAGAGGGCGTAGGCCGGGGGCTTTAGGCCCGGTGTTGTAGGCCGGCCCCGGTGTTGTAGGCCGGCCCCGGTGTTGTAGGCCGGGGCCTTTCGGCCCCGGCGACACGATTGCGATCAGTTCGCACGCCCGGGCGCACCCGCCGGAGGCGCCCCACCGGGAGCACCGCCGCGTCCCGGACCACCGGGTCCGCCACCACGTGGCGCGGCGGGCGGGAGCGTTCCGCCTTCCGCGAGCGTCTTCATGTTCTGCAGCGCGCGCGTGAACTGCGTGATGCGCTGCTGCTTGTTGGCTTCCCGCGCGGCGTCATCGGCCAGCATCGAGTTGTCGAAGACCAGCGTGTAGAGCAGCTTCGAGGTCGTGGCCGTGACCGGTCGCGCCTCGAGTGTGCCGTGATACAGGTCGTAGATCCGGCCCGCTTTTACCGTCTGCGTGTAGGTGTACGACATCTCGCTCTTGCCGACCAGGACCTCGCCGGCGACCGAACGCACGGCGCCGATTTCACCATCCTTGCCCGACAGAATCGTGCACGCCATCCCGAACCACTCGCCGATGTCACAGTATTTCCCGACGCGCTTCCAGACCTCCGCGGCCGGGCGGTTGACGTCGATTTCCAGCGGGATGGTCACGTAGGTTGGTGAGGGGGACACGTTGCTGACTGGTGCGGCACCCTGAGCCGGGGCCGCGGGCGCCTGCGCGGTTGCTACGCCGGCTCCGCACCCGAAGGCGACCAGACCGATGACCGCGGTTGTTCTGAAATACGTGCGCATCTTTCCTCCAGGTCCCCTGTAGACGCAACCGTGTTCCGGCGCATCCGATCCGGCCTCGGACCTGCGGGGGCGCTCTATCTTACGCGGAAGAGTTCACCAGCCCGGAGCGTGGGTGGCGAAATAGCGTCAGGTGATGACGAATCCGCAGAAAACTGAGCACGCGAGGGTACACCCGCACCGGAACCGGGTCTCGAAATCGGTCGTCCAACAAGGAGTGTGCCCTCCCCGACCTGAACCAGCACCGCCCGTGTACGCCCGCAAAAGCGCGCGTCTGGTAAGGGTTGCTCGCGTTCGCGGGTGGGCCGACGCTCATCCGTAACGCCTGCGCGAGCACCGGCGCGCGTCCCGGCGCTCACAGGCAGCAGCCTTGCAGTCCTTATGAACGTGCCCAAGACCTCGTCGACCCCACTCACTTTCACACCCAAGCCGACCGGGCGCCGGCGTTCGCTGATCGAGTGGAAGGATCACTCGCGGCAGGCGCACGTCCTCGACTGGCGGCATCGCGCGCAGGAGTTCGGCCTCGACGTCGAAGAGCGCGACACGGAAGATCCGGAGAGTGACGTCGAACCGGCGCGCCTGCTTGCCGACGACGAGCCGGAGGCGTACGCACGTCAGGTCGTTCCCGGCAGCGACGACTTCGACGAGCGCGACACCGACGAGGACGAAGACCAGACACCGGCAGGACCCGCCGGCGCCATGGGGCGGGAGGATGTCGATCTCGTTCGGCTCTACCTTCAGCACATCGGTCGCCGGAAGCTGCTCAAGGCGCACGAGGAGGTCATCCTCGGTGAGCGCATCGAGCGCGGACTGCGTGAGGTCGCGACGGCGCTCATCGACATTCCCACGGCCGTCCAGACCCTCGTCTCGCTTGCCGATCGCATTCGTCACGACGAAGCGCTCGCGCCTGAGCTCATCCTGCTGCCCGAGGGCGGCGAGCTCCGTCCGGAACAGATTGCGCCGGTGCTCCGCGCCTTCGCCCGCATCCGTCGCCTCCGCTGTCTCCTCGACAGCGTGAACGCGAAGCTCGAACGCCCCCGCCTCGGCGTGAAGGCGCGGGCGGCGCTGGAAGCGCAGCGTGAGCGCACGCGGCGCAGCCTGGTGCAGACCCTCGAGGCGCAACCGATCCGTCCCGCGCTCATCGACGACCTCGTCCTCGAGATGAAGCAGATCGACGAGCAGTTCCGCGACCTCGAGCAAGTGCCGCGGAGCGAACGTGCCGAGCGCTGCCAGCAGCTCGAAGCGCGTGTCGGCATCACGAAGGCCGAGTTCCGCAAGCACTTCGCCCGCGTCAATGCCGCCGACGACATCGTGCGCGAGGCCAAGCGCGAGCTGATGGAAGCGAACCTGCGCCTCGTCGTCTCGATTGCGAAGCGCTATCTGAATCGCGGCCTCTCCTTCCTCGACGTGATCCAGGAAGGCAATCTCGGCCTGATGAAGGCCGTCGATCGATTCCAGTTCCGTCGCGGCTTCAAGTTCTCCACCTACGCGACGTGGTGGATCCGCCAGGCGATCACGCGCGCCATTGCCGATCACGGCCGCACGATCCGGCTTCCCGTGCACGTGATCGAATCGCTGAACCGCCTCGAGAAGGAGCGCAAGAGCCTCCGCAGCGACACCGGCCGTGAACCGACGGCCGAGGAGATCGCCTCGCGCCTCAAGCTGCCGGTGAGCAAGGTGCGGCTGCTGCTCGACGCGCAGAAGACGCCGTACTC
>Ga0207701_10005947_pt1 | contig 12217 bp, 12 predicted proteins | sample KBSSwiSSwithPhiX_FD_184294 | JGI IMG/M metagenome (GOLD analysis project Ga0207701, IMG submission 184294) | Switchgrass rhizosphere bulk soil microbial communities from Kellogg Biological Station, Michigan, USA, with PhiX - S5 (SPAdes) (version 2) | ecosystem: Environmental > Terrestrial >...
ACCTCATCATGGACGTGCTCGGGATTGCTGACGGCGCGGTGGTGGCCGACCTTGGCGCGGGTGGCGGATGGTTCACGATCCGGCTGGCACGCCGCGTCGGCCCCAACGGCCTGGTGTATGCGCAGGACATTCAGCCGCAGATGATTGAAGCGATCAACCGGCGCGTGCAGCAGGAGGCGCTGTCGAACGTGCGGACCGTGCTTGGTACGCCGACCGACCCCCGCCTGCCGGGAGGGCTCGACGCCGTGCTGATCGTCGACGCGTACCGCGAAATGGACGAGCCGGGAAAGCCAGAGGTTTTGCAGGGTCTGCTGCGCCGAATCGATGATGCCCTCAAGCCGCAGGGTCGCATAGGGATCGTTGACTTCCTGCCGGGAGGCGGCGGGCCCGGTCCTTCGTCCGAAGATCGCGTGAAGCCGGAGACGATCATCAGCGCCGTCGAAGCATCCGGACTGCGCCTCCAGGCGCGCGAACCGGTTCCTCCGTTTCAATATCTGCTCGTCTTCGGAAAAGCGACGTCGGCCACGCGGCTCCGCAACTGAAACCTCACGACATGACCCGACCCGTCAAGACCGCACTCACAATCGCGGGTAGCGATTCCGGAGGGGGCGCGGGCATCCAGGCCGACCTCAAGACGTTTGCCGCCCACGGCGTCTTCGGGACGTCGGCGATCACCGCGATCACCGCCCAGAACACCGTCGGTGTCACCGCCGTGCACGCGCTCCCCGCCGATCTGGTCATCGCACAGATCGAGGCCGTGGCGTCGGACATTCACGTCGCCGCCACGAAAATCGGAATGCTGGCCACGGCGGCAATCGTGGAGGCAGTGGCCGCCACGATCGCCGAACTGCAGTTGCCGCTCGTGGTGGTCGATCCGGTCATGATTGCGAAGAGCGGCGCTGCGCTGCTCGACGAGGACGCGGTGGCCGCGCTGCGGCAGGAATTGCTGCCTCGGGCGCTTGTCGTAACCCCGAACATCCCTGAAGCAGAAGCGCTCAGCGGGCGGTCGATTGCGTCGCTCGACGGCCGGAAGGATGCCGCACGCAGGATTCACGAGTTCGGTCCCTCCGCGGTCGTCATCAAGGGCGGCCACGGCGGCGGCAGCGAACTGGTCGACCTCCTGTTCGACGGCCGGAACTTCCACGAGTTCAGGACTGAACGCATCGATACCCGGAACACTCATGGAACCGGGTGCACGTTCGCGTCTGCCGTGGCGGCGCGCCTGGCGCTCGGTGACCAGCTGGTAGACGCCGTGCGATCCGCGCAGGCGTATGTCGGCGGCGCCATTCGACACGGCCTGCCAATCGGGCATGGCCACGGGCCGCTCGATCACTTCTGGAACGTCGGCCGCTGACGGCCTGGAACGCCCACGGGCGTGGGGTGGCCGCGCAGATCTTCAGACCCGAGCGAGCGGAGACATATACTTATCTAGTGGGAATACCGCTGTTTGCCATCGGGCTGACGCCGCTCGCGCTCGAGCCGCTGATCGCCGCGGTCACAGAGCGTGGCGATGCCTCCGGCTCGGACGGCGCGGTGACGACCTTCCTTGGTGTCGTCAGGAACCACAATGTTGGGCGGCGGGTGCACCACCTGGAATACGAAGCGTACGAACCGCTCGCGCTGCGGGCGTTCCAGCGCATCAACGCCGAAATCGAGGCGCGGTGGCCGGATGTCAAACTGGCACTGCACCACCGTATCGGCCGGATTGAAATCGGAGGAGTGAGCGTGGCAATCGCTGCCGCATCACCCCATCGCGGACACGCGTTCTCGGCGTGCCGGTACGCCATCGAGCGCGTGAAGCAGATCGCGCCCATCTGGAAGCGCGAGTTCTTCGAAGGCGGCGACGTGTGGATCGAAGGCGCCACGGCTGACCCGGACGATGCCGCAGCGCGTGCCGAGGCGGAGCGAGTCGCGTGCGTGTAACCGTGAAGCTGTTTGCACGGCTGCGCGACATCGCCGGCACGTCCGAAATGACACGTGAGGTGGCCCCGGGCGCAACCGTAGGGTCGCTCTGGCAGCAGCTCGCAACGGAGTTCCCGGATATAGCGTCGTACGAACGGTCGATCTCGACCGCCGTCAACGCTGATTACGCCCGCCGCAATCAGGTGCTGGCGGACGGCGATGAAGTCGCGTTTCTTCCGCCCGTTTCGGGCGGGTAAGCAGCCGGGCGCACGAGGCGTCCGCAAAGTCATATGTTCGACAAACTGGCAGCCACGGAACAGCAATACGAAGAGCTGATGAATCGGCTCGGCTCGGCGGAGCTCCAAAGCGACCCCGCCGAATACCGCAAGCAGGCAAAGGCGCTCTCCGACATCGAAGAGACGGTCGAGCGCTTCCGCGAGTACAAGGCGGTCGTGCACGACATCGAGCAGACCGAAGGTCTCGTCTCGGCCGCAGATGCAGACATGCGGGAGCTTGCGCAGGAGGAGCTAAAGGGTCTGGTCGAGCGCCGCGACGTGCTCGTCGGCGAACTGAAGGTTCTGCTTGTGCCGAAGGACCCCAACGACCAGAAGAACGTCGTCCTCGAAATCCGCGGAGGAACGGGAGGCGACGAGGCCGCGCTGTTCGCCGGAGAGCTCTTCCGTATGTACGCGAAATACGCGGAACGCCAGGGGTGGCGGCTCGAGATGATGTCGAGCAGCGAATCGGGCGTCGGCGGGTTGAAGGAAGCCATCGCGACCATCGAAGGCAAGGGCGTCTACAGCAAGCTGAAGTACGAGAGCGGCGTGCACCGGGTCCAGCGCGTGCCGGCAACCGAAGCGAGCGGACGAATTCATACGTCGACAGCGACGGTGGCGGTCCTTCCCGAAGCCGAGGAGGTCGACATCCAGATCAATGACAAGGACCTGCGCGTCGACACGTTCTGCTCGAGCGGACCGGGTGGCCAGAGCGTGAACACGACCTATTCGGCCGTGCGGATCACGCACATCCCCACCGGCGTGGTCGTGTCGCAGCAGGACGAGAAATCGCAGATCAAGAACCGGGCGAAGGCCATGAAAGTGCTGCGAGCGCGGTTGTACGAGATGGAGCTGCGCAAGCAGCAGGAAGCGATCGCCAAGGACCGGAAAAGCCAGGTGGGCACCGGCGAACGGTCAGAGAAGATTCGCACTTACAACTTTCCGCAGAGCCGAATCACCGACCACCGGATCAACTTCACGACCCACCAGCTCGTGAATGTACTGAACGGCGACCTCGAAGAGCTGCTCGACAACGTCGTGACCTACTACCAGTCGGAGAAACTGAAGGACGCGACGGCAGTCTCGTAACACTGCCAGCGAGGCATCGAACAGCCAGGCGATGGCCACCGAGATCAACGACCTGGTCGCTGACGCCCGCCGCCGTTTCCGCGCGGCGGGGATTCCGCCCGACGAGGCTGCTCTCGATGCCCGCCTGCTTGCCCAGCACCTGCTCGGTTGGGACGCTGCGCGGCTGTTGACGCACGGCGATGAAACCGCCACGGCGCGCTTTCACGACGATTACGAATCGCTTGTCGCTCGCCGCGTTGCGCGCGAACCACTCGCCTACATCACCGGCTGCCGTGAGTTCTGGAATCTGAACATCGAGGTGACGCCGGCGGTTCTGATCCCAAGGCCGGAAACCGAGCTGTTGATTGAAGCGGCGCTCGAGCAGTTCGAGCGAACGCAGGCGATCCGCATCCTCGATATGTGCACCGGCAGCGGGTGCGTGGCGGTTGGTCTCGGACGAGAATTTCCGCGAGCCACCATTGTGGCCAGCGACATCTCCGAGGAGGCGCTGGCGGTGGCCCGCCGCAACGTCGCGCGGCACGGACTGGCGGGTCGCGTCCAGTGCACCCGCGCCGACCTCTTCGTCGACATCGAGGGTCCCTTCGACCTGATCGTGTCCAATCCACCTTACGTGCCGACAATCGATGCGAAGTCGCTGCAGCCGGAAGTGCGGGAGTTCGAGCCGCCGGCCGCGCTGTTTGCGGGCGAGGACGGCATGCGGATCGTGAAACGCCTGGTCAAGGGGGCCGGCACGGCCCTGGCCCCCGAAGGAATCCTGATCTTCGAATTCGGCGCGGGCCAGGAACCGGCGGTCGGTTCAGCCCTTTCGCAGGCGTCCGGCCTGACGCTGCTGGAGCTGAAACGCGATCTGCAGGACATACCGAGGGCTGCGGTAGTCCAGAGGCGAGTGCTCTAAACTGCTCCCATGTCCTGCCTGTTCTGCAAGATCATCGGCCGCGAAATTCCAGCGTCGATCGTCTACGAAGACGAGCACGTGCTGGCGTTCAACGACATCAACCCACAAGCCTCGACCCACGTCCTGATTGTTCCGAAGCGCCACATCCCCACGCTCAACGATCTACAGGCGCCAGACGATGCCATCGTCGGAGAACTGGTTCGGCGCGCCGCATCAATCGCCCGGGAGCGTGGCATCGACGCCGGAGGCTATCGGACCGTCTTCAACACCAACCGTGACGCGGGCCAGACGGTGTTCCACATCCATCTTCACCTGATCGGCGGACGCAGCCTGTCCTGGCCTCCCGGCTAGTTCTTTTCGCACTCGGCCAGCGACCGTCCCGGCTCACCACTCAACCGCGCACGAGCGTGGGAAGGTCGTGCAGCGATCGCAGAACGGGAACTCCCTTATCCGCAAGTTCCTGTTCCCGCGGATGCGGAGTACTGCTCCGATGCAGCAGCGCGGCGTGCATGCCAACCTGCAGCGCCCCCTCCACGTCGTGCCTCACGCTGTCGCCGACCATCAGGGCTGCCGCGGGAGGCACGTCGACGAGACCAAGCGCCGCGGTGAAGATGCTCGGATGCGGCTTCATCATGCCGTGCTCCGACGATGACACGGTGGCTGAAATGAGGCCCTGCAGATCGAAGTGCGACTGAAACGACGCGAGGCAGCGGTGCGAGTTCGAGACAAGGCCGATTCGGATTCCGGCAGCATGCAGTTCGCGCAAAACTTGTGGAACATCGTCGTACAGCTCGAAGTGCTGGCAGGCTGCCCACTCCCGGTAGATCTCGCGCGCGATCGCATCCAGCGCATCTCCTGAGCCTCCCATCTCCTCGATGATGTGCCTGGTGTAACGCACGTGAATGTCGTCGTCGTACACCGTGTCCGCGGGCAGATCGAGCAGTCGGGCGGCGCTCACAACCGCACGATCGAACAATGCGGCATCCACCTCGACACCCTGCCGGGCGCAGAACGCGCGATATCCTTCCCCCTGGAACGTGGGGCCTGGATAGATGAGAGTGAAATCGACGTCGAAGAGTACGGCCCTGATCATTCCTGCAGGTACGGTCCTGCCACGACGATGGTAGCGCGGCCCGGGTCGAGCGCTTCTGCCGCCGCATTCACTTCATCAATCGTCACCATCGTCAGGAGCGTCGGCAGACGGGTATCGTGATCGAGGCCAAGGCCGAAGAACTCGGCGTTCTGCAGGAAGGCGACAATCCCGGCGTTGGTTTCAAGCGAGCGTGGCATCGACCCGACGAGGTACTGGCGGGACTCCGCGAGTTCGCGTCCGGTGACGCCGGTCTTCCGGATGGTCTGCAGTTCCTCGTCGATCGACGCAATCGCGCGTTCTACGTTGGCGGCCGCGACGCCCGCCCGAATCAGCATCGGTCCAGGGATCGTCGACGCATCGAAGGAGCTCGACACGTAGTAGGCCATCCCCTGGCGTTCACGGATGCTGTCGCCGAGACGGCCACCGAGCGCGTACTGGCCGAGAACGTTGTTCATCAGCGTGTACGCGTAGTACGACGGATCGGACCTCGCGATGGACACGAATCCATAGGCAATGTCGGTCTGGGCCTTGTTCATCATCGGTATCGTGACGAAGCGGCGTGAGGACGGAGCGTCGGCAGCCCTGAGCGCGGGGACGTCATGTACGCTCGCCTTCCAATCTCCGAATACCTCGCCCGCACAGGCTTCGACCCGCGATTCCTCGACGTCTCCGACGACGATGGCAACCAGCTGGCCCGGGGCGAACCTGGCGCCGTGGAAAGCCAGGAGGCGTCCGCGGGTGAGCGCGTTCACCGATTCGATCGTTCCCTTGATGGGGCGACCATATGCGTGATCAGGTCCGTAGAGCAGGGCCAGGCAGCGCTCGACAGCCAGGACCGCCGGGCTGTCTTCGTCCTGCCGAAGGCTGGTCGCCACGAGGCTCTTGCGCGTCGCCAGTTCGTCCTCCGGAACGATCGGGGACATGATGATTTCCCCGAGGAGGTCGAGGACGGCCTCGAAGTCTTCGGCCAGGCACGTGCAGACCAGGCTGAAGAACAGGCGGGAGGCAGAGACGCTGACTGATATCCCGCGGTTGTCGAGCGCGTCTGCGATGTCTGCCGCCGTACGGTCGGCGGTGCCCCGATCGATGACACGCGACAGGAGGTGCGCCGTTCCTGGACCGTCGGAAGGGTCGGCGACGGAGCCGCATCGCAGCGTGAGGCTGATCGTGACGGCCGGCGTCTTCCTCGTCTGCTTCGTGAGGAGCGTGACGCCATTCGGGAGGACCGTGCGTGAGGGCTGGAGTCCGGCCATCAGGGGCGGACTCCACCGGCATTCTTCGATTGTCCGGGTGGAATCGGTTCGAACCGGCCGATTGTCCTGTTGTCCGGACGAAACACTGTGGCCGCGGCGGCGTTCACTTCGTCGAGGCTCGTTCTCGCGATGTGCTGCGGGAGCAGGCGGAACGTGTCGAGCGAGCCGATTGTTTCGAAGTAACCAAGCTGGTGCGCAACATTCGTGACGCTGTCTTCGTCGAAGACCATCCTGGCATGGAGCTGCCGCTTTGCACGCTGCAGTTCCATGTCGGTGACGCCCTGGCTCCTCACCGTCTCGAGCGTCTCCAGCACCGCACCTTCGACTGCGTCGAGCGACGTGCCGTCTGTGACCGATGCTGAAACCGTGTAGAGATAGGGTTCTGCCGTAGGCAGCATGACGGCCTGGACACTCGAGGCAAGCCCGGTCTCGACGAGGGCACGATAAAGCCGTGCGCTTCTCTGCGGCGGCGGTATGCGAAAGCTGCTCCACAGGTTCACGCCCTTGGCACCGGTGAGCACGGCATCGAGGAGGAGCGCTGGCACGAACATCGGATCGTCGAAGGCGGGAGCATGGTAGCCGGCCTTGAAGTACGCCGTCGTCCCTTCCTTCCTGATGACGACTGTCCGCTCTCCCGTTTGCTCGGGCTCGCTCGTTCGCATGCGCTGAATCAGGCCGCCCGGTTCGATTCCGCCGAAGTGGTTGCGCGTGCGTTCCAGCGCATCCTCCACATCCACGTCGCCGACGATCACCAGCGTCGCGTTGTCGGGCGCGTAGTGCCTGCGGTAGTACCCGAACAGGTCGTCGCGCGTCATCGCCTGGAGGTCCGCGAGCCAGCCGATGGTGGGATTCCGGTAAGGATGGGCCTTGAAGGCCGTTGCCGTCAGTTCCTGATCGAGGAAATTGTCGGGATCATTCTCGCCACCCTGCAGCTCCGAGATGATCACGGTTCGTTCGGACTCGCAGTCCGCCGGATCGTAGAGACCGTGGGCCATGCGCTCGGCCTCGATGAACAGCATCCGATCGAGCGCGTCGCGCGAAGCGGTCTCGACGTACGTCGTCTGGTCAAGCCACGTGTATCCGTTCCAGAAGCCGCCGAACTGCTCAATGATTCCTTTCACCTGGTCGCGCGGAATATTGGTCGTGCCCTTGAAGTTCATGTGCTCGACCCAGTGGGAGATTCCCGTCAGCCCGGGCCGCTCATCGCGTGATCCGACCTTGTACCAGCACCACACCGACGCGAGCGGCGCGGTGTGCTCTTCCAGGATCAGCACCTTGAGGCCGTTGTCGAGCACCTCGGTGCGCAGTGGCGCACCTGGTAGAGCTTCTGCGGGTCTGGTCATCCGTTCATTATAAAATTGGCGGATACCCATGCCTGAATGGAAAGACACCGTCAACCTGCCGCGCACCGACTTCCCGATGAAAGCGAACCTGCCCACAACCGAGCCGGATGCGCTCGCCCGGTGGGCTGCCATGGATCTTTACGGGAAGATTCGTGAGCACCGCCGCGGCGCGCCGAAGTTCGTGCTGCACGACGGCCCACCCTACACGAGCGGCAACATCCACATCGGGACGGCGCTGAACAAGATTCTGAAGGACTTCGTCGTCAAATCGCGCTCGATGGAAGGCTTCGACGCGCCATATGTCGTCGGTTACGACTGCCACGGCCTGCCGATTGAGCTGCAGGTGGACCGAGAGCTGGGACCGAAAAAACGCGAGATGTCGACGGCGGATTTCTGCCGCGCGTGCCGGGCGTTTGCAGAGCGCTTCATCGGCACGATGACCGCGCAGTTCCAGCGTCTCGGCGTGCTCGGCACCTGGGACGAACCGTACCTGACGATGGACTTCAGGTATCAGGCGGCAATTGCGCGCGCGTTCGGCCGCTTTGTCGACCAGGGACTCGTCTACAAGGGCAAGAAGCCGGTGCATTGGTGCATCCACTGCCGCACGGCGCTCGCCGAGGCTGAAGTTGAATACGAGGACCACACCTCGCCATCGATCTACGTCGAGTTCCCGCTGCCAGCGGCCAATGCCGCGGAACTTGTCGCCCGCGTGCCGGACCTGGCGGGGCGTCAGGTGTCGGTGCTGATCTGGACGACCACACCGTGGACCATCCCGTCCAACCTCGCCGTGGCGTTCCATCCCGAGTTCGACTACGCCGCCTATGACGTCGACGGGAGGGCGGTTATCGTCGCTGAAGGTCTGGCCGCGACAGTTGCGGCTGAGACCGGTGTCGTGCTCGGGACCGCCGTCGCGCGAATGAAGGGTGAGGTATTCGATCGCATCAAGTTCCGTCATCCGCTGTACGAGCGCGACTCGTTGGGCGTGCTTGCAGACTACGTGACGCTGGACGCCGGCACGGGCGCCGTCCACACGGCCCCAGGTCATGGCGCCGACGACTTCCGTACCGGGCAGAAGTACGGCCTGGATATCTATGCGCCGATCGGACCGGCGGGACACTTTCTGGAAACGGTCGAACTCTTCGGCGGCATGCGCGTGTTCGATGCGAACCCGAAGGTGGAAGAGGCGCTGAAGGAGCGCGGGCGCCTCTGGCATCGAAAGTCGTTTTCGCACACATATCCGCACTGCTGGCGCTGCCACAATCCGGTCATCTTCCTGGCCACCTCGCAATGGTTCATCGGGATGGACGATCCACGGCTGGCGGGGGATGGGGGCTCGGTACGCACGCTTCGTGAAGCAGCGCTCGACCAGGTGGATCACAAGGTGGCGTGGATCCCGGGCTGGGGCCACGACCGCATCTACAACATGGTCGCGAACAGGCCGGACTGGTGTGTGTCGCGGCAGCGTGCGTGGGGCGTGCCCATCCCGGCGCTCGACTGCACCAACTGCGGGGAAGCGGTGATCTCGTCGGCGATTGTCGAAAAGGCCGCCTCCGTGTTCGAGCGTTTCGGCGCCGACGCCTGGTACGAGCGCCCCACGGAGGAGTTCGTGCCCGAGGGGCTCTCCTGTGGGTCGTGCGGCGGCACCAGCTTCGCGCGCGAGATGAACATCCTCGACGTCTGGTTCGACTCGGGCTCGAGTCATGAAGCCGTGCTGTCAGTACGGCCTGAACTCACATGGCCTGCGGACATCTATCTCGAAGGCAGCGACCAGCACCGAGGCTGGTTCCAGAGTTCGCTCCTCGTCGGGATCGGCACGCGAGGGCGCGCGCCGTTTGGCGAGGTCCTCACGCACGGGTTCATCGTCGCGGAAGACGGACGCAAGATGTCCAAGTCGCTCGGGAACTCGATCGAGCCGCAGGACATCATCAAGCAGAGCGGCGCCGACATCCTCCGGCTGTGGGTGTCGATGAGCGACTACACGCAGGAGATCCGGCTCGGCAAGGAAGTGCTTGCCCGGGCTGTCGAGGCCTATCGGAAGATCCGGAACACCCTGCGGTACCTGGTGGCGAACCTGTACGACTTCAACCCCGACGCCGACCTCGTCGAGCAGGCAGCGCTCGAGGAAGTGGACCGGTACATCCTGGCCCGGTACGCGGAGGTTTCACTCAAGGTTCGTCGCGCATATGGCAAGTACGAGTACGGGGCCATTTTCCAGGCCGTGAACGCGTTCGCAACGGTCGACCTGAGTTCGCTCTATGCGGACGTATCGAAGGACCGCCTGTACACGTTTGCGGCTCGCTCGCGTGAGCGGCGGTCCGCGCAAACCGCGATGTACATCATGGCGGACGGCCTGACGCGGCTCCTCGCGCCGATTCTGTCGTTCACGGCAGACGAGCTGTGGCGTCACCTCCCGGGACGGCACCTCGAGTCGGTGCACATGGCTCTTTTTCCGGAGCAGACTTCGCTCGAAGGCTTCGTGGACGCGCCGCTACTGGAGCATTGGCAGCGCCTGGCCTCGCTTCGGGAGCGGGTGCTCGCGCAGATTGAGCCGCTGCGGAAGGACAAGCAGATCGGCAGTTCGCTCCAGGCTCGTGTCGTGCTCTCGGCCAACGAAAAGGACCTGGTGTTCCTCGAGAGTTACGGCGAGCAGTTGCCGATGCTGTTCATCGTCTCCGAGGTTGTCCTTCGGCCGGCACCGGCCGATGTCGATGCGCACGCCGAAGGCGGCCCGCACATCACCATCGAGCGCGCCGGCGGCGTCAAGTGTGAACGGTGCTGGCGTTATGTTCCGAACGTGTCGAGCGAGCCCGAGTGGGCCGGACTGTGCGAGCGCTGCCAGGAAGCGCTCGCCGAGCCGATTCGTGGCTGAGGCGTCGCAAATGTCTCAGACACGCGGACGCCTCATGGAGATCTCGGCACCCATCCTCGTGGTCGCCCTGGACCAGTTGACGAAGTGGCTGGTGCGGACGAGGGTGCCGCTGCACAGCAGCGTTGAAATCATTCCCAACTTCCTCGATATCACGCACGTCCGGAATACGGGCGCCGCTTTCGGGTTTCTGAACGCGGTCGACTTCCCGGGCAAAACGATGGTGATTGCGGTCATCGCTATCTGCGCGCTCGTGGGCGTTTCGCTCTATGCCGGCACCCTGGCAAACCAGCAGCTGCTGCCACGACTCGCCATGGCGCTCATCATCGGCGGGGCAGCCGGCAATCTCATCGACCGGATGTTCGTGGGCTCGGTCGTCGACTTTGTCGACGCCTACTGGGGCAGCTTTCATTTCTGGGCGTTCAACGTGGCTGACTCAGCGATAACGGTCGGCGTGGCGCTGATGATCCTCGATATGATCGGAACTGGCACGCATGCATCCAATCCTGTTTGATCTCGGCCCGGCCACCATCTACACCTACGGCGTTCTGCTGGCGTCGGCCTATTTGCTCGGACTGAAGCTTGCGATGGTTCGTGCCCAGGCACGGGGGCTCGACCAGGCGCGCGTGCTGGACCTCGGGATCTACATCATCATCAGCGCGCTCGTCGGCGCGAAGTTGCTGCTGGTGGTGACCGACTTCCGCACCTTTGTCAGCGACCCTTCCGAACTCATCACGCTCGCCCGCTCGGGTGGCGTGTTCTACGGCGGCCTCATCCTGGCGGTGTCGGTGGCGCTCTGGTACATCCGGAAGATCGGACTACCGCTGTGGACCACGACCGATGTCTTCGCGCCCGGCATCGCGCTGGGACACGTCGTCGGACGGTTCGGCTGCTTCTTCGCGGGGTGCTGCTGGGGGAAGCCGACCGATGTTCCGTGGGCGATTACCTTCACCAACCCCTACGCGGCCGCGAACGTCGGGACACCGTTGAACGTGCCGCTTCACCCGACGCAACTCTACGAAGCCGGGGCCGAGGCGCTGATCCTGGCAGTGCTGCTGGCGACCGAGCGTCGCGGGCGTCCGTATCCGGGCCGCACGTTCTGGGTTTACATGCTGCTCTACGCGGTCTCGCGATTCATCATCGAGTTCTACCGCAACGACCCGCGGGGCTCGGTTTTGATGTTCTCAACATCCCAGTTCATTTCGCTGGTCCTCGCGCCGCTGGCGGTGATCATGCTCGTGACCCTGGCACGGCGAAGCGCGCCTGCGCCTGAACGGGCGCGGAAGGCAGCCTGACATTCCTCCCTTCACGGTAACTGTTTCGGACGAGAACGACGGCCAACGCCTCGACCGCTTTCTTGCGTCGGTCGTCGCGGGCCAATCGCGTTCGTATCTCCAAAAGCTGATCGAGGAGGGCCTCGTCAAGGTCGACGGCCGCCTCGCGAAAGCGAATCACAGGCTCAAGACAGGCGCATCGATTGAGCTCGATGTCCCAGAGCTCA
>Ga0207701_10005949_pt1 | contig 12214 bp, 7 predicted proteins | sample KBSSwiSSwithPhiX_FD_184294 | JGI IMG/M metagenome (GOLD analysis project Ga0207701, IMG submission 184294) | Switchgrass rhizosphere bulk soil microbial communities from Kellogg Biological Station, Michigan, USA, with PhiX - S5 (SPAdes) (version 2) | ecosystem: Environmental > Terrestrial > Soil...
CGAGGTACCCAAACAGCCGATCGAGCCAGTCGTAGCTGTACAACCCGCCGCGCCGGTATCCGAGCTGCAGAAGCCACGGCCATACGTGCTCTGGCGCTGCATCGGCGACGCGCGTGACGGTCATCTCGTACGCAGGCGCCGGCGCCAGCACGTCACCCTGCATCGGCCTGGCGGCGTCGGCATCGCGCGCATACCAATGATCGATCCGCCGGCGAATGGAATCAGGGAGCAGAAGCGGGAGCAACACCAGGGCTCCAGCGAGCAGCAACAGATCGGGCGTCAACCCCAGGGCGATCGCTGCGCTGCCGCCGACGAGCGACCAGGCGAGCGGAATGAACAACAGGCTGCGCGGAACGGTGGTTGTCGAGCAGAGCACGACGCCGACTGTGAAAAGGACGGTCGGACAAGGGACGCCGAAAGCCGGCGCCGCAGGCAAGCGGCGACCGCTCAACACCATCAGCAGCGGATAGGCGAGCGCCAACCCGACAAACGCCAGGCCGGTCAGCTGACGAAGCGATGCCTGCCAATCGAGGTGAATTCGATTCTGGCCGGCTGCCCATACAAACAGGAGGCCCTGGGCGACGAACGCCAGGGCGAACAGGTCGGCCCGCGGGTTGATGCTGGTGAAAAACCACGCGTGAAAGGCAATGCCCGACCAGAGCCAGTGAACGGCGAGCAGGAGCAGCATGGCTCGGGCGCTTGCGCGTCCGAGCGCAAGAGACACGGCCGCGGTCGCCGATGCGACCCACAGGATTAGCAGCACGGGCCAGGACGCGGCGTTGAACTGCGCGAACAGGTCCAGGAACTCGACTTCAGTGAAAGGAAGATGCATGGGACATTCAGCGGCCCGTATCCGGCCGGAGCTCCGGAATAGAGTCTGCAAATCGGCTACCCACGCTAATCTCGAGGATTAGGGGAATATTCCCTGGCGACTGCCGGAACTCCGTCAATCGGAAGCGGTCCTCTAGCGAGTTTCCAATGGCGTAGCGTCGGGTCTTTAGACCCGACGGCCTGGGGCGGGTCTGAAGACCCGCCCCCTACGTTCGTCAATTTTGAAACCCGCTCCAACTTCGGAACGTATAATCGCGCGTCGACATCAAACGGAAGCGAGCGAGTCGAGGAAACCATGGCCAAGCGAAACGTCAGGAAATCCGCCGCGAAACGGGCCGCCGCGCCCAGGCGGGTGCTGAAGAAGGCATCACCCGGGAAGTCGGCCCGGCCGAAGCTGCGCGCGAAGAAGGCAAAGGCCCCGTCACCGCGAGCCTCCGCGGCCCGTCCCCCCGCGTTGTTCGCTCCCATCGAGGGCGCAGACCGCCGCGAGATCGGCCATGTGCTGCTCGACGTGGCGCGCGCCGGCAGCGCGAGGGTCAAGCGCATGATTTATCCTCCCGGGTTCCACTGGGCGGTCGACATGAAGCCGGTGACCGGCACTGACCTGTGCATGCACGCGCACGTCGGCTTTCTCGCCCACGGCGAGATCCACATCGAGTACGCCGACGGCTGCATCGTCGAGTTGCGGGCACCGCAGGTCGTCGAGATCGACCCGGGACATGACGGCTGGGTCGTCGGGAAGGAACCGGTCGTCATGATCGAGTTCGACTTCGAGAGAGACACCGTCCGCAAGCTCGGGATGCCGACATCGCACCGCCACGAGTAAACTAAGGGCCGGTTTCAACATCAGCGTGGCGTCGGGTCGTCAGACCCGACGCGGAGGCCGGGTCTGAGACCCGCTCCTGCGTTTCGCTGGTCCCTCGCAGTGCGCCACTCGCCTATCTCCAACTGAAGAGAGTCACAGAACATGTCGACGGCCGCATCCGAGCCCGTTTACGTCACCTCCGGGCTTCTCCGCCTGACGCGTCCTCAGTTGATCGGGACGATGACGGGACTGCTCCTGGCCGCGCTCCTGGCCGCCATCGACCAGACGATCGTCGGCACAGCGGAACCGCGCATCATCGCGTCGTTGTCGGGGTTCGACCGTTATCCGTGGGTGGCGACGGTGTACCTGCTGACGTCGACCGTCTCGGTGCCGATCTTCGCGAGCCTGTCGGACCGGTACGGCCGCAAGCCGTTCTTCATGCTCGGAGCCTTGCTCTTCGTCGTGGCTTCGGCACTGTGCGGCGCTGCGGGCGACCTGACCTTCATGCCGATCGACGGCATGGGACAGCTCATCCTCTTCCGCGGGCTGCAGGGGATCGGCGGAGGCATGGTGACCGGCATCCTCTTCACGATCGTGGGCGACATCTTCTCGCCCATTGAACGTGGACGCTACCAGGGGCTCTTTGCCGCGCTGTGGGGTATTGCCTCGATCTTCGGTCCGACGCTGGGCGGCTGGCTCACCGACAACTGGTCGTGGCGCGCATGCTTCTACGTGAACCTGCCGGTGGGGGCCATTGCCATCGCCGCGATCCACTTCGAGTTCCCGCACATGAAGCCGCGCGGGTCGAGCCGTCAGCTGGACTGGGCGGGTTTTGCGACGCTGATCGGGTCGGTGGTTCCGCTGCTGCTCGCGCTGACCTGGGCGACTCGGTACGGCTGGACCTCGCCGCGCGTGCTATCGCTGATCGCGCTGTCGGTGGTGATGGTCATCGCGCTGCTGTACAGCGAGTCCAAGGCGGCGGAACCCATCATCCCGCTCGTGCTGTTCAGCGATCCGGTTATCGGCGTCTGCTCGGCCGCTGCCTTCGTGCTCGGCATGGGCATGTTCGGCACGATCATCTACCTGCCGCTGTTCATGCAGGGTGTACTGGGTGTTTCAGCAACCCAGTCCGGCAACCTGCTGACGCCGCTGCTCATGGGGGTCGTCATCGCCAGCATCATCGGCGGCCAGGCGATCTCCCGCACCGGTGAATACAAGATGCTCGGCGTCGGCGGCTCGATACTGATTGCCATCGGCATGATCATGTTCGCCCGCATGGACGCGGCGACAGCACGGTCCTTCGTCGCAACGGCGATGGTGATTGCCGGGCTCGGGATGGGCTTTCTGCAGCCGGTCTACACGCTGGCCGTGCAGAACGTGGCCCCGCGCGAGCGTATGGGCGCAGCGACCTCGTCGACGATCTTCTTCCGCTCGATCGGCAGCACGGTCGGCGTGGCGGCGTTCGGCTCGGTGATGCTCACGCAGTACCACAACGAGTTCAACCGCTCCATCCCGCAGGGTGTTCCGCAGGCGGCGCTGCCGTACTTCGAAAACCCGCTGTTGCTGGTCCAGGTACGTCCGCAGCTCGAGCAGATGTTCGGTCGCGTACCCGGCGGGCTGCAGATGCTGCAGACACTCTTCGCCGACGTGAAGGCGGCGCTGATGCACGGACTGCAGGAGATCTTCTTCTGGAGCGCGGTGATCATGACCGCGTCAATCCTGCTGCACATCGCGCTGAGGCGCGTGCCGCTGCGCGCCAGGGCGGTCTCCGATTCGCAGGACGCATCCGCCACGGCCGCTGCGGCGGTGCATTGATCGGGTCGGGCTCGTTGCAGCCGGCATGACCGACGAACTGCCGAAGCCGCACGTCAGGCGGCCGCGTTACCGGGGAACCCACCCCCGCGCGTTCAGCGAGAAATACAAGGAACGGAACCCGGAACACTACGGCGAGGAAGTGGAGAAGGTCCTCGCGTCCGGCAAGACACCCGCAGGCACGCACCGGCCCATCATGGTGCGCGAGATTCTCGAAGTGCTCGCTCCCGCACCTGGCGACTTCGCCATCGACGCCACGCTGGGATACGGTGGTCATGCCACGGCACTGCTGCAGGCGGTGCTCCCGGGCGGCAGGCTGCTCGGGCTGGATGTGGATCCGCTCGAACTCCCCAAAACTGAAGACCGGCTGCGAGCGCATGCCGGCACGGATCGAGCGCTGATCGTTCGCCGCAGCAACTTTGCCGGCCTGGTGCGCGTGCTCGACGAGGAGAGCCTTCCGCCGGCCGACGTGCTGCTTGCGGATCTCGGTCTCTCGTCGATGCAGATCGACGATCCCGCACGCGGGTTCACGTTCAAGCGCGAAGGGCCTCTCGATCTGCGCATGAACCCGCATCGGGGGCAGCCGGCATCCAGGCTGCTGGCATCGCTCGACGCGGCCCGCCTGGCGCGTATGCTCGAGGCCAACGCCGACCAGCCGGATGCAGGTTTCCTGGCGGATGCGATCCTCGAGCGACAACGCCTTGCGCCCATTGAAACGACGACCGCTCTTGCCGACGCCGTGCGAGACGCGCTTGGCTCTGGTCGCGGGCGGCGGGACCGAGACGAGCAGGTGGACGCCAGTCTACGACGCGTCTTCCAGGCGCTGCGCGTCGAGGTGAACGACGAATTCGGCGCGCTCGACACCTTCATGCGCCACCTTCCGGCGTGCGTGAAGTCCGGCGGCCGCATCGCGATTCTCACCTTCCATTCCGGCGAAGATCGCCGCGTCAAGCAGGCGTTCAAGGCCGGCGCAGCGGAGGGCATCTACGACCGCATCGCCGACGAAGTGATCAGGGCGAGCCCTGAGGAGCGGCGCGCAAACCCACGGGCGACTCCCGCCAAGCTGCGGTGGGCCGTACGAAGTTGAGCGTTCGGATGAGGCGGAATCACGCTAGGATCTTTTCTCAAGGAGTTGAGTGATGAAACGACTGGCGATGACCTGTCTCTTGTTCGCACTGCTCGTGGCCATGCCGCTGGCGCAGGCCGCGGCGCCGGACTACCTGGGCGAATGGGACCTGACCACGAACTCGCCGGTGGGGGAGACCACCAACACCGTGGAGTTCCGCAAGGATGCCGACGGCCTCAAGGCGATCGCCAAGAGTCCCCAGGGCGAGCGTCCGTACGACAGCGTGGCTGTCGAGGGCGACAAGATCACGCTCGTGCTGACCATCGACTACCAGGGACAGCCGATGGTGATTACCTATTCGGGGACCATCAGCGACAAGTCGATCAACGGCTCGGCCGACTTCGGCGGGCTCGCGCTTGGAAATTTTTCCGCAGTCAGGAAAGAAGCGGCGAAGGAAGACCCGAAATAGTAGGTCTGGCGCGGCGGCACTCTGCAAGGTGCAACAGCAGCACTCTGCAAGGTGCCTCGAAACGAGTTATTGGCTGCGGCGGAGCACCCGGCCGCCGCGGCCGCTCGCGATTCTCCCACCCTCGAGCGTCACCGTGCCGTTGACGATGACGTCCCGCACGCCCTCGGCGTACTGGTGCGGTTTCTCGAACGTCGCCTTGTCCACGATGGTCTGCGGATCGAAGACGGCGATATCGGCCTTCATGCCGGCGCGGAGGATCCCGCGATCGCCAAGCCCCATACGGCGAGCAGGGTAGGACGACATCTTCCGGACGGCGTCCTCCAGCGTCAGCACCTTCTTCTCGCGCACGTAGACGCCGAGCACCCGTGCGAACGTGCCGTAGGCGCGCGGATGCGGCACGTCCTTTCCGAAGGTCGGCAGCCCCGGAGACGCGTCGGACGCGATCATGGTTGCAGGGTGCTTCATGATCCGCACGAGATCGTCCTCGCTGATGGAGTGGTAGATCGCGCTGCAGCCGCCCCTCTGGATGATTTCGACGACGACGTCTGCCGCCTGGTCGGGTGTCGCGGGGCGCTTCCGGTCGCGCAGCACCTGCGCCAGGCTCTTGCCGGCCAGCGTGGGATCGAATGGACAGGCGGCGAGCACGATGTTCGCCGGGTCGCCGCCGCCGCGGTCCACCTGGATCGCCGTGGTGATCGCGGCAAGCGCGCGCTTCAACGACGCCTCGTCTCTGAGGCGTTCGAGCATTTTTTCGCGGCCGCCCTCCTGAACCCACGGCGGCAGCAACCCTCCCTGAATGGAGGTGCTCGACGCGGTGTAGGGGTACTGGTCGATCGTGGCATCGACTCCGCGCGCACGGGCCTCGTCGATGAGCCGCAGCGTGTCCACGCTCCGGCCCCAGTTCGCCTTGCCGATGATCTTGTGGTGGGTCACCTGCGTCGGAAGATGGCCCCGCTCTCCGATGGCGATGGTGTCGCGGACGCTGTCCAGCACACCGCCCGCTTCGTCTCGCATGTGCGACTGGTGGATGCCACCGAACTCGCCGGCGACTGACGCGAGATCGATCACCTCCTGGAGCGGCGCATAGTTGCCCGGCACGTAGAAGAGCCCGGTGCTGAGGCCAAACGCGCCGTCGCGCATGCCGGTGCGCACGAGATCGCGCATGCGCTGCATCTCGGCGGAGGTGGCCGGCCGGTTGTCCTGGCCGATCACGGCGCCGCGAACCGCGCCGTGCCCGATGAATGTGCCGACGTTGATGGCCGGTTTCGCTGCCGCCACCCGCGTGAGGAACTCCGCGACCTGCACCGACCCGCCGCCGTCGGGACTCGCGAAGATGGTGGTCACACCTTGCCGAACGTCGTTCTCCGCCCCAGGGTTTCCGATCGCGTCCTGGCCATCGTCGTGTGTCTCCGCATGCGAGTGCACGTCGATGAACCCCGGAGAGACGACGAGACCGGTCGCGTCGATGACGCGTGCGCTGCCTCCGACCTCGAGATGCGGATCGATCGCGACGATGGTGTCGCCTTTGACGCCGATATCGGCAACGAACCAGGGAGAGCCGGTGCCGTCGACGACGCGGCCGTTGCGGATCAGCAGGTCTAAGGACGGAGCCTGCGATGCGGTGCGGATTTGCCAGGCTGCGAAAGATACAGCGACGAGTGCGACGAAGATACCGGCCCGAGCGCGCATCTGGACCTCGTGGCGAAAGTGGAGGGCGGGTCTTCAGACCCGCCCTTGGCCGTCGGGTCTAAAGACCCGACGCTACTTCGAGATCATCAGGATTGAGAACGAGCCGGGAATCACGGGTGCCGGCGCAGGCCGGCTGCCATCAGCCGGCGCGGATGGTGCCGGGCCGCGTTCCACCGATGCCGTCAGGATGCGCCCGGTCTTGCTGTCAAAGGCGATCGTCCGGGCGCCATTCATGGTCTGGAGGTTCTGTTCGACCTCGAACGACGTCGGGCTGGTCTCCTTGACGATGGTCAGCGTTCCGTTGCCCTGCGTCGAAAACGCCTCCATGGTCTGCGGATTGAAGGCGGCACCGTCAGAATTCCCTGCCAGCGGAAGATTCGCCAGGATCTTCCCGTCCGTCGCGCTGAGCACGACCATCATCGGCTTCGGTGGGTTTGCAGGCGGATTGCCAGAGCGGGCGCAGGCGGCGAACAACACGCGGTGAACGGCGTCGAGCGCGAGGCCGTTGCACCCGCCTTTGTCGCCGAGCGGGTAGTGCGCGACCGCCTTCATGCTCTTCACGTCGACAGCCGTCACGCTGCCTTCCTGATCCTGCATGACGACGTAGAGCATACCGTTGCCGTCGGACACCGACTGCTCGGGAACGCCGCCGAGTTCGATCGTGCCGAGCACGCTGCCGTCCTTGCCGTCGATGACCGTCGCGTCATGTGTCGGGTGACTGAACATGTAGACGCGTTCGTTGAACGCATCGAACAGGATGCCGTCCGGCTGCGCGCCGCCGACGTCGATGGTTTTCACCGCCTTCAGGGTCCGCGAGTCGAACATGCCCACGGGCCGCGAACTCGTGAAACCGTTGCCCGAGACCGGATCGATCACCGCGCCGGCGCCGGTGATGGCGTCGACCTGGCCGATCGGTTCGAGGGTGTCGAGGTTGAACACGGTGACACGCCCCGGCGATGCCGGGGTCGCGGGGCGCGTGTCGGTGGCTGCGACGGCAGCGGTACCGCGCCTGGGAATGTAGAGGCGCCTCGCGGCGACATCGGCGAACACGTAGTCCCAGCCGCCTTCGCCGCCGACGCGAGCGGTCTTGATCACGCGGTACGGCCCGCCGGCCGGCTGCGCGAGAGCGGCCGCGACCACAAACAGAACCAGGCCGAGTGACGCCGACACTGTTCGCGACATAGCCACCTCCCGGGTGGTGAAGTCAGGCCTTCTGCGGCGCGGGACGGTTGAATGTCGGTCGGAGACGCCGCAGCCACGACGACATCTGCCGGTTGATGAACGACTGCTCCAGTGCGTCGAACTTCAGGTACGCGGCCGGCACGAGCAGCAACGTCAGGAACAGGCAGAGCGACTGGCCGCCGACGATCGTAATGGCAATCGCCGACCGCTGGGCGCCGCCGATCCCGATGCCCAGCGCTGTCGGAAGCAGGCCGGCAATGATCGCCAGCGTCGTCATGAGGATGGGCCGCAGCCGCGTCAGGCACGCCTGCTCGATCGCGTCGCGCAACGGCACGCCGCGAGCCCTCAGGATGTTGGTGTAGTCCACCTGCAGGATGGAATTCTTCTTGACGATGCCGAACAGGAGGAGGATGCCAAGGGCGCTCCAGAGGTTCAATGTGCGTCCGGTCGCCCAGATGGTGAAGAGTGCAAACGGCACCGACAGCGGCAGCACCACCATGATGATGATCGGCTGCACGAAGCTCTCGAACTGCGAGGCGAGCACCATGTAGACGAAGATGCTCGCGAGGGCGATCGCCATGATCAGGTTGTCGGTGGTTTCATCCAGGTTGCGCGTCTGCCCCTGCATCCTGGCGCCGTAGCCGGGCGGCATGTGCAGGTCGGCAATCAGCGCGCGCACGTCGTTCGACGCTTCGTCGAGGGCATGCCCGGGCGCCACGTCGGCACTGAAACTGATGGAGAACTGACGGTTGGTGCGCGTAATGCGGGTGGGTCCGAATCCGCGGTTGAGATGGGCGATGCTGTCGATGCGGACCGGCTGACCGGTCGTCGATGCGACGGTCAGCTTGCCGACCGTGTCGATGTCGCGCCGCTGGTCCTCGAGCACGCGAATCTTCACGGGATACTGCTCGCCCGCTTCACGGTAGCTCGAAATTTCGTCGTCGCCGGCCACCATCAGCCGCAGGGTGCTGCCGACCGTAGCCATCCTCACACCGAGGTCGGCCGCGCGCGCGCGGTCCACGGCCACCTGCACCTCGGGGCTGGCGTTGGAATAGTCGGTGCGGGCGTCGACCAGGCTTGGTGTGTGCTTGCCCTTCTCGAGGATCTGCTGCGAGTAGTCGTACAGCTTGTCGATGTCGGGGCCGAGCAGCGACACGTTGATGGAGGACGCGCCGCCGCCGCCACCGCCGCCCGAGAGGGGATTGCGTACGACGACCGTCGGATTGGCCCCCGGGTGTTTCGCGAGGATGCGCCGGATGCGTGCGACGACCTGGTCCTGCGACACCGTCCGCTCGCCGATCGGGAGCATGTAGAAGAAGACGTGGAAGTGGGTGTACCGGTCGGCACCGGCGAGATAGGAGACGTTGGCGACGCCGTCCTGTTCGCCGATTTCCTTCACGATCCCCCTGGCGATTTCCGTCGTACCCTCGAGCGAGGTTCCCTGCGGCGTGTCGACATGGACGACGAACTCGCCCATGTCTTCGTTCGGCACGAAGGTGCGGCCGACCATCCGGTTCAGCGGGAACGTGAGGGCGAAAAAGAAGACCGACACGCCGATGATCGTCCACGGGTGCGCCAGCGTCCATCGAAGGGAGCGGGCGTAGAAGGTCTCGACCAGGTGGAAGATGCCGCGTTCCTTGGTCTTCTTGTCTTTCTCGGCGTCAGCAATTTTCAGGAACCGCGAGCTGAGCATCGGCGTGAGGGTGAAGCTCACGAGCATCGACACCAGGATCGCGAACGCCATCGTCCAGCCGAACGGGTAGATGAAGCGGCGGGCGTAGCCGGTCATGAAGGCAACCGGCAGGAATATCACGACCAGCGACAGCGTCGTGGCCATCACCGGCAGTGCTACCTCGCGCGTGCCTTCGATCGCGGCATCGAAGGGCGACGAGCCCTTTTCCTCGACGTGCCGGAAGATGTTCTCCAGGACCACGATCGCGTCGTCGATGACAATGCCGACGGCGAGCGTGAGCGCCAGCAGCGTCATGTTGTTCAGCGTGAAGTCCATGCCGCGCATCAGCGTGAAGGTCGCGATGATCGATGCGGGGATGGCCAGGGCGGAGATCACGACGGCGCGTATGTTGCGGATGAAGAACAGGACGACGAGCGACGCCAGCAGGCTGCCCCACAGGAGGTGCTCCTCGAGCGACTCGATGGACGCATAGATGAAGCGCGAATCGTCGGTGGTGAGATTCACGTTCACGCCGCGCGGCAGGGCCTGCCGCACCGAGGTCAGCTTGGCCTTGACGGCCTCGGTCACGCGTATCGTGTTCTCGCCTGAGGCGCGCCGCACGTCGAGCTGTATCGCCGGACTGCCGTCGGCCGTAAACAGCGATGTCAGCACGCGCTGCGTCGAGTCTTCCGCGTAGCCGATGTCGTTCACCCGGACCGGCGTGCCGTTCACCGTCGCCACGATGATGTCGTTGAACTGGGGAGTGGCGTCAACGCGCCCCATCGTGCGCAGTTCCACCTCCCACTTGCCCTGCTCGAGGGTGCCGCCAGGCGTCTCGACGTTCTCCTTCTCGATGGCATCGCGCACCTGGTCGATCGACAGGCCGCGGGCGTTCAGCTTCTCGATGTCGACGACGATGTGAATTTCACGGGGACGGTCGCCGCTCATGCTGACGTCGCCGACGCCGTCGACCGATTCCAGGGCGCGCTTCACCTGCTTGTCCGCGATTTCGGTGAGCGTGCGCAGGCTCGTCGACTTGCCCGACAGCACGAGGGTCATGATCGGGTCGGCGTCCGGGTCCTGCTTCTGGATGACCGGCGGGAGAACCTCCGGAGGCACGCGGCGCATGGCGCCCGCCACCTTCTCGCGCACGCTGTTTGCGGCGTCGTCCAGGTCGCGCTCGAGCAGGAACCGCACCGTGATCGTGGCCGAGCCGCCCGCACTGACCGTCGCCGACATCTGGTCGATGCCGGCAATGCCGCTGAGGGCGTTCTCCATGGGCATGATCACGGCTGATGTCATCTCGTCGGGTGCCGCCCCAGGAAGCCGCAGGGCAACGTTCACCGTGGCGGGATCGGCCCTCGGGAACAGGTCGACGCCAAGATCCCGGAACGAGAAGATGCCGAGCACCACCAGCGACATGACGAGCATCGTCGCGAACACGGGACGCCGGACGCACAGTTCAGACAGCATCGATTACTCCCCGGACGTACTGACTTGCTTCGCGGCCGACGGAGCCTTCGCGCCCCGTTCTCCAGCGCCCGCGGCAGGAAGGTCGCCCTTCGCGACGGAGATCTTCATCCCGTCAGCAAGGTTGTCGACGTCGGTGAGCGCCACTTCTTCGCCCAGTTTGACCCCGTCGAGGATCTCCATCCGATCGCCGACCCGATCGCCGGTCTTCAGTTCACGCATGCCGAGATGGTCGCCGTTTACCGCGAACACCCGGTACACACCGTAGCGGTACTGCATGGCGGCGTAGGGGATGGTCAGCACCGGTTCGATCAGCGAAGTGGCCAGGTGAACCCGAGCGAATGTGCCCGGTTTCAGGTTCCCGTCGCCATTGGGCACGGCGGCCTCGAAGGGGAACGCGCGCGTGTTCGTATTGACGGCCGGACTGACCCTCGTCACCGTGCCGGAGATCGCCTTGCCGGGATAGGCGTCGACGCTCAGTGAAATTCGCTGACCAACCTGGACCCACGGGGCCATGCGTTCGGGGATCTCGCCAATCGCCTTCAGGGTGTCCATGCGGACGATGTTCATGACCGGTGTCTCGATCTTGACGAAGTCGCCGAGGGAGACGAGGCGCTTCTGCACGTAGCCATCGAACGGCGCTCGAATGCTTGCATCGCGAAGCTGCCGGTCGGCCAGCTTGACCATCGCGTTCGACGCGTCGATGTCGGCGGCAAGGTTCCTGGCGTTCTGAAGAGCGGAGTCGTACGCCGCCTGTTTCGAGCGGAGGGTCGTTTCCGCGTCCTCGAGGGACTGCTTCGGGAGCAGTTCGCGTTTGGTGAGTGTCTGCGCACGCTCGTACGCCTGGCGCGCCTGGCCCAGTTCCGCCGCGGCCTTCTGCACGTCGGGCGTTTGATCGACCTGCGGAAGGTGTGTCGGCTCTGTCGCTCCGTACTTTGCCAGCGCGCGCGCGAGCGTGGCCCTTTGATTGTCGAGGTTGTACTGCAGCTTCTCGCGATCGAGCTCGATGAGCACCTGACCCGACTTCACGCGATCGCCGAGGTCGGCCAGCACACGGCTGACCGCGCCGTCGGCCTGTGACGCAATGGTTACCTGGTCTTCGGCGGCAAGGGTCCCGACGATCTCGACCGAACGGCTGACGGAGTCCTGGCGGACCGTTTCGACCTTTACAACTCTTGGTGCATCGTCACGCGCCCTGGCCCGTGGCTTTTCGCCGCG
>Ga0207701_10005951_pt1 | contig 12212 bp, 7 predicted proteins | sample KBSSwiSSwithPhiX_FD_184294 | JGI IMG/M metagenome (GOLD analysis project Ga0207701, IMG submission 184294) | Switchgrass rhizosphere bulk soil microbial communities from Kellogg Biological Station, Michigan, USA, with PhiX - S5 (SPAdes) (version 2) | ecosystem: Environmental > Terrestrial > Soil...
ACACCTTGTGGCAGGTATTTCGCCATCACGCCTGTTCCCACCGTACCGGGGTAGTGCGTATTCGCAAACGATATGAACTCGGGCGCCGCGAATGTTACGGAGCCTCCGGAACTCGCAGACGAACGCAATAACTCCACGGCGAAAAAGAAGAAGCTATTGTGGTGGGGAACGAGGGGGCCACCGATTGCGAAATCCATATTGTTTGAATGGAAAGGTTGGTAGGGGTTCTCGTCGGAACTCACGAAATGCTGATTCGCGAAAAAGCCTTGATAGTTGTACCAATCTGACGCTGATCCATGAAAGCTGTCCGAGCCCGACTTTGTCGTAAACAGGGTCTGCAACCCGGCAGCGCGGCTGTGCTCGACGGAGTAGGTATTTACCTGGACGCTGGTCTCTTGAATGGACTCCGGCTGAGGCGTGATGTTCAGAACGCCTTGCCGAATCCCACTCGTTACGTCGAGACCGTCGATTATGTATTGGTTGTTGTTCTGACCCTGGCCGTTCGCGCTCGCGTCGACCTGTTCTTCAGTAGAGAAATTGTCCGTACCAGAAGCCGGGCTTCCTGAAGTGCTCGTCCCCAAACCGGAAACTCCCGGGGCCATTGTCACCAGCGTAACGAGATTCCGACCGACGATCGGCAACTCCGCTACTCCCTTGTTGTCCAATGTGAGTTGGGTTCGGCTGTCGGCAGTGTCCACGATCGGAGCTTCTGTTGTGACTGTTACGGAATCGCTCACTGAACCGACATGGAGCGATATTGGGAGATTGATGTTTTGCGCCGTGAGAAGCGTGAAGTCAGCCTCGGCCTTTGCAAAACCTGCAGCCGTCACGCTGAGCTTATAGGTTCCCGGAGCAAGACTAACGAAACGGTAATTGCCCGCGGAGTCTGTTTCCGCCGCTCTGGCGTCACCGGTGGAAGTGTTCACGAGTCGGAGTTCAGCCTTCGCGACAATTGCGCCAGTCGAGTCCTGCACCACGCCCTGGACATTGCCGGTGAACTGCGCGAAGGCGGGAAAAGCAATTAGCCCGAACAGCGAGTACAGAAAAGAAGCCCATCGAGATACCCTGCGATGTGCCATCGTAGCCTCCTGATGTCATCGATCTAATTGTTTTGACAATGGGTAAACGTTTACCAGCGACCACAACCTTATACCCCAAGGCAATTAGCAAGTCAAGGAGGTTTTTGGAGACTCGAAGTAAATCGATTTTAACTGGCTTGTTCTAAGGGGCCCAGCCCTTGTTAGGGACCGGGCCGACTCCCTCTTTGATGGTGACGAGTTTGTTGGCCGGAATCTTCTTATATTGCTCGCGAACTCCGCTCGGCCAGAAAACGTCTACATCCACTTCTTTGGCTGCGCCAAGACCAAAGTGGAGTCGGGAATCATTGCACGAATAGTAACTGGATTGACTGAGAACTGCCTGCGCCTGAACGTTCCCTCCATAATGAGCCAAAACACGAGCTCCTATCGCGCTCCTGTTTGATTTGACGCCCTCGAGCTTCACTTTGAGCCAGTTCTGTTTGACCTTCAAATCGTTACGCAGGAGGGAAGGTGGCTCATTCATGTTCACGATGAGCACATCCATATCACCGTCATTGTCGAAATCGCCAAATGCGCAGCCCCTGCTGCTATGCGGCGTCGAAATGCCTTCACCTCCCTGTGATTCAAGCTCTTCAAAAGTGCCGTTTCCTAGATTCCGAAACAGAACTCGAGGAGTCTTGTATGGATATTGGGGTAGTTTTTTCTCGACCTCCGGATACACGCTCCCGGTAACAAAAAGCACCTCTGGATAGCCGTCATTGTCCAGATCGAAGAGTCCCGCTCCCCAACTTGTGTAGTGAGTCTCAACTCCGATCTTCGAGGCACGGGTGACCTCATCGAAATTTCCCTTTCCATCGTTGCGATAGAAACCGCACGTATCTCCGATGAAGTGTGTCTTGAAGAGGTCCAGATGTCCGTCCAGGTTGTAGTCACCGATTCCGACTCCCATTCCAGCCTGCTCCATGCCGTCGTCGCTCAGAGCAACGCCGCGGGTTATACCCTCTTCGCGAAAGGTCCCATCATGATTGTTCATAAAGAGAAGACTGGGCGTTGAGTCGCAGGCAACGAAGATGTCAGGCCATCCGTCTTCATCGAAGTCGGCCGCGACAACGGTCATTCCGTAGCTTTCTGTGGCTACGTCGATTCCGGCCTGCTTGGTGACATCGGTAAATGTACCGTCTCCGTTGTTGCGGTACAGCAGATGTCTTCCCGTTGGAAGGCCTCGCGGTCCACAGTTAACGGGAACGCCTTTCCAATTGCAGGTCGAGAACTCACCCGGCACCGGAGCGTGTTCAAACGAAAAGCGAATGTAATTTGAGACAAACAAATCAAGATGACCGTCGCGGTTATAGTCCACGAATGCACATCCGGCTCCCCATCGCGCGGCACCCGAATCCAACAAGCCGGCTTGCTTGGTCACATCTGTGAAAGTCCCATCGCCGTTATTTTTGTAAAGCCGATTGTGACCAAAATAAGTACAGAAAATATCGTCGAAGCCATCGTTGTTGTAGTCGCCGACGCAAACTCCGTTGGCCCAGCCGGCCGCGGTCAATCCCGCTTTCTCAGTGACATCAGTGAATGTGCCATCGCGATTGTTTTTATAGAGGCGGTTCGTTGCTTCCGGCGGATTACCTTCCAGGCGGGTTCCCGAGAGTATGAAAAGGTCCATCCATCCGTCATTGTCGTAGTCGATGAAGGCGCACCCGCATCCGTTCGCCTCAAGGATGTATTTCTTCGACTCGATTCCGCCGTAAATAATAGGAGCATGCAGGCCGGCTTCCCGCGCTACATCGGTGAAGTGGGCGTTAAACGGGCGACCGGAAGGCGCCGGCTTGGGCTGGGCCTTTACATCGCGGGTTGCGATTCCCTCGTTTTGCCCGAACAGACGTTGTGCCGATGTGCAAAGAGAGAGAAGAACGAAAGAGCGACGAGTGAGGTTCATTTTGAAATCGTAGACCGGGAACTTCTCTTATTGCGATTTGATCTGATGAGCACTAAGAGCCCTTTGCATCTTGCGCAATCGCTCTGCCGGAGGATGCAATTTGGCAATGTTTCACGGTATCACGACCAGCTTATACCGGTTCCGCTCGGCCTCTTCTTTGGTTGCGTTTTGTCGTGCTTTTGCCAATCTCTTCAGCAAATCAGGAATTTCCGACTGATCGCCCGATTTCCGAAGCGCGACTACCAAGCGGTAGATCGCCGTCTGATCTTCCGGGCTGTGCTCCAGCGCAATACGGCACTCCCTTGCCGCCAGCGCGCTTTGTCCGGAGTCCAGATAATATTTAGCCAATACGTTGTGCGCTGCAGTGAGTGAAGGTTGCAGCACCGCAGCTCTTTTTGCTGAATTCATTCCCTGCTCAAATTCAGCAGAGCCGGGTTCAGGAGATTGCTGCGAAATGACTGCAGCCTGGAGATACCAGAGGAAGGGGTCGCCTGGGTTTTTCGTCAGCTTTGCTTTAATGGTTGCCAGTGCTCGATCTGGATCGTTCTGGTCTTTCTCTTCGGCGAGCATGCCCTGGGCCGCTGCACTGAGGCCGCGATCCGGATCCAGTTTCTCGGCCCGATCAAAATCCTCCTCCGCATGCGCATAGTCCGCAAGCTGCACATAGAGCACACCGCGCGCGACGTAGAGTTCAGCAGCGTTGGGTTGGAGCTTTAGCCCCGAGTCGATCATTTCAATCCCGGCTTGAAACGATTGGTGGTTCATTGCGATTTCCGCGAAGTCTACATACAACGCAACATTCATTGGATTCTTGACAATAGCATCACGCAGAATCTTGACTGCATTCGGAGTGTCGTTGTTGGCCTCGTAGATTGCCACAGCCAATCGCATCGTGCTGGTATCAGGAACCGATTGGAGCAGAGGCTGCATCGTCGCGAGTGCATCTTTCGGCTGATTTGCGTTTAGTTGGAGCGCCGCCAAGCTGCGTCTTGCCCTGAGATCGTCCGGATTAGATGCCAGAAGCTCCTGAAAAATCGGAATCGCTTTTTCAGGCTGCTTCAGCTTCATGAGACACACGCCGTATTCTCGTAGAGCCGCGGGCTGCGAACTCAGAGTAGGCCCACTGAGTGCGAAATGTGTTACCGCCGTCACGCAGTCGTTCTTCCTGACAGCCAATGTGGCCAACATCGCATGGGCCGTAGCATCCTGCGGGCGGAGTCGAATCACATGCTCCAACAGCGACACCGCCTCAGGGTCCCCTGCTTCATATTCCAGTTGTGCCGCACCTTCGAGAGCCGGTAAATACTCCGGAGAGATCTTCAACGCGGTCCGGTAGGACACCAAGGCTGATTTACTGTCACCCGTTCCTGCGTAGGCCAATCCCTGCAGCATCCATAGCTGGGAATTCTTTGGGTACGTCTCAAGTGCGGACCGCAGCAACGCCAGGGCCTTTTCAAACTCATTGCTCTGCAAGGCCGAAACAATCGGTGGAACGAGCTCTTTCCCGGCCTGAGCAATTGCCGCGACGGTCAGCGTCAGCAGAACGATCGCAAGGCGGATGATTCCTTTGACACAAATGGACATTGAATCTTTCGCTCTGGCTTTCAGCTCGCAATCAGAATAAATACGACCCCAATTGTATTTGACCACCTTGAGGCGAATGGTGATCCACTCCAGTTCCAACTTTCCGGCATCTTAACGACAGATCAAATGAAGGTTCCGTTCCTCAGCGAGATTCTCCCCGTGCCTTCACGCGTACGCCGTTTTTGTCTGATCAGGTTGTCGACTCGCATACAGCCGGCGAGCCAACGCGCGGGGTCGTAGCCGAAGGACCGGTCCGAACAAGATGCAGCGACGGACCACCTTTGAGGGTTTTTGGTAAATACGCGCTCAATCTGCCTTTGCAGCACAGAGATTGCGTCAAGTTCACGCAGAGCCGCTGCACGTGGAAGGCTGCCTGCCTAAATGGCTCTGGTTATTTCCATAATTGATTATTTCGTTCAATAATCACAGAACTTACAGCCGCCGTTGCTGCAGCGCAAGCAATCGATCCGCATTAAACAATCAGGCCGCATTCCCATGTCCATAAATCATTCATCGTAAAGGCCTAATCGTAAGCTGAAGATGGCTCTGGAGATTTCACCTGGGATCGATCAGAAGTTCCGGTCTTCGCAAAAGCAGCTTCCCTCGCCCTTTCGTCAAAATCCCGTTGCGCTGCCACTCTCCTAGCGTGCGGCTGACCGTAAACGGTGTCACATTGGCTCCGGCTGCTAGATCGTCATTTCCGACCTGAATCTCGATCCCGTCATGACCGATCTTGCCGATTCCACATGCGAGGCTCACCAACAGGTGGGCAATGCGCCCCACAGCGTCGTCGGTGCTTAGGGAGACTCTTGCTGAGATTGACCACGCGAAGTGCTCAGTGGCAGCAATCGAGAGGGCGTTGTCCAGCAATATTGGAAAGCGGGACACGATCTCCCGCATCGTCTTTCGATCCCATACCAAAGCACAACTGTCCGCCAGCACCTCTGTGCTGGCAAGATACTCGTAGGGATGAGACAAGATCGTTACACCACCGAAAAACTGTCCTGCAGTCAACCAATGAAGGATGATCTTTCGCCCGTCACGCGAGATCACAAATTGCCTTCCCTGACCGGTCGAGAGGAGGAACAACCGCTCCGCTGGATCGTCCTGGTGAATGACTACAGACGACTTGGAAAAATGCCGGTGCGTGGCGGCGGACACGATCGAATTGAGCTCGTTTGACGTCAATCCCGCGAAGAAGCGCGGCTTGAGACCTTCCGGGAGGCCAACAACCTGCTTTTCAGCCAGAGATTTGCAACCGCAATTCACACCACTCTTTTATCAGGATGCGCTGGCCCACGTCTCTGAATTTCCCCTTCCACGAAGGATTAGCTACTTGCCTCCAAAACCAGCAACATTCCTAGTGCGGTGCAACAGGCACGGACTAAATCACATCAGATCGAGTGAACTCTTCTCCGTGGCTCATCGCGAACCGCGGCGCCAATTTCGAAATTCGATGGGAAGGAATAAAGCTTATGCCAATTGATCTCTTAGATAGGCCAGCAACAATCGATGATGTTCTTCGCGAAGTTTCCAGGATCAAGTCCATCGTCACAGACGCGGTGGACGATGGCGTCAAATCAGCCATCAAGGCCATCAAAAACGGCCGCCATGCCGCCGAAGACGTCCTCGATGAGGCGGAACACGCTATAAAAAAGAGGCCGTTTGAAGCAATAGGCGTCTTCTTTGCTGCCGGAGTTGTAACAGGGAGCCTTTTGATCTGGATGGGATCCCGTCGGCGTTAAGAGCCAGCCTAATCATAGCTTTGCGTGAATTGCCACTACCGTAACGTCGTCATCCAGGTCTTCAAATTGGCCTCGAGCCGACCAGCGGGACAATTCCTCGAGGAGTCGATCGGCAAATTGATCTGCCGAGATGCTTTCGTCGGTCTCCAATACCTGCTTGAAGCGGTCCGTGCCGAAGTCGATTCCCGTGGGGTCTGCCGTTTCCGGAATCCCATCGGTATAAAGCAAGCACCAATCACCTGCGTTGAGAGGCAGTTCCCGGGAACTATAAGTAGCCCACGGGAACTTTCCGAGAAACAAGCCATTTTCCTCTACATCACGCACGCCTGCGGACGACTGGCCCCACATGAGTAGAGGAGGATGTCCCGCTCCAGCGTAGGTTAGCGTTCCCTTCTGCAAGTCGACGAACAAATATGCCGCGGTGATGAAATGGTGCTCGAACTTTCCGCACAGCGTCTGATTCAGGCCCATCAGCACTTGTGCTGGATCGGCAGCGTGCGCGATCTCAGCCGCCAAGGCGATCTTCAACATTGAGGCGATGAGCGCAGCAGGCATTCCGTGTCCGGATACATCGGCAACCAGAATCCCGAGGTGCTTCTCATCCACAACGATGAAGTCGTAAAAATCGCCGGCCACCGAGGTCATAGGGATGTAGCGCGCCGCAATGTCCAGGCCCGGTATCTGCGGGATCGAGGATGGAAGGATCGACATTTGGATTTGGCGCGCGGTTTCCAATTCCTTCTGGATCGTAAGCAATTGCCGCGCGAGCTGTTCCCGAATCCCTCGGAGCACGAGGTGGGTATGCACCCGCGCCTTTACGACAGCGGGGGAAAAGGGCTTGTGGATGTAATCCACTGCACCGACCTCGAATCCCTTGGTTTCGTCCTCGATCTCGGTCTGTCCGGTGAGAAATATGACTGGTATATCCTGCGTCTCCGGGTCCGCCTTCAACCGAGTACACACTTCGTACCCGTCCATCTGGGGCATCATCACGTCCAGTAGAACCAGGTCAGGAAGAGGCGTATCCTTCGCCAGGGCCAATGCCTTCGCGCCATTCGTTGCAACGCGAATCTTGTAGATGTCCTTCAGGATCGAAGTCACGACTTGAATGTTTGCGGGAGCATCATCCACTAGAAGCACGGTCTTTCTCTGATCGCCTTCCTTCATTCCACTTGTCCCCCATTGCTTGAGCAATGTACGCCGATCTCATGCAGCTTTGCCAACGCTGCCTCAAAATCAAAGTCGCTGATGGATGCTTTCAGGGCATCCAGTTGGGTCTTCGCAACGGCTCCTGACACTGCATCCTGAAGGCTGCGAAATGCCTCTTCGGTATCACCGTCACTCGCCTCAAGCAAGACCCGAAGCCGTGCGATTGCGCCGGATGCTGCTTCTGGCTTGAAAGGCGACGACTGCGCTTCCGCAGGGGCCGCGGGTGCCGATGCGCGCATTGCATGCTCGATGGCATGAACTTGATTGCCCAGCGTGGTCGCGAACTCGTCGAGCAATGCCGGGACAGAATCATGTCCTTCACGGATCGCCTTTTCCAGCTTCTGGGCTGCGGTCTGCACCCCGGAGATCCCAATATTGCCGGCAACACCCTTCACTGTATGCGCGATGCGCTCAGCCAGCTTTTGGTCTCCGCCCTTGAGCGCGGCGGAAATCTGTGCGGCCGCATCGCCCTGCTTGTCGGCAAACTGGCCCAGCAGGTCACGGTAAAGCCTCCTGTTTCCGGCGACGCGTTTCAGACCATCCACAAGATTGATCCCTGTGATTTCGGGCAAAAGCACTTCGTCGCCCGTCTTTTTGGCTCGCGCCTGCGACTCGGGTGCTGATTTCGGCTGGGGCCTCACCCATCTCATCAAGGTCGAAAACAGGTTATCCGGGTCAATGGGCTTCGACACATGATCGTTCATGCCTGCATCCAGGCAGCGCTGGCGCTCTTCGACGAGGGCGTGCGCCGTCATTGCAATAATCGGAAGTTTCTGAAATCTCGGATCGCGCCGTAGCAGCTTCGTCGCAGTGAAACCATCCATCTCGGGCATCTGCAGGTCCATGAACACTACATCGAACGGCGGAACTTGGTTGCTTTCGGTAAGAATTTTTACCGCCTCTCCGCCGTGGTTAGCGACAGTTACGGTCGCTCCCGCGCTCTGCAATAATTCCGTCGCGACCTGCTGGTTCATCTCGTTGTCCTCCACGAGCAAGATCCGGATTCCGGTGGCGTCATGCACATGGACATCATCTTTTTTCGAACGAGAACGGTGTTCCTCGAGTCCGGCAACCCCGAACAGATCCACCAGGGTGTCATAAAGAAGCGATGAATTGACAGGCTTCAGCAGATAGCTATCGATTCCAATTTCCTCAGCCTTCGTCCTGATATCTTCTCGACCGAATGCAGTCACCATCACGATTTTGGGAATGTGCTGCAGCCGATCGTTGCGCTTGATGATGCGGCTTGTCTCCAGGCCATCCATTCCCGGCATGTGCCAATCCATCAACACCAGCTGATATGGATCATGGGAATCGGCGGCAGCTATTTCTCGTACAGCTTCCTCTCCGGAAGATATCGACTCGGCGCGTAGAGCAAACACCCGTAAGGCGTCCGTGAGAATCTCGCGCGCCTGAGCATTGTCATCGACAACCAATGCTCGGACACCTGCCAGATCAGGGATGAAGCGTTTGTGTTTCTCTGCTGATCCGATGCCGAACCAGGCAGTGAATTGGAAATTGCTGCCTATACCGGGCTGGCTCTCAGCCCAGATGTCTCCTTCCATCATCTCAACCAATCTTTTCGAGATGGACAGTCCAAGACCGGTACCGCCGTACTTTCGCGTGGTTGAGGTGTCCGCCTGCGAAAACGCCTGGAACAGCCGTGCGCACTGCTCGGGTGTCATGCCAATACCAGTGTCGCGGACGGAGAATTTTAACTTGGCTCGGTCCGCCAACTGCTCCTCCAGCGCAACCGTCACCAGCACTTCTCCGCGCTCAGTGAACTTGACCGCATTGTTTACCAGATTGATCAAGATTTGGCCGAGGCGCAACGGATCACCGACGAGGTTGGGCGGAATATCGCGCTGTGAAGAAATCAGAAACTCCAGATTCTTATCCTGAGCCTTATGGCCGACAATCATCGAAAGATTGTCGAGCACATCTTCGAGCCGGAAACCGGTCTTCTCGATATCCAGTTTGCCTGCCTCAATCTTCGAGAAGTCGAGGATGTCGTTGATGATCCCGAGCAACGATTGTGAGGCGGACTTCACCTTAGTTAGATAGTCTTCCTGCTTGGGAGAAAGCTGGGTCTTCAAAGCCAGGTGCGTCATCCCGATGATGGCGTTCATCGGCGTACGGATTTCATGGCTCATGTTAGCCAGAAAGTCGGACTTGGCCTTGGTTGCCGTTTCCGCAGCTTCCTTGGCAACCGCAAGATCCGCAGCTTGCCCCCGCGTCTGTTCGAGCAGCTTCCCGGTTTCCAACTTGCTCATCAGGATCTTGGTGTTGAGGGCCATCGTCGGTAGGAGGGCGTCGAGCAGTGCCTGCTGACGCAGGGACACGGGAGCCGAAAGCGCCAATTCAATAACCGCCAAAACAACGTCCTGATTGATCACGGGGATAAAAAGGACGCACGCCGGTGTTACCGTCCCAACACCTGCGGAAACTTGGAGTGGTTGGTCAGCGGTATTGCCAATCCGAAGGCAGCGCCGCTCAACTGCGGCTTGGCCAACCAACCCTTCGCCGAGCGCAAATTCTCGGGGTTCGGTCGATACGTCGGTCGCAAAAGCGCCGACGCGTGTGAAGCGCATGTGGTTCTCATCGGAGAGGTAAAACGCACCGAACAGTAGTTCAAAAGATTCCGAGATGCGTGACAGCAGGATTGCTGCAAACTCTGGAAAGTCCTCCGCCGTCTGCAATCGCTCGGTGGTTGTTGCCACTTCTGTCTTGACCCAGCCCAGCGCCTCTCGTTCACGGGCTGCGACTTGCAGAGTCTGCAATGCACGGCTCATCTCGCCAATCTCGTTAGGGCGCTCGAGATTTGCAATGGGCTGGTCGAGTCGCCCTTGTGCCACATCCAGAATTCGGCCCCGAAACGACAACACAACCTTTACGACTTCAACCTGCACGATGGAGAGCGCAATGGCAAAAGATGCGGCCAGACCCAATACGATCACGATCCAGGTGATCAGAATCGTCTGATGCGTCCTTGCGGTGAGTTCGACGGAGTGTTGGTCGACTCGCGCATGCAATTCGTCAGCCAATTCGATCAACGCTTGCCGGGCCAACTGCAATTTAGGTTCAGCGCTTCCGCGCATCAATTGCAGGGCCTTCGCTTTCTCGCTCATCAGCGCTGCTCCTCGAAGCGCCCGCGATTCCGACACAGCCTGATCAAACAGGTCTTCAGCCGTTTTGATTCTTGAAGCCAGATTCGGACTCTGGTGCGTCGCCTCATCGATGGAGGAGTGAAGCTCCGCAGCGGTCTTGTCGAGATCTGCGTCGATCGACCGCATCTTGTCCAGCTCAGGCTCAGCAATCTCCTGATAAAGGAACTGATGGAATCGATTGTCCATCACGCGCGCGATGGTCAGGTTGTGGAGGGCTTTGACGTCTTTGGCAATCAGTTCGCTATACCGGGTGTCGATTTTGTCCATCTCGATCGACGCGTACAGCGCTGCCACAAGCACCATGAGAACCAGAGGGAGCGAGGCAACAAGCACCTTCGTTCGAATTTTGAAATTCGCTAAGAGACCCATCTCAACGGCTCCTAACTCCCTCGCCTAGCGCCGCCGGGCAATGGACCATTGTAGTCGTCAAGCGGGTTTTCGGACCTGAGCCACAGATCATCAATCTTGACAGACACCCCACCAGCAGAAGGTCCTACAGATAGGCTCGTATTTGGGGAGTGATTATGCCGGGCGACCTACCTGGGCATCAAGCACGGCTTCTTTGTTCGGCGTTGCCCGATCTTCGGCAGGGACAATCATCCCGAGGCATTCCCCAAAGCCGATTCTCGGCAACCCTGGACGTTGTGCCGAGGCTCGCAAGCTGATTTGATCACCATCCTCAAGAAAGGTCCGTGACTCGCCGCTCGGAAGCCGGATAGGATTTGAGCGACACTTCATCTCGAGAAGGCAGCCCTCCGATCCTTCTTCCGGTCCGGAGATGGTCCCGGTTGCGAGCAAGTCGCCCGGGCGCAGGTTACAGCCATTACTGCTGTGATGCGTAACGAGTTGCGCGATGTCCCAATACAAATCGCGCAGGTTTCCCCTGCTCAAGATCAGCGGAGCAGCGCCGGTCTCTCGCATCCGCTCCGACTCGATTGAAACCTCAAGGAACAGATCGATCCCGGCTTTCTCTGGAGTCGACGACCGCAAATATTCCAATGGCGCGGGGTCTCCCTCGCCACGCGCGTTTGATGCAACTCGAAACGGTGCCAAGGCTTCCAGAGGCACAATCCATGGCGAAATGGTCGTGACAAAGCTCTTCGCGAGAAATGGGCCCAGGGGTTGATACTCCCACGACTGAATGTCACGGGCTGACCAATCGTTCACCAGGCAGAAGCCAAAGATGTGCTGCTCTGCCTCGTCGATCGAAATGCTCCAGCCCAACGGATTGCCTGGGCCGACGAAAATGCCTACTTCCAACTCGTAATCCAAAGATTTAGAAGGCTCGAAAACAGGCGCACCCGTCGACGACTTGGTCTGCCCCCACGGCCGCCGGATGCTCTCACCGCTGACCACGATCGACGATGCTCGACCGTGATAACCAATCGGAACATACTTGTAGTTCGGCAGAAGCGGATTGTCTGGCCGGAATAACTTGCCGACCCTTGTGGCGTGATGGATGGACGCATAAAAGTCGGTGTAATCGCCTATCTGCGCCGGAAGCTCCATCGATGCCTCTCGCATC
>Ga0207701_10005954_pt1 | contig 12207 bp, 10 predicted proteins | sample KBSSwiSSwithPhiX_FD_184294 | JGI IMG/M metagenome (GOLD analysis project Ga0207701, IMG submission 184294) | Switchgrass rhizosphere bulk soil microbial communities from Kellogg Biological Station, Michigan, USA, with PhiX - S5 (SPAdes) (version 2) | ecosystem: Environmental > Terrestrial >...
GCGAATGACCGACGGGAGCTTGAAACTGAAGGAAACCGACCGCACTTCGCGGTCGTACACAGAAATGACCTCGACCTTCCCCTGGCACCAGAGCGTCATTGCCTTCTGCCAGTGGACGACTTTCAGCGGCTCGTACGTGGCGTTAAGGAGGAGCGTCTGCTCCATAAACCTGAGGTCATTCTGCCCGATGAGGGGCTGTCTGTCAAGACACTTCGGCTCGTAAAAGGATTGTTTGCAACGCTTTAGCCACAAAGGCCGCGCCAAAATGACAACCCGCGGCCTCAGGACGAGGCCCTGGCCGGCCAAAAAGTGTCAGGGCGAGTCTACAGTGTCGAACCGATACACCGGGACAGGGACATGCGCCGTTTCTTGATCGTTCTCCTCGCGGCCGGCAGCACGGGATGTGCCACTAGTGGTGCGGTTCCCCAGCCCTTCCCGACTCCAAACGCATCATCAGTCCCAACACCCGCTGAGCCAGCACTGGAGGCGACGGGCCCGCCGGCACTTGTCCGCGGCGACGGCTACGAAATCTCCGGCGCCGCTTTGTCACTTCGCGGCGTCCCGTATCGAAATGGCGGAAGCGATCCCACCGGGTTCGATTGCAGCGGGTTCGTCTGGTATGTGTTCGATCGACACGGGCTGCAAGTGCCGCGCACCGTCTCGGAACAGTTTCAGGCAGGAGCCGAGGTGGACCCGCGCGATCTCCGCGCCGGCGATCTCGTCTTCTTCGACACGCTCCATAACGGTGTGCGACAACTCGCAACACATGTAGGGATTGTGATCGGCGGGGATGAATTCGTACATGCGCCGAGCACGGCTGGCGAAGTACGAGTCGAAAGGCTGGCGTCGACGTACTGGTCGCCGCGCTTTGTCGGAGCACGGCGAGTCACTCACTGATCACGCAGCTCTGTGCTGTCCTTTTCTCGTCAGTCGCCGCGCGCTTGCGTCCGTGAAATGCCGTATGTGCAGATCGTCTTCGGTGTAGACGATCGGCTGCGTTTGCGGCTTGAGGCGCTCGACTTTGATCAGCGGATCGGCCGGCGGCATGTCGACCGGCTCCATGTAGCGTTGCGGGAATGACGGGAAGTTCTTGAATGTCGTCGCCACCACACCGCCATAGCGCGCCGTCAAGGCGTTGAAGTCGTGGCGCAAGAAATCGAAGAGGTCAGGATTCGCCCCTGACTTCACGTATCGATCGACCATCTCCGCGACATCTTCGTAGAAGTGCGGTCCATGCGAGCGCGGCGAGTCCGTTCCGTCGGAGCGCGAGACGCGGCGGATACCTGATTCGTCGGGATCGATGTGATAGAGCTCGTGCACGATGGTGTCGAGTTTCGCAAGCCATCCAGGCGCGTCGCTCGCATAGAGATCGGATTTGCGTGAACGCTGGAGCGACTGATCGCAGAATCGCGGCAGCACGAAAGAGATGAGGTACTTCACGCGCGTCCCGCCAATCCGCACCTGCGGTGACTTGGTGACGAACCATTCAGAACGCCTCGTCATTTGTCCCGTGCTGCGATCGCGCCAGAAGTAATACCCGGGCTCGCTTTCGGGGAGCGTCAGGCAGTGGCAGGTCGCGAATGCTCCTTCAGCATCGGATCGACCGAATCGGCCGAAGACGATCACTTCCCTGAGATCGATGAAGGAAAGGCGCGGCGTACGCACGACAATGTCGTGCATCAGCAGAGCGATGCGCTCGGTGTAGTTGATCATCGACACACGTCCGCCGAAGACGCGGGTGTCTACGGCGACGCCCTTGCCGCTTCAGGGGGAGCTATTGATGCTGAAACGTCCGCCGACTATAAAAGGTTTCGGCCACGTCGTCAAGGTGAACAAGGCGGGTTTTAATGGCCGAGGTGCATGGATTTACAGGGTTTTTTTACGATCCACCGGGCGGCTTGCTTCCGGGAGCTTTCGGAACCGGCGTCGGTTGACCCGGTAACACGTCGGCCGGGGTTGATGTGACTGGCAAGTCTGGAAGGGGCTGAAGATCCGGCATCGACGTGCCGGGCGGCGGAACCACAGGTCCGGCAACAACCGGTGGAGGCGTCACAGCACCCATGCGTCGCATCACCATCTTCTGACGGCGAAGCAGTCGCGCGCTTGGGTGCGCGGGACTAAGGATGTGCGGATTGGTGATCGCGGCAGCCAGTAGCGCCGACTCCGAAGCCGATAGATCGGTCGCTGACCTGTGGAAGTATGTGCGTGCGGCCGCCTCCGCGCCGTAAATGCCGTCTCCCCATTCGATCAGATTGAGATACAACTCGAGGATCCGCTGCTTCGAAAGCTCGGCTTCGAGTCGGCGCGCGATGAGGAACTCACGCACTTTACGCACCGGATTCTTCGAGGGTGACAGATAGAGGTTTTTTGCCAGCTGCTGCGTAATGGTGCTACCGCCGCGCGCGAATTCCATGCGCTCGATGTTGACTTCCATCGATTCCTTCAACTCGTCGAAGTCGATCCCTTCGTGCGTCCAGAAACGGCTGTCTTCGGTGACCAGCACCGCGCGCTTCAGGTTCGGTGAAATGCGCGCGTAGTCGACCCATTTCTGGATACGCTTCGCCTGCTGACCGCGGGCGTGCGCTTCACGCGCCCGAAGATCGATGAACGCGGTGGTCTGCGGGTTCGACGTCCTGAGTGAACGAACATCCGGTAACGTGATGTAGATGAATGCGGCCGCGCCTACGGCAATCGCGCAGATTACCAGCAGCGCGCGACGGATCTTTCGCATGGGCAACTCGCCGCTAGACTGTCGCGACGAAACGCGCGAGCTCCGCGCGAATCTGCTCTCGCGCCTCGGGCGTCGCCGGCGCGAGAGGCGGACGCGGATTGCCCCCTTTATATCCGGCGAGATCGAGGGCGGCTTTCAGTCCAGGCACGCCAAAGCCCGACGTCACCAGTCGAGCGAGTGGTGCCATTTCTTTTTGAAGCTGGCGCGCTTCAGCATGCTGCCCCTTCTGCACCGCGTTGAGCAGCCGCAGGCAGATCTCTGGCGCAACCGCCGCCACCGCGAGGATTCCGCCGACCGCGCCGAGGCAGAGATCCGAATAGAAAACGGTGCCCGTGCCCGCGAGCATCGCAAAGGAGGACGGCACGACGTCAGCAAACTGCGCGAAGAGCGCCGCATCAGTGCCTGACTCCTTCATCCCGATAATGTTTTTGTGCTCGGCAAGCCTCGCCACGCTGTCGGGCGAGAATGCCACGCCCGTCGCTGCCGGGAAACTGTAGAGCAGCACCGGAATCGGTGAGGCATCCGCAACGGCAGTGTAGTGTCGAATGAGAAGCGGCGGCGTACACTGTGGTTTGAAGAATGACGGCGTACGCACGAGCGCCGCATCGGCACCCAGCGATGCGGCGCGCTTTGTCGCCGCGATCGTCGCCCGCGTCGATTCGCGACCAGTACCCACAATGAGGACACGGTCGCGAGGGACTTTGTCTCGAACCGCGGCGACGACCTGGTCGGACTCATCGTCATCGAGCAAGCCCGACTCGCCATTCGTTCCGAGCGCGACGATTCCGCCAAGACCGGCGTCCATCCATTTGTCGACGTTGAAGGCAATGGCTGTGGTATCGACCTCACCCATGTGGTCGAAAGGTGTCGGCATTGGCGGAAACACAGAGGCGAAACGCATTCGAAGTGGAGCGTACCACAAAAGAAAAACCGGAAGCGGGCAGTGCCCGCTTCCGGTTTGGTCCCCTCCGGACCGTAAGTGGGAACGCGGCCGGCCGAAGCCGGCTCGCGTTCTAGTGAACCCGAGGACCCCAGACGGACTTGGCCCGTCTCCAGTCTTCATCGAGAATCGTCCACAGCGTCTGGTCGAGATACTCGCCATTGCGCAGGAACGATTTCCGCAGGACGCCTTCCTGCAGTGCCCCAACCTTTCGGAGCGCGCCGTTGCCGCGACCGTTCGCGACCGCAGCACGCGCCTCGAGGCGGTGCGTCCCGATAGTGTCGAACGCGAAGTCCACAACCATCTTCGCGCCGTCGATGAAAGCTCCGCTGCCCCAGAACGCCGACCCGATGGCGAAGCCCCACTCGGCGGTACCAAATCCCGGCTCGAGCTGCCGGACCTGGAAGATGCCGATGGCGGTGTCCATGCCGTGCGGCACCACACCGAAGCAAACGTAGTTACCTGCTGCGCGCTCACGATGGGTCCACGCGATGAAGCGCTCGAACCCTTCTACCGTTGTCGGCGGCGGCGAAATGAAGCGCGCGACTTCTTCCGTCGCGAGCATCGCCAGAAGCGACGGCGCGTCCGAGAGCCGCAGCTCCCGCAGCGTCACCATCGAGCCTGTCAGAACCGGCAGCGCCTGGCGCCAGTTCGTTTCCGTCGTCGTCGCACGTGCCGCATTAATTACTGCGTTAACGTCCATAACACCCTCGGCGTCTCGGAATGGCATCTTTTCCATTAGAGTACCCCTCCGATCCCGCCTGGAACGGTAGTGGTCGTTGTAGTTGATGAGGACGAGACCGGTTCCAGCGTGCCCGGTCCAAACAGGTTGTCGTACACCGACTCGTCGTAGTTGACGGGCGGTGTCATTGGATCGTCGAAGAGCGGATCGTCGGAGCCCGAAGTTCCCCACGTGACGTTGTCCTCGTCCGCCGCTGTGCCCCAGGCGCCAGCCAACATGTCGCCGCTCGTGCCCCAGACCACATTCAGGAGGGCGGCCGTGCCCCACACGATGTTGTCTTCCTCGGCTGAAGCGGTGCCCCAGACCGTGTTGGCGCAGTTCGCGCCACCGCAGGCGGTGCCCCACACAATGTTGTCTTCGTCGCCGGCCAGCGTGCCCCAGACGATGTTGTCTTCATCAAGTGCGGCGAACGTGCCCCACACGATGTTGTCTTCCTCGGCTGAAGCGGTGCCCCAGACGATGTTGTCTTCCAAGTCCAGCAAGGACCACGTCTGGCTGTTGCAGTTGTTCTTGCACAGCGTGCCCCAGACGATGTTGGCGCCCGTGACGGTCCTGGAGGCTCCCCAGGTCACGTCCAGCTTCCACGCATTCGCGTTCGGCTTGATGACGCCCTGTGTGATGCGATGGTTGCCCCAGTTGAGCGACTGGCTCCACTCGCTCGGATGCGGATAGGCTTGTCCGGGCTGGGCCGTCTTGAAGAAGCGCGCGAGGTCGACTGCTCCCTTCGTATTCAGGAAGCCCGCGCCTTGCGTCAGGTAGTCGTATCCCGGATACACCTGCGCGGTGTACTCGAGAATCGCCTTAACAAGGTTCGGCGTCAGCGACGGGTTCGCCTGAAGCATCAGCGCGACGCTGCCGGCCACGACCGGTGACGCCATGCTCGTGCCGCTCAGGCTGAAGTACGGCTGCGTGCCGCCCAGAATCCCACCAAGGAGGGCCGTCGGCTTGGTCAAGTACATCAGGCCGCCCGGATCGCTCAGTGAAACGACGCCGACGCCAGGCGCGACAAGATCCGGCTTGGCTTCGTAATCGTAGGCGGAGGGACCGCGTGAGCTGAACCCGGCCATCACGTCATCAGTGCGTACGACCGTGCCTTCGTGGCTGTACGCGCCAACCGTGATAACCCAGGGCGCATTGCCCGGCGCGCCGATCGCGCCGTACTGTGTCTGCCCCAGACTGTTCCTGCCCAGATTCCCCGCCGCCGTCACAACGACGAGTCCCGCGTCGACCGCGCGCTTGGCAGCGAGCGTCAGCGGGTCCGTCTTGTACGATTCGGTGACCGCAGCGCCGACTGAGAGGTTGACAACGCGGATGTTGAACGCCGACTTGTTCGAAACGGCCCAGTCGAGCGCCGCGATCACGTTGCTGATGACGCCACGGCCGTTCTGGTCCAAGACCTTCAGGCTGAGGAGATGCGCATCAGGCGCGATGCCGGCGCGAACGCCCAGAGAATCGTAGCCGTTGCCGGCAATGATTCCCGCGACGTGCGTGCCGTGGCCGTTGTCGTCGTACGGCGACGTGCGCCCGTTGACGAAGTCGACGAACGCGGCAACCCGCTGTCCGTTCTTCGTCTTCACGAGCCAGGACGAGCCCTGGTAAGTCAGGTCGTCGTGCCACGTCGTGATCCCAGAGTCGATGACCGCCACGCCAATGCCGGCGCCGCGGTAACCGTACGTCTGCTGCACGGCGCGGGCACCGACCGTAACCGCCACGCGGTTCATTTCACCCGCGGTTGGACGGTCATAGACGATGCGATCCACGCCTGGATAGTCGGCAAGTTTCTTCAGTTGACCCTTGGGCAACTGAACGACTTTGCCGTTGATGATATTCAAGCTGCGACCCAGTATCCCGCCGAGCCTTGTCGCCTCGACGTCCACGCTCCAACCTGGCTTCAGGAGGACGATGACCTGTACCAACCCGTCGCCTTTGCCTTTGGAGGCGAGCTCTTTGATTACTTTGTCCAGCTTGGGAGTCTTCCCGCCGGGATCGGCGTTCGCAGGCGCCGCTCCCGACAAGGCGCAGACCAGCATTGCTGCCAGCCCCCCTCGAAATACCGAACACCATCGCGCCACTGACATACCTTTCGAAAAAGTCCTAGCCGACAGATCGAGTGCACTTACGGCAGAGCAAGGGGAGGGCCAGCCCAAGCATGACTGGCAGTCAATGGCATTAAACTATTGATTGATATTGGGTTATTCGTGTATCTGAGTTCGTGGTTCACAGCTGAAGCATCGTTCCAGCCATGAAACAATGCTCCGTTACGAGACATCGAAACGCGTTAAGTGTGTCTGACCAAAAAAACTAATGGAAATGGCTGCAATTCCGGTGTTCCGCACTGAGACAGGTGTGTTCCAAAATTGAATCTGTAAGTTATTGGATTTTAAGTGTTTACTGCCCTGGTCTCGCTGGCGGCAGTCACACCGGTTGAAACCAGGTGTAAGCAGAGGACGGACATTACGATTCCGGCGGCTGGAGCCAGCAGCCAGGGTGCTTCGGAAAGAATCCCGGCCTCTGCCGCTTCATGGAGCATAACCCCCCAACTGGGCGTCGGTTCCGCGAAACCGAAACCGACGTACGAAAGGGTCGCCTCCGCCAGGATGAACATTGGAAGCAGGAGGGTCCCCTGGACCGTCAGGAACCCTCTGGCGGCGGGGAGCAGATGGCGAAGCAGAATCCGCAACCAACCGGCGCCCATCGCGTGTGCAGCTTCTGCGTACTCCTTCTTTCTCTCGAGCGCGATCACCGCGCGGACGCCCCGCGCCGGGAACGGCCATCCGGCAACGCCGAGGATCACCGTCATCGTCCAGAACACCTCTGTCGCAGACAGGACCAGGGGCATTGTCGCGCGCAGAACGATAACGACGTAAATGATCGGCAGGACGAGGACGAAATCGGCCACGCGCATAAGGGCAGCGTCACACTTTCCGCCAACAAATCCCGCAACCGACCCGATCACCGCGCCAAGGATTAGCGCCAGCGCTGCAGCAACGACCGAAACACCCAAGGACATCTGCGCGCCGCGCAGCATCCGCGCGAAGACATCACGGCCGAGCGCGTCAGCGCCAAGGAGCAGCCACGGACCGTCCTCGGAGGTCGTGACAAGGCGTCCTTGCGTGAACCACTCGAGCGGAACTGGCCGCGATCGATCTTGGCCAAATCTGTGCTCCAGCCGATCGACGACCCGGAGAGGATAGATGAAGGGTCGATGCAGCTGACCGGAGTCGTCGAGCACGCGCGGGAGCATCGGCGGCGCAAACGCCAGATCCGGAAACTGCCTTGCCGGATCGTGCGGCGCGATGAATCGAGCAGCAGCGGTTACGATCACCACCGTCGACAGTCCAACGAGTCCGGCGCGCGTGGTCCACGCGATCACACCACATCCTCCACACGCGGGTCGACCGCTGCCAGTGCGAGATCAGATAAAAGGATGCCGAACGCGAGCCCGCACGACCCTGCTGCCGCACAGCCCGCGACGAGATAGAGATCGCGCGACTGGAGCGCCTGGTACATCAGATCACCAAGACCCCTCCACGCCATCACGATCTCGACGACAAAGGATCCACTGAGCGCGGTGCCGATCATGATTCCGTAGATCGCCAGCACGGTCTTCAGCGCCAGACGGAATGCGTGGCGCCAGACGACCCGCTGGCGCGGCACGCCGCGAGCGAACGCGGCGACGATGCACGGCTCGGTCAACGACTCGCGAATGGCCCGTGACTGCAATCGCTCGAGTGCTGCGGCCATCGGTAACGCGAGAGCGAGTGTCGGAAGGAAGAGGTACCGTCCAACCGTCAAGATGGATTCAAGCGTGCCGGCGTCGGCGGAAACGCTTGGCAATCCTCCGGCCGGAAACCATCCGGTGCGCGCGGCGATGAGGAGGAGAACCAGCGACGTGACGAGCGATGGAAGCGACAGCACCGCGATCGATGCGAGTCGCACGGCGGACGTCAACACGCCGCCTGGCCGGCTTCCGGTCAAGACGCCAAGCGGTATGCCGACGAGTGTTGCCAGCGCCAGGGCCGAGAAGCCAAGTAACGCCGTTCTGCCCGCGCGCTCCCGAATCAGCGCGGCGACCGGCCGCCGAAACCTGAGTGACTCTCCGAAATCGAATCGGAGGCTTCGCCCCAGCCAGTCCATGTATTGCTCGAAGAGTGGCTTGTCCAAACCGAGACGGTGCCGCTCCGCCGCGAGAATCACGCGATCGGCAGCGAAGACATCATCCGAGGGTGCAAGCCGTGCGAGCAGCAGCGATGCTGACGAGACGGCAAAGATCAGGAGGAGAGCGAAACCGACGCGGCGAAAGAAATAGCGCCGAAAACCATTACGCACGTGGCGCCTCAGTGGCGAGCCGCGAGGGAGTCTGCACTCCAGAGTAGCTGTGGAATCTGAGGCGCCGGCTGCGGGTTGACCACCCGAGCGCTGACCGCGAGGGTCACTTTGGGTGTAACGAAATAAATCGCCGGCATCTCCTCGACGAAGATGCGTTGAACTTCGGTGAACAGCCGTCGTCGCTCTTCGAGGTTGAAGGTCTCCGCTTGCTGCCGCATCAAGTCGTCGATGCGACGCTCCCAATCGGTCGCCGGCGACTTTTGATTTCGATTCCAGAAATGGTAATCGCCGGAACTCAGCCAGAATCCTGGACTCAACGCGGGATCGATCGCACTTGACTGAATGCCGTAGTAGATCGCATCGAAGTCCCCCTTTGCGAAGCGCGCGAAGAGTGCGCCCTGATCGAGCGGCACGATATCGACCACGATTCCCGCCTGACGTAACTGTTCCTGGACGACGGCGACGACGCGCGCGCGGATGGTCTCTGCCTGGGTGAGAATCGAGAAGCGCGCCTGTTTTCCCGCCGCATCGTCGAGAATTCCGTCCCCGTTCCGATCGCTGAGACCAGCGGCCGCAAACAATTCGCGGGCGCGCGCGAGATCGTGCTCGCACGCAGGCCGCACATCAGCAAACCACGTGCGATTCGCCGGCGTCACAGGTCCGTAAATCGGAACCGCCGCACCAAGATACACAGTATTCACAATCGCCTGACGATCGACGACGCACGAGAGGGCCTGGCGAAAGACCTTTTGTTGAAACAAACGGCTCGCCGGCGCCTTCGCATGCGCGGGCGTGAGATTGAACCAGAGGAGATTCGGATCGAGCGCCAATCCGCCGTCAATTAACCGCACGCGTCCTTGATCGGCCGCGCGTTTGAAGGCGGCATAATCGTCAGAGCGAATGTCGGCATTGGTCATCAAATCGATCTCGCCGGCTTGCAGCTTCAACGCCTCGCTCGCCTGACTCGCAAACACCACTGTCAGCTTGTCGAGATACGGCAACGCGACGCCGGCGGCGTCCTTGCGCCAGTAGTGCGGGTTTCGAGTGACAACGAGGCGCTCGCCTGATGTGTGTTCCGTCAGGACGAACGGACCGAGGCCGGCGATCTCGTTGACGGGCGTGGTCGCCGACCAGGCCTCATTGAACTTTCCTTCGGTAAACGCCCGCTCGAGGCGGTGTCGCGGCAGGATTGGTACTCCGTCAACGAGCCGGAGTCCCGGGGCAAACAACGACGGCAGTCGGACGATTACCGTCGCTGGATCGGGCGCCTCGACCAGCAGCGGCTTTCCATTGACGAGCGTGTCGGTCGCCAACGGAGATTTGATTCGGGGATCGTAGAGCACGCGGAAGGAGAAGGCGACGTCGGCAGATGTGAACGGCGTCCCGTCGGAAAACAGCACGCCCTGACGCAACTTGAGCGTGTAGGTCAGGTGATCAGGCGATTCGGTCCAACTCTCCGCCAGCCAGGGTTCCAGCGTGTCGTTGGTGCGATTGACTCGCGCCAGGGTCGCGTGCGTCAGGAGAGCCAGCACTTCGCCGGGCGCGCTGTAATCAACATAGCGATTGTGCGTCGTTGGCTCTGCGCGGAGTGAGGCAACGAGTTCGCCGCCTCGAACCGCAGCACCCACACGTCCATCGGAGGATGGTGTCGTCGCCGTTCCCGTCGTCGATGGCCGTCGCGCAAAATACGTCGCGAGCGCGATCGCCGCGACGATCGCCCCGATGACCAACGATTTCGAGAGCTTTCCGGCCACAGATGACCTAACCGGCCAATTTATTGGCCATCCTTAAAAAAGTGTGAATTTACGGGCATTTGGCGCGGGTATGCCATACCCGACGGGCGTAGCGGTACTACCGGCCAACGGATTGGCTCACCATCTCTTCGGCTTTAACCGGAATGAGCTTCAATCGCCACAGAAGTCCGGCTTTTGAGCGGTCACAGTGCATCAAAGAGTTCTCCGTTGTGCCTTGGATTCCCACGAAATTACTAAACCCTCCGTACCCACCAAACTCTGGCATGACGCGTGCCTCAGCAGCCGCCACACCCTGCGATCCCATGAGAACCTGGCCATGATCGAACTCTCGTCTCTGTTCGCCCGCCGGATCTCTGGTCCCGCGCTGATTCTCTCACTTGCGCTCGCTCCTGCGGTCGTCCACGCCGGTCCGCATCGCGCCCGTCTCTCGAAAGATCTCGAAGCGCGACTCGCCACAGGCAGTACGGGCGCCACGAGCGTGATCATCTCGGGAACCGAAACGACAATTCAGTCGCTCGCGCAACGGTACGGCGCAACGATCAAGAAACTGCTTCGAGGCGGCGCTGTCTTCGAGGTCACTGGCGATCAGCTGGACGCGCTGAGCAGCGACCCCAGCGTGGCGCATCTCTCCGGCGATGTGCGCGTGCAGCGGATGATCGCGACGGCGACCGAGGCCACCGGCGCGCCGCAAGTCTGGCAAGGTATCGCTGGCCTCCGTGGTTTTACTGGACAGGGTGTCGGTGTCGCCGTCATCGACTCAGGAGTCGCCGGCGAGCACGTGGCGATTCGCCGTCACCTCGTCGAGGCGCTCGATTTGACCGCCAAGAAGGGCACTGCGGCCGATCGATTCGGGCACGGCACGCACGTCGCCGGGATTATCGCGGGCACCGACGAAACCGGCGACTACTCCGGGGTCGCGCCGGGCGCTCACATCGTGAGCCTGAAGGTGCTCGGGCCCGAGGGGTCGGGCGACACCAGCGACGTCATCAACGCCATTGATTGGGCGATCGAACACAAAGCGTCGCACGCGCTCCGGATCATCAATCTGTCGCTCGGCCGTCCGGTTTTCGAATCCTATCGCGACGACCCGCTGTGCCATGCCGTCCAGCGCGCCGTCGATGCCGGACTGGTCGTCGTCGCCGCAGCGGGCAACCTCGGAAAAACGGAGGACGGCCGGCCGATCGCCGGGGCCGTCATGGCGCCGGGCAGCTGTCCGTCATCCCTCACCGTCGGCGCACTGAACACCGGCACAACCGTGCAACGGTCCGACGACGTCGTCGCGACCTACAGCTCACGGGGACCGACGGCGATCGATGGCCTGATGAAGCCAGACCTTGTGGCGCCTGGCAACAAGATCGTCGCGGCGGCCGCGCCGGGATCGTACCTGGTCCAGACCTATCCCGAGCGCATCGTCGCCGGCCGCGGCGCAAACGCGTATATCCAGTTCAGCGGAACCAGCATGGCGGCAGCAGAAGTGTCCGGGGTGACGGCCCTGCTCCTGGAGGCCAATCCGTCGCTCACGCCCGCCGACGTCAAGCTACTGCTGCAGGTGACGAGTTCACCGGTTTCCGGGGCAGGTCTCATCGAGGCGGGCGCCGGCAGCGTCAATGCCGCCGCCGCTGTCGCACTGAGTCTGGCCCCAAGTGCGAGCCCGGTGGAGACAACGATTGGGGGAGAGACGGTCATGATATCGAAGATTGCGTGTCTAACA
>Ga0207701_10005955_pt1 | contig 12206 bp, 9 predicted proteins | sample KBSSwiSSwithPhiX_FD_184294 | JGI IMG/M metagenome (GOLD analysis project Ga0207701, IMG submission 184294) | Switchgrass rhizosphere bulk soil microbial communities from Kellogg Biological Station, Michigan, USA, with PhiX - S5 (SPAdes) (version 2) | ecosystem: Environmental > Terrestrial > Soil...
CGAAGGTTCGAGATGATCAAATGATTCCCGGTTGTCCCGGATAAATCTCTCCAGGTTATTATTTTTATTATTGTCGTTGTTGTTCATGATAATCCTCCGTTTTTCAAGTTCATCAGCAGTTTTTGTTTGGCCCGGATATATTGAGTTCGTGCTGTCGATTCTTTTACATTCAGGATCTGGGAAATTTCTTCATGGTCATAACCTTCCAAAAGATATAATGTCAACACTGCGCGATACCCATCTGGTAATTCCTGAATTGCCTTCCTGACTTCCTGAACTTTCCATTGAATTTCCCTTTCATCCACCGTGCTTAATTCTTCTGGTAATTCTCCCACCTGAGTTTTTTCAATATCCACGATGTCCATTTTTCTTTTCCTGATCACATTGATCGATTTGTTAACCACGATCTGTTTGAGCCAGGATCCGAAACTGGAACGATTTTCAAATTGTGCTATATTTTTAAAGGCATCTATGAAAGATTCCTGAAGCACATCTTCAGCCTCGGCACGATCGTTCAAAATCCTGAAACTGGTATTGAACATCGCTTTATTATACAGTTCATACAGCTTTCTAAAACTTTGGGGATCGCCCTGTTTACATCGTTCTACCAGTTCAGTATGTGGTAAGGTTGCAGCCAGTTCCACAGGTTTTTTTGTTTGTATTAATGACAAGGTTAGGGAAAGGATGTTGCATAAAGACAAAAAAAAATTAACCAGTATCAATATTTTCAAAAAAAAAGGACCGTCATTTCTGACGGTCCTGCTAAAAGATATAACCTGTTTTATACAAATTGCCTGCGGATCACATTCAACGCACCACCTGCTTTGAACCATTCTATCTGAGGTTCATTATAAGTATGGTTTACGATGATCTGATCTGAACTGCCATCTCCATGATTCAATACCATGGTAAGCGGAACACCGGGAGCAAATTTGTTGAGCCCGATGATATCGATCGTATCATCTTCCTGTATTTTTTCGTAATCAGCTTTATCAGCGAAAGTGAGTGCCAGCATTCCCTGCTTTTTCAGGTTGGTCTCATGGATACGGGCAAAACTTCTGACAAGGATAGCCCTTACACCAAGATGCCTTGGTTCCATGGCCGCGTGTTCCCGGCTTGAGCCTTCTCCATAGTTTTCGTCGCCTACTACAACTGAACCAATGCCCGCAGCTTTATAAGCTCTCTGAGTTGCCGGTACGGGGCCATATTCCCCGGTAAGCTGGTTTTTTACTGAATCCGAGGTGTCGTTATAATAATTTATGGCTCCGATCAGCATATTGTTGGAAATATTGTCGAGATGCCCCCTGTATTTTAACCATGGACCTGCCATTGAAATATGGTCGGTGGTACATTTTCCTTTTGCTTTGATCAGCAGTTTGAGACCCGTGATATCGGTTCCTTCCCAAGCTGTGAATGGCGCCAATAATTGAAGCCTGGTACTATCTTCGTTTACAATTACCTGTACGCCTCTGCCATCTTTTGCCGGCTCCTGGTATCCTGGATCATCAACTTCAAATCCTTTGGGAGGAAGTTCGTAACCACTGGGCTCAGACAATTTTACCTGCTCACCCTTTGGATTGGTGATAGTATCGGTAAGTGGATTGAATGCAATTGTCCCTGCCATTGCCATCGCCGTTACGATTTCCGGAGAGGCTACAAAAGCATGGGTGCTTGATAGTCCGTCATTACGTTTTGCAAAATTCCTGTTGAAAGAAGTGATGATAGTATTCTTCCTGTTTGGATCGTCAATATGCCTTGCCCATTGTCCTATACAGGGTCCACAGGCATTGGCCAGAACTACACCGCCAACTCCTTCAAATTCTTTAATAAATCCATCTCGTTCAATTGTATAACGAACTAATTCTGAGCCTGGTGTGATAGTGAATTCAGAATTTGCTTTAAGTCCTTTTGAAACGGCATCTTTAACGATACTGGCACTCCTGCTGATATCCTCATAAGAAGAATTGGTACAGGATCCGATCAGTGCGACTTCCAGTTTTGCCGGCCATCCGTTTGCTGCAACTGCCTCTTTCATTTTAGAAATCGGTGTAGCAAGATCCGGAGTAAAAGGGCCGTTTACATAAGGTTCCAATTCATTAAGGTCGAGTTCAAGAAGCTCATCATAATATGCTGCAGGATTCGCATAAACTTCAGGATCGGGACGAAGATGATCCCTTACGCCATCTGCAAGTTGTGCAACTTCAGCCCTGGAAGTTCCTTTCAGGTAAGCGCTCATTTTATCGTCATAAGCGAAAATGGAACAAGTAGCTCCAATCTCGGCACCCATATTACAAATCGTGGCTTTACCGGTAGCACTCAGGCTATCCGCGCCATCTCCGAAATATTCAACAATTGCACCCGTACCGCCTTTCACAGTCAACTTGCCCGCTACCCAGAGAATAACGTCTTTGGCAGAAGTCCAACCACTCATTTTACCCGTAAGTTTTACGCCAATGAGTTTAGGCATTTTTAGTTCCCAAGGCAATCCGGCCATTACATCCACTGCATCTGCTCCACCCACACCAATAGCAACCATTCCGAGACCTCCTGCATTAGGTGTATGTGAATCTGTCCCTATCATCATTCCTCCCGGGAATGCATAATTTTCCAACACCACCTGGTGAATGATACCGGCACCTGCTTTCCAGAATCCGATGCCGTATTTATTAGAGATGGAAGCAAGGAAATCATAAACTTCTTTGTTGGTGTCCAGCGCAGTGCGAAGATCAATCACAGCACCAACTTTTGCCTGAACAAGGTGATCGCAATGCACAGTTGAAGGTACAGCTACTTTATCACGACCACAGGTCATAAATTGCAACAAAGCCATTTGTGCTGTTGCATCCTGCATAGCTACACGATCGGGTGCAAATTCTACGTAGTCTTTGCCCCTGCTATATGCCTGCGATAAAGGGTTATACAGATGTGTGTATAAAATTTTTTCAGCGAGTGTAAGCGGGTGTCCAACAAGCTCTCTTGTCTCCTTAACTTTAGCGGGTAAAGAAGAGTAAAGATTTTTGATTAAGTCGAGATCGAAAACCATAGTTTGATATTTTACATTATCTGGGAATGGGTAATACCGAAGGAACTGCAAAATTAATGAAATCTGCTGCCGTTGCCAACTGCTTCCGAAATATTGCAGGAATGATTAAATTTGTGTTATGAACGATTTCCGCCAATTCGTAGAAGGCCGGGTATTTGGTGTATGCACCTGGATGGGTGAAAAAATGGGTGTACCCAGTACCACGATTAGAAAGTACTTTATATATGTGTCCTGTTTAACGATGGGATCACCGGTAATAATCTACCTGTTCATGGCATTTTGGATCAATCTTAAGGCATACATCCTTGATGCAAAAAGAAACCCACTGCGCTATCTCTGATTTTTTTTGATTATTTTACTGTATGATCGTTTTTAATTCAGATCATCCAGACTTCCATTTATTTATCCGGGACTTTGCAAAAGAGCTGGGTACAACAATTGACAAGGATACCCTGACATTACCAGAGCAATACGGTGAGGGCTACCTGCGTGCCATACGTTTACCAAATGGGCTGAGTGTTTTATTGGTGGATGTGTCTACGGAAGTAGACCTGGAAATTCTGCGTAAGTCTACAGATCCTCATTTTTTTATTCTGGGGTTCGATGAAGTCTATATTAAACGTAACCTGACACACATCATTGATACAGAAAAGTCAAACCACCTCCCGCCATTATTCTCTGGCGCTTTCATGAATGCAACATTTCTAGACAACATTGTGGTGGCTTTAAAAGGTTGTAAAATTTATGCTGTAAAAATTGTTTTCGATGCTAAGTGGATGGCCAGGTATCTTGGCATCGAAAAAGACGATAAAGCGATTACGCAATACCTGGCATTGAAAACAAAAAAACTGACGCTCGACCCGCTTGACGGAGAATATAAGAAATATATAGAGGAACTCTTTGTTGCAGATTATAATAACCCGGTGTATTATACCATAGTTGAAAACCGGGTAATGCTCCTGGTAGAAAGATTTTTTACAAGATTATTCGACCGCTCATCAAAAGTGGCTGGTTTCAGAATTGAGAAGCCTGATATCTACAAAATGATGGAAGTGGAAGCGGAACTTACGAGGGATTATTCCCAGCCGGCGCCAACAATTGAAGTGCTCAGTGAAAAATTTGGTATTGGACTTTCGAAATTGAAACGTCAATTCCGCCAGGTATATGGTTATCCCGTTTATGAATATTTTCAGAAATTCAGGATGGAAAAAGCTAAGAGGATGTTGTTGAGCGGTGATTATTCTATCAAGGAAATTGGATACCTTTTGGGTTATCAAAACCTTAGTAATTTTGCCCGTGCCTTTAAGAAAGCTTATAGCTACCTACCCAGTGAAGTATTGAATTTCAGGAGAAACAAAGAGAATATGGATATTGCTGACTAACATGAAATGTAATTTTGATTCTAACCTATAATTGCATCATTTTTAAACATTTAGTTTGTTTGAATTCAAATTTTCCGTTAAGCATTTTTCTGCTGTTCTAAATGAGCTGGCTGATCAGTTGCACACCAACATGAAAGACGACACTTTCGTTCTTTCCGGCTATCCTGCGCGAGGATATATTCAACATATAATCCTCCCCAATAAGCTCGATACACTGATCCTTAATTTTGACCTTACGGATGATTTCTGGATCAACCGCCAGAAGACTGATCAGGAATATTATGTATTTATTTGTGAAGAGATCACTGGTAACGGAACCTTCGCGAAGGTGGATGATGTGAGGTCCGAAAAAAAATCCGGGGTGGCTTCTAATGTTTATCTCGTAAGTTTTCTGTCAGACCTTCGCCAATATGCTGCAGCTGGTTCAAGGGTCAATGGTATCAGGGTGATTCTCAGTCCGGAATGGATTGCAAGTTACCTGCGCATAAACCAGATGGATGAAGTATTGCAACGTTACCTATTGTTAAAAGCAAAAAGTATTCATGTCAGGGAGATGGACTATGAGACGCATACATTATTACACGAAATACTCCACGCTCCCGAAAATGGTCCACTCAAAAAAACCTTCCTGGAAAACAGGATCATGATGATACTGGAAATATTTTTTTCCTGGCTCTATCAACAGATGTCGGTACTCCGACTTGAGGCCAGTATTTCCAAAGACGATATTGAAAAAATCATGGACGTTGAAAAATCGCTGCTCAAGAATTTTTCTGAAGCTCCAACCATAACCGAACTTTCGAGGATGATTGGTGTGAGTCCTTCAAAACTTAAAAAACAATTCCGTGATATGTACGGATTCCCGCCATACGAATATTTTCAGCAGCATCGCATGCAAAAAGCAAGAGAAATGCTAATGGATAATAATCTGACAGTCAAAGAAGTAGGCAAGACATTGGGTTATTCTAACCTTAGCAATTTCACCCTGGCATTCCGCAAAGTGTTTAATATCAATCCCGGTGAGCTAAGAAAAAAGGGCATGGTACATTAAAAAATAGCCCAAAAATGTTTCATAATTACTCAAATCGGGTCATTATCAGAACTTTAGCACAGTATTTGCTGAAAGAAAGCAACCTTTGAATATCCATTTGAAGGTATCATCCAATATCCGACTGAAACCAAACTTTCAATATCCATTTGAAACCGACCTTTGAAAATCCTTTTGAAAATGCATTAGCATTTCTTGAATAACGGATTTACTACCCTCTGATTATCACCACTTCCCCCCCTAGATAAGAGCTTGTTTTCTATCCAATGTCTTTTTATGCCGTGGGCGCACCGGCACAACCCGTTTTTATGTTCGTTGTTCTATGAATGCCAGGAGGTTGATTCTCATCCTACTACTTTTGAAAAAATAATTAGGTCCTTTCGGGGACCTTTTTTATTTAAAGTGGTTAACCGTTAAACAAAAATTTACTCCTTTCGCTACTTTTTTAATTTCATTTCCGGCAGATTTTGTTTAACGATGGCACCGTAATTATATTGATAATTGAAACTCTGGAAGGATTTTTGAATTAATAAGACAAAATCATGAAACATGAGGAATCGTACCTTTTTATTTTCGCTTATAGCTCTGTTAGTTATCATGATCGGTTGTTCCAAGAACAACGGTAACGAACAGGGTACTGCACGTTTGCAGGTATCCCTTACTGATGATCCTGCTGACTATGATGCAGTTAATATCAATGTTCAGGATGTTCTAATCAATGTAACCGGTGACGACGACAATGGCTGGGTAAGCCTTGGCGATGTTAACCGTGGCATGTATAACCTGTTGGATCTGGTCAACGATAAAGATACAGTACTGGCCGATGCAGTAATTCCTTCAGGTAAACTTCACCAGATCAGGCTTGTTCTGGGAGATGGAAACACTATTGTAGACGATGGTGTTGAATATCAGTTAACTACACCCAGTGCTCAACAAAGTGGATTAAAGCTAAATGTTCAGCAGGATGTAACCGAAGGGGTGTTATATAAACTATTGTTGGATTTTGACGTATCAAAATCTATTGTTAAAAACGGTAGTGGAAAATATATACTTAAACCGGTTATCCGTACCGTTCTGGAATCTGTGGGAGGAAGCATAAAAGGTGTTGTTACACCATTCAGTTTTAATTCCCATATCCTGGCTATTCAGGGATCGGATACAGTAGCTACTACATATACCGGAACAGATGGCGGTTACCTGATCAAAGGGCTCACTTCGGGCAGTTATGATGTTCACGTTATCCCGTCAGATGCTACATATGTAAAAGCCAGTCGTTTGGGTATTATTGTAAATACCGGAGCTGTAACGCTGGTGGATACTGTTAAACTGGCACAATAAATTAAACAACAGCCTCGCGGATCCTGATAAGCTCTTTAAGGAGCGCTTCTATCAGGTCCAGCCTTAACATGTTGGCACCATCGCTTAAAGCTTTGGAAGGTTCAGGATGGGTTTCAATAAATAATCCATCTGCACCGGTAGCAATAGCCGCTTTGGCGATGGTTCCAATAAGTTGGGGATTTCCTCCGGTAACGCCCGATGTCTGGTTTGGTTGCTGTAAGGCATGGGTACAGTCCATCACTACAGGTACCTGGTGCGCCTTCATCCAGGGAATATTGCGATAATCAACTACGAGGTCCTGGTAGCCAAATGTTGTTCCCCTTTCGGTTAGGATCACGTTATTATTTCCGGCTTTATTTATTTTTTCCACTGCAAATTTCATCGCCTCACCACTCACAAACTGGCCTTTTTTTACATTCACTATTTTTCCTGTTTCTGCAGCTGCTACAAGAAGATCGGTCTGACGACAAAGGAAGGCAGGGATCTGTAAAATATCAAGGTAATCCGCGGCTATCCTGGCCTCTTCATGGGCATGTACGTCGCTGGTAACGGGAAGGCCTAACCGATCACCGCTTTTTTTCAGGATCTCCAGTGCTTTTTCGTCGCCCAGCCCTGTAAACGATGATCCGCTTGTCCGGTTGGCTTTTCGATAAGATGCTTTCAGCACCAGTGGTATTTCCAGGCGCTGACAGATAGAAGCCAGCTTATCGCCAATTTGATTCACCATTTCTTCACTCTCCACCACGCAGGGTCCTGCAATAAGGAAGAAATTGTTTTCCTTATATTGCTGCCGCTGAAAAAGGTCTTTAATAAACTGGTCCATAGTTGGTATAAATCTGGCGCAAATATCTGCTTTAAAAATGGTTTTGGTGTATTTTCGGCCCCTTTAGCTTAACCCATTCATTAACCAGACTAATATGGTAAAAGACAGGATACTCGTGATTGGCGCATGCGGACAAATTGGTGTTGAACTGACACTGGCACTACGCAGTATTTATGGTGGGGCCAATGTAGTGGCTTCTGATCTCAGGGAAGAAAATGACCTCCTTAAAGGAACCGGACCATACGTAAGTCTTGACGTCATGAACAAGGAAATGCTTCACGTGCAGGTGATCAGGCAAAATATCACACAGATATACCTGTTAGCAGCAATATTATCTGCCACCGGTGAAAAAAATCCACCACTTGCCTGGAGTCTTAACATGACCAGTCTTCTTAACGTATTGGATATTGCCAAAGAAGAAAAACTTCATCGCGTATATTGGCCCAGTAGTATCGCTGTTTTTGGCCCGACTTCTCCAAAAATTCTTTGTCCGCAGAAAACGGTAATTGAACCATCTACTGTTTATGGTATAAGCAAATTCGCTGGTGAATTCTGGTGTCATTATTTTAACCAGCGCTATGGCGTTGACGTGAGAAGTCTTCGTTATCCCGGACTGATTAGTTATAAATCTGCACCAGGCGGAGGTACCACTGATTATGCAGTGGAGATTTTTCACGAAGCACTGGAAGAAAAAAAATATACCTGTTTCCTGCGTGAGGATACCTATCTCCCTATGATGTATATGCCGGATGCCATCCGCGCAACCATCGAATTAATGGAAGCTCCGGCTTCAAAAATCAATATCCGGACCTCTTATAATATTAGTGGGATGAGTTTTTCACCGGCAGATATAGCATCCTGCATTAAGCAACATATACCTGGTTTTGAAATGACCTATCAGCCCGACTACCGGCAGGCAATTGCAGATAGCTGGCCCCAGAGCATCGACGACTCAGTGGCCCGTGATGAATGGAATTGGAAACCCGAATATGACCTGCCCAAAATGACAGCGGATATGTTTGCCAACCTTTAACCTTTCGGGCTGTTAACTTATTTATGGTAAAAAAATATTTGTCTTCACTATTCCTCCTGGCATTTTCCACCTTGTCGTTTTCACAAAACAACATAACGTATCGAGTTGCATTGATCCGTGAAGATGGTAATGAAATTGTATTTTCCATGGTAGCCAGCGAACAAAAAGGCAAACAAAAATGGGTGATCTACAATGCCAGCGAAAGGATTACGGTAGACTCTATTATTAAAAAAGGTGATTCGTTATTTGTTGAGATGCCTTTGTTCGATTCCCGTATGCGCTTGCACGTTAGTCCAGACAAAACCATGACCGGCACCTGGACCCGCGCCATCACTGCCGGCACTGCAACGATGCCGGTTAAAGCCACTCCGGATATTAACTATCGTTTTCAGCCAATAAAAGGAAAACCTGCAAGGAATATCAGCGGACGCTATGCCGTTGAATTTTTTCGTACCGGCGGATCCAAAAGAAACTCGGTAGCGGAATTCAGCCAGAAACAGGATATAGTTACAGGAACCTTTCTCAATCCCTCAGGCGATTATCGCTATCTCGAAGGTATTGTCACGGGCGACTCCCTCATGCTTTCCTGTTTTGATGGTGCCCATGCATATTATTTCGGTGCAACAATCAATGCAGACGGAACCCTTTCGAATGGTGTATTCTATTCACTTATCAGGACGAGCGAATACTGGAGCGCAAAAAAAGATCCCAAGGCAAAATTAGATGAGACCAATTCAATGGTTTATCTCCGGGTCGGAGAGGAGAGACTTGATTTTTCATTTCCTGATCTGGATTCCAATATCGTTTCCATAAATGATCCCCGGTTTAAAAACAAAGTTGTCATTATACAACTTATGGGATCATGGTGCCCGAATTGTATGGATGAAACTGCTTTCCTGAGTGAATATTATAAAAAGAACAGGGAAAGGGGGATTGAAGTGCTTGGCCTGGCTTACGAGTACACGAAAGATTTTAGAAAATCTGCAACTACGCTGAGGAAGTTTGAAAAACGTTATTCAGTCGACTATCCAATGTTAGTCACAGGAGCCACTACTATTGATAGTTTGAAAACTGAAAAAACTTTACCACAACTCACTCCAATAAAAGGATTTCCCACAACCATCTTTATCGGTAAGGATGGTAAAGTGAAAAAAATTGAATCCGGTTTCATGGGTCCTGGAACGGGACAACACCATGAAATTTACAAAAAAGAATTTGACGCTACCATTGATGAATTGTTGAAAGAAAAATCATGATGACAAGTCTATCTGTTTGTACTATCAGCTGGTTTTTTCTTTTTGAATGCAGATTTCAAAAGATCATTGCTTGCTTTTTCAATTCTTTTTTTATTATCGTTCAGGCTTAATCCTTTTTTTCCTGTACTGTCTTTAGCACCGGTTAGCTGGCTGAGAAGAGCATCTTTTGAATCGGCGATGATCTTATCCCTTATTACGATGGCAGTATCCATTGCAGCCTTTTTGGAACTATCAACCCTGGTTTGCACAAAATCAGTAGCCTGTTTCTTCAGGTCCTCGGCAAGCGCCTGTGTGGATTGCCTCAGATCAGTTGTAATAACAGGGTTAGTCATGGTGCCGCCCATTTTAACCTTCAGGTTCACTACATCATTCATTTTTACAGGCACTCCATTATTGCTTGCCTGCAGGGCGAGTTTATCTACATATTCATTTCCTTTCTTTCCCATCAATGCACGCGGAATTTTCATGTTCACCTGGTAATCGATTGATTGGTCAATACCATGCAATCCACCAATTTCCATATCAATATCTTTTGCTTTCATATGGAACGGTTTCACCAAAACTTTGCCATTGGCGAAAGCGAAATAATTTTTGACGTCTTTTAAAGAGACTCCTTCAAGCTCAGCAATATTTAGGGTTGAGGCCAATTTATCTAATGGTGCAAATTTTTTCAGGAACCCTTCCACTAAAAGAAGGTTTCCATTCCCGGTAAGGCTAGTCAGATCAGGCATCATGTCTGAACCCAACAGACCTTTCATGGTCATTTCAGAATTGATTTTCCCGGAAATGAATTGCGCAACCGGCAAGAGTTTCTTTACTGTGTTGAATGCCATAAATGTCTTCTGGACATCCAGGTTTTTAACCTTGTAGGTAAAATTAATTTCAGGATGTTCTTTGTTCTGTTTTGTAGAGTAATATCCATCCATCAAAATAGTTCCGTCAAGAGCATTCATCTGCATATTTTTCAACTGCACTGTCTCATCTTTAACCCACAGTGTTCCTGAAACGTTGGAATAATCAACCTTGTCATATCTGACTTCCTGCAATTTCGCTTTAACCACAAAGTCAATGTTTGCCGGTACTGCAAAGGGTGTTGCATCAGCCTCATTAGTGGAAGCAGAGGTGTCTTCATTCATCCATTTATTCAGGTCCATTTTACCCGTTTCTACCTGTAGTGCACCTTTCAGTGGTTCATTATTAAGGGCATAACCGATCATGTTATCAAAACTTCCTGTAGAACTGAAGCTTGTATTTTCAAATTCACCTTCCAGTTGATCAATGCTTAGATTTTTAGGGGTAAAGCGAAGTCCCGTATTCCTGACCAACAGTCCGGATGGATAATCAGCTGTAATATATCGTATATCCGTTCCCGTTATCTTACCGGAAATATCAATAGATTCATATTGTTTTTTGTCAATCTGCGATTTACGGCCTTTGAATGCAAGGTCTGCGGACATTATCCCTTTAAGACTGGTTCCCTTGTCAAAAGAATAGAATTGTTTAACATTTTCCAGGTTCATAGTACCTGTAAGTATTCCGCTAACCAAAGGATCAGAAGCGGGGTTCAAAATCAGGAGGGCAAGATCAGCTTTGTCGGAACCCAGTTCAATATGTGCACTTGGAATATTGATTACAGTATGGTCAGCCACTCCGTCAGGATTTTCAAAATCGATCCTGGCGCTTGTATTTTGTATTGGTTGAGGAAAGGCGGGGGATGCATAATATAAATTGCGGATGTCAATGAATCCTTTTGCGCTGAATTCGCCGGGTACTTGTTGCTGAATCACTGCCAGGTTTCCTTTTGCAGTTACATCAGCATCCATTTTACCGGAAATTTTTGTGCCGGTTTCCAGTTTAATGAATTGAGATAACTGTGTAAGGTCAAGTTGTCCTTTTACAGATCCGTCAATATATCGGTCCGACATTGGTTTCTTTACCATCAACCGGAAATCAAAGGGCATATTGTCCATTTCCAGGTGACCTTTTCGGATATCGATGACCGTGTGATCAGTGATACCATCCGGATTTTCCGCGTGTAAAGAAAGCTGGATGTTTTTTACCGCCTTCGGAAGATCAGGATACTGGAAAAATCCATCTTTTATTGCAACATTAATTGTGTATGCAGGAATTTCTGTATTGCTGTATTTTCCTTTTACTGTGCCATTAAACACAGCCGTGCCGCTGGTTTTGATGGTTGCGAAATTATTTTTGTAAATGCCTGGCACAAGCGACAATAGTGATTTGAAATCAACTGAGGGAGCATTAAATGCAAGGTCCATTCCA
>Ga0207701_10005956_pt1 | contig 12206 bp, 19 predicted proteins | sample KBSSwiSSwithPhiX_FD_184294 | JGI IMG/M metagenome (GOLD analysis project Ga0207701, IMG submission 184294) | Switchgrass rhizosphere bulk soil microbial communities from Kellogg Biological Station, Michigan, USA, with PhiX - S5 (SPAdes) (version 2) | ecosystem: Environmental > Terrestrial >...
GAGCCGTTGTTGTCGATCGTCAGGTCGATCATCTCGTCCGGGAGACGGATTTCGCTGGCGTGGTTGTCGCCGATCTCCACCGCCTTGCGGTCGATCTCGATGACCGTTCCACCCAGATCGTGAACCCGCTGGGCTTCGTTCTCGAAGCGCAGATCGGTGATGACGCAGATGTCGGCGCCGCCGAAATTCTCATGCCAGCGCGGCTCCCAGACCTGCATGCCGTCTTCCTCGCGCTGGCGACGCCACTGGCTGTAGCCAGGCGGGTTCATCGGGGCGCCGGGGAGCGCGTAGCTGGGGTCGTACTCGTCGATCGACAGCTCTTCGCGCGTGGGCGGGCGAGTGCCCGCCGGATCGTGGCCCAGCGGCAGCAGAGCATCGACCCAGAAGTTGTCGCCGAAGAGGTCGCGGTGAGATTCCGTGCCGAAGAGCTGGAGGAACTTGCGGCCGGAGATCGTGTAGATGACCGACTGCTGCGGGATCACGGTCGTGATCTCGCCCATAGTCTTCAGGTCGTCTGCGAGGACGAGGGCGTCGGATTCCGCGATCTGGAACCCGAGGGCGAGGAAGGCCGAGTGCTTCAGCTTGTCGGCGAATCCACGGCGGACACAGGTGAGACCACGGCCCTCCGCCCACTCTGCGATGTGGGCGAAGGCCGTGTCCTTACCCGATCCCCGGCGGCCGTGGAGGCCGATGAGGACCGGGAGACTCACTTGTTGCGCATGAACGGGTTCTCGCGGGGCGCGTTCTGGCCGCCACCGCCGTTCTGCTGGCCGCCTCCCCCGCCGCCACCGCGACGCTCGCCGGAGAGTTCCTTCTCGAACTCGTCGTAGGTGAGCGGCTTGACGTAGGGGTTGAGGTCGTACTTGTTGTCGGCGAGCGCCTGCTCGGCCGACGAGAGCGGCTGCGGGCCGCTGTCGGTGTCCTCCGGCGAGACCATGTACTTCGTGTCGAAGCCGGAACCCTTGCGCTTCACCTTGAAGCGGCGCGAGCCGAGGCCCTTGTAGTTGGCGTTGATCTCCGCCAGCTCCTCGAAGAGGCGGATTCCGGACGACCACAGCGCCACCTGGGGCTTGGTGCCCAGAATGACCGGATCGTTGGTCGAGTCCTTGACCATCTTGCCGTCCTTGTCGCGCTTGAACACGGGCGCGTCATCCCAGATGACGTTGATGAAGCCCTTGAAGCGGCGCGGAAGGTCCTGCTCGCAGCCGGGACACGGAGTCCCGTCGCGCTCCTGATCGACGCAGGGCACGTCGCGGCCCCACTGTCGGCCCTCCACGGGGACCTCGTGCATCATGGCCCAGTGGATGTTCTCGTCCTGTTCGAGGAACCGGACGACCGTCTCCTCCCCGGCGCCGAGTCGGAACCAGAGTGCGCTCTGGCCACCGCTCTGACGGCGGGCTTCGATCTCGGCGCTCTGCTTCTTCACGCCCTGGAAGCCTGTCGGCATGCTGCTTGTACCTCCTGTGCTGGTGTTGGTGCCTTCGGATTCCTGCCGATTAGGATCTTAGCAGGTCCTCATCTCAGAGCAAGGCGCAGAGCGGATTCCGCTCCGACCAAGCACTTGGCGATTTGCTCCGAAGTCATGCCTGCCGGATCGCCCTCGTGAGGAGGGACGATTTTGATCGGCAGGAAGGGTGAGAGATGGCGGACGATCGTGGCTGCTGCCTCCTCGCCCGCGTCGTCGGTGTCGAGGAAGAGCGTCACGCTGCGGGCAATGCGTCGGATGGCGCGGGCGTGATGCTCGGTGAAGTGTGAGCCGTTGATGGCCACGGCGTCGAGGCCGAGCTTCTGGTCGAGCGCGAGGACATTCAGCTCGCCCTCGCAGATGATGAGGTCGGATTCCGGCTCGACCCGATGGGCGCCGAAGACGACCCGGCTGGGGAAGTAGCACGGCCACCCGAAGCGCGCCGGGCGGTTGGGCTTGTCGCCCAGCACGAGGTACTTCGGGTGGGCCTTGTCCCACCAGGCGCGCGCCTTGAATCCGATGAGGTCGCCGACCTCGTTGCGGATCGGAATCGTGATCCTGCCCGTGATCTGGTCGTAGCCGAGCCACCAGGCGTCGAGCGTCTGCCAGTCGAATCCGCGCTCGAACATGTAGTCGGTGGCGGCGTGGCCCGTGCCGCAGATCCACCCGGTGTAGGCGGCGTGCCAGTCGATCTCGAAGCGGTCGATCGCGGCCTCCGGGAGCCGGGGCTGCGGATGGACGGTCTCCTCGGGCGCGTTGAGGACCTTCGCGACCTCATCGACCATCCGCACGGCGTCCGGATTCAGGTAGCCCGGCTGGTAGCGCTCCTTCAGCATCCGGATGGCTTCCAGCGGGGAGATTCCGAGGACCCGCTGGGTGAAGTGGACGGCGTTGCCGCTGGCCTTGCAGCCGTGGCAGAAGAACGCCGTCGTCTCCTCGTTCATGTACGAGGAGGCGTTCTCGTCGCCGTTGTCGTGGCCGGGGAAGGGGCACGAGAAGCGGAATTCGGCCGCCGTCGCCCGGCTCACATTCCGAATGTCGAGGCAGTCGAGGAAGTCCTCAACGTCGATGTTCGAGGGATCAAACGCTGGCATCGGATTCCGGCGGCTTGCCCAGCGGCTCGTCGGTGATGTCCATCGCCACCGGCGGGAAGTGCCCGTTCCACCAGATCAGCAGGCGGACGTTCTCGCCGTTGGCGATGGCCTCACGCTCGGCGTCGGTCGGCTGCCAGACGGAGCAGATCACGGGCGCCCCGTCGTGGTCCTCCTGCGCGTAGAACCACAGGTCGTTGTCCTCGGTCCCGCCGGGGAGCCGCAGGATTCTGTTCGTGTTGTGGGTGCGCCGGGGCTTCATCGCTCTCGCTCTCTCCTGATCTTCAGCCAAGCCTCGCGAAACAGCAGAACTGCCCACGCGGTCGGTGAGAACAGGTACAGCAGGACGATCATCTACCGCAGGTAGCGCCTCGTCTGCACGACGTGCCGGTAGTTCCACGGCAGGATGTAGGGGCCGCTCTCGGAGCCGTGCGAGAAGACGCGCCCGTGGCCGATGTAGACCGCGACGTGATGGGGCACCCAGAAGGAGCCGCCGTAGAACACGCAGTCGCCGACGAGCGTCGGGCGGCCGATGCGCACGCCGTGGCGGACCATCGTGCCGGTGAAGCCCGCGCGCCACGCGGCGCCGTTGATGAAATCCCGCAGGTGGTGATCGACCGTGGCGTCCCAGTGCAGGTAGGTCGCGTAGGCGGAGCAGTCGGCGTTATGCGGGTACTGGCCGCGCTTGCTGCGAGCGCCGGTGCGGATCGCCCACCGCTGCGAGCGCTGCGTGTAGTGGATCGCGCCTCGGTGCTGGTAGCCGATCCATGCTGCGCGGACGATTCGCTTGCGGGCGGCGACGCGCTGCCGGGGGCTGAGGCCGATGGCGCTGCCCCACATCCCGATGGGTGGCTCAGCGTCCTGCTCAGCGGCACTCAGCGGGTCGAGGTACTTCAGCTCGGCATCCGCGTCGCCCTCGTCGGTCTCGGGCGGGTCGTCGAGCGGTAGATCCGCCAGTCGTTTGGCGAAATCGTCGAGCAGGACGGCCTGCTCCAGCATCCTGTCCAGCGTGGCGGCCATGATGTCTCCTTTCAGGGCCGATCTGTGCCGTGTCCAGCGGCGATCATCGCCTCGGCGAAATTCGTGCCGTTGGCGAGCGTGACGGTGGCGACGTAGCGGATGAAGGACCGCACGTCGCTCTGGGTCTTGGTCTTCTCGGTCTCGATGACGACCTGGGCGCCGAAGATCATGTCCTCGGCCGCCTTGCGGGCCTCCTTGCCGCCCGGATTCCAAAGCTCCGGGGAGAAGAGGCCCTTGACGCGAATCTTCGCGTCATAGACGTGGACGCCGAAGCCGAGATCCACGTCGGCGGTGAAGGTGTCGCCGTCGTGCACGTCCGTGACGTGCGCGCGGTAGCGGTAGGCAGGTTCCATCACGCCTCCACGACGCGCTGGCGCCGCAGCCGCTCGTGCATGCGCAGAGCGGCCTTCTCGATGTTCTCGGTCTGCCGCACGTCCTCGTAGTCGAGGATCTTCGGCGGCTTGTCCGGCGAGCGAAGCTCGATCCGGAAGGACGTGTTCCCATTCTTGCGGATCATGGGCAACGTGACTTCGAGCGAACGCTTGCCCACAGCGTCGCAGAGTTGAGCGAACGTGTTATTCGGCTTTGTTGTCATCTCGGATTCCTGGGGGTGCTTTACGTGTTGATGGCTCGGACTTGCCGAAGGGATTGGAACTGTCCTCGTCCTTCGTCGTAGTGGAGCGCTGGAACTTGTCCTGGATGGTCTTCTCGCGGTAGATCGCGTTCTCATGATCCCAGATGCAGCGGATCTTTCCGAGAGGACCCTTCCGATTCTTGTTGATGCGGACTTCCATCTCCTTGTTCTCCTTCATCTCCTCGTCGGAAAACAGTCCGAGAGAGACATCGGGGTCCTGCACGACGGAGAGGGAGTACCCAACGTTGTCCAGCTCTGCGCCGTCCTTGCCGCCGGAGCGGTTCGTCTGGGCTGCGGCGAAGATCGGAATCTTCAGGGTGCGCGCCGTGAGCTTCAGGTCGCGCGTGATCTCCGTGAGGCTCTGCCACATGGAGGTGCCCCGGCTCGGCGACGAGGAGGTCATGAGCGAGATGTAGTCGATGATGACCAGCGAGGGCTGGTAGCGGACCATCTCGGCGTAGACGAGATCCGGCGTGACGTAGCGCCCGCCCTCGATCACCGGAATGTCGTGGACGGTCTCGCGCAGGCTGTCGGCGTAGTCGAGCCACTTCTGCACCTGGGTGTCAGGCAGATTCAGAGCGCGGAGGAGCGAGTAGTCGATCTGAGCGGCCATCGCATCCAGGCGCTCGTAGATCTCCTCGCCGTCCTCCTCCAGCGAGAAGTAGAGGATCGACTCGCCCTGCACCCAGGCGTTGAAGGCGGCGGCCTTCAGGAAGGTGGACTTGCCGGTGCCGGTGAAGCCCGCGATCGTCCAGAACTGGTGCGGCTTGATGCCGCCGGTCATGCGATCGAGATCGACGAATCCGGTCGGAATCCCCCGGACCCGGCCCTCCTTGCGGCGCTGCTTGTAGATCTCGATCCGGCTGCCCATGTTCTTCGTGAACGAGTCGGCCTCGACCGACGGGACCAGGTTGGCCAGCTTCCTGCTGACTTCCAGGAATTCGAGATCGATGTTGGCCGACCTCTGGGGGTCATCGCACGCGGCGGCGAGTTCGAGGACCATCTCGTTCGCGAGGCGCCGCTTCGCGACGTTGACGAATCGGTCGAGGAGGGCCGTCAGGCTCTCCTGCTCGTACTCGAACTCCCACTTGGGCTTGTCCTGCTCGACGGACCCCTTCGAGGGAGGCCCGCCGTAGCGCATCTTGTAGTCGAGGACGTACCGGAACATGCCCCGGCACTCCTCGTCGGCGAAGAGGTCTTCGCGGATTCCACGCGAGATGGCCTCTTCGAGATTGCCGGTCTGGATGATCTTCGAGATCAGCGCGCGTTCTACGTCCATCGCGCTAACGGAAGTCGTTCAGCCGGGCGGAATCGAAGATCATCCGGAAGTGGCGCGTGGAGCCGACGACGACGATCTCCTTCCCGTCGATCGCGGCCACCGGCATGTCGAACTTGTGCTTCGCGTGCACGACCTGACCGTCGATCTCGACGTGGCCGGTGGCGATCTCCAAGCGCGCCTGGGACCGCGAGATTCCGAACTCGTCACTCAGGACGGAGGGCAGGTGAACGGACCCGCCCTGCTGATTCTCAGCCATTCCTCTCCCCTTGGGTCGAGCTACTTGTCGCCGATCTGCTCCTGGAGCGATTCCAGCACAAGATTCCGCTGGACGGCCACCACGTCGGCTTCGACGATCTCGGCCAGTTCGTTCAGGGCCTTCGCAAGCGTACCCCGCTGCTCCTCGGTGAAGTAGGGGATCTCCTTGCCGTGTTCATCGAGCGTCACGCGGTCCTGATCGACGAACGCGGTGATCTGCGCGGGGCCGACGGAGACGTTCGCGTACTGCCCCGTGGGGATCAGCTCGGAGGCCGTCATGAGGATCTTGACCATCGGGGCGCCATCGACGCCTCGGGGCCATGCCTCGGAATCCGTGGTGCGGACCTGATCGTTCGTGCGCTCGGCGGCCGACTCGGCCTTCGCGCGTGAACGCTGGTCAGGCTTGGCCAGGTCCTTTGCCTGGCTCGGGTGTGAGCGTGGTGATGCCATCTGCTTCCTTCGTCGGGTTCTTCGGGTTGCGAGCGGGTCAGACTCGGAATCCGGCGCGGGACGGGTTGTGCTGACGCGGCCTTCGCATCATCTTGATCGCCCGGTCCAACTCGGCTTCGGTGGGGTCGTAATTCGGGAGTCCCTTACCTGGCCTACGGTCGGTTTCCTTGATCCACTTCTTGATGCCTTCGATCTGCTCGGGTGTCCAGTACCGCCACCCCCTGTCGCCTCGATGCGGGAGCAGATGCGCGGGCAAAAGCCCAAGCTGCTCCCACTTGCGCAGGGTCGCCATGCGCCGGTTCAGAGCCTCCGCTGCTTCGCGGATGTAGACGCGCGTGGCGCCTTCCTCTGTAGTGGGCATAGTGCGATCTTAGCAAACCCCTCCAGAAATTCCGAGGGCCGCTCGTTGGCGGCCCCGAAAAGAAGACGCGGGCCGGGGTCTCAGGCGCCCCGACCCGCGCAGGGCGCCGCTTCACGAACGGCAACCCTTTATCGCAATGTGTCCTACGGTGTGATCTTAGCAAAGGGGTCCTGGAACGCAAAACGCCCCGGCTGGGGGCCGGGGCGCTGGTGGGACTGTTTCTCATGTCCCTCCCTTCTGCTCGATGTGGAGGAATCCTCGGCGCCTAGCGCGCCTTGTTCTTGCCGCTCTTGTTGCCGGGGCGACCGGGGCCGTTGGGCTTCCCGATGCGCTGCCGGTAGCGGTAATACTTGCTCGAAGTGCGCGTCACGCCGCCCTCGCGGTGCTTCGAGGAGCGCCGCTTGCTCGTCTCCGTCGTCGGCTTCGCCTTGTGGACGGGAGGAGCCTTCGGAAGCGACGTGTAGACGTTGCCGAGAGAATCCTTGTAGTGGGCCATGCTGAATTTCACCCCCTTTCTGGGGCTAGCCTGTGTTCACACACAGGCGGTGCTTCAGCATGCCTTTCTCCTTTCTGTAGCTGTGGATGAGTAAAAGGCGGCCGGGGCGGAGCGCTAGTCCCGCACCTCCCCGATCGTTCCGGACGGCGATCGGGTTGTTCGCGTCGGTGGCTGAACTACATCTTGGTCGGCGGCTGTCGAAACCGCACTCTCCGCCGGTTCATGGACGCCCTCCTGCCCGATTCCCCAACCCGAGGAGGACGCCCATGACCCGGCGGCGCTCTGCCAATTGAGCTACGACCGTCGCAGCAGTCCCACGCCCTTAGAACTTCACCGGCCCGGTGGGATCTTAGGGGCGCGTTCCCGGATGTCAAGAGCCGGGGATCATGTCGTCGATGAACGAGCGCTACCTGGCGTACCTGAGATCGGCGACGTGGAGACGGAAGCGAGCAGCGGCTCTGAAGCGGGCCGGATTCCGATGCCAGGTGTGCAACGGCAGCAAGCGCCTCGACGTGCATCACCGCACCTACGCGCGCTTCGGGCGCGAGCGGGCGTCCGACCTGATCGTCCTGTGCCGGACGTGTCACGACATCTTCCACAAGCACAGGCGGCTGGTCAGGGCCGGGAAGTAGAAAGGCCCGCCTCCGCGTGTGGGTCGGAGACGGGCCTGCTACTCTGCGCGACGTTGCGAGAAGCGCTGGTTGGATCGTACCATCCACAGCGGAAGAAGAAACCGCTCCCTGGGTGCAGATCGTCGAACCTCGCTGTATGTCCGTCAGAGGGATCGACCTTGGGCTGCCAGAAGGACTCCAGGCAGCCAGGAGGCGTGTGGGCCGCGAAAGCGGAGAGGTGCTACCGGGACAGCTACGCCTTGCTGCGGGAGCGAGGGAGGCGCGAAGCGCCGACCGAGAGGACGCGCTAGGCGCGTTGCTGCGGGACTAGGGCGCGAAGGGGTTCTTCTTCGGAGCGAGGGGGAGGATCACAGGCGGTCTCGGACGAGGCTTAGGGGGCGGAGTGAAGATCCGACGGAAGGCGTCGGAGTCGCCTTTCAGGACCTCTCGGCAGAGCCGATCGGCCTCCTTGTTGGCGGTACGAGGTACCCACTCGATGACGAAGTGGTCGAACCGCTTGATCGTGGAGAGAGCGATCTCCAGATAGTTCTTCATCCGCTGGTCCTTGGCTGGTTGCCGTCCAAGGATGTGATTGCGGACCAGACGAGAGTCCGTGTAGAGCATGAGATTCTTCACGGAATTCTCCAGAGCAAAGTCCATTGCCAGGAGAACTCCCTCGTACTCGGCTTCGTTGTTCGTTGAGCAGCGAGGAAGTCGCTCAGCTACATGCCAGGTCGTCACGGCCGACCCGTGGTCGAGCGCCGGTGTGTCGATGTCCACGACCGCAGCGCACGCGCATGGGTAGCCCGTGTTCCCACCCCCGTCCGACCAGGCCCGAGCGTTCACCACGAACTCCCGGCGACCAGTTGCTCGTAGTGGCCGCTGCACATCTGCCCGCTCCGGCAGAGATCGCACTCGTCGCACGAGAGCCAGAATTCGACCTCGTTCTCGTAGATCTCGATGCTCATCTCGTCCGCAGCGAACTTCCGCTTGGCGGAGGCCATCTCGGCGGCAACGAAGTCCTTCATCGTGTGACCCATTCGGCGTGGCAGACGCCGCCCACCGGCAGGGGCGTGACGCAATGCCAGTGGTAGAGGCCGGTCTCGTCGTCGTAGAAGGCCAGCTCGATCTTGGGGTGGTCCGGATGATTCGGGCAGCCACCCGATCGCTGACGGTTGTTCACGAATCCCTCCGATTCGCCCGCTGCTCCAGACTAGTCGCCCACCGGCAGTTGCCCGGCTCGTAGTTGCCGTCGTTGTCGATCCGGTCGATGCTTCGATCAGCAGGCGCCTCGCCCATGTCGGCCAGGAAGTTCTCGAACGAGTAGCGCCATCGGTCGCACATCGTGATCCCTCGCGCCCCGTAGTAGGCGTAGACGGGATCGTTCGCGTTGAAGCATCGCGTCTTGATGCCCTTCCAGATCCGATACGTGCGGGTACCCGTCCAGCCATGCTTGACCGATCGACGCGATTCGTCCTCTAGGCAGCCGCAGGATCGAGTGCGGCCAGTAGTCAGGTTGGAGTCGTGGACGGTTTTCTCTGATCCGCAATCACAACGGACAAGAGAACGCTGAGTGCCCTTGAGTCGTTCGAGGACTATAAGCCGCCCGAAACGAGATCCGACATCGAATACTCGCTTCACGACTTTACCGACTTTTGTACGGAGATTTTATATCCTCTTGGTTCATATACCTCGAAGCGCCGTCCGCGCCACTGGCGCTCCAGCGGCCCCACGTTCATGTCCGTGTAGTCGTAGATCTTCGCGTCGTGCTTGTCAGGATGGATGCGCTCGACGCGACCTACCTGCTGCGTGACGAGGCCGGTGTTCTTCTGCGGGTAGGGCAGGTGCAGGCGATCGAGGCGCGGGATGTCCATCGCCTCGTCGGCGAGCGTCGAGAGGATGATGCAGGGCCGGGTCTCGGCCAGCTCCTTCGCCGCCTGCCGGGACTCGTTGTCGTCCTGGCCCGTGAGCGTGTGCACGGGGTCGAGGAATCCGGCCTCCAGGATCATGTCCTCCAGAATCGTCAGATGCTCCAGACGCTTGGAGACGAGGAGCTGGTGGTGGCCCTCGTTGGCCAGCACGTTGTCCACGATGAGCATGTTGCGGTCGCGGTCACGGATCAGCGCGTCGATCATCTGCGGGTAGTTCGAGCGCTGCCAGCGGCTCTTCGTGCCCCGGAATCCGTAGCCGAACTTCGTCGGCACTCGGATGACCTCGGGGTGCATGAGGGTCGTCACGTCGGCGGGCTTCGTCTCGTGGATGATCGGCCCCAGCACGCGGGTCGCCAGGGCGAAGTCGCCGGTCTTGTCGGGCGTCGCGCTGACACCCAGCCGGTAGCGCGCTGAGAAGCGGTCGAGGACGCGGTTGTACGTGTCCGCCGTCGCGTGGTGGCACTCGTCGAGGCAGACGAGGCCGAACTCGCTGTCGAAGAATCCGGCCGCCTCCAGGTTGTCGAAGCGCGAGTGGAGCGTCTGGGCCGTGGCGATGGTCAGGTAGTCGGAGACCTCGAAGATTCCGTCGCCGATCTGACCGACGGGGTAGTCGGCGCCGAGGAATTCTCGGGCACGCTTCTGCCATTGCCAGAGGATGTCCTTCGTGTTCACGATGACGAGACTGGGCGTCGCGAGCGTCTGGATCAGCCCGAGCATCGTGACCGTCTTGCCGGACCCGGCGGGGGCCTTGTAGATCCCCTGCTGGAACTGGCGCATGGCGGCCCAAGCGGGGATCTGCCACGGGCGCAGATCGGGATGCTCGCCGATCTCCGGCATGGTCGGGAAGTAGCGGTTGTCGGTCCACTCGACATCGTGGCCCGAGAGGTACATGCCGTCGGCGAAGTCCGCTGAGAATCCGCGAGGCATGACCATGTGGTCGCCGTCGAGCGAGTAGAGCGCGATCTTGTCGGGCATCTGCTCCCAGCCCCACTGGTGCTGCTTCTCGGCCTCCCTCTTGGCCAGGTTCGGGATCGTGAGCGCGTCCACGAGGTGCGAGCGCAGATCAGCGGGCAGTTCGTCTCTCGCGACGCGCAGCTTGTGGTCGAGGATGGCGGTGATACGCATTGGTGGTATCTTATCAACTCATGCGGATCGGGATCGGCACTACTTTGGCGCCGTCGAACTCGGAGACGAAATGAATCCTGCGGATTTTTCCTGGCTCATCCCGGCGTTCTTCCTCGTCATCTATTTGGTGGCCCCTTCGGGTCTGAGAAGGACCATCGAAAACTGGCGTGACGCCCGTTGGAGGAAGTGGCTGAACAAGAAAGACGGTCCGCTACCCGAAGAGACCGACTGGTCGGCCTACGAGGATTTCGTCGGCGACGAGCTGCATCTCGAAGGCGACACGAGCATCGAGGCGTTCGAGAAGGAGCAGGAGGATTCCAGGCTACTTCAGCAGGCGCCCCAGGGCCTGCCAGCGCCCGCTCACGCGCCTGCTGCGCCTGCGGGATGGCCCCAGGGCGAGACCTACACGGTCGATCAGCACCGGGAGCCGGTGGCCTACTACGACTGCGGCCACCGGCGCAGGGTCGCGACCAAGCTCATGGCCGGGACGGTCGATCTGGAGAAGTGCCTCGACTGCGGGAGCTGGTTCAAGGACGGCAAGCTCTACGCGCGGGGCGAGTCGGCCACCTGGCGGTGAGACCCCTGGCGAGGGCACCTCGGCGACACCTCGTCGAGGGCCACGTCGCAGATGACGCAGGCGACTACAGGTTGCGCCGGTCGTTCCAGCCCCGGTAGCCGTACCCACCCGTCCCCAGGCCCGCGAGCAGGACGAGGATCGCCGCGATGATGGCAACGATCGCCGGGAGGCCGAGCATCACGCAGACCCAGTAGATGAGGGCTGCAAGAAGGATGGCGATGAGAATTCCGATCATGGCTTGGGTCCTCCGTTGACGTTCGCAGAAGGTTGCGTCGGATCGAGATCGTAGGCATCCGGCTTGTCCGTGGGGCGGACTGGATCATCTACATTCCCTGGTCCTCGCCCGCTCAATCGCTTGGCTTGCACGGAGCCGGGCGGGCAGTTGATTCCCCCGACCGGAGTACAGACCGAAGGGGGCGTCGGGACCACCGGCGGAATCGGCGGCACGGGGATGTTGATCGGCGGCTGCGGAACGGTCGGGGTCGGAGGAACCGTCGGCGTCGGAGGGACCGTCGGGGTAGATGGCACCGGCACTTGGGGCGGCTTGGGCTTCGGCTTCGCAGGAGGTGGTGTCGTCGGCTGAGGGGCCGGAGAAGCCTGTGGCGGCGGGGGATTCGTGGTGGGCGTCGGCGCCCTAGCTGGTGGTGGGTTATCGCCGCCAGACGGAGAGTTCCCGCCTCCACTTGGGGAGCTGCCCGACGATGGCGTCGTCGGAGAATTCTGCTGACGATTACGGCGTCGCTCGCGCTGAGCCTGCGCTCTGCGCCTGTTCTCGATCACCGTTTGAGCGTTGGCCTTGCGCAGGGCGTTCGCGCGCTCCTCGGCGAGCTGGTGCTTGTCAGGCCCCTGCGCTGAGCCAGCGGAGGCCAGACACTCGTCGGGCGGGAATCCGAGGCACGAGTCGCTGGAGG
>Ga0207701_10005957_pt1 | contig 12205 bp, 16 predicted proteins | sample KBSSwiSSwithPhiX_FD_184294 | JGI IMG/M metagenome (GOLD analysis project Ga0207701, IMG submission 184294) | Switchgrass rhizosphere bulk soil microbial communities from Kellogg Biological Station, Michigan, USA, with PhiX - S5 (SPAdes) (version 2) | ecosystem: Environmental > Terrestrial >...
CGAGCTGGGCCTGCCGCCCGACCTGGTGAACCGCCATCCGTTCCCCGGCCCCGGCCTGGCGATCCGCATCCCCGGCGACATCACGAAGGAGAAGCTCGACCTGCTGCGCGCGGTCGATGCCGTCTATCTCGACGAGATCCGCAAGGCGGGGCTGTACGACGAGATCTGGCAGGCGTTCGCGGTGCTGCTGCCGGTGCGGACGGTCGGCGTGATGGGCGACTATCGCACCTATGATTATGTCTGCGGGCTGAGAGCGGTGACCTCGCTCGATGGGATGACCGCCGACATCTACCCGTTCGACGCCGCCTTCCTCAGCCGCGTCGCGACGCGCATCGTCAACGAGGTCAACGGCATCAACCGCGTGGTCTACGACTATACGTCGAAGCCGCCCGGCACGATCGAGTGGGAGTGAGCCAACTTAATTGAGGCGGCTGATGGTGGGGGCAAGCGATGGAAATGTTCAATTACGTGATGGTGCTCGCCTCGGTCATCATCGGGCTTGGCATCACGCACTTGCTTCAGGGTGTGGGCGGCATTGTGCAGCATCCGCACCGGGAGAAAATCTATTGGATCCACCTCGTGTGGGTCTCCGTCATCTTCCTTCGCGCGATCTTCTGGTGGTGGTTCGAGTTTCGCCTCTCGAAGACCGCGGAATGGACCTTTACCCTCTATCTCTTCGTCCTCGCCTACGCAGTCCTGATCTATCTTTGGTGTGCTCTGCTCTTCCCGCGCGATCTTGCAGGCTATGACGGCTTCAAGGATTATTTCTACTCGCGCCGCGGCTGGTTTTTTGGGCTCATTTTGGTCGGCCAGGCGGTCGACGTCGCCGACACGTTGCTGAAGGGCCTCGACCATTTCCGCTCGCTTGGTCCAACTTATCCGATCGCGATCAGCATCCTTTCCCTGCTGCTCCTGATTGCCATGCGCACGCGTAACGAGCGCTTCCACGGGGCGTTCGCAATCTTCGCGGTGCTCTACCTGATCGCCTATCCGTGGGTGTTTTTCGACACGATTAGCTAGGAACTGACGATATGCATCGCTCGCGCATCAACGGCATCCTGATCGACTGCAACGTCGACGACATCCAGGAAGCTGCCCGATTCTGGGCCGAGGCGCTCGGCCGCCCGGTGAACCCCAATCATCGCGGAACGCGCGGCGATTATGTGATGCTCGAGGATCGGCCCGACCAGATCAGCGTCCAGGTCCAGCGCGTCAGTCACGAAAGCCGCGTCCACATCGACATCGAAACCGACGACATCCCCGCCGAGGTTGCGCGGCTCGAGAAGCTCGGAGCGACGGTCGACAAGCAGCTGGAGCGTTGGGTTGTGATGCGCGCGCCTTCCGGCCAGCGCTTCTGCGTGGTTCGCGTGCAGCGCGACGGATTCGATAAGGACGCGAATGAGTGGAGCTAGTTTGGCCCTTGCTTGCGCTAAGTGACGGACACTGTCGATTAGTTCTGAGTTAACAGTAACTTGCCGTTTAACGGACGCTTGACTCGCGCGCCTTATTGTTGCTGCTGAGGAGCGAAAGCGGAGGTCATTGGACGTGGGGAAGATCGACAAGCTGATCATTGTTGCGGTGGCGGTAGCCGCGCTCGCGGGCTGCGAAACGGCGCCGAATATGAGGCCGGCCGCAATCGCACCGGTGCGGATCTCGAACGAAGTCCCGTACCACTGGACCGTCGGCAACGCGCCCCAGGCCCATAAGGACCTGGTCGCCGAATTCGGAAGGGTCGGCCTCAAGCCCGGCGAATATGTCTGGGCGACGGCAATCCCCGCGGCGGGTGACACGCGGATCGTCGCCGATCTGCTGACGCAAATGGTTTATGTCTATCGCGGCGACAAGCTGCTCGGCGCGTCGAGCATGTCAAGCGCGAAAACCGGGCACATCACGCCCTACGGCTATTGGACGATCCTCGAAAAGCGGCCGTTCTATCGTTCCAAGAAGTACGACAATGCGCCGATGCCGTTCATGCAGCGGATCGACGATTATGGGATCGCCTTCCACGGCGGCGTGAACCCCGGTTACCCAGCGAGCCACGGTTGCATGCGGCTGCCGATGAAGTTTGCGGAGAAAATGTACGGAGTGACCAAGCTCGGCACCAAAGTCGTGATCGAAGGCTAGACCACCACTCGGCCGTCCACATTGGCGGTAGCCGGACGGTCCCCTCCAGCATGCACCGGCAGGATCAGTGCCGTCAGCAAGCCGGGCTTGTTGTCCTCCAGAAGCAGCTGGCCGTTATGAAGGTGGGCAATCGACTCTGCGAGCGCCAGGCCGAGGCCCGCGCCTTCATCCGAACGGCTGGTGTCGAGCCGCCCGAACCGCCGCCGAGCTTCTTCTCTCCGTTCCGGCGGGATCCCAGGGCCCCGATCGGCGACCTCGATTCGGATGACACGCTCGCCGGGCTCGACGCGGACGCGAAGTTCGCCGCCTGACGCACCGTAACGGAGAGCATTTTCAATGAGGTTGCTGATCGCCTGGGCGAGCAGCTGCCGGTGTCCGAATAGAGGCACGGGCCATGCGGGCCGATCGTAGGCCAGGCCGGCAGCCCGCTCCTCGGCGAGCGGATCGTACATTTCGGTCAGTTCCTCGGCGAGCTCGCCGACGTCGAACCAGGCGAACTGGCGGCGTCCTGTCAGCGCCTCCGAGCGGCTGATTTCGAGAACGGTCGTCAGGATGCGCATCAGCGCATCCGCCTGGCGGATGACGCTGCCAAACAGCTCCTCCTGCTCCTTGGGGTCGCTGGCCTGCGCGGCGGCATGAGCCGCCGAGCGAAGCCTGCTGACCGGTGAGCGCAGGTCGTGCGCCAGGCTGTCCGTCAGCAGCCGAAGCTCTTCCATCAGCGTGCTGATTCGGTCGAGCATGGCGTTGATCTGGCGGCCGAGGCGGTCAAAGGCATCGTTGGCCTGCGAGACGGGCACCCGCTGCGTGAGGTCGCGCGCGCTGATCCGGTCGGCGACCCTGGCGATCCCGCCGATCCGCCGGCCGACATAATGCGCTAGGATCAGGCCGCACAGCAGCCCCAGCAGCCCGGCAAAGACCAGTGCGATAAGAAGCGAGCGTTCCAGCGTGTCCCGGATGGCCAGGCCCTCGCCGGCGAGCCGGCCACTCACCAGCCACTGGCCGCCGCCCAGCTGGTGCATGATGAGCGCAGCCTCGCGTGGAGTGGTTTGGCCGCGCAGCCTGATCAAGGCATTGCGATATCCCTCCCGCGGCTTCAGCAGCGAGGACGGCACCGCTTCCAGATTGCCTTCGACCTGTTTTCCGTCAGAGCCGATTACCGCGACCGCTGTCTGCGGGTCGGCATAGATCATGGTGTCGTTGATCGCGCCGTCGAGCGCCGGCTTGCCACCCGAGCGATAGACGTCGGCGAGCACCTTGCCCTGCTCGACCACCTGCTGGCGCAGCGTTGCTGCGGCTTGGTCATGCGTGCGGTAATAGATGAAGCCTATGACGGCGAGGTTCGAAACCAGCGCAAGCAGCCCGGCGAGCAGCGCGATTCGAAGGGTCGTCGACACTTGCGCAGTGGTAGCGGCTTAGGCCGCGAGCATGTAGCCCGCGCCACGCACCGTGTGCAGCAGGGGCTTTTCAAACCCTTCATCGAGCTTGCGGCGGAGCCGGCTGACATGGACGTCGATGACGTTGGTGCCCGGGTCGAAGTGATAATCCCACACCTGCTCCAACAGCATCGTCCGGGTGACGACGCGGCCCTCATTACGAGCAAAATATTCGAGCAGCAGATATTCGCGTGGCTTGAGATCGAGCTTCTTGCCAGCCCGCCGCACGCTGCGCGACAGCGGGTCGATCTCTAGGTCGCCGACGCTGAGGCGGTGGTCGGCCGGATCTACTCGCGCCTCGCGGCGGCGCAGGAGCGCATTCACTCGCGCAAGCAGCTCGGCGAAGGAAAAGGGCTTTGTCAGATAGTCATCAGAGCCGCATTCCAGCCCTTCGATGCGGTCGCCGACCGACGCGAGGGCTGACAGGATCAGGACCGGCGTCTGGATTTTCGCGGCGCGCATGGCCTTCAGCACGGACAGTCCGTCGATGACTGGAAGCATGCGGTCGAGAATGATGAGGTCGAAACTGCCATCGGTGGCGCGGAACAGGCCGTCCTGGCCGTTGGTCGCCTGCTCGATGCTGTGGCCTTCCTGCGTCAGGCCCTTCGCCAGATAGGCAGCCGTCTCGCTGTCGTCCTCGACCAGAAGGATCTTGCGTCCCATGGCGGTCTTTTAACTCCAAAACTATCCTGGCGGCAGTAGCCGCACGGCGGTCGCCCCGGGAGTCGCTTGGGCTTCGCCGTGCGGCTTGCCGGCTCAGCCGTTGGTCGTGTCGGTGGCCTTCTTGGGGGCAGCCGCCTTGGTCGCCTTGCGGCTCTTCTTCTTGGCGTGCTTCTTGGCCTTCTTTGCCTTGTGGCCCTTCGGCTTCGCCTTGGTCATCGTCGTCTTGGCGGTCGTGGTGTCGCCCTTGGTCGAAACCGTCGTCGTGGCCTTGGTGTTGCCGGACTTGGTCGAGACCGTCTTGGTCGACGTCGTCGCGGCCTTCTGAGCGGCGACGGCCGGCGTCGCCATGAGGGCGGCCACAGCGACCGACGCAATCAACTTCTTCATTCGTTCCTCCTGTCTCCGGCATTCAAGCACCGGTGAACCGGGCAGTTACGTTGGTGTGTTTCACACCACCGTGGCGGTCAGGTTAAATGCAGTTCATCCCGCGTAGGGCCGCCCGGCACGAGTGCCTGAACTCGCGCCGGACGGCTTTCAGATGCGAAGGCGAGTTACTTGCCCTTCGGAGCCGACTTGGCAGCGGCCTTCTGCTGCTTGGCGGCCAGCTTTGCGGCCTTCTTCTGAGCCTTGGCTTCGGCCTTCTGGGCCTTCGCCTGCGTAGTCGCGGGTTTGGTGGTGGTCGTGGCGACGGCCGGCGCTGCCACGACGGCGAGTGCGGCGGCGCTGGCGATAAGGAAACGGTTCATGACATAAATCTCCATATTCGGTGTGGGGCTCGATGAGCCGTGATCCGATTACGGTTTCGCCGCTCTCGCGACGGTGGCCGCACAATGAAGATGTGTTCATGGCGATTAGGGCGCGGGCCTTTGCGCCCGTGGTTCCCGGCGCTAGGCTGGCCTTGGCCATGATCGCTCAGAAGACCCGCTATGCGCTTCGCTCGCTGCTATTCCTCGCCGAGGAACAGGGTGGTGCGCCGGTTCAGCTGGGCCGCATCGCTGAGACGCAGCGGGTCCCGCCCAAATATCTTGAGCTGATCATGCTCGACCTCAAGAAAGCGGGGCTCGTCAAAAGCGCCCGAGGTCCTAAGGGCGGCTACCGCCTGGCGCGCACCGCCGATCAGATTTCATTCGGCGAGGTCGTGCGCACGATGGAAGGGCCGATTGCGCTCGTGTCTTGTGCAAGCGTCAATTTCTATGCGCCCTGCGGCGACTGCCATGACGAAACGACCTGCGCCATCCGGCGGGCGTTTGCGATCCTGCGCGACCAGAGCACCGCCGTGCTCGACTCGATTTCCCTGGCCGAAGGCGCAGGCTGGGAAGAACGGCTCAACGGCGCAAGCTGATCATCGGGGGATATCATGGACGAACGTTTCACTCCGCGCCCGGTTGCCGGGTGGTTTACTGTCGCATTGCTAGCGTCGCTCCTGTTCATGGCACTCGGATGCGTCGGGCTGGTGATGCATGTGACTACCGAGCCCAGGACTCTGCCGCTCGATCAGGGGGCCCTGCTCGAAGCGGAGCCGCAATGGGTGCTGGCGGCTTCGTCCTTCGGCTTCGTTAGCGGGCTGATCGGTTCGATCCTTCTGCTGCTCAAGCGTCAGCAGGCGGAGCGGGTGCTCCTCGTGTCGTTTGCGGGCTTGCTTGTATGGTTGGTGGGGATGTTCGCGACGCCGCGGTTCCGCGACCTGCTTACGACCAATCAGATCGCTGTGGTGCTGGTCATCGTCGCGCTGTCATGGACGATTTATTGGTTCGCGCGGCATTCGCGCCAGCGCGGCTGGCTGCGCTGATCGTCAGCCGAGAAGGCTGATCCGGCCGCTCGGAAGGCGATCGGCCGATGAGGTGCTGACCGCGACTGTTTTGGCCGCTTGATCGGCGGGCGGCGAATAAGTCCTAGCGAGGCCGACGAGGGGCAACGTCAACAGCACTGCGAGCGCCAGGTCTCCAAGCCATTGTCGATCGAACATCGATTGTCTCCACATCCTTCCACGCCGGCTTCCCGGCGCACTTGCACACTCGACGAACAGCCGTTGATTAATGTTCCACATTGTCGACGAACCGACTAAGCGCCAGGACTGGTTGTTGCGGTGCGGTAGGGTTAGAAGCCGCGTCCCATGTCGACCTTCACGATAGACACGAGCACGAGCCGGGCAACGCCGTCCCCCGTGCCGGGCAAAAGGACCACTGCGCCCGTGATCCGCGCCCGCAAGGTCGGTGGGAAGACCGAGCAGCCGATCGTGATGCTGACCGCTTACACGATGCGGATGGCGCAGCTGCTCGATCCGCATTGCGACATGCTGCTGGTCGGCGACAGCCTCGGGCAAGTGATCTACGGCCTGCCGTCGACCATCCCCGTGACGATGGAAATGATGTGCGCGCACGGCGCTGCGGTGGTGCGCGGCAGCTGGCACGCGCTGGTCGCGGTCGACATGCCGTTCGGCAGCTATGAAGCGTCGCCTGAGGTAGCCTTCGAATCCGCGTCGCGCATCATGAAGGAGACGGGCTGCGCGGCGGTGAAGCTCGAAGGCGGCGAAGCCATGGCGCCGACGATCGAGTTCCTGGCGCACCGCGGAATCCCGGTGATCGGCCATGTTGGGCTGACGCCGCAGGCCGTCAACGTCCTCGGCGGTTACGGCGCCCGCGGCCGCGAGGACGCCGAGAAAAAGAAGATCGTCGATGATGCCCGGGCGGTCGACCAGGCCGGCGCCTTCTGCATCGTGGTCGAAGGCGTTCTCGAGGGCATCGCCAACGATATCACGAAAGCGGTCGGTGCGCCGGTCATCGGCATCGGCGCTTCTGCGCAGTGCGACGGCCAGGTGCTGGTGACTGACGACATGCTTGGGATGTTCGAGCGGACGCCGCGCTTCGTGAAGCGCTACGACGACCTTGCGGCACGGATCGGCGAAGCCGTGCGCAACTATGCAGATGAGGTCCGCTCGCGGTCTTTCCCGACTGCCGACCAGACCTATCAACCGAAGTAGCGGACCCCTTTGCGTTTGGCGCTCCAGCCGCTAGACGATGCGCCGCCAGCTTCCGTTCATCTGGGCAAGGGAAGGGTAGCTGCCGGCAAATGGATCCCCGATCGAGCGGACTGAAGCACGTTGGCGCAACCCCCTGACATCACTGATACGTTCGTTCGCGAGGTCGACGAGAATTTGCGTCGCGACCAGATGCGCGATTTCTTCAAAGCCTATGGCAACTGGCTGATCGCGGGGGTCATTCTGTTCCTCGCGGCGAGTGGCGGCCTGATCTGGTGGCATCAGCATCAGATCCAAAAAGCGGAAGGCCAGATCGAGCAGCTCGCGAGCGTCTACACCGACATCGGCGACGGCAGGATCGCTCAATCGCAGCAGAAGCTGGATCAATTGGCGGATAGCGGAAGCAAGGGTGTACGCGCGTCGGCCCGCTTTGCGAGCGCTGCACTTGCGATCCAGCAAGGCGATCAGAAGAGCGCGATTGCGACTTACAAGGCGCTCGCTGCCGACAGCGGCCTGCCGGCGCCCTATCGCGATGCAGCGCTCATCCGGCAGACTGCGCTCGAATTCGACCAGCTCCAGCCGCAGGAAGTCATTTCGAGATTGCAGCCGCTGACCAAGCCGGGCGAGCCGTGGTTCGGCAGCGCCGGCGAAATGACCGCGCTTGCGCTCGCCAAGCAGGGCAAGCGGGCAGAGGCCGGCCAGCTGTTCGCCAACATCGCCAAGGACACCACAGTACCCAGCGCAATCCGTGATCGCGCAACGCAACTTGCCGCCTCGTTCGGCGTCGATGTCAGCGCAGCGCTCCAGAGCCAGGCCCGGTAGGACCCCTTAATGACCAGATCGAAAAGTTTCCGCGTTGCCGTGATGATTGCCGCAGCATTTGCCGCAAGCGGCTGCAGCGTCCTCAAGAAGGGCAAGAAGACCAACACGCCGGTCCTCGGGCAGCGCATTCCGGTGCTGACCGGCGAAAATGATGTGACCGTCGACCCAGCTACCGCCTCGCTTCCGATGAGCCTCCCCGAGGCCGTAGCGAACAACGACTGGACGCAGTCCGGCGGCAGCGCCAGCAAGTCGATGGGCCAGCTCGCGCTCGGCACTGCGCTCGCCAACGCGTTCAGCGTGCAGGCCGGCCGCGGAAGCTCGCTCACGGCCCGCCTTTCGGCCGCCCCGATCGTCGCCAACGGTCATGTTTTCGTCACCGACACCATCGGTACCGTGCGCGCTTTCGATGGCCGCACGGGCGCGCAGCTGTGGGCGAGCCAAACGCCCAGCGACAAGGGCGGCGAGCAGTCGCTCTATGGCGGCGGCATCGCTTACGACCAGGGCCGAATCTATGCGACCAATGGCCTCGGCTACGTTGTCGCGCTGGACGAGCGCAACGGGGGCCTCATCTGGAAGGTTCGGCCTGCGGGACCGCTGCGCGGGTCGCCGACCATCGCCAACGGCGCCGTCTATGTGATGAGCCAGGACAATCAGATCTTCTCGCTCAAGGTAGAAAATGGCGCGACCAATTGGTCTCAGGCCGCCAGCCTGGAGATTGCCGGCGTTTTCGGATCGGCGTCGCCGGCGGTCGGGCAGGGCACGGTTGTCGCGGGCTTCTCGTCGGGTGAGCTCAATGCCTATCGCTACGAGAACGGCCGCCAAGTGTGGCAGGACGCCCTTCAGCGGACCAGCATCCGCACTAGTGTCTCCAGCCTCAACGACATTGACGCCGACCCGGTGATCGACAATGGCCAGGTCATCGCTGTCGGCGGTGGCGGCCGGATGGTGGCGCTCGACCTCATTACCGGCCAGCGCCAGTGGGAACTCAACCTCGCGGGCATCTCGACTCCGTGGCTAGCCGGCGACTGGATCTTCGTTGTCACCGACGATTCCAAGCTGATCTGCGTCTATCGCCAGAACGGCCACATCCGCTGGATCAACCAGCTGCCGCAGTTCCAGAAGGCCAAGTCGAAAAAGGGCGAAATCGAATATTCGGGCCCGGTGCTAGCGGGTGGACGGCTGATCATCACTGGCTCGAACGGCGCCTTGATCTTCGTCAATCCGACTACGGGGGCGTTCCAGAGCCAGACCAGCGTTGGCGCAGGCGTTAGTCTGTCGCCAGTGGTCGCGAATTCGACCCTCTATTTGTTCGACGATCGCGGTCGACTGCACGCCTTTCGGTAATCGTCATTGCGAGCGAAGCGAAGCAATCCATGTGGATTGCCGCGTCGCCGCGCTCCTCGCAATGACGCAACTCATCGGCTAGGCGCCCTTCATGCCCATCCCGACCGTCGCCATTGTCGGCCGCCCCAACGTCGGCAAATCGACCCTGTTCAACAGGCTGGTCGGAAAGCGCCTGGCGCTGGTCGACGACCGCCCTGGCGTGACCCGCGACCGGCGCGAAGGCGAGGCCAAGCTCCTCGGCCTCGAATTCCGCGTGATCGATACTGCCGGCTTCGAGGACGAGGATCCGGCCTCCCTTCCAGGGCGGATGCGCCAGCAGACCGAGGCTGCGGTGCGCGCCTCCGATGCGGCTCTATTCCTGGTCGATGCGCGCGAGGGCCTGACTCCGCTGGATGAGGAAATCGGCCGATGGCTCCGGGCTGAGTCCACTCCCGTGATCGTCATCGCAAACAAGGCCGAAGGGCAGTCTGGGGAAAGCGGCACGCTCGAAGCTTATCGCTTGGGACTGGGAGAACCGATCCCGCTCAGCGCGGAGCATGGCGAAGGCGTGGCAGACCTGTTCCAGGCACTTCTGCCGCACGTGGAGCACGAGCATTTCGACGCCGACGAGGATGAGCTGGATGCCAGCCACCCGCTGAAGCTGGCGATTGTCGGGCGGCCCAACGCCGGCAAGTCGACGCTCGTCAACCGGATGCTTGGCGAGGAGCGGATGATCACTGGCCCGGAAGCCGGAATCACCCGAGATTCGATCAGCCTCGATTGGCAATGGGACGGACGTCCTGTTCGGTTGGTCGACACCGCGGGCTTACGGAAGCGCGCCAAGGTCGAGGACAAGCTCGAGCGGCTGTCCGCGGCCGACACCCGCCGAGCGATCGATTATGCCGAGGTCGTCGTCCTCCTGCTCGACGCGACGCGAGGGCTTGAGGCCCAGGACCTGAAGATCGCGGCTCAGGTCATTGAGGAAGGCCGCGCGCTGGTCATCGCGCTGAACAAATGGGATGTGGCGGAAAGTGCCTCGTCCTTGTTCAACGGCGTCAAGGCGGCGCTCAGCGAAGGACTGGCGCAGCTCCGCGATGTGCCGTTGCTGACGGTCTCGGCGAAGACCGGGAAGGGCGCGGACACGATCCTGAAAGTCGCGTTCGACTTGCGTGAGGCGTGGAGCCGCCGCGTGCCGACCGGCGAGCTCAATCGCTGGTTCGAGGGAGCGGTCGACGCCAATCCTCCGCCCGCGCCAAAGGGCCAGCGGATCAAGTTGCGCTACATTACCCAGGTGAAGAGCCGGCCACCTAGCTTCGTGGTGTTCGGCAACCGCACCGACGAGCTTCCCGAGAGCTATCGGCGCTATCTGTTGAACGCGATGCGGCGCGATCTCGAGCTCGGCCCCGTGCCCATCCGGCTCGAGTTCCGTGGTCGTTCGAACCCATTCGACCGCAGCCGCCGCTAGTCCCGCGCTAAGGCAAAATTTACCCTTTTCCACGTAAGCCCATAGGTCGTGGGGGACATTGCCGGACAGCCGGCATTTAAGGAGCATGGGTTTGAGCGACGAAGCTCGGAACGTCGTCGATTGGGCGCACTTCGAGAAGAGCCGGACCGAGCTTGGTCCCGCCTTCATCAGGATCCTTAGCTATTTCCGAGAAGATGGCGTCAAGTCGGTCCAGCAGATCGAACAGGCGATGCATGACCAGAACACGACGGCGCTCGTGATTCCGGCGCACACGCTGAAGGGCGAAGCGCGCCAGCTCGGAGCGGAGCCGGTGGCGAAGCTCGCCGAGCTGATCGAATCCACCGCGCGCCTGTGCGTTGAGACCCACCGCTTCCCGGACGAACTCGTGCCGCAGGTCGTGGAGCTTCGGAAGCTGTTCAACGAGACTGTCGAGCAGTTCGAGAAAGCGACCAATCCTTTGGTCCAGCGCACTGCACCGACGGGGTTCGGGCGCAAGGCGAGCAACCAGAGCTTCGGCCGGATCTGACGCGCGTCCTAACGCGCTGTCTTCCGGACCATCAGCTTCAATCCCGACCAGGTCGCGTCTACCGCGCAGACCTTCACATCGACCAATCCCATCGGCAGGCAGATGTCGCGGATCACATCCTCGGTGACGTCGGTCGGCACCTTCGACGCCTTCTTGGGCCAGCTTACCCAGATCATGCCGGCGGGGTCGATCAACTCCCGGAGCAGCGCTAGCTTCTCCTCCAGGTCAGCTCGCTCAGTGACGAAGATATGAGCGTAATGGATCCCGGGCGTCGGCACTACCTCTTCCGACAGCACCATCTCAGATAAAGCGATTTCCTGACGCACGCTGGCCGGCATGGAATCGAACCACACGCGCATGCCGGCCTTGAGGGACAGCTTCTTCGCCAGCGGCGTGCCGGAATAGCCGGTAGCCATCAGAACTCCGGCGAGAGCTCGCTGCCCATGAGCTTGGGGAAGAAGCCTTCGTGCGCCGCGCGGAGATCGGCGACGGTCGCAGAGAAACCGGGCCCCGAAATCCCATCGCCACCAACGCGTCCAATGGGGGCGGAGAAGAGGTTTGCCGCCGTTGCTGCGGCCATAACCGCATCGGGATCGCTCGTTGTGACAATAGCGCGCCCCTGATCCTCCCCGAATAAAATGGCTGCGGGATTGGGGACGTTGGGCAAGCTCAGTTGAACGCCTTTGCCGCCGGCCGTGGCCATCTCGGCAATGGCCACCAATGCGCCGCCGTCGCTGACGTCGTGAACCGCCGTCACGTGGCGATCGGCAATTAGCTTCCGCAACAGCTCCCCGAGCCTGCGCTCGACCGAAAGATCGACCGGCGGGGCTGTGCCGTCGCGCCGACCATGGCAGACGTCCAGCCACAATGAC
>Ga0207701_10005959_pt1 | contig 12202 bp, 8 predicted proteins | sample KBSSwiSSwithPhiX_FD_184294 | JGI IMG/M metagenome (GOLD analysis project Ga0207701, IMG submission 184294) | Switchgrass rhizosphere bulk soil microbial communities from Kellogg Biological Station, Michigan, USA, with PhiX - S5 (SPAdes) (version 2) | ecosystem: Environmental > Terrestrial > Soil...
CTGAGATCCGTGGGGGGACCGTGGGGGGCTGTCCTCAGCCCCCCACGAGCGAGCGGAGCGAGCGTCAGCGGATGATGTGCAGCTCGACGCGGCGGTTCTTGACCTTGTATTCGGGGGTGACGTTGGGGACCAGCGGCTGATCCGCGCTCATCCCAACGGCCTCGATGCGGGTCTCGGGGACGCCCTTCTTCACCAGGTAGTCCTTGACCGCCGCCGCCTGAGCGTCGGTGATCTCCTTGGCCTTGGCTCCCGCGCTGGGATCCCAGTGGGCCTCGACGCGCAGGATGCGGATATCCGGCCGGTCTTCCAGCACCGCGACGATGGCGTCCAGTTCGCCCTGCCAGGCAGGGGTCAGCTTGGGCGCGCCCGCCTTGAACCGGATGGGATCGCGCAGGACGATGTCGGTCTCGCTGACCGCGAGGTCGGGGCTGATCGGACGCAGGGTCAGATCGACCTGGCGGTTGCTGTCGGCGACCACCTCGAAGGTGCTCTCCTTGGTGGGCAGGCCGGGGGCCTCGGCGACCACCTTGTAGGGTCCGGGCAGCAGCGCGGCCTGGTACAGACCGGAGCCATCGGTGCGGGTCTCCAGCGCCTGCGCGCCCGAGAACTTGAGCGTCGCCTCGACCGCGCGCCCGCTGGCGTCGACGGTCTTGCCGCGAACCGAACCGGTGCGCGCCCGGGCGGTCAACGCGACCGCCACCTCGGCGACCTGGCCCGCGGTGACCACGGTGGTCACCTTCTCGTTTTCGAAGTCGGGCGCGCTCACTTCGACCTTGGCTGGCCCCGGAGCCAGCGCGGCGATCTCGAACGAACCGTCGGCGTCGGTGACCACGCCCGCGTGCGGGCGGCCGGCCACGGTGACCACGGCGCGCGCGATGCCCTTGCCTGCCTTGTCCTTGGCAACGCCGGCGATGCGCCCCTCGGTGGGCGGTGCCACCACCTTCCTCTCGACGACCTTGGTCACCACCACTGGACGGGTGAAGGCGTCGACATCCAGAGGAAAGGCCGCGCCGAACAGGAAGGTGACCGGCGCCATCGGCGGCTGGTACGCCAGCCCGTTGGTCTGCAGGCGCACGTCGGCGCCCGCGTCCAGGGTCAGGCCGCGGTAGACCCGGGCGCGTAGCCCCACGGTCATCCACTGGCGGACCCGCCGGCCGGGCATCGGCTCCAGCAGGGCCAGATCGGGATCAGCGTTGCCGGTGATGATCTCGGCGTGGTACTCGGCGAACGGCTGCAGCGGCACCGGCGCGGTCAACTGCTCGAGCGGCGCGTCCACCGCCGCCGCCAGCCGCACCCGCGAAGCGCCGACGCTGTAGGCCAGCTTGGCTGCCTGCCGCGACTGCGGGGTCGTGCCGGTGAAGTCGTAGAGGTTGTTCGAATTGTCGACGTAGAAGTTGGCGTTGACGTGAAACCGCAAGGGCGCGCCGGCCAGTGGGCGCAGATCGATGGTGCCGATCGGACCGAACCAGACCGAGGTGGACTGCGCCGAGAAGGCCAGGCTGGACGCCGAGGCCAGGAAGCGCAGGCCCGCCTCGAATCCCAGGCTGGTCCCGGTCCCGATCGGCACCGCCAGCTTGGGTCCCAGCAGCAGATCGCCGTGTGATCGGATGACCATGGGGTCGGTGCGACCCGGCTCGCTGGGGCGCTCGTTGCGGTTGCTGGAGGTGAGCAGGCCGCCGAAGATCTCCAGATATCGGATGGGAGTGAAGCCGAAGCTCAGCGACCCGGCCAGCATGGTGTCGCTGTCTCCGTTGCTCAGGAACTCGGTGGCGCGGAAGTACTGGCCGTGCAGCGCCAGCCGCACGTGATGGGCCGGCCCGACCTCGGCGGTCGAGGTGTGATAGAGGCCGACCGGTCCATCCAGCGAGGGCAGGAATCCCGCGTTCTGGTCGACCGCGGCCGCGCGTGCGGGAGCGGGCGCCGCCGTCGACGCGGTCGCTTCGGGCTCCTGCAGATCCTCGGGACCGGCAGCGGCCAGAGCGCGGCCAGCAGACAAATTCGCCAGCAACGCCGCGGCGACCAGCGCGCAGCGGCGGGACCAGCGAGACCAGGGAGAGCGAACCGGGGTGGCGATGGTCGTGGTGGGCATGGTGGATTGTTCCTAGTTGACGGTCAGGACCGTGGTGGCGGTGATCGCTCCGCGTTGGGCTTGAATGGTGGTGCGACCGGCTGCGAACGCCGTCGCCTGGCCCCGCGACCCGGCGGCGTTGCTCACGTCGGCGGTCACGGTGTTGCTCGACGACCAGGTGACCAGGGCGGTCACGTCGAGGTTGCTGCCGTCGCTGAAGGTCCCCGTCGCCCGGAAGACCACCACGCTGCCGGTGGTGGTGGTGGGATTGGCGGGGACGATGGCGATACTGGTCAGGGTCGCGCTGGTGACCGTCAGCATCGTCGATCCGGTCACGCCGCCCGAGCTGGCGGAGATCTGCGTCGTGCCGGCGGCGACCGCGCTGACCAGACCGCGGGTGGCCGCGGCGTTGCTGACCCCAGCCACCGCCGTCGCCGACGACACCCAGGTCGCGGTGGCGGTCAGATCGGTGGTCGACCCGTCGCTGAGGATCCCGGTGGCCTGGAAGCCCAGGGTGATCCCGGCGGGCACCGTCTGGTTGAATGGCGTGACCTGGATGGTCATCAAGACCGCCCCGGTCACCGTCAGCGCGACCTGACCGCTGACCCCGCCGAAGGTGGCCGAAATGTTCGCGGCGCCGGCGCCGACCGCGGTCACTTGCCCGCGGGTCGCGGCGACGTCGCTGACCCCCGCCACCGCCGGTCGATCGGAGACCCAGACCGCCATCGCGGTGACGTCACGCGAGCTCCCGTCGGAGAAGATGGCGGTGGCCGTGAACTGCTGGCGCGCCCCCACCGCCAGGGTCAACCCGGCGGGGCCCACCGCGATCTGGGTCAGCACCGCGTCGGTCACGGTGACCGTGCTGCTGCCCGAGATGCCCATGAAGGTCGCGGTCACCGTGGCCGTGCCGACGGCGATCCCGGTGCCGCGCCCGCGCCCGCCGCCACCGCCCACGGTGGTCACGGCCAGGACGCCGGGAGCGCTGGACACCCAGGTCGCTCCGGCGGTCACGTTCTGGGTGGTCCCGTCCGAGTAGATCGCCGTGGCGGTGAACTGAGTCACGGTGCCGATCTGCACCATCGGTGAGATCGGGGTGACGCTGATCGAGCTGATGACCGCGTTGGTCACCGTCAGCGTGGTGCTGGCGGTCAACCCCATGAAGGTGGCGGTGATGGTGGTGGTGCCCACCGCGACCGGCGTGGCCAGACCGCGATTGTTGGTGGTGTTGACCGTCGCCACCGCCGGCGTCGACGAGGTCCAGGTCGCCTGGCCGCTGACGTTCATCTGCGTACCGTTGCTGAAGATCTCGGTGGCGATGAAGCGGATGGTGTTGCCGAGGCGGGTGCTGGCGGCGATGGGCGCGATGGCCAGCGTGGCCACCACCCGGCCGATCACCGTGACGTTGGTGGTCCCGGTGATCCCGGCCAGGGTCGCGGTCACCGTGGTGGTGCCGTTGGCGCGGGCCAGCAACTGCCCCTCTGCGCCCGCCGTGTTGCTGATGGCGGCGGTGGCGGCATTACCGGTCGCCCAGGTGACCTCGCTGGTCAAGTCGACCGTGGTGCCATTGGAATAGCGCCCGGTCGCGGTGTAGTTCGAGCGCAGCCCCACGGTGGTGGTGGCGTTGGCCGGGGTGACCGTGATCGACTGCAGCACCGTGCCCACCACGGTCACGGTCGCGGTGCCGGACACGCCGGTCAGGGTGGCGGTCACCGTCGCGGTGCCGACGCTGACGCCGGTGACCACGCCCCGGGTGCCGGCGGCGTTGGACACGGTGGCGACGGCGGCCGGAGCGCTGGTCCAGGCCACCTGGGTGCTGATGTCGCGGCTGGTGCCGTCGGAGAAGAACCCTTGCGCGGTGAGGGTCACCATGGTCGCCACCGGGATCGAGGCCGCGGTCGGGCTGACCACGATGCTGACCAGCCGTGCCGGCGAAACCGTGACCGTGGCCTGACCGCTGATGGCGCCTGAGGTCGCGCGGATAATGGCGGTGCCCACCGCCAGGGCGGTCACCGTGCCGGCGGTGGCGCCGGCGTTGGACACCGAGGCGACGGTGGCCGGCGTCGCCGACCAGACCACGCTGGAGGTGAGGTCGACCGTGCTGCCGTCCGAGTAGGTGCCGACCGCGTGGAGCGCGGCGGTTCCGCCCACCAGCACGGTCGAAGCCAGCGGCGTCACCGCGATGCTGATCAGCGCCGCCGGGGTCACCGTCACGGTGCTGGTCCCGGTCCGGCCGCCGAACACCGCGCTGATGATCGACATGCCCCGCGCCCGGGTCAGCGCGCGGCCGCTGGCGTCGATGGTCACGATGGCCGGTGCCGAGCTGGACCAGGTGACCATCGCGGTGAGATCGGCGCGGGTCCCATCGGAGTAGACCCCGGTGGCGATGAAGTTGAGGGTGGTGGCGACGCCGACCATCGGATCAACCGGGCTCACCTGGATGGCCGTGAGGGTCCCCGCGGACACGGTGAGCGTTGCCGAACCCGCGACGCCGGCGAAACGGGCGCCGATGGTCGCCATGCCGGCTGCCACGCCGGTCGCCACGCCGGTGGTCGCCACGGTCGCGATGGTGGTCGCGCTCGAGGTCCAGGTGGCCGAGTCGGTGACATTCTGGTGCGTGCCGTCGGACAGGGTCGCGTCGGCGGTGAAGGACTGGGTGGCGCCCACCGCGATGGTGGCCGTGCCGGGCAGCACTGCGATGGCGGTCACGGTCGCCATGCTCACCGTGATCTCCGAGGTATCGGTCAGGGCGCCCAGCGTCGCGGTGATGGTGGCGGTCCCGGCAGCGACCGCGGTGACCACGCCACCGTTCACCGTCGCCACCCCGGCATTCGAGCTGGTCAGGGTCGCCTGGGACGTGACGTCCCCGGTGGTGCCATCGCTGTAGACCGCGGTGACCACCAGCGCGCGCGTCGATCCCCGCACCAGCGTGGCCGTGGGCGGGTCGATGCTGATCGAGACCACCATGCCTCGTGACGTGTCGCCTCCACCGCCGTCGGCCTTGCCGATCGCGTCCGGTGAGAGGCGGTTCAGCGAATCGCGCCCGCAACCAGCGGCCAGCAGCACGGCCAGGGCAAGCCAGCCGGCCAGGCGCGCGGGAAACCAGGACGAGCGGGCGGAGACCGAACGACTGAACGCGGAGCGGAGCACGGGGGCTTGGTTCATGGGGGGTCTCCCTCGGCGGGCGCCGAGGTTCGGGGTGAGCGAGCGAGGAGGAAAGGAGGAGGAGAAGAAAGAAAGGAAGAAGAAGAAGAGGAACGCAGGCCGGAAGCTGCGGACGTAGAGACGATGGCGCTCGCGGAGGAGGAACGTACTCCGCTTGCGGACATTAGTGGATATGTCGTTGGGGGATCATCATCAAATTTGGCCCTTTTTATGAGGAATCCCGCGCGGCTGACCCGCCCGCCGCCTCCCGGCGCGTGCTTGTGCTTGGTGCAAAATCAGAAGATTTCAGCGAAGGTTTTCTCAACCGCCCATCGGCGCTGCCCTTCTTCTGCCTTCTTCGGCCGGGCGCCGGACGACGCAGTATGCTGCGCGCCATGCCTGCCGAGAACCGCCTGGCCCTTGCCCGCGCGCGCGAAAGTCGGGACCGCGTCATCGCCGCGCTGTCCGAGCACTTCGCCCACGACGCCCTGGACGTCGATGAATTCGAACGCCGGATCACCCTGGCCCATACCTCCGAGTCGCCCGAGGAGATCGACGCCTTGCTCTCCGACCTGCCGGCGCTGGCGGCGGAGACCGGGGCGCTGGTCCCGGCGGCCAGGGTCGCGCCGGCGGTCATGCCGCTGGAGTACGTTCAGGCCGAGCAGACCATGCTGGCGATCATGGGCGGGATCGACCGCCGCGGCAGCTGGAGCCTCCCCCGGCGCCTGCGCCTGGTCACTGTCATGGGGGGCGCGGTGCTCGACCTGCGCGAAGCCCGCTTTCCACCCGGGCCGGTCGACATCGAGATCTTTTCGGTGATGGGGGGCACGCAGATCATCGTTCCGCCCGGGCTGGCCATCGAAACCCATGGCTCGGCGATCATGGGCGGCTTCCAGCAGGTCAACCGGGCCCCGATCCACCCCGACACCGACGCGCCGCTGCTGCGGGTGCACGGCTTCGTGATGATGGGCGGCGTCGACGTCACCATGCGCCTGCCCGGCGAGAGCGACCGGGACGCCGAGCGCCGCCAGCGCAAGGAGCTGAAAGACCACCGCCGCGAAGAGCGCCGGGCGCTCAAGGAAGAGCGCAAGCAGCGGCGTGCCCTGGATCGGGTGCAAGACGACTGACGCCTGTGAAAGACCTCGGACCTCGGACCTCGAAACTTCTGGCCAGCTTGCCTCGCGGGTTCCCCGAGGCCCGAGGCCTGACAGCTCACAAGCGGCTCATCCCCGCGCGCAGCCCAGCCCGACCGAACAGGACGTCGGCGGTCAGCGCCGCCAGCCGCGATTCCACCTCCTCGGGCGGCAAGCGGTGGTCGATGCCGCCCGGGCGCGCGGTCCGGCCGTAGGTGGTCACCAGGAAGATGCGGGTGACCTCGGGCCGCTCCTCGGGATAGGCGCCGGCGTAGGCCTCGACCAGATCGACGAGGTCGTGCGGCGAGCGGCCGGCGCGCCGCGCCCGATCCCAGCAGGCCAGCAGCTTGGCCTGAAAGCTCCGAAACGAGCCGAGCAGGCGCCCCGGGCTGATGCCGGCGGGCGGTTCCTCGGGCACGAACGGCCGGTAGACCTCGTCGGGCGCCAGCCGGCGCCCGGCCGGCGCGGCGGCCAGCCGGTAGAGGAACGTGGCGATCACCGTCGGATCGCCCGCGAGCTGGTCGGCGCCGGGCTGTTCCCCGGACGTGCACGGTCGTTGGCCGGCGCAGGTGGGCTGCAGGACCCCGTGGTTGGCCCGCACCGCCGCGAACCATTCGGCGCGGCGCAGCTCGGCGCGGGCGTCCTGGAACGCGCTGGCGATCGCCGCGCTCTCGCCCGACGAGCGCCACTCGGCGCCCACGACGTTCAGGAAGCGCAGATAGCCCTCGCGCAGCGGGTCGGTCGCCGCTGTGCTGCCGGCGACATCAGCGGGCAGCGGGGCCACCAGATCGGCGATCGCGCGCCCCAGGCCGTCCACGATCTGCTCCAGCGCCACGGCATCGCGCAGGGCCTCCGGGTGGGCGCGGGCCGGTGCGCCGGCGCGATTCAGGGCTCGTCCCAGCTCGGTGTGGAGAGGGTCGTCGTCGATCCAGACCAGGGGCGCGCCCGCGGGCAGGGATTCCCGCCACCAGCCGGTGCCGATCTGGCGATCCCGGTACGGCTTGTCATTGAAGGTGTCGCTGATTCCCAGCGCCAGGTAGGGGGGCAAGCTGGTGGGGCCAGGCCGATGCCCGGGATCGCGCGCAGCCAGGCGGCGGCTCATGGCCAGGGTGCGCAGCAGCTCACTGGCGAAGCCGTCGGACATCAGCCGGCGCACGCGCGCGGCGCCAGCGTCATCCGCCGCCGGGTACAGCAGCGAGGTCGGGGCGTCGGGCGCGCGCGGCCCGCGGCGCAGCAGCACGAAGCGATCGTCGCGCGCCGAGCCGCAGGCGCCGGGGCTGGCACCGATCGCCAGCGCGGCAAGCCAGGCCCACAAACGGAACCTCCTGGGCATGCGATGAGCCTTCATGCCCGGAGGGACAACCAAGGCCGGCGCCGGTTCCTGCCGAATTCGAAGAGAGCCGGAAGATCGGGGACTCTGCGGTAGCTCGCGGCGCGGTCGGCCACGCCACGCGCGGCTCAGCGGCGCTTGCTGCCCTTGCCCTTGGCCTTGACCTTGGCGGCCGGCTTCTTGGCGGCGGCCTTCTTGGCAGCGGGCTTCTTGGCGGCGGCCTTCTTGGCCGACTTCTTCGGCGCCGCCGACTTCTTCGCCGACTTCTTCTTCGCGGGCGCTGGGAGGGGCGGCGGCGGCATCACTCCGTTGGGGAAGTGGCAGACCACTTCGATGTTGTTCCCTTCGGGATCCAGCACGAAGGCAGCGTAGTAGTGCTCGTGATAGTCGGGCCGCACGCCGGGCGCGCCGTTGTCGGTTCCGCCAGCGGCCAGCGCCGCGGAGTGGAACTGATCGACCTCCGCTCTCTTGCCGCTGAGCGCGATGTGCGTCGGGTTGAGCGGCTTGTCGGTTTGCATGATCCACAGATCGGGCATGCCGTTCGACCCGCCCATGCCGGTGGCGCCCGGGTACTCCATGAGCACCCTGTAACCGACCGGGCCGAGCGCGGTCTTGTAGAACTCGACGATCCTCGAAAGATCCTGCGCGCGCACGCTGATGTGATCGATCATGGAGCGCGACGATATCATGGGCTCCGCGCCGGATGATCGACGACCTGAGGGGTGAACCGGATAGACTCCGGGGTGAACCCATGACCCGACGAGAGCTGGTCGAGTTCATTCGCCGTCACCGCTGGGGCGTGGTGTCCAGCGTCGGCACCGACGGGGGGCAGCCCCAGTCGGCGGTGGTGGGCGTGGCCGTGACCGACCACCTGGAGCTGGTGTTCGACACGCTGGGATCGACGCGCAAGGCACGCAACCTGCGAGCCGACCCGCGCATCGCCGCGGTCATCGGCTGGGACCAGGAGCAGACCGTCCAGTACCAGGGCATCGCCGACGAACCGGCGGGCGCCGAGCTGGAACGCGTGCAAGGCTGCTACTTCGCTCATTTTTCTGACGGGCCTTCGCGCCTGGCCTGGCCCGGGATCACCTACTTTCGGGTGCGACCGACCTGGATCCGCTTCAGCGACTTCCGGTCCGGTTCGGCGGGCGCCGGCGGTGAGCCGCTGATCATCGAGCGCTCGGGCGCCGAGTGGATGCGCGACTGATCGGCCTGGCCAGCGTGGTGGCGGCCACGCTGGCAGCGGGCGAGACCCCGGCCCGGGCGGCGGCGGCGCCCGCGCGGGTCTTCGCGGTGGACGACGGGGTGCGCCTGCGGCGGAGCGATACCGCCGGGGCGATCGCGCTGGGACGGGAGATCAGCGCGGGGGCCGGCAGCGGGGACATCCCGCTGCTGGCGCTGCGCGGCGAGACCGTGGCGGTGCAGCTGGTCGTGGTCGCGGACCAGGCGCCCATCGAGCAGCTGAAGGTGGCGCTGTCCCCCTTCTCGGAAGGCGGCGCCGACCGCCCCCAGGCGGCGATCTTCCGGGCCCACTACCTGACCGTGGCCGCGCGCTCTCGCAACGACCGCCACCCCGGCGAATCGCTGGGCTGGTCGGCGGGCGCCCGCCCCCCCGACGCCGAGGTGCAGGGGGAGGTCCCCGACGCCCTGATCCCCATCGACCTCGACCCGCATCCGGTGCTGCCCGGCCCCGAAGTTCCCGCGCGCCAGTCGAGCCTGTTCTGGATCGACGTCGTGGTGCCCGCCGAGGCCCCCGCCGGCCCCTACCGCGCCGCCGGCACGCTGACCACCGGCCAGGGCACCTTGCTGTCCCGCTTCCAGATCCGGCTTCAAGTCTTGCCGGCCCTGCTGCCCTACCGAGCCACCAGCGTCTTCATCTACTATGAGCCCGACCGGCTGGACTCCCGCCTGGGTACCCGCGCCACCGCCGAGCCCCAGCTGTGGCAGCTCCTCCACGCCCACCACATCGACGCCCTGCCCCCGCTGCGAGGTGCCAGCGACCTGGCACGGGTCCACGCCGCCCTCGACGGCTCCCTGTACCGGCGCCCGGGACCGGGGCCCGGGGTGGGCGTGGGGGTGATGGCGCTGGGGGCGTACGGGACCCTGGGGGCGCCGGGGGAAGAATCGCTGGCGCGGGTGGAGGAGATGCTGCCGGGGTTGCCGGCGGGCGGCGCCGAGGTCTTCCTTTATGCGATCGACGAGAATTGCCGCAGCCCGCGCGCCGGTGAGTGGTCGCGGGCGCTGGCCGGGCGGCCGGCCACCGCGGGTCGGGTGCGGGTGGCCCAGACCTGCAACGATCCGATCGATCGGCAGCCGGTCGACGTGGCGCTGTTCTCGGCGGATTCGTTCACGCGCGGGTTGCCCGGCGCCGCGCGCGCGGTGGGACGGCGGGCCTGGATCTACAACGGGTTCCTGCCGCGCACCGGGACCTTGCTGCTGGACGCGGATCCGCGCGGCCTGACCGCCAACGGCTGGATCGCCGCGGTGATGGCGATCCCGCGCTGGTTCTACTGGGAGTCGACCTTCTGGGATGACGACAACCGGGGTGGCCGCGGCGCCATCGATCCCTTCACCACCGCCGAAAGCTTCCACAACGCCGACGGCGACGCCGCGCTGGGCGACGGCCTGCTGCTTTATCCCGGACGGCAGACCGGGCGGTTCGCCGGACGTTCCCTGGGCGCCGACCAGCTGCTGCCCTCGATCCGCCTCAAGTTCCTTCGCCGCGGCATCCAGGACGCCGGCCTGATCGCGCTGGCGGCCCGCGAGCGGCCGGCCGAAACCTCGGCGATCCTGGCGCGAGCCATCCCCGCGGCCCTGGACGAGGCCCGCCTGGACCAACCGGCGTCCTGGGAGACGGCGCCCCAGGGCCTGGCCGACGGGCGCGCCGCCCTGCGCGCCCTGATCACCCGCCCCGACGCCATCGCGCCCGCGGAAATCATATCCATCTTCGATGATCTGGCCGCCCGCCGGCGCACCCTGGTGCCGCTGGCGCCCACACCGCGGCAGATCAAGGTCCGGCGCTGGCTGGCGACCGCCGGAATCGCGACCGCGATCACGATCGCGCTGCTCTTGGCGCGCCGCGCCCAGACCCGCCGCGCTGTCCGCCCAGTCTGACGGCCTCGTTCATTCAACCGGGACCCTCAGAGGGTCCCGATCCCCCCGCGATGGGCTCCGGCGGGGGACCCGCCTACGCCCGACGCGGAAACCGTTCAACGACCAATCCGGCGAATATTTCGAAGGCCGGTCGGATTTTTCGGCTTTTTTCTGCAAACGGACCCGGCGGGCCGCGTCTGGTGTTGAAGGCCTCGGGTCACCCCGAGGGGGGCTGGGGAGCTCGTCCATGGGCAACGCCATCCGCAAGAATTCGCATCAGGCTTTCGACGTCCGCTCGGCCAGCAGCCGGGCCAGGCTGACGTCGATCTGGCTTTGCAGGAGCCGGGCCAGCGAATCGAACTCCCCGGGAGCAATATGAAGGCGGCGGCTCAGCCCCTCGCGCGTGTAGGTGAGCAGGCTCTCCCGGGCGGCGGCGAGCCAGCGCGACACCGTCGAGATGTTGACCTGGAACATGGGGGCGATCTGATCGAGCCGCAGGCGCGAAATCAGGTGCAGGCGCAGCAGGGTGCGCTCGCGATTTCCCAGGGACGCCAGCGCCGCCTCGAAGCACTCGGCGAAGGCGGTGCGGTAGGTTCTCTTCAGGTACGCCAGCTCCGGGTGCACCGAGGCGGCCAGCTCCTCGGCCGCGGCGGCGCGATGCCGGGCGTGGGCCGCGACCTCGTGCCGGCGCAGCGACAGCGCGGTTCGCTGGGCGCTGACCGCGACCCACGCCGCCAGCGGCCCGCGGCCGGCGTAGGAGAGAATGCGCGGCCCGCCCGGCTCGTCGACATCTCCACCGATGAAGAGCTTCTCCCGCACCAGCTGCTTGGCGTCGTCGGCGAAGGCGGCGGTGGCCTGGCCGCTGAGCGCCCCGTCGATGACCGCGCCGCACAGCCCCTCGAAGACCGCCAGCGCGCCCGGAACCTGCTCGGCGCAGGCGAAGGCCAGATAGAGGTCGGCGGCATGCACCCGGCCGAGCGCGACCACCCACTCGTCGGGGGCGGCGGGGATGTGGCGGGCCACGTGGGCCAGAAAGCGCCCTCCGTCCACGGCCAGATGGCCATGCACAGCCTCGGCGGCCTTCAGGATCTCCCGCAGGGCCTGCGCCGCACCCTGAACCTCTTCGGCGGTCGGCTCGCGCCCGACACCGCCGGCGGCGGGGGCCAGGTGGGCCGAGAAGGCTCCGAACAGCGCCTCCGGCGAGGCGGCCGAAAAGGCCTGGGCGGCGGCCTCGGCAGCGACAGTCGCGGGACTCGGGGGAATGGAGTCGGTCTCGGTCACGACGATTCGCCGCCAGTATACGCCCCCGCGCAGCCCGCGGACGCTTCGTTGAAGGCCGCCCGTCCCGGTGTTACCGTCGACATCGAGGCCTTCTCCATGCAGCGGTCGACAATCGGTCCGGCGGGCTCCGGCGGTTCCGAGACTGAGCCCGGCGGC
>Ga0207701_10005965_pt1 | contig 12197 bp, 11 predicted proteins | sample KBSSwiSSwithPhiX_FD_184294 | JGI IMG/M metagenome (GOLD analysis project Ga0207701, IMG submission 184294) | Switchgrass rhizosphere bulk soil microbial communities from Kellogg Biological Station, Michigan, USA, with PhiX - S5 (SPAdes) (version 2) | ecosystem: Environmental > Terrestrial >...
CAATAACCAAATGAAGGTGATATTTATCTTTTTTGTTTTCCTTTCTCTTTTTCCCGTCATTTTCCTTGCACCCACAGGACAATTTTATCAATCATTCAGATTATTTGACAAGATCACTTTGTTTCTTTTTATACCGGGCTGCTATGTATATATCCTCACCAATTTGTATAAACCGCAGCCTAAAAAAATTAATCTCTTTCATTTGCGTTTTTGGATAGGAAGATTCAATTCATATATGAACCCATCAGGTCTATCCCGGCACAGAGTTGTGAGAAAGCATAAGGCTGAAACAAAGCACCCGATAAAATTCTATATGTCCCCGGAACGTACCGCTGAAATTGAGGAGAATATCCGTAACCATTTTTCAAGAAATAAACCATTTCTTAAACATGGTTATTCTTTGCGAATGCTTTCAGAGGAAATACATCTTCCGCTACATCAGTTGTCAGCATTTATCAATAACTATTACAAAGTGAATTTTAATGACTTCGTCAATGAATACCGGATATCATCCTGCATTGAAAAGCTTTTAAAAAAAGAATGGGAGTCCAAAAAACTTGAATCGATCGCAGAAGAAACAGGATTTAACAATAGAAATACTTTTACTTCTGCTTTTAAAAAGGCAACTGGATTAAACCCATCAGAATTTATTAAATATATAAAAGAGGGGAAAGTCCAGGAAAATAAAAAGTCGGCCGAAGGCTCAATTGACGGGGAAATGGATAAAATTTATAGGTTACTGAACAAATTGGCGGGCTAAAAGAGGTTCTGAAATTCCTTTTAGAGCAAGGCAATGAATAAAAGAAGAAGTATGGAAATACTTCTTCTTTGGGAAAACAATTGCTATTTGACTAGCAATTCTTAAGGCTAAACTATACTTCTCGTATAATGGTATTAAAATTATTGGGGTAGTGATTTGTAAGCAACTATTTGATCTTACTTATTGATAGGATTTATAATTCAAGGCCATTTCTTATTTCTTTAGTTTATTGCGCATCGTAATCTTGAATATGCTATTTTATTTTTTTGTTAAGTATTATAGGGCGAAATTAAAATAGCCCAAATATTTATTTTTTTATGTTTTTTACTTAGCGTATTTTAGTTATAGGCAACGTTTTTAACCATTAAACACTTTTTTTATGAGAAATTTTCTTAACAGAATCTTTGGGCAATTACTAACCTTTAAGAAAAAGCCCGCCAATCCCCGCACCATCATTATCCCCTCAGAAAAGAAGGCTTCAATTTTAAAACAACTGGATGAGCACATGCAACTACGACAACCTTACCTTATTGAAAATTATAGTCTCAAGGCTCTCGCGGATGATCTGAATATTCAACAGTTACACCTATCCGCTTTACTCAATCATGAACTAGGGATCAATTTTAATAATTATCTTAACCAATATCGGGTGAGATATTGCAAAACACTTATCCAAAAAGGGGCAACTCGCAAACTAAATTCAAAGGGGCTGGCAAGCCAGTGCGGATTCCATAACCGCAATACTTTTACTACAGCTTTCAAAAAATTTGCAGGGTGTACTCCGTCGGATTATACCAGGCGCTATTATAGCAGCAATTATAGTAGTGCTAGTGTTTTTGAAAACTGAGTTGCATATAACTTGTATAGGTCTGATCGCTGCACTTATTTAAAATATAAGGCAAGTAACAGTATAAGTTTTGGCAGTAAAAGATCGCTTATTCATTATAATAGATTTTAGTCATTGTATTTTTAGAGTGGTCATTTATTTCGAATAAAAAAAATGACATTAAATGACAAAGCAAAATATACTTGGTTATTTGCGAAATTTTTTTAGTACCCAAAAGAAGGACAACACTTTTATAATCCATTACAGAAAACATGACTCTGAATCAATAAAGCATAAGTTAAAGGATCTGATGACAGAGAAAAAACCTTTTTTGCAAAGAGGCTATCATATAAAGGAATTGGCAGCAGAACTTCAAATTCCTGTTCATCAATTGTCAACGTTTCTCAACCAGGTATTAGGAATGCATTTTAGTGACCATATAAATAAATACAGGATTGATCATTGTATTGAACTTATAAATACAAATTTATCAAGCAGACCTAACTTACAGCAACTGTCAAAAATATGTGGCTTTAATAACAGGGGCTCTTTTACTTCCGCCTTTAAAAAATTTACAGGTCAAAAACCTTTTGACTATATTAAAAGGAGATATTTTTTGCAGATCATGAATAACTATAGGGAGAAAGTAGTAAATAATTATAACTTTTAGCATTTACTAACCCCTAAAACTTTATTCCACCTTTAATGAACATTAACTTTAATAAACAAATTTGATAATAGATATAGCGGTCATGAAAAATAGTATTCGATGGGAAATAATTTATCAATCTCAGTCCCTTAGTTGTTAGTTCTTAGGCAGTTTTGGTTATAGTTAAGAATAAGACCGCTTAAAATCTTATTAGCGGTCTTATTTCTCCAGAAATTTTAATTGATGATTTAATGAATATTTGATTTTAAAGCATAACAAGTGTGACGGCGAGCAATCGAAGGCTGTGTATTTCTATATACAGCCTTTATTATTTCTTTAATACCGGGATAAAGTAGCGTATAAATTTAAAAATTTAAAGAGCGGAAAGCAATAAATAATAATGATTCTCCTACTTACTTTGATGCTATTGGCATATAGAGAAAAAGCAAGACTAAAACACAAATACAAACTAAGCCTGAAACAACAATAAGTGTGAAGCTTAGTTTGCGGGTAATTTTCCCTCCGATCGCTGTTAGGAACATTACCATGCTGAATATTACAGTAAGCAAACTATACCTGTCTGAAATTGTATTGGTCCTGGAAGCTTTTTCAAATGATATGTCGGCTTGCGCAAGTGACTTCTCTGATTCAGCAATATCTTTTTCTACCAGCTCCTTGTATCCAGGCATTGCCCTTGGGTGAAATGGCGCAGATGGATTTTCAAAAGGGTGTAATTGTATCCAGTCAGACATGATCTTTGATAACTCCGGCCTGATACCACGCAAAATATATTTTATTTTATCTTCTTTTTTATGAAACGCATCATCAAAAAAATTGATAATAACAGCTTCATCCATTTGTCTTCTTTGCCCCGATTGAATTGTTTGTTGTTGTGCATCCCGACTGAACTTATTCGATTTAGCGAGGTTAAAAGTTTGAATGCCGTTCCATAAATTACTTTGATACGAACACCATGTTATTGCCAGGGTGGCTATAGAAAGAATTAAAGTATTGTTTATCTCGAGCCTGTTCCGGTCTCGACTAAGCTTTTGGTCGTTGGTGAGATTATTGTTATCAATAGTCCCTTCCATATACCAGGGCTTTTATTATTGCAAAATTCGTATTGGACTTGCCTGTCCAATACGAATTTTAATAAGTACTGCAATAATATATTCAAATATTATAGTGAGAGTGTTGTTATTCACCCCACTCATTACGATGAATGTTTACTTTCCTAACTTAAATGCTAGTCCGCCTCCAAGGCTGAATTGCCATAATGTAGAATATTCAGTAAGGTAAATTGGGCCATACCAGCTCCAATAATAAGAGCCGCCTGTAGCCCTGGAAGCCGATAATATCAGTGCTTGCAGTTTTAGTCCCAGTTTTGGAGAGAACCATATGTTAGTGCCAATTCTTCCACCCCAGGCGAAATTGGTATTGCTGGAACTTTTTCCAAGAGATGGAGCTTCAAGGTTGCTGATCAATACTCCTCCCATTATCCCTGCATATCCTTCTGCTTTACCGCCACCTCCAAAATGTCCATCTCCGCTTAACATTATAAAATCATGTTTGAGATCAAAAGTTTCAGATCGGAGTTGAGTATTAGACCCAAACTTAAAATTGGCAGGAACAGTAGTGGTTCTGTGTAACCACAAAATTTCTGCACTGCTCTGCTTATTAAACATATATTGCAAACCAGCACCCCATTGTACTCCTCCTTTCACTGTTCCATTATAGAATGTATTTGCATCATTCACCACGTCAAATCCATCATCAAATGTGTATGCACCATAAAAATTAAGTCGGGCATGCTGGCCCATCATTGTTGTCATAGTTGCGGCTGATACGAGCAATAGAAAGATCTTTTTCATTTTTTAAAATTTTAGTTAAGAAAAAATTTAATGGGTTGTTAAGTGTGTGACTTTAATATCTGATAAATTGAATATTGATGGAAAATTATTAATTAAATTCCTCTTTTCCAGATTTTTAATTAGAAAACAAAAATGAGACTGAATTGCAACACTCCATTTTTAAAATCGGGATCGATATTGGCTGAATCAAAATCACCCACTTTGCTCACACCAACCATATAACGGGCACCGATCCCCAGGCCCTTGCTTTTCAAAAAACCGAGGCCAAATCCTATTGACAAGTCTGTACTTTTTGCAAAATCTTCGATGGTAGAATTGGGAATGTCTTCGCTTACTTTGAAACCTGCCTGCGGACCAGCTTCAACATAAAAACTACCTTTGAATTTCCACTGTAGCATTATAGGTATGTTGACATAAGAAACCTTGTAATCTGCTTCGGTCACTCCATCATCAAGTTTAGCACCCTGTGAAGAAAAAAGAAGTTCGGGTTGCAAGACCAGGTGATCAAACTTGATGCGCACTAATCCACCGGCATGAAATGCCACCAATGAACTTTTCTCTATATTATTAAAATTACCTCCTGTAAAATTGCTGATGTTTACACCTCCTTTCAATCCGAACTGGAGCTGGGCATTCACGATCCCCATTACAAGGAGAAGCGGAAGAAAAATTACTTTTTTCATAAATTAAGATTTAATAGTTAACAAAAAAGTTTACCATGTTGGTGTCTTAATATCAAGGTGACTTTTCTTCTCAATTATTGTTGTTATTGTTCCTCCTTTAATTATTTGGTTAAAAATATTGTTAGTGTAAGTGTGTTTACCTCTTCATATTTTCTTTTTAGGAGTGAACTTATCAGCAGTCGTTATAAAGTTTATTTTTTTTGAACCTTCCCAATTGGTTCCTGAAAGATCAGCATTTGAGAAATCTGAATTATGAACTTTTGCACCAGTAAAATTTGCATTGCTGAGTTTGGCATTACGAAACGAAGTTCCAAATTTTATTACAAGAAACGATGCAATTTTTCTTAGCGTATCAAAACCTTTTGCCCCGCTCAAAGCCCTTTTACTTATAAGTGCACATGCAATCGCCATAGCCACAGTTCCTATCCCTCCGCCAACACTTTTACCAAACATACCACCTGACAGCGCAACTATCATGAATAAAATGTTTGACAATGTCCCGGCAGCAGCCCGGGCAATTGTACCTACAATAAACATGACAACTGTTAATAACAGAGACAGTATAAGATAAAACATTCCCATTCCGGTACCTAAGCCAGAAATATATGCTATAATGCCGATCACCGCAGCAAGTATAACAGCCGGTATGATCAAATGGCTGACCGCATTTCCTCCACCTTTCCAATAGTAATAAAGAATAAAAAGAAGAATGATCACAATTGTCGCAATTCCTGCTGCTCTGATTTTCGAATCTTCTGAGGCTAGCATATTTTGAACGGTTTGACCGGTAAGTGCGGCAATATATCCCGACAATAATGATACCATCAAAGCGATAAGTAAAATTATTATTGTGTTCAATGGTGTAATGCCTGTCCTTGAGTGAGTAAAATTTGCCCCCGTAAGATTTGCGCTACTAAAATCAGCGCCGCGAAGATCACTATCCACGAAACTCGCATTCGAAAGATCTTCGTTTTTAAACGAAGCCTTTTGTAAATTTTTGTTTGAATACTCTTTTGCCATGGTTGCTGTATTAATTATTCTTTTTTTTCAATAACCGATATTAATGATTCTTTTTCCTCTTTAAGTTCTTTAATCAGGAAATAATTCAGGAATGTTCTTATTACAGCAATAGCACCAGGCTCGATAAGATGTACCGTAGTAGGAGAGACCGTTGTTCCTACAATATCTGCTATGACAGAAACTGGCTATCTTCTACTTTTCCTTAACGCTTCATTCTTTCTTTCTAATTCCAGGGCTTGTTCGGCAATGATCTTTTTTAATCGTGTATTATCCTCCATGAATTGCTTCAGCTTGGATTTTGGTTTATTCTTTAATATTTGCTCTTTCTTATTCTTATCCTTTCCCATGAACTTCTCTCTCCACCTTGCAAATACACTATAGGAGAGATTGTGGTTTCGTATTACCGCGATTACACCCATCTCGGTCGCTTGTTTTAATATTTCAAGCTTTTGTTCTTCAGTAAATTTTCTTTTTTGGCTCGCCATAATTAAAAAATGTAGGTTAAGTGGGGTACGTTTATTGCTAGTTATTTTCTTCTGGGTTTTGAATTAATATTCTTTTAAACAGTTAACTGCCAAGTGGGAAGAAGTCAAAGCAAATAACCATTGCATATCCAGATGAAACTACGGAAAGAGTCACCCTGCCATTTTCTTGAAAAAAGTTAGATATCTTATTTTAATGAGAGGTAATATGAGATATCTTTTGTAAGAACTCTAATCAGCAAGAGCATGGTGTTTCCCCAATGGTAAAAGATACTTTCGATTCTAAAGAAATCTATCAAGTGATCTCAAAACTTTGAGAGATATCTTATATTTTTTGGCAAAGAATTTTTAATTGTGCTGGATTAAACTTGGCTAGACTTTATTAACAATACCAAAAAGTTAGTAGCATGATTCCATGTACTTTATGTGACATTTGCAATCAGAAACACGGAAAAGCGTAATAATTTTGTTGGCCTTACATGGTTAGATATCTATGATCATTCTAAAGAGATATCTTTTGCAAAAAAATCCTGACCAAAAAAAATGTCTGTTCGATCCCGTTGAGAGCGGGTTGGCTAAGTTTTATAATTTTTAGCATTTATCAGGGTTAATTATTTATTTGTCCACTTGCATCAAAGTTAAATTGCATACAATTTAGAAATGGCAAATCGCATTTTAACGAATGGGTAAATGAGACGGATGCCTGGGAATAGTGCTAAAATGAATACAATTAAAGATCTCTATTTAAATAAATATAAGTTTTTAGCAAAATCAGTAGAGGTTTGCTTAGGCAGGGTATAAAACCGGTGAATTCTTTCTCCGGTTTTTTTATTAAAAGACTACGGCAAAACTTAAACCTACGGTTTGACCCTGGTTAGTTTCATTTCACCTCTCTCGTTTTTAATCAAAATTTCATTCTCATTGATGATTTCCCCGGTACTATTAATTGTTGTGTCATTAAAAGAAATACTGAACGAAATTTTTTTACCATCAATTTTTCCTTTCTCTAATGGAGCTTCGCCAAATTGGGTTTTCCAGGTACCTTTAAGGTCGCTTCCTTCCACTTTAAAAGTGTAATTAACCTCAAAAGTACCATTCGGTGTTTCACGGGTACCTTTCCAGTTGCCATCAATAGTATTTTGAGCAAAAGTGGTAAAACCTCCAATGAGGAATAACAAAGTGAAGATGTATTTCATAAAAAAATAATTTAGGTAAAACCAAATTTATGAAATGAATTTGAAAGCTGTATAAAAAGTATACATTCTACTCAAGACAGTTACCTGAGCACAAATGCCGGAGCACAAATGTAAATTTGACACTTGAAATGAAATCATTATTTTTCCAATCAATAATGCAAAACCCAAACTGGTTATGAAATCCACTCGAATGACAAAAGCCATTCTTAGCTGCCTGCTTGCTATGATTGTAATTATCCTTACACATTGTACATCTGCATCTGGACCCGAGCCGGAATGGACAAAGAAAAACAAGGAGTTAATTAAGCAATATAATCTTACAGAAAGAGAACTCTCAGGACTTCCCGAAGCGAAAGTTGCGTCGAATCTTGAACCTGCTAAAGTAACAGGTGTTCACAGTTTAGCAAGCGTCTCACTTCATGCTGGTGTCAACGCAAAACTTTTCTGGGGAAGTGGTATTATGGTTGCTACACTTAAGCTTGAACCTAATGCAAAAATTCCCGAAGAAGTATTACCGGCTGACAGATTTGTATTTGTACTGGAAGGAACCGTTGACCAATTAATCAATGGATCATCCGTTACAATGAACGGGCAACAAAGAGAAGCGCCGGACGGAATACATAGTGCTACTCCAAGAACTGATTTTGTATATCTTGAAAAAGGAAGCAAAAATGCTGTGACTGCTGGTGCAACGGGTGCAAAATTGCTTGAATTATACAGTCCCTTGCGTTCCGACTATTTACAAAAAGCAGGTGTAAAAGATATTCCTTCCGAAATAGCTGATGTAAAAACAATTCAGGAACCAAACGTAAAACAGAATAAAGTTTATGATCTCTACGATATCCAACTCACAGAATTGGCCGCAGGCGCCTTCTCAAGATTAGTTTCTGGAAAAAATATGCAATTGAGTTTTATCTCAATGGATCCAAATTCTACTTTCCCGAATCATATACACCCTGAAGAGCAAATGATGTTTGTGTTACGAGGTGGCTGTAATGAAATTCTTCTTGATGGTAAACAAGTCATGAAAGTAAATGATGTAGTGCGTATTCCGGAAAATATGGTTCATGGTGCCGAGATTGGGGATCTGGGTTGTGATGCATTAGATATTTTTTGGCCTGCACGTGCTGATTATTTAGAAAAAGAAAAAACAAGAATGACGGCTTATCGTGCCATCATTCCTGAAGATGCTAAATTGGAATTGGTTGTTGATGGTAAGAAAACAAAGCCGGAACTGAATTTCGGTGAAGGTCCGAAATGGATGAATGGTAAAATTTATTTTTCGAATATGTATTTTGATCAGAGTTTTAATGCCAACCCAAAAAGGAGTTCAACTGTAGAACTTGATCCTAATGGTGGCTACAGAAATATCACAGAAGGTAAAATGCAGACTAACGGATTGTATCCTTATAAAAATAGCAACCTGATTGTTTGCGATATGATGGGACACCGCGTAGTTGAAATGACAACAAAAGGGGAGGTGGTAAAAGTGCTTGCAGACAAATATGATGGAAAATCCATTGATGGTCCCAATGATGTGATAACAGATGCCAAAGGAGGTTTTTATTTTACCGATCCTCAATTTACTATGGAGCCGAAGAAGTTCCAACCTGGCCGTGCGGTTTATTATGTTTCGTCTGAAGCCAAAATAACAAGACTGACAGAGCCCAACGAATTTGCCATGCCGAACGGTATTCTTCTTTCACCTGATGGAAAGACGCTTTACATTAATAATTGCTATGATGATGAATCATGGTTCCCGGTGAACAGTGCAAAGGATAATTTTATATGGGCTTATGATGTCAACCCGGATGGAACGATCAGCAATGGTCGCAAGTTCGCAACATTATTTCTGACAGGAAATGTGTTAGACAGAAAAGGAAAGTCTTCCAGTGCTGATGGAATGGCAATTGACAAACAAGGTAACATTTATGTTAGCACATATTACGGTATTCAGATATTTAATACGAAAGGTGAGTTTGTTGGAATGATCAATCTGCCTTCGTTTCCTGTTAGTCTTTGCTTCGGAGATGCGGATATGAAGACGCTTTATATAGTAAGCTACAGCAGGGTGTATAAGATCAGAACTAATATGCAAGGGTTTGTGAATTATTTGTAAACTGGTTGTTCTTCAGCATCGTTGAAGAAGTATTGCATAGATTTACTTGCTTAAACCCTGGTACATTAAATTTTATAAACAAGTTATATGAAGAAAATTACGTTTCCCCTGTTTTTAATTGCACTTTATTTTTCAGGATTTGCACAAGAGGCCAAACCCCCTACGGCAGCTATTGAATTTATTTCAAAAGAACTATCCAAACTCATCAACAAAGATGCAAAGGTTGAAATAATAGCAGAGGGTTTCCAGTTTACAGAAGGTCCGCTGTGGCTGGAAAAAGAGAAAATGCTTTTACTGTCCGATGTTCCTGGCAATACTATTTATAAATGGACAGAAGCAAATGGTAAAGAAGTTTATGTAAAGCCCGGGGGCTATACTGATACTGCAAAGCGGGGTGGGTTTATGGGGCCCGATGGACTTATTCTTTCTAATGATGGGAAATTATTGGTTTGCCAGCATGGCGACAGAAGAATTGCCATGATGGATGCTCCTCTCAATGCTCCACAATCAAAATTTATTACAGTGGCTGGCACCTACAATGGTAAAAGATTAAACAGTCCCAACGATCTGTTTCTAACTGCCGGCGGCGATCTTTATTTTACTGATCCATCTTATGGTTTAGAAAGGGGAGCAAGAGACCCTAAAAAGGAAATTGCTTTTCAGGGTCTATATAAAATGAACAAGGCAGGACAAATAACCTTATTGATAGATTCGATTGCCCAGCCAAATGGCATTTCTGTTTTCCCCGGCGGAAAAAGATTGCTTGTCTCTAATTCAGACAACAGGAAGAAAATGTGGTACACTTATAATATAGCATCGGATGGCTCGTTGACGAACGCAAAATTGTTTTATGATGTAAGCAGTGAAAAAGCGCAGGGCCTATGTGATGGCCTTAAAATTGACAAAAAGGGAAATGTGTTTGCAGCCGGCCCGGGCGGTATCTGGATATTTACCAAGGCAGGCAAACTGATGGGGAAAATAAACATCAATGGCGTGACCGCCTCTAACTGCGCCTTAACTCCGGATAATAAAACTCTTTTTATAACGGCTAATCAATATTTATTAAGAGTAAAGATGAGGTAAGACAAAAACCTCCAACGATCAAGGGAGGCAACTTATCATGTATCTACTGGCTTCCGTTTGTGGTTATTTTAAATACCGGTCTTTAATAATATTAATATGATGGATTTCATGTCCAATAGTGGCTTTAAGAAATTCTTCAACTGTTAGCTCATATTTCCATGCAAACCCTTTTAGTTTTAATTGTTCTTCTGATAAAGAATCAATAAAACTGTTAGTGGCAGTTCTGACATTTTTAAGGTCTGTTATTAATTGTTGCAGATTTAATTCATCAAAGCGGCTGTTAATGACAAGTAGGTTTTGATCGTAACCTGGTAGTTGAGTTGAATCTCTCCTGCTAAATCGTAATGCCCGGTATGTCATAATTCGTTCATGGTCGTTTATGTGTCCCACTATTTGTTTAATACTCCATTTATCTGGCGCATATCGGTAGCAGGCTTGCTCTTCACTTATTGATTCAAGCAAAGCAAAGTTTTCCTGTGAAGAAAATAATTGCCTGTAATTTAAGTCTCGCAATAATTCAATATAATATGGAAAACCATCCTGAACTGTGTATTGCATTTTGTTTCATTATTTATTTACTAAACACTTCAATCAATACTTCTCTGTTTCCTTTAACATCAACTATATACTCCCCTTTATCATTCGGATGTTTGCGGGCAAAGATGCGTTGCTTATAAATACTCGGTGAAAGATCACGTTTGCGCAGGTATTCACTCCACTCTTTTTTATCAGCATCAGTAAGGGTGCCTTTGCTTTGTTTATCCATCATCTTGATCATAAAAGGTTCCCGGGAATTACTTACCCAGCGTGTAGCATCCTGTCTTACTTCTACTTTATATTTTCCTTCTACAGGACCCTGGATTTTTGGTACCGAAAACCTTCCTAATTCACCCGTACCGGTATTATTGATATATACAATTACCGGAGGCGCTTCGGCATCATTCACCGGAGTTAGTATTACCATGCCTTTTACCAAAGGAGATCCATTCAATTTTACAATACCCGATAGAGCCTCTCGTTGTTTGCTGGTAAGAAATCCGCCAACCGCCAGCCAATTATGCAACAGGTTCGTCCATTGTCCCAATATAGGATCACCAAGAGCAAAACCGGTTCCATGTATTCCATTTTGAAAGAAATGCGCTTCTACCGAAACACCGGCACGATATAAGCGGCTGAACATTTCCTGCATACCACCATTGCTGCTTCTGTCTTCTGCAGTGCCATACATAAATATCGGAGGTAACCCAGCCACTACGGCTGAATCAATATTACCTGGAATCCGCATAGAGCCATAACCAAGGATCATAAAATCAGGTTTAGATGAAAACTGATCCAATGGATCTGTTGCATTGCTTTGTGCTGATACTGCATTCACCGCCATATCAGCAATCAGGTTGGCACCGGCAGAAAAACCAATGGCGCCCACACGATCAATGGAAAGATGATACTCATCTGCATGACTCCTGATATATTGCATAGCCCGTTGTCCATCCTTTACCCAATCTGTA
>Ga0207701_10005966_pt1 | contig 12197 bp, 12 predicted proteins | sample KBSSwiSSwithPhiX_FD_184294 | JGI IMG/M metagenome (GOLD analysis project Ga0207701, IMG submission 184294) | Switchgrass rhizosphere bulk soil microbial communities from Kellogg Biological Station, Michigan, USA, with PhiX - S5 (SPAdes) (version 2) | ecosystem: Environmental > Terrestrial >...
CGGCGTCGCGCGCGCCCCGGTTGGCGGCCTCCATGATGCCGCCGCCGCCGCCCGAGCAAACGATGTGGCGATGCTGCTCGCCCTCCAGGCTCATCGACCACTCGGTGATCAGGTGCGCCAGCACGCGCGCCTCGTCATAGTAGCGGCCCATCGGTCCGTCGGGCGTGATGCGCGCCGATCCGAAGAAGACGATGGTGTCCTGCACGTTCTGCTCGCGGAAGGCGCGCAGCGGCGCCAGGTACTCGGACAGGATGCGCAGCGGCCGCGCGTCGTCGCTGTCCAGGAACGCTTCGTCCCGATAAGCCACCGGAACGGCCTGCCCGGCGTTCCTTTCTTTTTTCACCGTCATGGTGGTTCACCTGACCCGCGAAAAATCGATGAAGCCGCGCAGGACGTCGGTGTGCTCCAGCTTGACCGTCACCCGATCGCCGACGTCCAGCCCCTCGAAGCCGCGGATCACCCGGCCCTCGACCGGGGGCTGCAGCAACCGCACCCAGGTCCCCTTGGCCGAGGCGCCGGTGACCAGGCCCTCGAACCGCTCACCGATGCGCCGCTCCAGCAACATGGCGGCGGCGGACTTGCGCACCTGCCGCTCCACCTTGGCCGCGCTGTCTTCGCCCACCGTACAGCGCTGCGCCAGCGCCGCCAGCTCGGCGCTGCCGTAGGGGACGGGCCGGCGCGCCAGCGCCGCCTTGACCAGGCGCTGGGTGATCAGATCGGGGAAACGGCGGTTGGGCGCCGTGGCGTGGCCGTAGTTCTGCACCGCCAGCCCGAAGTGCTCGGTGGTCTGCTGGTTCGGCGCCCCCACGGCGTACTCGCCGCGGCCCAGCAGCTTGACCACCGCCAGCGAGAGATCGGGGAAACGCTGGGGATCCTTCTGGCGGCGTTCGACCAGGAAGGCTTCCAGGGCGCGCGCATCGGGCTGGTTCGGCAGCGTCGTGCCGTGAGTGCCGGCCAGCTCGACGATGCGGGCCCAGCGGTCGGGTGAACGCAGCACCCGGCGCAGCGAGGGGAAGCCCTGGTCGTCCAGAAAGCGCGCGGTGGTGAGGTTGGCCGCCACCATGAGATCTTCGATCAGCTGCTTGGCGCGGTTCTGCGGCTCGACGCGCAGGTCGGCGACCGCGTCGCCGTCGAACACGGCGCGCGGCTCGATGGTCTCCAGGTCCAGCGCCCCGCGCTCATGTCGCCGGCGGCGCAGCGTCTGGGCCACCCTGTTCTGGAGTTGCAGATTTTCGGCCAGCCCCGGAACGGCGGCGATCGGGGGCAGCACCTGAGCCTGCCCCTCCAGCCAGCCGGCGACCGCGTTGTAGGCCAGCTTGGCGCGGTTGACCACCAGCGCGCGGTAGAGCCGGCCCCCGCTGACCTGACCGCCGGCGTCGACCTCCATGTCGATCACCACCGCCCATCGCTCCTGGCCCTGGTTCAGCGAGGTGAGATCGGTCGACAGGACCTCGGGCAACATCGGGAACACGCGCGCGTCGGTGTAGACCGACGTGGTGTTGGTCATGGCGTGCTGGTCCAGCGCCGACCCTTGCGGGACCTTGCTGTCGACGTCGGCGATGGCCACCAGCAGCCGGGTGGCGCCCCCGGGCAGCGCCTCGGCGACCGACAGCTGGTCGAGATCCCGGGAGTCGTCGTTGTCGATCGATGCCCACAGCAGCCCGCGTAGATCCCGGGCCCCGGCGTCCAGCGGCCCCACCTCGGCGGTCAGGCCGCGGGTCTCCTCCATCTCTTCGTCGGTGAAGTCCGGTCGCAAGCCGCGGTCGACCATCGCCTGGTAGGCGATACGCTGAAGATCTGGGCGCATCGGTGGCAGTCTGCGGGGGCAGCGTCGCCCAGGTCAAGGCGGGGGCGCGCCTTTCCCTGGCCGTGGTATGACGGCGCCTCTCGGCGATGTTGAAGATCCGCGAATTCACCGGCGCCGGCGGGGCGCTGTCGGCGGTGTTCTTGCGCCAGGGTGAGGGCGCGCTGGAGCTCGTCGACGGCACCGACGCCATCGCCTTGCCCGCGGGGGCGCTGGCCGCGGTGATGGCCAGGTACGGCGCGCCGTTCGACCCCGACGAGCCGATCTCGGTGGTCGGCTCTCTGGTCCTGGGCCCGGGCGCGACCCTGCGCCACGTGCGCCACCTGGCCGGCTACGACGTGATCGCGCGCGACTACCTGGTCTATGAGGCGGCGGGCGCGGATCCGCTGTGCGCGCTGTCGGCCACGGTGGCCCGCGCCCTGGAGCACCTGGCGGCGGCGGTGGTGCGGGCGCGTTCGCCCGGCTGACCCGTCGCCCCGGAGCGGTTACTTCGGGTGGTGCTTGCCCTTGCCCTTGTCCGGCGCGGCGGACTTGGCGGGCGCGGACTTGATCACCGCGTCGATCACCATGTCGGCGCTGATCATGCCGCCGCCCCATCTGGCGTCCAGGTCGGCCAGCGGCTTGGCGGCCTTGATCTCGTCGGCGGTCTTCTTGCTGGCGACTAGCTTGGCGATGCGGTCGCGCGCATCGACCAGCATCTGGCGCCAGGCGGTGGCGTCGGCCTTGGTCATCAGCGCGCCGTGGCCGGGGATGATCTTGGTGGCGTCGTCGGCCAGGGCCAGGATCTTGTCGGTGGCGGTGATCATGCCTTCGTACTGTCCACCGCCGTCGACGTCGACCACCGGGTAGTGACCGGTGATCAGATCGCCGGCGTGGATCACGTTGGCCTTCTTGAAGTGCACGAACGCGTCGCCGTCGGTGTGCGCGGGCGGGACGTGCACCACGTGGATCTCGTCACCGTTGAGGTGCAAGGTGATGTCCTCGGCGAAGGTGATCACCGGCAGCGCCGCGGGCGGCAGCGCGGGGAAGGTCATCTTGTTGCCCATGAACTCGCGGAACTGGTCGACGCTCAGCCGCTTGCGCACGTTCTCCTGCGCCACGATCACGGCGCCGGCCGCCGCCAGCGCGGGGTTGCCGCCGGTATGGTCGCTGTGCCAGTGGGTGTTGACCAGGAAGCGCACCGGCTTCTTCGACAGCGCCGCCAGCGCGGACTTCAGCTTCGGCGTCATGGGCTGCAGCTCGTCGTCGATGATGAAGACGCCGTCGTCGCCGATCGACACGCCGACGTTGCCGCCGGCGAAGCCGTTGACGCCCTCGATCATCGAGATGCTGGCGGTGACCGGCGTGGTCTTCAGGGTGACTTTGGATGGGTCGCCCATCTGGGCGCGCGCCGGCGCGCTGCCAAGGGCCAGGAGACACGCGGCGGTGAGGCCTAGGGCGAAGGCAGGAGGTTGCGGGGTCCTGGGGATCATCTCGAGGATCGTCTTTGTGGTCATCGGCCGACAGAGTGCCGGTCGCAGTCGTGAGGAGCAACAGGAATTGGGCCGGGGTGGCGGTCGCGGTTGCATGAAGTTCGAGCAGCCCGGAACGGAGTGGACAGTCTTCGAAAGTGACCAACAATCGGCGGATCGAGAGGGTCTGTTTTTCGCTGGGGCTGCTCGGTATGGTTGGCTGCGGCGGGGAGACCGACAGCGTCGCCATCCAGGATTTTCCGGTGGCGGGGGAGGAGGCGTTCTGCAAACGCAAGGTCCGCTGCGGCGAATACGCCGATCAGGCCTCATGCAAGACGGCCGCGTTCGTGCGGCTGCAGCTGGTCGCCGACGTCGATTCGGGGAAGGTGACCTACGACGGCAAGGCGGCGGCGGCTTGCCTGCGGATCCTTTCGGGCGCGTCCTGCACCGAGGTGCCGGACATGCAACCCTGTCTGGACACGTTTCAGGGGACGATCGCCAACGGCGGCGCCTGCCTGGAAGACCAGGAGTGTGTCTCCGGCAATTGCAACACCGGGCCGTGCACGGCAGCTTGCTGCCCGGGCACCTGTCAGGCGCGGATCGCGCTCGGCCAGCGCTGCGACGCCGAGGGAGCGTTCTGCGAGGAGGGCGCGTTTTGCAAGACCGATCCCCAGACGGGAGCGAGCACCTGCGTCGCCCCCATCGCCCTGGGACAGCCCTGTGTCCGCGGCGTGGATCAATGTGAAGCGCCGGGCAGCTGCTTGCCGGGCGCCGTGCTGTCGAAGTTCACTTGCATCCGTCTTCCCCGCGCGGGGCAGCCCTGCCCGGCCGGAGTGTGCGCGGCGGCCGCCGACTATTGCGACCGGACGACCGAGACCTGCTTGCCGCGGATCGCCGTCGGCGAAAGCTGCGCCAAGGGATCTTGCGTGCGCTACGCCAGCTGCAACCCGACCACCCTGAAATGCGTCGAGCGCGCGGCCGGTGGCGGGTCGTGCGGCGCGGCGATCCTGTGTGTCGGCGGGCTGTCCTGCCAGGACGGTACCTGCGTGTCCGCTAGCGACGAGCTGGCCTGTCCCTGACCCGGGCGAGGAACGCCTCGACGTCGCGGACGGTGCGCGCGGGATCCTCCTCCATCGGGATGTGGCCCAGGTCGTCGTACATCACCAGCTGCGCGCCCGGGATGTCACGGGCGAAGCGCGACGCGTGGCTGGCATCGATCACCCGGTCGCGAGCGCCCCACAGGATCAGGGTCGGCTGGGCCACGGTCTTGACCAGCGCGCTGTCGTCCGGGCCGCGGGTGCGCATGCGATCCAGGAACGCCACCCGATTGCCCGGCCGCAAGGTCAGGTCCAGGTAGCGGTCGAGCACGCCGGGCTGGATCCGGCCGGGATCTCCGTAGCACCTGCGCAGGGCATTTTCGACCAGCGCCGCCGGGTCCAGGTAGGTGAGCAGCCGCGGCAGCAGCGGCCAGCGCGCGATCTTGAAGGCCAGGGGCGCCGGGCTGCGGGTCAGTGGATAGCCGGCGGAGTCGACCAGGATCAGCGCCCGAACCCGATCGGGGTGGGCGATGGCGTAGTGCCAGGCGATGTCGCCGCCCAGCGAGTTGCCGGCCAGCAGCAGGCTGTCCAGCCCGAGCCGCGCGCGGGCGTGGTCGAGGAAGTCGACGTAGGCCGCGATGCTGTAGTCGCGCGCCGGGCTGGGCCCGGTCAGCCCGAAGCCGAGCAGGTCCAGGCGCACCACCCGGTAGTGGCGGGTCAGCTCGGCGGCCCAGCCGTCCCAGGTGTGCAGCGACGCCGAGGTGCCGTGCAGCAGCAAGACCACCGGGCCGCTGCCCTCGTCGCGGTAGTGCACCTGAACCCCGTCCACCTCGACGAAGCGCGAGGCGCCGGTGGCCCAGCGCGCGCGCACCGTCTCCAGCGGCAGATCGTCGCGCAGGTGGGTGAGCACGCCCACCACCAGCGCGCCGGTGACCAGCAGCGCCAGGACCAGCACCCAACGGCACCAGCGCGACCGGTGGGACCGCGGCCGCGTGCGCTCCGCCATGCCCCGATCATGGGAGGGTGATCGCCGACTGACAAGTCGGAGAGTGATGGACCGACTGACAAGTCGGAGGGCGATCCGGACAGCGGATCAGTGCGCCGAGCTGTCGCCGCTGGAGGCCAGCGGGGTGCCGGCCTCGATGACCAGCGGGCCGCGCCCGCGCTTGCGCGGCTTGGTGGCGTCGCTGCAGGCGCGGGTCAGGGCCGGCCCGATGCGGGTCCACAGCTGATCCTCGACGTGCGCGCGCAGGTCGAAGCGGCTCTCCTTGAAGGTGACCGCGGCCACCCGGCGCCCGGTGTATCCACTGCGCACCGACACCGTGAGCCGGGCGTTCTTTTCGCCCTCGGCGTAGCTGCCGCCGACCAGGGCGGTCAGGCCCAGGGTGGTGGCCAGCTCGCGGTACTGCTCCGCGGTGTCGACGGGGTGCACCCCGGTCACGATCTCGAACCCGCGCGCGCGCAGCAGCCGCTCTACCTGTGCCGCGACGGAGCGGTCATCGTCGTCCTGGAACGGGAACACCACCACCTTGCCGGTCAAGCTGGGCGCCGGCTTGCTCGCTCGCGCGGCCGCCGCCGCGCGGGCGGCAGCGGCTCGCCCCCCTCGGGCCTTGCCCCGATGCGCCTGCGCGCGGTGCGCCTCGGCGCTCGACGGCCAGGCCGCCAGGGCCAGCACCAGCGCGACCGCCAGCGGCAATCGTCCCCGGGCAGAGACCAGATCCAGCTTGAGCATGGGACGGTAAAGTAGCGCGGACCGCGCCAAACGGCTCACCCCAGCGACGGCGCGGGCAGGGAATTACGCGTCCGGACGCGAGCCATGTTAGCGTCATGGTCGTGGAGAGCCGCAAGGCTTGGCGCAACCGCGAACGGTTCGCGGATGAAAGCGTGCTGGCGCTGCTGGAAGCGCTGCGCAAGGGGGCCGGCGCCGAGAGCGCCGGGCTGTTCGACGACGACCGCGCCGATCCGGTGCCCGGTCCTGGGGACGGCGCTCTCAATTTCTGGGATGCCTTCGATCTGCCGCCCTGCGCGGCCATCGATTGGGAGCAATGGTACCGGGAGCTGAAGACCAACGATCGGGTCGAGACCCTGTGTGGCTGCGACCAGCGCCACCGGCTGTGCGGGTTCCTGATTCACGGTCGCTGGGGGCTGCTGCTGATGGTGCCGTCGTCGCTGCCGGGCGCGGGCGCGGCGGCGATCGCGTCGTCGGTGCGGGCCCTGGCGGCCCAGCTGCCGCCCGCGCGCACCGAGCAAGAGCGATCGCAGATCTCGCGCTATCAGGACGGCGACGACACCGGCAAGGACACTGGGAAGGACACCAGATCGGCCGGCAGCAGCGCCGCGGGCGGGCCGGCCTGGTGGGTCCGCAAGCGCCCCCAGTAGTCGCCAATCGCCAATCGCCGGTCGCCGGTCGCCGGTGGTCAGGACAGGGCGCCGCGCGGTAGCCGCACCGTGTGGCGGACGTCCTCGCCGGTCAGCACGAAGATCACCCGCTCGGCGACGTTGACCGCGTGGTCGGCGATGCGCTCGATGTACTTGGAGATCGCCTGGATGCGGGTGGCGCGCGCGACGTCCTCGGAGTTGTCGCGCATCAGGCTCAGGACCTGGTTGAAGATCTGCGCGTAGTAGGCGTCGACCACCTCGTCCTTGTCGATGACCAGCCCGGCGCGGGTCACATCCTGGGCCTGCAGGGCGGCCAGGGACTCCGACACCATCTCGCGCGACGTGCTCAACATCCTCAGCAGATCGTCGTAGGGCAGCAGCGGCGGCTCGCCGCCCAGCTCCACCACCCGGGACGCGATGCTGACGCCCAGGTCGCCGACCCGCTCCAGGTCGACGACGATCTTCAAGGCCGCGGTCAGCAGGCGCAGATCGCTCGCCACCGGCTGGCGGCGGGCCAGGATCTCCAGGCACAGGTGATCGATCTCCAGCTCCATGGAATCGGTCTCGCTGTCGCTCAGGATGATGCGATTGGCCAGCGCCACGTCCCGCTCGAACAGCGCGCGCCCGCTATCGTCCAGCACCTTGTCGACCTGAGCTCCCATGGCCAGGATCTTGCCGCGCACCGCCGACAGATCGGCTTCGAAACCCAGGCTGGTGTGCTGGCGCAGGTCGATCATCCAAATCTCCCGGTGATGTACTCTTCGGTCTGCTTCTCGGCCGGGTGCGTGAACACGGTCTTGGTGGCGCCGAACTCCACCAGGCGGCCCAGATACATGAAGGCAGTATAGTCGGACACGCGCGCCGCCTGCTGCATGTTGTGGGTCACTACCGCGATGGTGTAGTCGGACTTGAGCTCGGTGATCAGCTGCTCGATCTTCTGGGTCGAGATCGGATCCAGCGCCGAGGCTGGCTCGTCCAGCAGCAAGATCTCCGGCTTGACCGCGACGGCGCGCGCGATGCACAGCCGCTGCTGCTGCCCGCCCGACAGCGCGGTCCCATCCTGGCGCAGCTTGTCCTTGACCTCTTCCCACAGCGCCGCCTTCTTCAGCGCCCAGTGCACCCGCTCGTCCAGGTCGGCGTCGGACAGCTTCTCGTACAGGCGCACCCCGAAGCGCACGTTGTCCTCGACCGACATGGGAAAGGGCGTGGGCTTCTGGAACACCATCCCGATGCGGGCGCGTAGCAAGTTCACGTCGGCCGAGGGCTCGAGCAAGTTCAGATCCCCCAGATGGACCGCGCCGGTCGCCCGCTGCCCGGGGTAAAGCTCGTAGATCCGGTTGAAGGCCCGCAACAGCGTCGACTTGCCGCACCCCGAGGGTCCGATGAACGCCGTGACCTGGTTCTGGTGGATGTCCAGGCTGATGCCATGCAGGGCCTTGAACTTGCCGTAGTAGAAGCTGAGGTCCCGCACCTGCAGCTTGGGCACGACCTCGAGCTCGGGCCGCACCCGGGGCGCAGCGGGACGCAGGCCGGGCCCGGCCGGCGTCGGCTCATCGTGCAGCCCGGGGGAGAATGTCGAGGCTTCTGATTCGTTCATGGTTTGGTCTCACGCTCGAGTGCGCCGCACCAGCGCGCGGGCGGCGATGTTGATCAGCAGGATGGTGACGGTGATCAGCAGCGCCCCGGCCCAGGCCAGGTGCTGCCAGTCTTCGTAGGGGCTCATGGCGAACTGAAAGATCACCACGGGCAGGTTCGGGAACGGCCGGCTCATGTCGGTGCTCCAGAACTGGTTGTTGAGCGCGGTGAACAGCAGGGGCGCGGTCTCCCCGGCGATGCGCGCCATGCCCAGCAGCACGCCGGTCAAGATTCCAGGCAGGGCGCTGCGGTACACCACCGCCAGGGTGATCTTCCAGGTCGGCGCGCCCAGGGCCGCCGCCGCCTCGCGCAGGGAATCCGGCACCAGCCGCATCATGTTCTCGGTGGTGCGCACCACCACCGGCAGGACGATGAACGCCAGCGCGGCCGCCCCGGCCCAGCCCGAGAAGTGTCCGGCGCGCAGCACGATCAGCGCGTAGACGAAGACGCCGATGATGATCGACGGCGCGCTCAGCAGGATGTCGTTCACGAAACGCACCACCGCCGCCAGCCGCGACCCGCGTCCGAACTCGGACAGATAGGTCCCGGCCAGCACGCCGGCCGGCGCGCCCAGGGCCACCCCGGCAGCGGTCAGGATCGCGCTGCCCGCGATGGCGTTGGCCAGACCGCCGTCGGTGCCGGGCGGGGGCGGCGTCGACAGGCGGAACAAGTTCGGGTGAACCCATCGCAACCCGTTGTGGAACAGGGTCCACAGCAGCCAGCCCAGCCAGAACAGGCCGAACAAGGTGGCCAGCACCGAGAAGGTGAGGCCGAGCAGGTTGACCGCCTTGCGGCGCGCGTAGAGGCTCATGGCTCAGGTCCTGACCCCTTCGCGGGCGCGCATCTTCAGCAGCATCAAGCGCGCGCCGATCAGCACCACCAGGCTGAGCAGGAACAGCACCAGGCCCAGCGCCAGCAACGACGAGGTGTACAGCGGGTTGGCCGCCTCGGTGAACTCGTTGGCCAGCGTCGAGGAGATGGTGTTGCCCGGCATGAACAACGACAGGTTGATGTCGTGCGCGTTGCCGATCACGAAGGTCACCGCCATGGTCTCGCCCAGCGCGCGGCCGAGACCCAGCATCACGCCGCCGACCACCCCGACGCGGGTGTACGGCAGCACGACCCGCCAGACCACCTCCCAGGTGGTGGCGCCCAGCGCGTACGCCGATTCGCGCAGGGCGGGCGGGACGGTCTCGAACACGTCGCGCATCACCGCGGCCACGAAGGGGATGATCATGATGGCCAGGATCAGCCCCGCGGTCAGCATGCCGATCCCCATGGGCGGACCCTGGAACAGCGCGCCCAGCAGCGGCAGCCCGCCCAGGTGCGCGGTCAACCAGGGTTGCAGGTGGGCCGAGAACACCGGCGCGAACACGAACAGGCCCCACATGCCGTAGATGATGCTGGGGATGGCCGCCAGCAGCTCGATGGCCACGCCGATGGGACGCTTGAGCCAGCTCGGCGCCAGCTCGGTGATCACCAGCGCAATCCCGAAGCTGACCGGCACGCCCACCAGCAGCGCGATCGCCGAGGTGACCACCGTGCCGTACAGCGGCGCCAGCGCGCCGAACTGCTTGGTGACCGGGTTCCACTCCTTGCTGGTCAGGAAGCCCAGGCCGAAAGTACGCAGCGCGGGCCAGGCTCCGGCCAGCAGAACCACCAGGATGCCCACCACCGTCAGCAGCACCAGGCTGGCGAAGAGCAGGGTCAAGCCGCGAAAGAGGCGGTCAGAGGTCGAGCGACCGCGCACGCCGGGCGCGCTCGCCGGCGGGACGCGCGACGGACGGTCAGGCGAGCTGCTCGCCGCGCCGCCATCATCCAGGTCGCGTCGGACGGCGGCGGCGCCAGCGCTGGTTCGAGGTGCCAAGATGCGCGCTTCCTTGTCCCGGGCGCATCAATTGGAGGCGTGCTTCTCGGGCGGCCACACCTTGGCGCCGGAGCTGTCGGTGATGTCGGCGGTCCAGCTCTTCTTCACCAGGTCGACGACCGACGACGGCATGGGGATGTAGCCGAGCTCCTGGGCCATCGGGCCGCCCTGGCGATAGCCCCAATCGAAGAAGCCCAGCACCGCGCGCGCCACCCCGGCGTCCTTCTGCTTGCGATGCATGAGCACGAAGGTCGCGCCGGCGATGGGCCAGGCTTCGGCTCCCGGCTGGTCGATCAGCACCACGTAGAACCGCGGCGCGCTCTTCCAGTCGGCGCCCCTGGCGGCCGCCTCCACGGCCTTCTCGTCGGGATCGACGAAGCTACCGGCGCGGTTCTTCAACCTGGTCTGGGTCATGTGATTCTGGATCGCGTAGGCGGACTCCACGTAGCCGATCGCGCCGCTGATGCGCTGGACGTACGAGGCCACGCCCTGGTTGCCTTTACCGCCCACCCCCACCGGCCAGGACACCGACTTGTCGCCGCCGACCGCCTTCTTCCAGTCCGGGCTGACCTTGGCCAGGTAGTTGGTGAAGATCCAGGTCGTCCCCGAGCCGTCCGATCGGTGGACCACCGTGATCGCGGTGCCGGGAAGCTTTGAGCCCTGGTTCAGCTGCGCGAGCTTGGGGTCATCCCACTTCTTGATCTTGCCCAGGAAGATCTCCGCCAGCAGCTCGGGCGTGAGCTTGAGCTCGCCAGGCTTGACGCCGGGCAGGTTGATCACCGGCACCACCGCGCCCATGACCACCGGGAACTGGACCAGGTCGGCCTTGTCGAGCTCCTCGGCCTTCAGCGGCGCATCCGACGCTCCAAAGTCGACGGTTCCGTCGCTGACTTGCTTGATGCCGCCGCCCGAACCGATGGCCTGGTAGTTGAGCTTGATCTGGGTCTCCTTGGCGTAGCTGTCGGCCCACTTGGAATAGACCGGATAGGGGAACGTGGCGCCGGCGCCCGAGATGGCGGGCGCGTCCTCCGCGCGCGCGGGCGTCGCGACCAGCGCGACGCCCGCGGCAAACACCAGGGGGACCAGGCGCCCCGCCAGGGCGCGAATTGCTGAACGAGTGAGCATGTCGATCCTCCTCCGTAACAGCAACCTGCTCCCGGATTGCCCAGGCATCGTTTCAGTTCTGCAACAAGCCCGGCGGGCGCGGCCTCGGGTGACGATCGGCGGTGGCCCTGAAGTAAATGCCGGACAACCGTCGGCGCCGGCTTGACTCGGCCGTGGCTGCGCTCAGGTTTCGGGGCGGTCAACCTGCGGGAGGTCGTCATGGGGCAGAGCGCGACGTTGGGTCGAAGTCTGGGTGCGATGGGTCTGATTGCGGGCATGGGCTCACTGCTGCTGCTGCCGGGGGGGTGTGGCCAAGCCCCCGACGATGATCTGGCGCAGGCGGGAGGCGAGCTGGGCTGGGACCACCAAGGGGCGGCGTCTGCCGGACGGCTGGCGGCGCCCCGGTTGCTGGCGCCCCTGTCGACCACGGTGTCGGTCAGCCAGCGGCCGGTCTTTCGCTGGACCGCGCCCCACCGTGGCCAGGTCACGGTCGAGGTTTGTGGTGATCGCGCCTGCAGCGCGGTGCTCACCGCCTTTCACACCTCGCGCTCCTTCGCGCGGCCAGCCCAGGCGCTGCCCGCGGGGGTGGTGTTCTGGCGGGTGAGCGATCGGGTCGGCAGGCGGACGCTGCGCTCGGCGGTCTGGCAGCTCACCATCCCGGCGCGCGACAGCGGTCGCACCGGCAGCTGGAGCGCGGTGCCGGACTTCAACGGCGACGGGTTCGGCGACCTGGTGGTGGGCGCCAAGGTGGCCAATCACGAGGTGCGGATCTTCCCGGGCGGCCCGACCGGGGTGGCGACCACCCCCGCGCAGGTGCTGTCGGGTCCGCCCGGCTTCGGCGACGAGCTGGGCCCGGCCGGTGACCTCGACGGCGACGGCTTTGGCGACCTGGCGATCTGGATCGGCGGGCCGCCCGCGCA
>Ga0207701_10005967_pt1 | contig 12196 bp, 15 predicted proteins | sample KBSSwiSSwithPhiX_FD_184294 | JGI IMG/M metagenome (GOLD analysis project Ga0207701, IMG submission 184294) | Switchgrass rhizosphere bulk soil microbial communities from Kellogg Biological Station, Michigan, USA, with PhiX - S5 (SPAdes) (version 2) | ecosystem: Environmental > Terrestrial >...
ATACAGCGTCAGATGAAGATATTTCCTGCGTCGCAGAACGAAATGGCTGATGCCCTCTATCAGCTTTATTCGTCTATGGATCTTACGGAGCAGCAGGGTGTTAAACTGCTCGCTACTACCAACAAGGTGTCTGTCGCGTTTGGTAGCGATCTACCTACAGCTACCAATGTTCTTATCACTACGCTCAATAACTTTGGAGCGTCTGCTGGTGGTGTTAACCAAACGCTTGACGACTTGGCGGCTATCGTGCGTATTGGTAGATTGGAGCTTAGCGACTTCGACTCCATGATGAACTCTGTGGCGCCTGCTGCTCAGAGCGCGGGTTACAGTCTTAAAGAGATGGGTGGAGCTATGGCGCTTATCACCCGTCTGATTCCTTCACAGGAAAGAGCTGCCACAGGGCTTGCACGTCTTATCGACATTTTCGGTAATAGAGACTTCCAGGCTGGTATGGCTAAGGCCGGTGTCGCTATCACCGATGTAACTGGTCAGCTTCTTCCGTTTGAAGAGATCATTAGGCGCATTGCAAGCCTTGATCCGCAGGGCCAGGGTCTTCAGAACTTTATCCAGATTATGACCGCTAGTGGTCGCGGTCGTGGTCAGGGTATCACTGGTCAGGCTAACGCACGTCGCGCGCTTGTGCAGCTAGTCAAGCATTATCGGGAACTGCACGAAGCGCAGCTTGACGTGAACGACTCCACAGGAGAGTTTAACCAGCGGTTCCAGGCTATGATGCAGACGCCTGGTGTTCAGTGGGCACTCTTCATTAACCAGCTTAGAACGCTAGCACTGGAAATCGGCAGAGATGCGCTACCTGCCATTGTCAAGCTCATGGGCTTTATCCGTGGTCTTATCGACAGATGGAGGGAACTGTCGCCTGAGACACGTCACGCGATAGTGTACTTTACTGCGCTCAGTGGTGTTATCATGCTTATCGCCGGCCCGATCATTACACTGCTCGGTTCGCTCGCTAGCATGATTACCATGTTTGTGCTGATGAGCAAGGTTCTCGGTGCTACTGGTAGTGCTGGTCTGCTTGGTAGGCTCGGACTCCTGCTAACCTTCCTTGGCCGGTTGTCTGCGATAGGAGCCATTCTCATCACAGTCAAGCTGATTGTGGATAGCGAGCAGCTTAAGGCTATCAGAGGATGGATCGAGGAACACGTCCCTGGCGGTGGTACCCTCAATAACATTCTTGGCTTCAGTGGCAAGGACTTGATGGGTAAGCTAGGTCTTGGTGGTGGCGACGGAGGTAGCGACGGTATCTTCAATCCCGATCGTAAGCTATTCGGCTCGCCGAAAGAGAAGGCTAACGCGAAGAAGATGCTGGCAGATATCGGTAAGGCGCGTGACCCGGTTGCAAAGCTTAAGCAGACTCTCAATGAAAGCAACGCGGCTTTCGTTAAGAACCTGAAGTCGGGCATGCTGATGAAAGACATTATGGCGCAGGTTGGCACTCAGATCGACGGTACCGCTGCTGCACAGAAGAAGTACAACGACGAGCTTAAGCAGTGGACTAACCAGCGCGCTGATGTTCTCCGTACAGCGCACGAAGAGTACGAGAGCATCATTGATCGCGCCGTCGATAACATGATCGCCAAGTACAACGAGTTTAAGGATGCCAACCAGTCTGCCTTCGGTACGCTGTTCCAGGGGCCAATGCTGACAGGCGAGTCTTTCCAAGAAGCGCAGGAATGGGGCATTAGCCCAACTATCGGTATTATCAACAAAGACCTTCAGCAGCAGATCAATGCGTTCAACGGCTGGAAGTCTGACCTTAATGCGCTAGCCAAGCGTGGTGCTCCGAAGCAGCTCGTTCAGGAGCTTACTGACCTTGGCCCCGATGCTGCTGATAAGATCGAAGTTCTGCGTAAGGCATCGCCTAAGATGTTCAACCGCTTCATTGCACTGTGGAAGCAGAAGAACAAGGCTATCGAGCGGGAGACTAAGCGCGACTTCAATAACCAGCTTAAGATTTGGCAATCGCATGGCAAGAACATGGGCCTTAAGATCATTGCCGGTCTTGAAAGCGAAGGCGGCGCTTTGGAGAATACCATGCGGAATATCCTTCGCAACTCGTTTAACGGTGACTTGCTGAACGAGATTGTCAACAAGGCTCTTAGCGAGTTCATGCGTGACCATCCCGCTCCCACACGTCCTACTGGTACGAACGTTCCTAGCTCCAATATCCCACCGCGTAATACGGGCGGTAGTCGAGCAATCCCGATTAATCAGATGAACCTTCAGCAAGTGACGAGGGCGCTTAAGCGTGATGCACCGCGTCTTCGTTCTACCAACGCTGCACTCATTCAACTGTCTAATTGGGTTACACAGCCCGGTAGCGAAGGTGGCAAGAGGATCACTCCTGGCGAGCAGGAAAAGCTTGAAACGCTTAGCCGTCAACGCGCCCGTCTTGCACGTAGAGTACGTCGTGAGCGTAGGCGTCGCAAGCGCCTGTTGAGGCAGAGCAACGCTGCTGCCAGCACTGCTACGCAGAACACCGGTTACAGCAGCTACCAACCGATGCCCACCACAGAGCAGTACATCAAGGTTGAGCTACACAGCAAGGACGAGCCTACTGTTGTGCAAGCGAGGAAAGCAGGATGGATCGTGGCTCAGAAGGCTAAGAGAGCATGATCGACTTTATCGAGCTACACCCGGTTGGTAGGTCTTCGCTAGAACTCAACACTCTTGCGTATCCCATCGTTGACTCGTTTGAACCTGAAGTCGAGATGGAAGAGCATAAGTACAAGAAGGCTCTCGTTATGGGTGAATGGCCTGCTTACCATCCCGAAGGCGCTCTGTACGTTACCATCAATGGTGACATTGTAGGCAACCTCGGTGCTGACTACACTGCTAAGCGCGATGCACTCGTTCTTGCGTGTAAGCCGTTTACTGACGCTGACGAGCTTCTTACCACACGTCACCACGGAACGATGCACTTGCAGCTTACAGGATGGGCTGCGGTTGCAACGCAAGACTACGTGATTACCAGTAAGTCGTTCCCAATGACGACTGACTACGTTAGCGTCAGTTCGTTCCATATCACGTTCAAGTTCCCAATCCCGTACTTCCTGAACGGGAGTACTCGGTACTACATTGCCTGATTGGAGTGTTTCTTTCGTAGAGAGCATGGTTGACCCTACTGGCTTTTTTAGGGTCAGCGATCTTACGTTCTCTATTGTCAACTCCGAGGAAGGTACCTTCACTTGCGAGATTCCTCTCGGTAACCCCGATCTAACGCCTAATCTGATCGGCCCGTATCGTACGAGTTGGACGGTGCTTAGAGGTGGTCACGCGCTAGAAGGTGGTATCGTCACCAGCATCAATCTCAACAAGGATCGTGAGACTCTGATGATTGGTGGCTCTAGCTTCCTTCACTACCTTAAGCGTCGTATCTATCCTTTCGAGCCTGTCCAGTATCGCAACGGCGGCTGGCCGGAATGGCCCATTAGGTACCGTGACCTCGATACCTGCGAAATCGCGCGTCGTATCCTTAACGCTGCGATTGACGCTGATCCGTACTCATGGCCTATCTTCCCCCATAACGGTGTAGGCAGTGGCTTCGATACTAGATACAAAATCTGGCCTGCCGATCCTACCACCATCTTCGATCATATCAAGGCTCTTAGCGAGCTAGGGCCGGACGGGTTTGAATTCGGTATTAGCCCGACTACGCTTGAGTTCTTCATGTATCCGGGTGGACGAGATAGCGGCTTTACACCGTGGGACGTTGCTCCACGCTGGACTGAAGCTAGTGGTCAGATTATCGACTTCGACTGGAATAACATCGGCCCGAAGGGTACGTGGACTCTCGGACTCGGCACCGGTAAGAACGCTAGGAAGATGGGCGCCACTAAGACCGATGTTGACAACAAGGCTCAGTTCGGTCGCCTCGACACTGTGGAGGATTTTGGCGAGGTTAGCGATCAGAAGGCACTCGACGCTATGACCGCGTTCCAGGGTTCGACTAACCTTGGCCCTGAGCGGTCACTGTCGCTGTCAGTGCTGAATCCTGAATTCTTGGTGCCTAACTTCTATACCGGCGGTAGCCCTCGTAACCTGATCGGTGACCGTATCCACGCTGAGTACGACTTTGAGTACCGACACGTCGATGCCTACTTCATCGTGCAGGCTCTCAACTTCAACATCGACAACAGTGGTAACGAGGAAATCGAGTTTGAGCTTGAAATGATCCCACCGAGGTTGGCGTAATGGGCTGGCGCGACAGACGACCACAACCACAGAATACGACCGATGCTCTGCTTAGACGCATTGCTGACCTTGAGAAGCGTATTGCGCTGCAAGAGCAGACCGGCCCTACGTCGTTGCAGCTTATCGACTTTGAGGACTACGAGGACGCTCCCTACGAGAACGTCAATATCGGTGAAACGCACATTAACTGGCCTGGTGTGCATCGTGAGGCTCGCAAGTATGATCCTGCCATTTACTTCCATGACGAGAAGTGGCGCGCTCTCGGTAGCAATGCTGCTGTCTACGAAATCAAGGTCTTTGAGGATGACGAGCCTAACCTCGTTAAAGACCGTGCTTTCGTATGGGAGGTTCCTGAAGACCTAGACGGTGGTATGGTTATGAAGGCTGGCGCATTCGTCACTACGGCTGGCGGCGATAACGAGCTTGAAATCACTGTTGACGGTGGCGGTAGTATCCTCGACGGCACGATTCAGATTCCTGCCGGTGAGAAGTCTTCTCGCGCTGGCGTAAGTCCACAAGCAGAGTTTGTAGTTGAGTGGGGCGGCGATCAGCTTTCGATCAATACACTGGCTGCGAGCGGTATGGGCCTTGGAGTGTGGGTGCTGGTTGCTGGCGCGGGTGTCGGTGGTGTGTTGCTTCAGGGTTACAAGGGTGATCCTGGCGGTATTACCAATCCGCGAGGTAACTACGATCCGGCAACTACCTACGAACCTGGCGATGCCGTGTTCATCGGCGGTTCGACCTATATCACCACAGTTACCAATGTAGGAGTTATCCCTGGTGTGACGGCGGGGTGGGAAGACTTCTTCATGCAGCTTACGGAAGGAACCCCACGATCCACTCTTAACTTCAGTCTCTCGACTGGTGGTTATAACATGGATACCGGCATCAAGGGATACAAGAAGGTTCCCTACGATGCGACTATCTCTAACGTCACTCTACTTGCTGACGTGCCTGGTAGCGTTACCGTCGATATCTGGAAGTCTACCTTCGGCGGTCATCCCGCAGGCCCAGGCCAGAGCATTACAGGCGGGAATCCCGCTACGCTTGCTACGCAGGTTAAGAGTTCAAACAGCACACTCACAGGTTGGAACACAAGCATCGCAGCGGGTGATATCCTTACGTTCTATGTATCTGCTGTGGATGCGTTTATCTCGCGCCTCGGTGTTGAGATAGAATTGGAGCGAGTCTAATGCTGAGGTTTATCGAGTCTTGGGATCATTACAGTACTGTCGTTCGTAAGTGGGATTTCAACTTCAACGTCGATATCCAGAACAACGCCGGACGTTTCGGATCAGGCGATGCTGCCGCTTACTTCGGTAATACCGACAATAGAATCCAGAAGGTCATTGATGCCCAACCAACGTGGATCATCGGTTTTCCGTGGTATAACAACAGTACCAGCTTTGGCGATAACCAACCGATCCTTTCGATCCTTGACGGGTCTACATATCAGTGTTCAGTCTCACCGGTTACGGCAGGGCCAGTATGTACTTTACGAGCATATCGAGGCTCAGTAGGAGCGAGCGGTACATCACTCGGTACGGGTACTATCCAACTTAAGCAGTTGCGCTGGTACTGGATCGAAGTCCTGTTCACTATCAGTGATACCGTCGGCGTCATCCAGACCAAGATTGACGGTGTAACCGATCTCAACTTGACGAGCCAGGATACCAAGGTAACGTCGAACGCCACAGGTAACATCATTCAGCTTGGTGGAGACAGTGGTGGTGGTAGAGGCATGTTCATCGGTGATCTGTACGTTTGCGACGGTACTGGCTCTGCACCTACTAACACCTTCCTCGGTGACGTTCGTGTCCAGTGCATCATGCCCAACGGTAACGGCAATAGCTCGCAGCTTATCGGTCAGGACTCTGACTCCACTAACAACTATCAAAACGTTGACGATGGTGGGCCTGACACCGATCCTGACGATGACACTACTTACAATCAGCACACCGTTGTCGGCAACAAGGACACGTATGCCTATACCGACGTTAACGGTTCAACGGGCACAGTCTACGGTGTACAGATTTCTCCGTACGCTAGGAAGACTGACGCCGGTACCAGGAAAATCTGCTCCATCGCACGGTTGAGCGGTACTGAAGTGGATGGGCCTGATAAGGATCTTTCCACCACTTATCAGTATCTTTCCGATATCCGCGAGACTAAGCCTGGTGGCGGTGCGTGGACACCTACGGACATTAACAACGCTGAGTTCGGGATGAAGATTACGGTCTAATGTCTGTTACCGTTCGTGGAGCAGGAGCCTTTGGCGGTAACGGTGCTCTAGGAGCACTGACACTTCCTACCGGTACACAGCCGGGTGACCTTCTTATCCTTACAGGGTTCACCATCGTCGGTGCAACCATGTCTGTTTCAGGATGGACGCAGTATCCGCTCTCTCCTGTTGACGATGGTAACGCACGAATACTGTGGGTGTACTATAAGATCGCTAGCGTCAGCGAGAGTGTTCCGTCAATATCAGTCTCAGCGAGCCAGTGGGGCGCTCAGATTCTTGGCATCCAAGTTGGTACTTACGATCCTTTCAATCCTTTCGACCTTGCCAACGATGTATCCGGTGTACACACTCCACCTGCTAGCGGTTCTAGCACAGTCAATGGCATTACTACGTCTATCGCCAATCAAACTGTGCTTATGCTGTTCTCGCTCGACCGTGACGCAAACGGTGGGATCATTACGAGCTACACTCGCAGTGAAACTGTTACCGAGCATTACGACAATAGCACGTCATCTGGCGTCGGTGGTGGTGTAGCAGCCGCATCCTTCGTTAAAGTTACACCTGGTGCTACCGGTACTACAGCGATAGCGCATTCAACAGCCGATCCTCACTGGATCGTTGTTGGCATGAACGACGAGGTTCCTGTCGTTGTCGAGTCTCAGCTTCCTGTGGAGGTTGTCGCAGTAGGGACGCCTGCCGGTAGACTATCGCAACAGCCCGTTGAAGTGCTTGCCGCTGGAACCTCTGCTGCAAGGCTTACACAAGAAGCCGTTGAAGTTGTCGCAAGAGGAACGCCACAGGCCCGAATGTCGCAAGTAGTGGTTGAAGTGATAAGACGTGTATCCCATGAGAACGTTCAGATCGACTTAATCGACTAATGGCGTTTGATACCCTGACACCCATTTACCCTGAAGGTGGCACCTTCCCGCATGGAGAGAATCCTCTCAGCGATGGAGGCAAGTGGCGCATGTATTCCACTAGACCGCCTCTACAGTCTAAAGCCGATGGTAGTGCTCTTATCGGTACAGTAGAGTTTGCTGTGAATGGAAGCTACTATGCCGCACTACCGTTCCAGGGTAAGGTTGTTGAGGCTTACGGTTGTAGACCTGAATCCGGTCTTGGTGCAGCATTAGAGTCTCATCGCATCGTAGCACTCTTTGGCGATCCTGACGGCTATACGGGGTACTCGTCGGGCTTCGGCGGCGGTATTGGTGAGTCGTACTTCTTTCGGCTTTACAGCGGTGGTACGAGCAGCTTCGTTGGTATCGGAGATGACGGTGCTGCCGACGGTGGAGTCGGAGCAGGAGGCCCAAGACCTAGAAAGCTTGGTATACGCATTACGCCTGACAGAGTACAACAATGGGGCTGGACTTCGGCTACAGGGTGGTTTCTAGTGCAAACGCATTTCGGTACTGAATACCGTGGACAATGCTTCTTTGCACTTGAAACAGAGGAACAGGGCGGATTGAACGAAGTCGGCTGGACGTGCTTTTTCGCGCAGGAAATCCGTCGTACACAGTTTTATCGTTGGTTGCCGTCACTGACGCCCGGTGAACTAGAGTAGGTATATAAGGGGCTGAGAGAATGAGCATCGCTGTTATCATTAGCTGGATACTACTCTTTGTCGTTGGGTATAGCTTAGGGTACGCATCCTGCCATAAGAGGAACGGATACCACAAACGCCGTGAACAGAGATGAGCTAGTTTACATCATTGCCCTCATCGTCGCCGGGGTGTGGGCAATCGTGTCACTGGTTAGTTTGCTGCTAAAGGACTATACCGGATTGACCATAGTTACGCCGGTGATGGTGATTGTCGCAGGCTTCTTGTTTGGCTTCAAAAAGAACGGGAACGGAGGATCATAACTAATGCCGCAGAGAATACCGAGGTACATTGGTAACCACCTTGCCGGTGCGTACATCGTAATCGTCTGTGCTATGGCCTTGTCGCTTGGAGTACTGCTTTATCTGTATAAGCAGCAGGCCGATGATACACAGAAAGTTGCTGAGCAGACGCAAGTACTCGCTGAACAGAGTTTAAAGCTGAGTATGGAGATTCAGCAGCAAAGGCGCGATACGATCTATCAGACTTGTCGCGCACAGAACGAGCGTCATCTAAACCTAGCGCGTTTCTTGCGGAAACAAGGTATTCCGCCGCAGGCAAGACCTGACGTGTACGTGTTCATTAACAAGCTAGCTCCGCTACAGAACTGCCGCAAGGTCGTACAAGCGGCTACCAGTACAGACTGACAACCGCAGGGTTAGTCTGTTATCCACCCTACAAGGAGGTTAGAGTTGACAGCTAGTGGTAACGTCAAAGCACTGATCGCTCTCATCATGGCGGTCATTGCAGCGTTGACTACTGCTCTCACCGGTCATACGGACTTCGGCGATATTGACACGCAGACGTGGCTTATCGCTCTTGGTACCGTACTTGCATCGGGCGCGTTGACAGCGTTTGTTACCAACGTTCCCGGTATTTACGGTGGAGCAATCAAGTCACTGATCGGAGCGGCAGGAGCGTTCATTGCGGCGCTTGTGCCAGCATTCGATGATCGCGTTGTTTCACAGCTTGAACTGGTTACGGCAATCGGTGCGTTCTTCGCGGCGTTGGCCCTGGTCTATCAGATTCCAGACCCGCCGACGACTGAACCACCGGTTACGTCGCCACCGCTTGTGCCCTAGCTACAGGGTCTAGGGCGCAAAAGAGGGGCCGGTACCGTTACCTCTCCTGCGGGCGATACCGGCCCCTCACCTTGTTAAGCCCCCTACCGTAAGGCAGGGGGCTTAGCTATGACTCGCCCGAATCAGGCGTCAAGTGGCATCACCTCCTTACAGTTCGTGGTCGCCGTGAACGTGCTCAATCACGGCGTCAGGGAAGTTGGCAAGAACAGCGTTGATAGCGTCACCACGGCTCTCGTACTCTTCCAGCACGTCGTCGCCGTTCTGCTCTCTAACCTTGTACTTACCGTCTTCGTAGTAAATCTCGATAATCACTTCTTCCTCCTGTTCTCGCCTTCGTAACCGGACTTATTGAACTGGAATCCGTAACCGTACGTGTACCAGTGAAGCAAGTGACGTAGAGCATCCATCGCGTGAGGCTTACCGCGAATGTACAGCCCGTCACGTTGCAACTTCTCGTTACTGTAGTAAGCCATACCAGTAGCAGCTTTCTGTCTAAACAAGTGTATCTTGTTCTGCTGTGCGTATAGCTCCATAACACCTAGAAGCTCACGCGGATAGAGTTCCAGTCCTTTCCGCGCTCTGCCTCTAAACTCGAATTCCTCAGCTACGATCATATCCGGCTTCAGCAGACGTAGCTGGTCGTACAGCATGATATGATCGAAGGCGGTCTGACCGCAGCGAACCTTCATCAGACCGTCCTCAATCACACCGACAGCATGCCCTGTTGTGATACCAGGGTCAAAGCATGCTACGGTCTTCATTTCGTGAAGTCCTGCTTACCAAACACCTTAGCGCCACCTAGCTTACGCGACAACCACCAGCAAAAGCGTGTCCACTTAGATACACCAGCCCACGCCTTAAGTACAGGAATCGGCATTTCACTATCGTATGGGCCTTGCTCCTTCATTCGCCTCTACCCATCGTTGACATGATTGCCGCGTGTGCCCACTGTAGCAGACCAACGGAGCGCCACGGAGTCATGTTCGATTGCTCCTGTAAGAAACCCGCAGCAGCCCTACCATCGCTTGTAACCACTTCGTACGCGATGACCCACCCGACGACGATATCACCGTCGTTCTGCGGCAGTTCCTCTTGAAGTAGCTCGTCGATCTTACGGGTGTCTTTGCTGATTTCTCCCATTAAACACCGTCCCTCAATTCCTCCATCGTTAGCGGTGGACGTACGGTGAACATGTACTCTTCGGGGAAGCGGTAGTAACTGCTCATTGGCGCGATAAGATCGGGCGCTGCCTGAGAACCGTTAGAACCCCACTGTGCTGTAGAGAAGTTTCCAGGCTTGATACAGCACACAACATGTCGTTCCGAGTGGAAGTGTGCTAGGTCACCAATGCGGAACGGAGCGCCGATATGGTGCCAACCGTCCTCATCATCGTCAGTGTTACCGTAACCCTTGTACATGTACTTACTAGGATCAGGAACTTGAATGCCTGTCTTGTCCTGCGCGTATCTGAACGACTGAATCACCATAAGAGAACAGTCGCTCCTACCACCGGCAGCAGGGTTAACCGTTACATCGCCGGGACGGCCCTGCCAGTATCCCCACCGGTAGTTGTATTTAATGGCGATAGTCCAGAACTCATGGATATAGAACTGAACCTTCTGAACCTTCGCTGATGTAGCAGTGACCTTAGCCTCGTCTTGCACGATCTTGCGTGAGTATTCGTCAAGTGCCCATTCACCCTTATGCGGGCCTTCGGGAACCCTACGGTTCCTAACGACTTCCCACACTTCTTTCCCGTAACTTCCATCCCGCGGATCGTTCTTGCTTCTGATCTTGTGAACGATCTTAAGGTCAGCAACAAGTTCCCACAGCTTACGGTTGTAATGCTGGTCGTAGTCGGCCCAATCGAGTAGACCTACTCTACCGAAGTAACGCTTAAGTGCCTCTGCTGTGGGGCCTTTGGACTTAAGAGGCCCGTCGGCCAAACCATACGGCCCTGTATACGGAAACTGCCCTTCAGTGAGTGGCATCGACTTTACCGTTCTTATGTGCTTTGTGCATCTGCTCGACCATTTCAGCGGCTTCTACGAACGTACAGTCGTTATTCTTCTGAACGGTCTTGATGCGTTCGTACAACTTCTCGGGATCACGCTGGTCACGCTTAGTACTCATACTCTGCGAGATAGACACCCCACCCACCTTTCTGCCACTGAGCGTATTCAGCTAGTGGCTTACCGTATGTACCGAAGACAGGCTGCGTATGCGGCCAACCGAGCTGTACTCTGGCTGTAAAGTCCATACGCGGGGGAGAGAAGTTTTCGCTCACTCCCATGTAACACTCGGTCAAGCACTTGTAACCCATGTCGATGATCGGCTTGGCCTTATCCGGCCTATAGCCTGTACTATCAACTAGCGGTACGAAGTTGGTTATGACCGCTCTTGCCACGTTAGGCAGAGTATCTGTGTGTTGAATTATACCCCGGTAGTCGTCTTCGTCCTCTAGCTCTGCTACAACGAAGTCAGCATCGAAAGGACACGCTTGCAGGTTCATAGAGTTAGTGAACCAAACACCCGCCCAAAGCTGCTGTTGGTGACAAGCATCGCGGAAGGCAGGCCAACGAGCGTCATTGCCGTAATCGTCGTACTCTAGGCTCGCGCACTTATAACCGCGAGCGGCGGCTCTAGTAGCGAATGTAGCGACTCCACCGAGGCTACCGTTACTAAAGCCCCAAGCGGTCATTGCGTGGGGAAAGGGGCTGTGGTGATCTGCGACCTCAGCACAGCGATTTCATCCGTGAGTTCCTCGTAATGAATCTTCTCGCGTCCATCGACGTTATCGAGATGATCCTTGATCTGATCCACAAAGTACATGTCAGCGTTAAAGGTGTCTCTGATGCCACCAGCCTCGGCACCATCCCAACGACCACTAGACTCCACGTATCGCTTCCAGTCGGCAATGGACACACCAGCCGGAGGCTGCTTACCGAATACCTTGACGTACAGGTCTTTAACTGCATTGTCGAGTGCAGACGCCGAGAAGCTGGTAGGCGGCTGCTTGGGCTTAAAGGTCTTTTCGTCGGCCATGCTGGTCTTAC